>Ga0210393_10000006_pt1 | contig 329804 bp, 287 predicted proteins | sample IncBWC27OmetaG_FD_160068 | JGI IMG/M metagenome (GOLD analysis project Ga0210393, IMG submission 160068) | Forest soil microbial communities from Barre Woods Harvard Forest LTER site, Petersham, Massachusetts, United States - Inc-BW-C-27-O ... | reverse complement strand
CCGGGAGATAGTGTGGCAGGAACCCTAGAAAGAAACTGCCCGAGTGCCTCCATCTCTCGATTCACCGCAATCCGCAGCGCCAGAAACGTTTTTGTCGCGGGATGCAGCTTCTGCCTTCCCCTTACGCTTCGGGCCCCTGCCACAATCGTTGCCAGGTGTTCGGTGTCCCGGATGGGACGCGCGCGAACGATCCTCCTGGCGATTCTGCGTGAATCCCGCTCTTCCCCGTATTGGTAGAGCAAGTCGGCGAGTTCTTTCTCTTCCGCCGTGTTCACAATGTCTGCCGCTGTTTCTTCAGCGTCGCGGTCCATGCGCATGTCGAGCGGGCCGCGCGAGCGAAACGAGAAGCCGCGCTCGCCCAAATCCAGTTGCATGCTCGATACGCCCAGGTCCGCCAGCACGCCATCGGCGGGAGGCAGGCTTCGTTCCGCAAAGACCTCGCCGATTTGTGAAAAGTTGGCGTGCACCAAAGTCACCTTGTCCCCAAACTCCGCCAGCCTGGCCTGCGCGATTCCCAGAGCCTGTGCGTCCTGATCCAGGCCTAGCAAACGCCCCCCGGCCCCGAGCCGCCGGCAAATTTCGATTGCGTGTCCCCCAAGTCCAACAGTTGCATCCACATAGAACCCACTGGGCTTGATGGCCAGCCAGCCGATCGTCTCTTCGACGAGCACTGGCTTGTGCTGAACGTCCAAACTAGATGCCCAGTTCGTCCAAAATCTTCAGGTCGTCGTCCGTGATCGGGCTCTTCTTCAGGTTCTCGAGCGACCGGCCGTGGTTCCAAACTTCCAGGTACGTCAGGTGCCCCATCACGTCCACGTCGCCCTTCATCTGAGCCGCTTCCCGGAGCACCGGTGGAATCAGGATCCTTCCCTGGCTATCGACTTCCACCGCCTGGCCGTAATAGTTGGTCCAGGTCAGGAACTTCTGCTTGGTGCGGTTGTGCGAGGAGAGCCTTGCCAGCTTGCTCTCCAGCTCTTCCCAGACTTTCATCGGGAAGATCCGGGCGTAATCACCGGTTTCGCTCGTAACGTAAAACTGATCTCCAAATCCCTTGAGCTCTTCCAGAAAGGCCGCGGGAATTTTGAGGCGACCCTTCTCGTCCACTCTTGCCGGAATGTTTCCCCTTAGCATGTAGTCGTCGGCCCAAGGAAGATGTCGAGCGCTCGCTCCTCACAGGTGGTCCCCTTTAGTGCGTCACAGCCCCAGCCACTTCGGTTTGGTGCTCGCCACTGCTTTTCACTTACTGCCACTTTCTACCACTTTGTGCCACGATTGTAGACAGGAACGAAAACTTGTCAAGGGAAAACCTTACGCGGAAAAATTTAATTTGTGGAAATCAGGACGACTTGTGGAGAGTTTTTCAAAAACCACTACAGATTGCGGTCGCCGCGAAAAATCGTGCTACGGTTAGAAGCGCGTTTCCGGTTTTGCGAGTCGAGAATTGTTTCGTAAGAGTTAACTCCTGCATGAATCGAAGCGCGGAATTGGCGCATCGGCCCTTTCCGGCTCCGATCTTCCCTCACATCCCGGGCGTATCGGGGGCGATGCCGACATGAAGGTGGGCGAGCTGGCCGAGCATTTCGCGGTCTTCGGAACTCAAGCCCCCGGTAAAGGCGGGATCGTTGAGCTTGGCCTGGCGATCCGCTTCGCTCATGTTGCGAAGCGAATGCAGGCGCTGCAGGATGGCCTGGCGCCGGGGTCCGGGCAATTGCTTCCAGCGAGGAAACAGGGACTGCTGCACGTACGTCCGCTGATCGGGCGTCATCTGCTCCCAGATGCGCTGGCGGTCGCGCAACGCCTGCTGCTGGTCGGGAGTCAAGCGGTTCCAGGCTTCCAGCCGCTGTCGAATCTGCGCTTGCTGTTGCGGCGGCAGGCTGTTGAAGCGCTCGTTGTTCTTCAGAAACTGTTCCTGCTTTTGAGGGGGCAGCTCTTGAAGCCTTTCGATGGCTTTCGGCGGAAGCGCGTTCGGATTGCCGCGCGGAGGAAGAGCGTTCGGCAATTTCGGCCGCACCGGCGGGCGCGGAGCGGGGCGCGGCGGGGTGCCTTCCTTCTGCGCAGCCGAGCTGTATCTTTGCGCGTGCGCTACGCTGCCACCGGCGAATCCGGCTGCGAGGCACGCGGCCAACACCGCTCCGAATTGAAATCGCAGCTTCATTACCGAGTCTCGCTCACTCCTTGATCCGAGGGCGTCGCCGGGGGAACATTCAGTTCGCTGAGCGCGTCAAATTTCGAGATCATGTCGAAATTCTCCAGGACCGGCAGGTCCTTGATCATTCCAAAGTCCGAATCCACGGAAGTCTGCTGCGCGAAGCGGTTCAGCTCGCCTGTGGTCGTGGGATTCACTTTGACGCGCGGAGACGACGACAGCCAAACCGACATGACCACAAGCACTGTCACCGCAAATGCCAGCCTCGGCGAAGGCATCAAGTGCCAGAAGCTGCGCTGCGGGGGCTCGGCGGCAATGCGCGCGCGCAGCGCGGCGTCAAACGAAGGCGATGGAGAAATCGACGGGAGGTCATCGAGCACGCCCGAGAGGGCGCGAAATTCCTCGGCCCGCGTGCGGCACGCGGCGCAGGTGGATAAGTGCTGCTCCACAGCGCGGCGCTCGGCGGGCTGGGCGCGCCCATCGAGATACACGACGAGCTTGCCTTCGATAGAAGCGCATTTACTTCCGTTTACGTCTTTGCCAAACATATGACCCTCACTTCCTCACCATACATCCAAAAAGGCAGGCGAAAAACGCAGCCCACATCGAAATGCTAAACGGGCTGCTGGCTGCGTTGCACTGGAGCTCGTTCCACCCTCACCGTAGGGCTTACGAGCGGCGCCAGCTCAACGCGCAACGTCTCATACGCTCGGAACAAAAGCGATTTCAGCGCGCTCTCCGAGCATTCCAATACGCGTGCAATCTCGTCGTAATCGAGTTCCTGATACTTGTGCAGCAGCACGGCCGCGCGCTGTTTTTCGGGCAACGCATGAATCGCTCTGAGGATCATTTCGGCCCGGCTGCGCGCGACCAGCTCCTGCTCCACAGTTGGAGCGCGGTCGGGAACTTCCAGCGGCCGCGCGTCCTCCTCACCTGAGTCCGCGGACTGGTCCATCGAAATTTCCATCCGGCGGTAGCGATTATCGCGAACCGAATTCAGCGCCAGATTCGTGGCGATCCGGAACATCCACGTCGTGAATTTCGCGCTGGGCGCGTAATCTTCGCGGGCACGGTAGACGCGCAGAAATACTTCCTGCGCGAGTTCTTCCGCCACGCCGACATCCCGGACCATCCGGTAAAGGAAATTGACCAGAGGAGTCCTGTACTTGCGCAGCAAAAGCTCGAAGGACGCCTCGTCCCCGGCTTTCACGTCCAGCATCAATTGGACGTCTGTCCTAGCCATGGCCTGCACATCCTATGTAACCCTTGCAGGGTCAAAAAGTTGCGAAAGTTACGTGGCGCAAGCGCCGATCCGGAGGCCCCGCAAATCCAGTGCAATCAATACTATAGCGGCAAACGAATCCAAGGGCAATCCGGTTCGCATGGGTCAGTTGATCTCGGATCGCGAGACTGCCAAATAGGTGAGCTTGGAATTCTCGAATCTGGCATCGATTTCAACATGTATGGTCCAAACAAGGGTTTCGTTTGGAAAGTTCGTATCGTGGGGATGCAGCTTCTTATATTCGTCGGGCGATAGCGTCCGCTCACCCTCAAATGAGTACACTATCCCGTTGTCGTAGGTGCCGGAAGGCTGCCCCAAGATTGCCTCCACATCGCGTTGGCCCTCCCCGAGATGAATTCCGGCGTCAGTACCCAAGCTGCTTGAGATGAGGTCAGATCCAGCGCAGCGGTCGCTTCCAGTCCAATCGGAGCCACCCGAGAAAAGATAGAATGAATCAATGGCCTCATTATTCTCAAAGATCAGATGGACCTTCTTTGCGCTTCCTGAAGATACGTAGCAAATCTGGTCCCGCGACTCCGCTCCGTCGCCTCGCGAAGTGACCGTAGCTTTTCCTAGCTTCGCGATGACGTCGGGAAAAGAAATATCGCCCAAAGTGATCCCCAGAATTCGAGAATTTGCGGGTTCAAGCAAGCGGTGTTGCACCTTTGCGTGCATGGCGTGAGAACTTTCTAAGGCGGACGACCACCAGTCCGAGTTGTCATTCAGGTAGCCAGGCGGCACCGACCTTTGTGACCACGTCTGGACTAGCGGCAATAGCAGGGCGAACAAGAAGCCAGCCAATTTTGTGAAAGCATTGCGGGTCGAAACACTCCTCAGATAGTCTCGGTGAGAAATATCCTGGTGTGGACCGGAATTCATAGTGCACCTCCAAGGCTATCTCGAGTGTCCTTCCATTGGTGTTCGCGTCCTAGCAGTAGCTATCGATGTATGTGACGAGACGATTAGCCGCCAACCTCAGCTGGGATAGAGCCAGCGAGCCAGATCGAGATTGTGGTTGAAATAATCCGCGGACGGGGCGTTTTTCGCGTTGTAGACGAACAGCGGAATATCGATCTCGTGCAGGGATCCGTGGGAACGCAGCCCGGGAAAGTTTTCCTTCACGTCGTCGAGCTCGCCGAAGACGGTGTCCTTATCGCCGATGACCACGAGTTCTCCGATCATGGAGGCCATCAGGTGAAATTCCTTGGCCGCTTGTGCGCGCGTCAAGACGCGCTCGACTCCGTTCACGCCAGAGAGAATATCGGTCACCTGCGCCGCGTCCTGCGGATTCTTGAGGTACACATATGCCGCGCCGCTGCAGCCTCGGTGGTGCTTCATGTAGCGGTCGCGGCCGGTGGAAACGGCTCTGCGAATCGGGGCTCCCTTCCCGGCGCAGAATTGAGCGAGGTCCCAGCACTGGCTTTTCGCGTTCATTCCGTGATCGGCGGTCGCGAGGAATGCGGCGTCGGGCGCCGCGGCCATGGCTTGGCCGAAGAGATCATCGAGCCGCGCTAAGTGCTCTTTCGATTCCGGCGCCTCGGGCGCCCACGTGTGCATCGGATAGTCCGTGGTGTGAACGTAGAGCACGCCAATGTCAGGGCGGCGCTTCAGGACGTCGATGGCGGCTTGCATCAGCCAGTAGTTGATTTCCCGGCTGTAGATTGTGGGCGCGGGGCCGAGCCGCTGCACCCACTCCGCTGTAGGCTCCTCGGCCGTGAGCACAATTTCAGCGCCGCCTGAAAGGAACGTGATCGTCTTCGCCTTGCTCGAGAGCAGCGCCGACTTCACGCCCTGGCGCGCGGCGCGCTGGAATAGCGTCGGCGCGTGCAGGAGATCGGCGGATTCGACGTACAGCTCTTCCCCGGTCTGCTCGTTGAAATAGGAATTCGCAACGATCCCGTGCGTCTCCGGCCAAGTCCCGCAGCAGATTGAAGCGTTGTTCGCGTTGGTGACGGACGGCATCACGCCGGTGACTTGCTTGTAGATGCCGTCGCGCTTCCACTGCGCAAGGACAGGCATCTTGCTTTCGGCAAGATAGCCCGGCCCGAAACCGTCAAACATGATCACGACGACGCGCTGGCGGGAGCTTTTCTTATCCTGGCTGCTCGCGAGATTTCCGAGCACGGCGGACGCGACTGCGGCGGTTCCGTATTTGAGCAGAATGCGACGGCTGTATTGATGAGTCACCTGTCCTCCGGTTTGCGTGTGCGTCGTGTCCGTCTAACGGGGAACATACATCCCGCGGCGTTGGAATTCAATGCTTGGCGCTTCGGAGCCTATAGTTCACTTTCCAATTTCTCGAAACGCAGAGGGAGCGAGGTTCGAGTGGCGCAGGCTTCCAGCCTGTGGGGTTTGGTTGCGGCACGATCGATCTCGCTGCAACCAAACCCCACTGGCTGGAAGCCTGCGCCACTTGAGTTCACGAATGAAACAGTTTGGCGAGCAGCAGCATGATTGACACACCGAGAAACACCAGGAGCGCCATTCGCGTGTCCGGCTCGCGATTGACTTCGGGGATCAAGTCCGTGGCGGCGACGTACAGCGTGACTCCCGCCGAGATGGGCAAAGCGTAGCCGATCTCTGAGTGCAGGAGGCCCATCAACAGAATGCCGGCCACCGTGGCGACACCCAGCCAAATCGCGGCGAGGAAAGCCGTCCGCTTGTCTTGCCCGCTGGCGAGCATTAGCGAAGCGACCGTAAAACCTTCCGGAATCTTGTGCAAAAAAATCGCCACAAAAATCACGCCGCCCAGCCAGCCGGAAACGAGGAAGCCGGAAGCGATCGCTACGCCGTCAAAAAAAGTGTGAATCGAAAGGCCGAGCAGCGCGGAAATCCCCGCGTGGTCCGGCACAAAATGCTCGACGTGCGTTTCTTCGCCAAAATGAAAATGCGGCGCAAGGGTGTGCTCAAAAAAATGAACGATGAAATACCCGACGAGCACAAAAAAATACGCGATGTTTCCCGTCATGGATACCGCTTCGGGAAGAATTTCGAGGACGGCGGCGGCCAGCATGAATCCCGCGCCGAGGGCGAGAAAATATTTCAGGTACTGGCGCGACCATTCGCGATGCAGGATAAAAAGCCCGCCGAGAATGTTCGCGGCAGCAGCGGTCAGTCCCAGCGCAAGGGCGAGGAGCATTCGGGAAGCGGGGGCGCCGGCAGCGGGAAGAAGTGCGAGCATCTTGGCTATTTGCAACAATCTCAACAAGGCAAATCCTCAGCCTATGGGTTTCGTCCTTGCCAGGCCTAACCCCGACAGGCTAAAGCCCGTTCCACTACCCGCTATGGCGGAAGAGAATGACGTCGCCTTCCTGGACAATGTATTCCTTTCCTTCGAGCCGCACCTGCGCGCGCTCGCGCGCCGCCGCGACGCTGCCCGCCGCGAGCAGATCGTCCCAGCGCACGACCTCGGCACGAATAAATCCTCGCTCGATGTCCGAGTGGATCGCGCCAGCGGCCTTCTGCGCGTTCATACCGCGCTTGATGGTCCACGCGCGCACTTCAGGCTCTCCCGCGGTGAAAAACGAAGTCAGGCCAAGGAGCTCGTACGTCGCCTGGATGATGCGGTCCAGCCCCGAGGATTTGAGGCCGTACGCCGCGAGCATTTCGGCGGCCTCGGCGGGCTCCAGCTCGGCAAGCTCAGCCTCGATGCGCCCGCAAATCGAGAGCACGGCCGTATTCGGGCGGCCGACAAGTTTCGAGAGTTTGTGACGTTCGACGGCGGAGTCCAGCTCGGCGACTTCGCTGTCGCCCAGATTCAAAACGTAGAGCATCGGCCGCTGCGAAAGAAATTTGTAGCCGCCGATCGTCTTGCGCTCTTCGACGTTGAATTCCATCTCGCGGAGCGGCTTCTCCGATTCGATGGCCTGCTTGCAGCGATTCAGCAGGACCAGTTCCTGCTCGAGCGCCGGCTCCCTTTTCTTCTTCAAATCTTTTTCTACGCGCTCGATGCGCCGCGCGATCTGGTCCAGGTCCGAAAGCATCAGCTCGAGGTCGAGCACTTCCGCATCGCGCAGCGCGTCGATCGAGCCCGCGGAATGCGGCACGGAAGGATCGTCGAAGACGCGAAGGACGTGGGCCAGCGCGTCCACTTCGCGCAGCGGCGCAAGCACAGCGGAATCCTTCGTCCGATCCTTCACCATGCCGCCGACGTCGACGTAATCGACCGTGGCGTAGGTAATTTTTTTAGGGCTGTACAGCTTGGCAAGCTGCTCGAGGCGCGGCTCCGGCACGCGGGCCACCCCCACGTGCGTTGCCGCGCGCGCCGCTTTCTCATCCAGTTGCGCCCGCGTCAAAATTTTGAAGAGCGTCGTCTTGCCGACCTGCGGAAGGCCAATAATTCCCGTCTGCATAGGCCGGAAATCGTAGCACACCAACCGGAGTTGCGCCCGATTGCGCGGGACGGTGTCCGATAAGGATCAGGGGTAACCCTGAAGCCTGGGTGTGCCGTGCTTCCATTCCGGAGCCAGGCCGAAGTGATCCCGGTTGGGCATTTTCACCTTTGGCAGACTCTGGGCGTCCATGACCTCGTCCTCTCGGATCACGCCGTTCTTGAAGAGCAGGTAGGCCGTCAGGGCGTACACTTCATTGGGCTTCAGCGTGCCCTCTTTGGTGAGCGGCATGGCGCGGTTGATGTAATCCCAAATCGTCGTCGCGTACGGTGAGTGGAACGACATGAGGTTTGAATCGTTTACGCAAGGGTTGAGGCAGGGATAGGGAGACTTCGTCTTGCCGTCGCTTTTTATCAAAGTGGGAGCCGGGCCCCCTGAACCCGTTTCCCCATGGCATGTAAAGCAGCCCTTACGAAGAAAGACCCCCGCCCCTTCCACAGCGGTGCCGTGTCCTGGTGGGAGTTCCTTTCCATCAGGGCCGATCGAGATGTCCAACTTTTGAATTTCTTCCGCGGTGGGAGTTCTGCCCACGCCGTAAGTAGGTGACTGTGCCCTGGCAATCTGGCTTAGCCCGAGAATCATCACAATCAGGAGGAGCTTACGCGAGACCATTGTGAACGCTCCCATCGCCGGCCACTCGCCACCCGAAGACACTATTGTCCAGGCCTTTTATCTGGAGATCCTTGTCGTTTGGCACATTCCAGTATTTCGCGATCTCGGCTCGCGTGGGTTGCACGGTGCCCAGCTCGTCCGTGCAGCGTGACATGATCACGCACTCTTTCCCGTCCCACGTCCAGTGGAAGCCAAACCGGGTATGCGCCATGGGATATGCCGTGGAACGAAGCTCGGCGGGCGTCCAGGTCTGCCCGCCGTCGAGCGAGATGTCCACGCTGCGAACAGCGCCTGACCCCGACCAGGCCAGGCCGGTGATTTCATAGAATCCGGGCCCGGGCAGCTTTTGCTCGCCGGAAGGAAAGGTGATGACCGATTTCGGCCCAACCTGGCGAGTGAGAGCAGCGACACGGGAATCGGCGGCAAGGTGTCCGTAATCGTTGTAGGTCATGTAGTGTTGATCCACCACCTTGATTCGCCGCAGATACTTGACGTTGTGAATTCCTTCATAGCCGGGCACGATCAATCGAAGCGGGAAGCCGTGCTGAGGGCGCACCGGCTCGCCATTTTGTCCGTAGCAGACCAGACAATCGTCCATGGCTTTGGCGAGCGGAAGGCTGGTCGCGCCTTTCACGGTCTCGTCCCCTTCCGCGACGATGAAGGACGCGCCGCTTTGCACGCCGGCCTCCTTGAGCAACAGAGACAGGGGCACGCCGGTCCACTCGCAGCAACTGGTCATCCCGTGCGTCTGCTGCACGGTTTTATGCGTGGGTTTCGCACGATTTCCGCTGCATTCGAGGAAATGGGTGCGCGTCACATAAGGCAGGCGCTTTAGTTCGTCCACGGTAAAAACCAGCGGCCGGTCCACCATGCCGTGAATCATCAGCCGATGTTCCTGGGGATTGATGTCCGGGACGTAGGAGCCGCGGTGGGTCGCCACATAGTGGAGCGACGTGGCCGTGATAATTCCCACCGAATCCTGGAGCGGCGACAACACGTGAAACGTCATTCCGAATTCATCCGGGGACATCCGTTCCGTCACGGGAATACGGACCGATTTCACGTAGTGGGAGCGCTCGCCATAGGCGATCAGATCCTTGCCATCTTTGTTATCTTTAGGGGGCGCCTCGCCATGCGACATCTGCGCGTCGGCGGACGGCACCACTCCAGCCGCCAAGCCAACTAACGCAGCGCTATCCCTTAGGAATCTGCGTCGACCCGATAACTTAGAACTCATGAGAGCTCCTTCGCAGTTGAAGTGGCCAGGAATTGTCTTCTTGGTCTTGCTGGAAATTCAGAGTATACATCCGTTCGGACTATGACCAAAAAAATCCTGCGACCCAGGCTACTAAAAACAAGTTTCCGACTCTAGTCGAGCGGTTCGACCTTGACGATCGACGCGCCGTGGTTGCTGCCGACCCAAAGCGTGCCGGGGTTCTTCGAGTCGTCGACATAGACGCGGCGGATGTTGGTCGGGCGCGGCAGCATGTATTCCGTATACTGACCGCTTTTGATATCGAGACGCGCGACGCGGTCGGTTAGCATCGATCCGGTCCACGCATCACCGTTGCGGTCGGCCACGGCGTCATAGGGCGCACTCCACGCCGTCGGTACTTTCCACTCGGTCATGCGTTCGGTCTTGGGATCGAACATGCCGATCGCGTTGCCCTGATATTCGGCAAACCACAACCGGCCTTCGCGATCGACGCGTCCGCGACGTGGGCGGGAATCGGACGTTGGAGTCGGGTAGACGCTCGCATTCTTCGTCCTGGCATCGATCTTGACAATATTCCCGGCTGAAAAATCGAGGAGATAGACGTTGTTCAGCGCGTCCGAGTGAATGCCGTAGGGCCCGATGCGCTTGCCGGTCTGCGGATCCTTGAAGTTGCCGAGGTTCTCCATTTTGTTGGAGATCAGATCGAGCCGGTAGATGTTGCTGCCGTCCGAGTTCTTGATCCAGACCTTATTGTCCGCGGGAGTGCCTTCGATGGCGATATGGCCGAGCTGGCCGCCATCGGTGTCCCATTCCTTGGGGGTGGTCCACATCTGGAACTTCTCGGTCTTCCTGTCGAACTTCGCGATGGCGCTCTGGTACATCACGCCGATCCAGGGATTGTCGTCCGCGTCGAATTCCAGATCGAGCGTGCCTTCCGGCCATCCCGGCTTAACGACCGGGATCGGATATTGAGTCACCTTGCCGGTCTTCGGGTCCATTTTGCCAAGGAACATCTGACCGAAATCGGAGTACCAGACGTTGCCCTCGCGATCGAGCACTACGTCATGCGGCTGAATCAAGGGATTCGGCAAATCGTATTCGGTGATGATCACGCGCGTGGACCTGCCCGTGAGCCGCGGCTGCGTCTTCAGAGGGAAAGTCCAAGTCGGCTCCTGGCTCAGGTTGACGCTGGCGAGCCATTCCGCGGTCTTCCTGCCATTGCCGCCGCGTTCCACATCGCGAGTTGCCGTGCCGACGAGCGGCTGCGGCTTGAGGGGAGTGCTGCCGGGGTAATAGAGGCTCATCCGATGAAAAACTTCCATGAATTCGTCGGCATCATGCGTCGACCTCATGATGCGTTCGAGCGTGTGGCAGCCGGTACAATTGAGCAGGAAGCGTTTCTGTTCGTCCGTGCCCGGCATGCTGATCAACCATTCGGCGTTGGTGAGATGGGCGGACAAGTTCTTTACTTTTTTGAGCTTGATCTCAACTTTGGCTTCCCGGCCCGAGGCGACATCCGCGGCCCCGGCGCCGTCCAGTTCATAGCTGGCCGCGCGCGCTTTCAGCGCGTAGTGTCCGGGTTCGAGCCTCGCGCCCGGAAAGGCAAAGCGGCCCTCAGCGTCGGTAACGACGCTGAGGCTGATGGTCGAGCCGTCCTTCTTCGCGCTGACCACCACCCCTTCCATTGGACCTTCCTCAGCGGAGGTGACCTGCCCGCTCAACGCTGCTGGGGTCTGAGGCTCTGCATGAAGTCGCACGGACGCGGTTTGAAGGAGAATGACCGCAAGAGCGCCAGCCGCGACTAGCAAGCCTCGCTTGATTTCCATGGTCATCTCCTCGCCTTGGAGCAGGTCATTGGCGGCCATTATCCTCCCGTTGCAGATCCTAACGGAAGCCAATCATTATAAGTAGGCAGCACCGGCCGTGGCGGGAGGGCAGGGCCCCTTCAAACTTCGACCTAGAGGCCTTGCGCCACTCACCACCATAAAGTGGAAGATTCTTTCTTCGTACATTTTTGGGCATCAGTACAAAAATGAATCGGTTTTCGATGTCCGCCTTAGTGTCAAACTAAGAGTAAGCTAATGACTTGAAGTCCGGGAAGAAGTTGCACCTCTTCCCGACACACCGTGCAACTTGGGGTTGTTAAGGCCGGGATCGGGCCCTTTCCCCATCTGATTCGACTGGCAGGAGGTGCTCCATGAAACGGATATTCTCACTCGTCGCTCTAGGCGCTCTGAGCGCGTGCGCTGTGGCCGCGCAGACAACGGCTAACGGGTCCACGAATGCAGCAACCGGCGCGCAAGGGTCAAGCACGGCGGCTTCCGGCAGCACCAGCGCGAAGGCGCCGGTTTCATCTTTGGCAAACTCGAAGAAAGGAAAGAGTTCGGTCACGATTGCCGAGGGCACGAAAATTGATGCCACGCTTGTGTCCTGGCTGGACGCGAGAAGGAGCAGGGTCGGCGATCCCGTGCAAGCGCGGATTGAGCAGGACGTGAAGCAGGGCCGCAAGGTTGTGTTGAAGAAGGGAACACAACTCGGAGGGCGTGTGACGGTAGTTCAGTCGCGCGGCAGCCAGGGGCAATCCCAGGTTGGCATCTCGTTCGAGCGCGCTCTGCTCGCGAACGGTCAATCGATTCCGTTCCATGCCTCGATCGTAGCCCTCTCGGCGCCGCAATCTGCTTCCCCGACCGGAGCTCGCGCGAACGACGCGGTGGCTTCGAGCAGCACAATGGGAGCAACACCAGCCTCGGCCCGCGCTAGCCGTGCCGCAGCAACAGGCGCGGCGATGAATACGTCTAACGCGTCCGCGTCAACGGCGAGCGGAACGGCGAATACAGCAGTGCCTCCCCCGGGCCGGCTGTCCTCCAACAGCAAGGGCGTCTTCGGACTTGAAGGTCTCTCCCTTGGTTCTGCAAAGTCCGGTGCGCAGGGATCGACGATCGTGTCCACCACGAAAAACGTTCGCCTGAAGAGCGGCACCGAGATGCTGCTGCGGACCTTCACCCAGGCGCGTTAGCGTTTCGCGTTCTCTAAAGAATAGAAGCCACAGAGTGGCGCAACCCCTTGGGGTGCGGTCTGGCAAAGCCCGGCTAAGATTCGGAGCCAATCCAAATCCCGAGCGCCCCAACCGACCTAACATCGGGGTACCGGGCAATTTCCAGCTACCGAGAAGCCGGGTGGCCTCAATGGGTCGATGCAACACTTGCTCAAAGTCTTCTTGTGGGAGTCTAGGAAGCTAATTTCGTTCGGCGGGCGTCAACTCAAACAAATCAAAAGCCCTGTATAGGTTCTGATTGAGTACTGCCCTACGGATTGATTCTCGATGGGAAGTGTTGTGAGATCAAATGGTTATAGGGTTGCATCGACCGGTTGAGCCGGGACGACTTGGCCCGATCGTCGCGGCGTGATCGTTTCGATCAGCGTAGATTGGGTCGCAAAAAACTCGTTTCCGATAAGACGGCGTTTCCAATCTGATGCACAGTTCAACGGCCCGCAAGTGCTATGCGGTAATTCACAGAGCTTGTAGACAAACCAGTTCTACCGGTGTATGCCTACTGTCTCCCAGTCCCTCCGTTCTACTTCCTGAAAAGGGAGACGCCAATGACAAGCACGACGGCGGCTCAACTCCTGATAAGCGGTGCCGGCGTTATCGGAATCTGGCCCGAAGGACCGATGAAGGGGTGGTATCACTGTCCCGCCTTCCAACGGGGCCACATGTCAGTCCTCTGCATCGCGGAAAGCCGTACCCGTCTCGAGTGCGTCATAAACACCACCTTTAGAGAAAAAGATTTATAGCAGATCGTGTTGCATCGACCCGTTGAGCTGGCACAACTTATCAGGAACTGGCGATGCGTCACGCGTTGTGAGCTCCTAGCATTACAAAGGGGCATTCGCTCCTGGAGTGTCGGGCAACTTGTACCCCTTTATGCTTCTACTGACAAATGGCTCACCCCGAAGTGCCGTTTCCACAGCAGACAGTAAATCGCTTTGGGTGTCTGTCTTACAGACGTAACCCAGAGCCCCCGTGCCCAAAGCCTCCTCCACTATGTCTGCAGAATGTTCCACGCTTAGGAAAACTATCTTGGAGTTGGGAGAAAATTGTCGTATCCGCCGGGCAGCTTCGATTCCATCTAGTTTGGGAAGGCCAATGTCCAACAAAATTAGGTCTGGTTTCAGTTCTTCGGCCTTCTTGACAGCTTCTGATCCATCCGACACTTCGCAGATGACTTGCCATTCCGGCCGTATTTGAAAGAGCAAACGGACTAGTTTTCGCCAATCCCTGTGATCTTCTGCAACGAGAACTCGAATTATTGGCAGCACGCTTACTTTCCTCTTTCTATTGACGTTCTTGAATGCCTTTGGGCATCCGCCAAGGATTACACTTGATGGGGGCATGAATCCAATGCATTATGAATATGTTCATTATGCGTGTAACGCATTTAAGACAATCCGACCTTAACTTGCTCGTGGTCTTCGCTACCTTGGCTGAGGAACGGACGATCACCGGCGCCGCATCCAGAATGTTCCTGAGCCAACCCGCGATGAGCCGTGCGCTGCAGAGGCTGCGATGGATGTTTAAGGATGACCTCTTCATCCGCGGGCCGGGCGGCTATCACTTGACCCCGAAAGGTCAGACGATCCGCCGCGAGCTTGAAGTCACTCTTCCAAAGCTCGACCGTCTTCTGGGCGGAGACTCATTTGACCCCGCCAGCGAAGAAGCAACCTTCCGCATCGCAGGCAGAGACCATGCCTTCTCGGTGCTTTGTCCTGTGCTCTGCCGGCAACTTGTGCCGGCCGCAAGCAAGGTTTCGTTCGAATTCGTTGCCGCGCACGACGGCAGCTTTAAAGCCATGGAACTAGGAAGGCTCGATCTGGTGCTCTGTACCGACGACGAAGTGATACCGCCGCATTTCCAAAGTGAAGTCTTATACAAAGAAGGAGTTGTGTGTGTCGTCGCGAAAGAGAATGCACTACCCCGAAAGCTGACGCTGAAGCGTTACCTTGATTCATGGCACATCTCGGTGAGAATCAAGGGTAGCGAGCCGACCATCGTCGAGAAAAGCCTTGCGTCCCACGGAGTGAAGCGACGCAGCGCCATTCGGGTGCCATATCTCTGGACTGCGCTTCGCAGCGTTGCAGGAACAGAATTCATGGTGACCGTGCCAAGGCGCCTGGGGAATGCGTTAGAAAGAGATCGTACTCTGCGGATCCTGAAGCCCCCTCCAGAGTTGCGCCCCTTCAAATACCTGATGGTATGGCACCGTCGCATGAATTCTGACGCGGCGCACAACTGGCTGCGGCAAATCATCAGAAAAGCCGGCCGTGCCGTATCGGAATAGCCACGGATCCTTCAGTGGGTCTAGCAGGGGCGGGGCCTTCCGCCACTCTTGACGCCTCCCGGGCTCACTCGTATGCTTCGTCTCCATCGTGGCAAAGACACACTACCCCGTTGACACCGATCAGGCGATGCGCGATCTCTGCCGCGCTGACCGGCGCCTGGCCAAAGTGATCCGCAAGGTCGGGGCGTTCCCGACCAAGCGGCCGAAATCGCAGCATCCCTACGCGGTGTTGCTGAAGGCGATCGTCTACCAGCAGCTCGCGGGTAAAGCCGCAGCGGCTATCTTCGGCCGCGTGACGGCGTTAGGCGCAAACGGCTTCCCTACTCCCGAAGAAATCATCGCGCTGGAGGAAACGAAATTGCGCGGCGCCGGGCTTTCGCGGCAAAAAATCGCGGCGGTGAAAGACCTCGCGGCCAGGACGATCGACGGCACGGTTCCGAGCCTCAAGGAAATTCGGCGGATGAGCGAGGAGGAAATTCTCGAGCGGCTCACGCGCGTGCGCGGCATTGGAGAATGGTCCGTGCAGATGTTTCTGATGTCCCAGCTGGGGCGGCCGGATATCCTGCCCATTCAGGATTACGGGATTCGCAAGGGCTTTCAGAATGTGTACGGGCTGGACGACGTGCCGAAGCCGAAAGCCGTCCTCGAGCATGGCGAGCGCTGGAGGCCCTACCGTTCGATTGCCAGTTGGTATCTGTGGCGCGCCGCCGAGGCCAAGAGGCCGAAGAAGAAAAAGTAGAAGGTCCTTGCATGGCAGATCACTTTTCGACTCTACGGGTCTCGAGCCGGCGGGGCTTCATCATCACCAACTCCCGACCTTCCTGAATTTGACTGCCACGTCCTTTTTGCCTTCGGGAGAGCTCATCGGAATGTAGATATAAGCTCCGTCCTGAGTCGCGGTATAGGTTTGCCCGGACTCCATGATAGGGCAGAGATCTCCGGTCTCGGCGCACTCGTACACCAGTTTCTTCCCGTTGACCTCGGTGAACATGAGGTTGGTGTAGCTGAACATATTGCCCGATGAGGAGCCGTGGATCTGCGTTCTGGCCGTGACGATCTGGACCTTCGTAGTCCCCTTTTCTTTCGGGCCGGCGAAAACACAACCGGGCACGAGAACCAGCAAGGCAATTTTGGCGGGTCGGTTAAGCATGTCGATTCTCCTCCGAAAAGTTTCGGTGCAAGGCTGCAGTAAGAGCTGCGTGCGTTGCCTCACGTTTTTAACTCGGCAGATTGGGAGGGGACTTGAGCCGGAATGTTGTGACGAGCGAGAAAAGGCGCACTGCTGTTCTGAATGGGACAGGCTTGCGATACGTCGGCGCTACTTGCTTGGGCGGGCAGTCAGGAACAATGCCACGAGACCGGAGAGAAGCACGACCATTTCGAGTTGGACGGAGTACTGATGCAAGCGGTTGAACTGCTCGAGAAGCGGGCTACCGGAGGGAGCCGCTCCGATCGAGCCCATTTGAAGGCGCAGTACGTCCATGCGCGCGATCACGCCGTATTGGGAGACCATCGTCGCGATAATCATCAGGAAAACGAGCAGCGCCGCCGGGCGAGCCAAGGTGCCAATGGATTTTTGGTAGCCTGCCGTTGTCGCCAGATACACGCAGCCCGCTACGATCCCGAGGATGTGCAGCCGAGCGAGGGAGTACCCGACAACGAGCCCGGTCAAATCCTTGGTCGGCAAGACCGAGAAAATGCCTTGCGTGAACACGATGAAATAGATGATGCCGCCCAGCCAGCAGCCGAGGGCAAGAAATTGGAGAAAACGGAGTGTCGCGGTCACTTGGCGATCCTTTGCTCGCGGCGCTCAGAGTAACACAGCCGGCTGAAGTCGACGGTGGCACGCGAAAAACGCTTTGAGCACAGCTTGGTGCTCATTCATTTAGAAATTTCGGGAAAAGATGGCAACATAGATGGGCGTGGGTAGTGGTGGGCGATCAAGGACTTGAACCTTGGACCTCTCGCGTGTGAAGCGAGCGCTCTAACCACTGAGCTAATCGCCCACAGACCCGCTTCGGTTGTAGCAGAAGCCATAGGGATTTTCAACCCAATGACCACGGCAACGGCAAGCCAGATCGCGCAACTCCAAGCCTCCATCGCGCGCGTGATTCGCGGCAAGGACGAAGTGATTCGCCTGTCTCTGGTGGCGCTGCTGGCCAAGGGTCACCTGCTGATCGAGGACGTTCCGGGCGTCGGCAAAACCACCCTGGCGCAGGCCATCGCCAATTCCTTCCACTGCACGTTCCAGCGAATCCAGTTTACTTCGGACCTGCTGCCGTCCGACGTGGTCGGCACCAGCGTTTTCAATCAGATCGAGCAGCGATTCGATTTCAAGCCCGGGCCGATTTTCGCCAACATCATCCTGGCCGACGAAATCAACCGCACCACGCCGAAAACGCAGTCGGCGCTGCTCGAAGCGATGAATGAAGCGCAAGTGACCGTGGACAACCACACGTACAAGCTCCCGCAGCCCTTCATGGTGCTGGCCACGCAGAATCCGATCGAACACCACGGAACCTACCCGCTGCCGGAATCGCAGCTGGACCGCTTCATCCTGCGCATCGGCATGGGCTATCCCTCGCGCGACAGCGAGCGCGAGATCATGGAGCAGCATTCCGGAGGGCGCAACGCGGCCGCCGAGGTTCGGCCCGTGATGGAAGCTGACGAAGTGGAAGTGATGCAGCGCGCCGTGGAAAAAGTTCGCGTGGACAACAGCCTGCGCGATTACGCCCTGGACATCGTCGAGCGCACGCGTAATTCCGAGCAGCTCACGCTGGGCGTAAGCCCGCGCGGCGTGCTGATGCTGCAGCGCGCGGCCCAGGCCCGCGCCTATCTCGAGGGGCGCGACTACTGCACTCCCGACGACTTCAAGCAGCTCGTGATGCCGGTTTTCGCCCACCGCGTGGTGGTGAACACGCGGTACGCCGCCACGCAGAAGAAATCGACACAGGCGGAGATGGTTCTTCGCGAGATCATCGAAGCCACGCCCGTCCCCCTCTGACGAGCCCGAAAATGAATCCCGAATTTGTCGAGCGTCGCGTCGGCCCGCCGCTGGTTCGAAAAGCGGTGGGAGTTGCGCGCGCGTTCCAGTGGGGTGGCCTACGGCAGACGCTGGACCGCCCCAGTTGGCGGAGCTTTGCGATCGCGATGGGCGCCCTCGCGGCGGCGCTGTTTCTAGCGCTGTATTCGGGCGCGGCTGCCGAGGAGGGCCATCTATTCATTGCCGGCGTGGCAGCGCTGACGGCGCTCGTGCTGGCCGGGTGGGTGGCGCTCACCATCGTACCGGCGCTGGCGCGGCGCACGCCGCTCAGCTGGCTCTCGTATCAGATCGATTACAAGGTGACGCGTGAAGGCGTGGTGTATATCGGCGGTATTTTGGTCGTCGCGCTTGCGGCTCTCAATACCGGGAACAATTTGCTGTTTATGGTTCTGGCTTGCCTGCTGGCCGGGATGCTGATCTCGGGGATGCTCTCGCGGATCGTGCTGGGTGACGTTGAGGTGACGCTGGAGTTGCCCGAACACGTTTTCGCGCGGCGAACGATCCTGGCCATCGCCGAGCTTCACAATCAAAAGCAGCTGACGCCGTCGTTTTCGATGTCGCTGGTCGGCGATGTGGCCGAGGCGGACAAGAAAAATCCGCGCACGCCGCCGTCGCCCCCGGTTCTGGATCGCGCTGTCTATTTTCCCTACATTCCCCACGGGCAGGCCGCACGCCAGAACGTGGAGCTGACTTTTCCGCGTCGCGGCGTCTACCGGCAAGATGTGCTCGGATTGCGGACCAAGTTTCCGTTCGGCTTCCTGCAAAAGACGCGCCGCCTGAAATCCGGCATCGAAGTCGTCGTGTACCCGCAGATTCAGCCAACGGAAGAATTTTACGAGATTCTTCCGCTGGTGAGCGGCGAACTCGAGAGCTTCCAGCGCGGACGCGGCAACGACCTTTACGCGATTCGCGATTACCAATTCAATGACAGCGCGCGCCACGTTGACTGGAAAGCCTCGGCGCGGACCGGGGCGCTCCAGGTGAAGGAATATGCGCGGGAGGACGAGCGCCGCGTGATGCTCGTCTTTGATCCCTTCGTCAGCGCCGAACCGACCGACGCCAAGGCCGCCGAGCAATTCGAGCGCGCCGTCACTCTCTGCGCCGGCCTGGCCTGGCACTTTTATGAAATCAGCTCGGTCATGGAGTTTAGGTCGGCGGGATTTGCTACGCCGCGCATGACCGCCGGCGACATCATCTATGACATCCTGCGTTATCTCGCGAGCGTGACGCCGCTGAAGCAGCAGCCCGGAAAAAGCTTTCTCGATTCGCTCGGCGAGTCGCCGGACATTTTCAAGATTGTTCTGACCTGCCATCCCCGCGGAACGATTCCTTCGCATATCTGGAACACCGGGTATTTCATCTTTGTCCAGTCGCTGTAAAGTTCTCAAGTCATCAGAGTCTTTGGGAGAACGCCGATCCCGAACCGCCAACGGCTAAAACCGGTCTGGGTACACTTGACTTATGGCATGGCTGAAGCCGTGCCCTACAAAGATCTGTTTTCTGAGTGCTACGTTCGCTTCGATTCGGCGATGTGCGAGAATCGCGCGCATGAACCTGCTCAGGATTACCGCGAGCGAAATCCCGAAATTCAGGCGGCGGTTGCTGGCCTGGTTCGCGGCGCGCAAGCGCGACCTGCCGTGGCGCCGGACGAGTGACCCCTACCGTATCTGGCTGTCGGAGATCATGCTGCAGCAGACGCGCGTCGCGGCCGTGATCCCCTACTACGAACGATTCCTCGAGGCGTTTCCGCATGTGCAGGCTCTTGCCCGCGCGAGCGAGGATCGCGTGCTGGCAAATTGGGCAGGCCTCGGCTACTACAGCCGGGCGAGAAATTTGCAGCGCGCGGCGAAGGAAATCGTCCTGCGCCACGGGGGCGAATTCCCACGTGAGTACGAATCGGCTTTGGCGCTTCCGGGGATCGGGCGCTATACGACCGCGGCTGTCTTGAGCATTGCTTACGGCGCGCCGCACGCAGTGCTGGACGGAAATGTGGCGCGCGTGCTGGCGCGCCTGGGCGCGCAGCGCGGCGATTTGCGTGCGCCCGGCATGTGGCGGAAGCTCGAAACCGCCGCGCAGGATTTGCTCGCGACGAAAAGCCCGGGCAACTGGAACCAGGCAATGATGGAACTGGGCGCGACCGTGTGCACTCCCAAATCTCCGCGCTGCGAAGAGTGCCCCCTCGAGCGCTGGTGCCGCGCCCGCAAGCTGGGCATCGAGGAGACAGTGCTGCAGCCGCGCAATAAGCGCGACACGGTCGACGTGACTCTCGCTGCCGCGGTCTTTCTAGATGCCCGCGGGCGCACCCTGCTCGTGCGTCAGCCCGGCGGCGATGGGGCTCTGTTTTCACGCATGTGGCAATTCCCCGCCATCGAAACGGCGCGTTCGAATGAGAAGGCCGCTCTTGCGCAGTATTTACGCGAGAAATTTGACGTCGAGGTAAACGGAAATCTCACCGCGCTCGCGGCCGCACGGCACACGGTGACGTTCCGCAAGATCCGGCTCGAACCATATCTCATCCGGGTCGCCAGGTTGCCACGCGTTCAGGGAGCGCGGACGATCCCCCTTGCCAGGATTCGGAGCCTTCCCATCTCGAACGCGACGCGCAAGGTCGCCGACACGGCAAGGATTCAACAGAACGAAGAGCGCCAGCACTCCTAGGTGGCGCCGGCGTCCCGCCGGCGGTTTTTGGCTTGCCCGGGGACCGCGACAAACCGCCGGCGAGACGCCGGCGCCACGTCGCCATTGCCGAGTACGCCCCCTGCGCCGCCGTGGGTCGTTCGAAAATGCTAAACTTAACGCTAGGCGCCATGAACCCCGCCGGCCAAATCCCCGACGAAACACTGCCGGCGCATCTCTCCGCGATCCGCCGCCATTTCGAGATCTCCCTTTATTTTCTGCTGCTCACGGGCGTTTTGACGCTGGTCTCGACCGGGAAGCTCGACCTCGTCACCATGTTCGTGATGCCGGCCGCCATGCTCTTCAAGGGCTACCGCTGGTGGCACGGAAAAGGCCCGGAAATCTCCAACCGCACGGCGAGCTGGCTGACCGTCGCCTATTTCATATTCTTCCCGTTCGACTTGTGGATGGTTTCGCGCATGCTGGCGGCGGGCGCACAGAATCCGGGCCTGTACGCGGCCCTGCTGGCCACGGTCCACCTGATGCTCTTCGCGACCATTGTGCGGCTGTACAGCGCGACGAAGACCCGGGATTACCTGTTCCTGACGTTGATGGGGTTCTCGTCGATGCTCGCGGCCGCCATCCTCACCGTGGACACCGTGTTTCTCGCCTTTTTCTTCGTATTTTTGGGGCTGGCGATCTCGACGTTCGTGGCCCTGGAAATGTGGCGTAGCGCGCAGGGCGCGATCACGCGCCCGATCGAATCCGGCACGACCGCCGCGAGCCAATTGCACAATGCCCTGGGGATCGCGTCCATTGGAATCGCGGCGGGGTCGCTCGTGGTCGGGGCGGTGATTTTCCTGGTCCTGCCGCGCGTCAGCGGCGGCTACATGTCCGGCCTGACCATGCAGCCGACGATGATCTCCGGGTTCAGCGACGACGTGGAACTGGGCGAGATCGGCGAGATCAAGAAGAACAGCATGGTCGTGATGCGCGTTACGGTTGACGGCGGCCTGGAGGCGGCCCAGGGCGCGCACTGGCGCGGCGTGGCGCTGACGCGATTCGACGGCAAGCGCTGGTACAACGAGCCGCACGAGCCGACGACGATTTCGCCTCCCGCGGACGGCGGCTGGTTCCAGCTGCCCCCTGAGGAAGGCGGCGCTTCGAAATACGGGACCCCGATTCACTATACGGTGCTGCTCGAACCTATCGGCAGCAGCGCACTGTTCTTTGCCAATGCGCCACAAGGCGTGCGCGGCCGGTTCAATGAGGATGAGGGCAGAACGGCGTTCGGCCAGCGGCATTCCTACCTGCTCGAGGACTTCACAGGCTCGATCTCCAATCCGTATCACTCCTATGTCCGCATGCAGTACGAGGCAAGGTCGGTCATACCCACGCCGCCGCGGGCGGCTGTTCAAGGGGCGGGAACGAATTACCCGGAGGACATTCGAAAGACGTATCTCGAGCTTCCCGCGATCGATCCGCGTATTTCCGAGCTGGCTCTTCAAATCACGCAGCGTGTCGACAACCCCTACGACAAGGCGAAGGCGATCGAGGACTATCTCCGCTCGCACTACGGCTATACGCTGGACCTTACCGCCCAGCCGCACACCGACCCGCTGGCTTACTTCTTGTTTCAGAAACGGGCGGGACATTGCGAATATTTTGCCACCGCGATGGCCGTCATGCTGCGCACGATGGGAATCCCGTCGCGCTACGTCAATGGCTTCCAGACCGGAGAATATAACGACGTCGCGGGCGACCTGGTGGTGCGCGCGAGCGACGCTCATAGCTGGGTCGAGGCGTACTTTCCGGGCTTCGGCTGGCTGACGTTCGACCCGACGCCGCCGTCGAGCGACGAGCACGCGCAAGGGCTGATGTCCCGGCTGGCGCGATACTGGGACTGGTTCCAGTTGGTGTGGAGCGAGTGGGTCGTCAACTACGACTTCATCCACCAGATTACCGTGGCGCAAAACCTGGGCCGGTTTTCGCGCGACTGGGTCGAGCGGGTGCGGATCGATTTCACCGATGCGCGCCGGCATGCGACCGAGAAGCTGAGATTCTGGCAGGACCTGATTTCGCGCAGCCCCGTGTGGCGCACGGTGTTTTTTGTGTGCTTCGGCGCGTTCGTCCTGGGGGTGATCATTTTGCGGCCTGAGGTTCGCCGCAGGCTTGGGGTGCTGTGGCGAACGCGCATCTTGCCGGCGCGGGAAATGACTCCGCACCTGGCGACGCTGCAGTACCTGGAAATGTTGCACGTCCTCGGGCGATTTGGAATTCGCAAGACGCCGGGCCAGACGCCCATGGAATTCGCGACGTCGCTTCCCGACGGAAATCTATCGGCCCCCGTTTTTGAACTGACTTCCATCTATCAAGCAGCGCGCTACGGCGGAAAGCCTGCGGACCCGCAGCGCGCCACGTCCCTGATCGCCTCCCTGAGCCAATTCCTGCGCTCGAAAAAAAAGTAGAATCGAAGCTCTGGTAACCCAGGCGAAGGCAGAGTCCTTCTCTTGGTTTTCTCTGTGGCCCTCTGTGTCCTCTGTGATGAAAGGTTTGCGCTCCCACATCACGAAGACCGTTCGCCACAGAGGGCACAGAGGACCACAGAGAAGTGCCGATCAGGACCCCGCTCACACGCTTACCGCCGCGCGCCGCACTTCTGACGTTGGCACGTGCTAGAATAAACAGACCGTCCCGCGTCCGCGAGACGCTTTTTTATGCCTAAAGCCGGATTCATCAGCCTGGGATGCCCGAAGAACCTTGTCGACAGCGAGGTGATGATGGGCGTCCTCGCGCGCCACGGGTACGAGTTCACGCCGCATGCCGAGGAAGCCGACGTCCTCGTCGTGAACACGTGCAGCTTTATCGCCCCGGCGCAGAAGGAATCCATCGACGCGATCCTGGAGATGGCCGAGCACAAGAAGACCGGCATGGCAAAAAAACTGATCGTGGCCGGGTGCCTCGTGGAGCGGTATCGCGACCAGATTCGCGACCAGATTCCCGAGGTCGATGCGGTGGTAGGGACCGGAGAAATCGAAAATATTTTAGCCGCGGTCGAAGGCGAGTTGCGCGCGGACGCCGCGCTGCCCTCGTATCTTTATCACGACCTCACTCCGCGAATCCTTTCGACGCCCAAGCACGCCGCCTACATCAAAATCGCGGAGGGCTGCGATCATCCCTGCTCGTTCTGTATCATTCCGCAACTGCGTGGGAAATTTCGCAGCCGGCGGTTTGAATCCGTCGTACGCGAAGCGGAGAATCTCGCCGCCGCGGGAGTGCGCGAGGTCACGCTCATCGGGCAGGACACGACTTCCTACGGCGAGGACCTCGGCTTGCGTGACGGGCTGGCGCTGCTGCTCGAGCGTCTTGCCGGCGTCGAAGGCTTGCAGTGGGTGCGTTCGCTCTACTGCTATCCGAACCGGGTAACGCAGCGCCTGCTCGATACGATCGGCGCGCACCCGCGCATTGCGAAATACATGGACATGCCGCTGCAGCACGCCAGCCGCAATGTCCTCGCGCGCATGAAGCGCGGATCGAGCGGCGACGCGTTTCTGCAGATGCTCGGCCGCATTCGCGCCGCGATTCCCGGAGTGGCGCTGCGGACTTCGTTCATCGTCGGCTTTCCGAGCGAAACCGAAGCGGATTTTCGCGAGCTGTGCGATTTTGTGAAGGCCGCGGAATTTGACTGGATGGGTGTCTTCGGCTATTCGGACGTGGACAACGCGGCGAGCTTCGCGCTGGACGGCAAAGTGGACGAAGAGACGATCAAGGATCGGCAGGACCGGCTGATGGCCTTGCAGCAGAAAATTTCGGCGCGCAAGCTGCGGCGCTTTCGCGGCCGGCGCGTGACAGCCCTCGTCGAAGGGCCATCGAAGGACACGCCGCTTGTCTGGGAAGCGCGCCTCGAAGGCATGGCCCCCGAAATCGACGGCAAGCTGTACTTGAACGACATCGAGGTGGAGGGATCATCGATCGCCGCCCGCACCGGCGATGTTGTCACGGCGGAAATCAGCGAGACGCACGAGTACGATCTCGTCGGCCGCGTGTTGGAAATTTTGGATGTTGCGCCGCCGCGCGCGGTGCAAGCGGCGGTAACCGCGCCGGTGCAGCGCGTGGCCACGGGTGCGGCGTTGAGGATTTTGTAGGACAGGCTTGTAGCCTGTCGGGGTGATCCCGCCACAATAGGCTCTAAACCGACAGGCTATAAGCCTGTCCTACTTCTGACCATGAAACTGAAATGTCCGATTTGCAAGCAGCCGGTCGATTCCGAAACGACCGCGGAATTTCCGTTCTGCAGCGCGCGCTGCCGCGAACGCGACCTGGGGAACTGGGCCACCGAAAAATACAAAGTCGCCGCGCCCATGATGGACGAATCGGAACCGGAAGAGACCGAAGCGAATGAGCGAGCCCTCCCCGAATCCGACGACACCGACGACGAGTAACGGGAAGCGCAAGCCCCGCGTTTCACTCGCCATCGCCACCGCGTTCGGCCTCGGCTATCTCCCCAAAGCACCCGGAACGTTCGGCTCCCTTTTGTCGGTCGCGATGACGGTAGCCTGGTGGTCGGCCCTGGTGCCGTATCACTCGCTTGATCTCTATGTGGAAGATCATTACCTTGTAGTCTCCCAAGGGGGAGTGCTGACGCTCTTGATCCTATTGGTTTCCTTCGTGGGAGTTGTGGTCGCTTCTCGCGTCGCGAAGTACCTCGGCAACAAAGATCCTCAAATTGTCGTCATCGATGAGGTTTCGGGCCAGCTCATCTCGTACCTCGGGATTGGTGGGGCAGTGCCCAACTGGAAATATTTGTTGCTGGGCTTTATACTTTTTCGTGTCTTCGATATTTGGAAGCCGTTTCCTGCGCGGCAAGCCGAATCCCTTCCCGGCGGCTTGGGAATCATGGCGGATGACTGGGTGGCGGGCATTTACGCTGCGCTCTGCCTTTGGATCGCCCGCGCGATCGGGCTTTAGCCTATCGGCTGCCGCGCGACCGTGGCTCCTGCAGCGGCAACCGATCTGAAATTTGAGATTTGAAATTCCAAATTGGATTTGAAATTTCAAATTTGAGATTTCAGATTTGAGCTCCGGGATTTGAGATTGAACCTTGGAAACCAACGGCATTCCGCGCATTGACCGCATTCAACCGGGCGCCGGCATTCCAGGCGGCGATGTGACGATTTACGGCGCGGGCTTCGTTCCCCGCCCCAATACGCGGCCGCACGTGCGTTTCGGCGAAACGGAAGCGAGCCTGCTGATTTCCACGCAGAATTATCTGATCGCACGCGTGCCCGAGGGCGCGGGCGCCGGCATCGTAAGCGTCGAGACTTCGCGCGCGTCCAGCCAGCCGTTCGCGTTTCATCTGGGATTGCAGATCGCCGATAATCTTCATCCTGTCGGCAACCCCGTTGTCGACGTCGAAGGCAACATCTACGTTACTTACAGCGGCCATCGCGGGCAAAAAGTCGCCGTCTCGCTGTACAAAATCACGCCCAACTACGCGGTGAAGCCATTCGTCACCGAACTGATGAATCCCACCGGGCTCGCGCTCGATCGCGAGGGCTATCTCTACGTCTCGTGCCGCAACGACGGCACGATTCATCGCGTCGCGCCGGATGGCCGCGCGCAGCTCTGGGTGGAAGGCATGGGCGTTGCTACCGGAATTGCCTTCGACACAATCGGCAATCTTTTCGTGGGCGACCGCAGCGGCACAATTTTCAAGATCAGCCCGGAGCGGCAGATTTTTGTTTTCGCCACCATCGAGCCGTCCGTCGCGGCGTACCATCTTGCCTTCAGTCCTACGGGCGAACTTTTCGTCACCGGACCGACCACTTCGAGTTTCGACCGCGTCTATCGCATCAACCAAAAGGGCGAGGTGAGCGCGTTCTTTCGCGGGCTTGGACGTCCGCAGGGCATCGCGTTTGACCGCAAGGGCAATCTCTACGTTGCAGCGTCTTATCAGGGCCGCCGTGGCGTGGTGCGAATCGCTCCAGATGGACGCGCGGAGCTGGTCCTGGGCGGCAGCGGCCTCGTGGGCCTCGCGCTTCTGCCCGGCCAGCGCGCCATCCTCGCCACGAGCAGCGCGCTCTTCACCGTCGATTGGGATGTGGAAGGCCTCCCGCTGCCCCGCTGACCCCCGATGAAAGCAGAAATCATCGCAGTCGGATCGGAACTGCTGACGCCGGACCGGGTGGATACCAATTCCCTTTTCATCACCGCGCAGCTCAACAAGCTCGGGATCGAAGTGACGCGCAAGACTGTGGTGGGCGACGAGTTCGCGCTGCTGCGGAATGCATTTGAGGAAGCGGCCAAGCGCGTGGAACTGATCATCGCCAGCGGCGGGCTCGGCCCCACCGAGGACGATCGCACGCGCAATGCCGTGGCCGATCTTTTCGGCCGGAAACTCAATCGCGATCCCGCGGTGATCGCGATGATCGAGGCGCGTTTCCACAAGCTCGGACGCAAGATGTCCGAAGTGAATCTGCGCCAGGCCATGGTGCCGGCGGGCGCGACGGTGCTGGAAAACGATCGCGGCACCGCGCCGGGTTTGTGGCTCGAGGAAGGCGGTCGCGTCGTCGTTCTGCTACCCGGACCGCCCCACGAACTGAAAGCGATGTTCACGTTGCAGGTGGAACCGCGCATCGCTCGCCTCTCGACCGGGGTGCGCCTGATCGCGCGCGAGATGCGCGTCGCTGGCATGGGCGAGTCCGACGTCGACCAGCGCATCGCGCCGATTTACACGCGCCACGAGGACGTGCAGACGACGATCCTGGCCGCGCCCGGCGAGATTCAGATTCACCTGCGCGCGTGGACGAAGGATCCCGCCGCGGCCGAGAAGCAGCTGCAGGGAATTCAGGAAAGCATCGTTCTCGCGCTCGGTGAAGCGGTGTTTACCGTGAACGGCGAATCGATGGAGGAGGTCGTGGCGCGCGAGCTCACCATGCGCCATGCCACCATCGCCACGGCCGAAAGCTGCACCGGTGGCCTGCTCGCCGAGCGTCTCACACGCATTTCGGGCAGCTCGAACTACTTTCTCGGTGGCGTCGTTTCCTACAGCAATTCGTTGAAATCCGCCTGGGTGGACGTGCCCGGGGAGATCATCGAGTCGCGCGGCGCCGTCAGCTCCGAAGTCGCCGTCGCGCTCGCGGACGGAATTCGCCGCCGTACCGGCGCGACGCTGGGCGTTGGAGTTACCGGCGTGGCCGGCCCTACCGGAGGCACTCCGGAGAAGCCTGTTGGCACGGTACACGTGGCGATCGCGGATGCGTCCGGAAGCAAGGAGCGCGGCATCTTGTTTCCGGGCGAGCGGGATCGCATTCGCTGGCAAGCCTCGCAGACGGCCCTCGATCTCGTGCGACGCTATTTCCTCTACGCCGCGCACCCAAAAAACAACGCAAAGGCTTGACGCGATGCGCCTCTTCGTGGCGATGGATATTCCGGAGGGCGTGCGCGCCGCCATTTCGGCGATCGTTGCCAAGCTGCGCCCTACTTGCCCGGAGGCGCGCTGGGTACGGATCGAAGGCTTGCACGTCACGCTGAAATTCATCGGCGAAACTCCGGATGCCCGAGCTCCCGAGATCCGATCGGCGCTGGCGTCGATTGCGCCGCGATCTCCAATCGCCATCCGATTTCGCGGACTCGGATTCTTTCCGAACGCGAAGCGGCCGCGCGTGTTCTGGGCCGGAGCGGAAGCCGGGGATGACCTGGCGAACCTTGCTGCGGCGGTCGAATCCTGCCTTGATCCGCTCGGCATCGCCCGCGAAGACCGGGCGTTCACTCCTCACCTCACACTCGCGCGCTTCGATCCTCCGCGATCGCAGGATATTCTTCAGTGCGCCATTGAAAAATTCGGGTCCATCGAATTCGGCGGCGTCACGGCAAACGAGTTTCATCTGTACCAAAGCGTTCTGAAACGGGGCGGGGCGGAATATACTCGGCTGGCCACTTTTCCATTGCGCGGGAGTGAAAAAGAGTGAATCCGGCAGCCGCGACAGGCTACTCGCACGCGTGGGGATTGATCGCCGTGGGATATTTTCTCGGCTCAATTCCGTTCGGGTACCTGCTCGTGCGCGCGATGGGCGGCGGCGACATTCGCTTTCAGGGCAGCGGAAACATCGGCGCGACGAACGTGGCCCGTGCGTCCGGCTGGGCGGTGGGCGTGGCTACGCTTGTTCTCGACGCCGCGAAAGGTTTTTTCGCCGTGTGGCTTTCGGGGCGTTTTTCCGGCGGGAACATCCGCATCATGATGTACGCGGGCCTTGCGGCGATTCTGGGGCACGTTTTCCCGGTCTGGCTTCGTTTCGGAGGAGGCAAGGGAGTGGCTACGGCGCTGGGCGTATTTCTCGCGATTTGCTGGCCGGCAGCCGCGGCGGCCGTTGTGCTTTTTCTTCTGGTTGCCTCTTTCTGGCAATACGTATCGCTGGCGTCGATTTCGGCGGCGGCCGCGTTGCCGCTCCTGATCTATCTACTCTACGCGCCGGGGCACGCGCCGCCCGCGGCGGTTTCCTTCTGCACGCTTCTGGCGGCAGTGCTGGTGATCGTCAAGCACCGCTACAATATCGAGCGGCTCATGGCCGGCACGGAGCCGCGCCTTGCATTCGGCCGCAAAGAAAAATGAAGAAAATCGCCATCATCGGCGGGGGAAGCTGGGGAACGGCGCTGGCGATTGCGCTGGCGCGATCCTCGCGCGCGCACCGGCTGGCGCTCTGGGCGCACAGCGCCGATGTCGTCGAGACGCTTTGCGCGCGCCGAACGAATGAAATCTATCTCCCCGGATTTCAGCTGCCGGCCGAAGTCGAAGTGACGGCCAGCATCGAGAAGGCTCTGGCCGGCGCGGAGATCATTCTTGGCGTGATGCCCTCGGCTCACGCGAGAACCATCTATCGCGCGATGCGTAACATTGCCTCGCCGACGGCCGTTTTCGTCAGCGCCACCAAGGGCCTGGAACCCGACACGCACGCGCGCATCAGCGAACTGATTGCCGAAGAAATGGGCCTGCCTTCGCCTTCGCGCATCGCCGTGCTGACCGGCCCGAGTTTTGCTCTCGAAGTCGCCGCCGGCCAGCCGACGGCCGTGGTTCTCGCCTCTACCGATTTGAACCTCGCTTCCGACATTCAGGGGGAATTCTCCGGACCGCGCTTCCGTCTTTACACGAACGACGACGTGGTCGGCGCGGAAATCGCCGGCGCGGTGAAAAACGTGATCGCCCTGGCCGCGGGAATCTGCACGGGCCTCGGACTAGGCACAAACGCGGTCGCCGCACTCGTGACGCGCGGCCTTGCCGAAATGACCCGTCTCGCGGTGGCGCTTGGCGGCCGGCGGGAAACACTCTCCGGCCTTGCCGGAGCCGGCGACTTGATCCTCACGGCCACAGGCGAGCTGAGCCGCAACCGTTCGGTGGGCATTGAGCTTGGCAGAGGGCGCGATCTGCGGGAAATTCTCGGTTCCACGCGCAGAGTCGCGGAAGGTGTCGGAAGCGCCGCCGCCGCGCTGGAACTCGCCCGCCGCGTACAAATCGAAATGCCCATTACGGAACAGGTTCACGCCGTGCTGAGCGCGGGGCGCGTGACGCAGGACGCCATTCGCGAGCTGATGGAGCGCCCTCTGAAGCAGGAATAGCTTCGCATTCCGCACGCGCCCATTAGCGGATGCGCACCAACGCGGGATTCCGTCCTTCTGCCCTATCCTCCTAAATCGTAAAATTGAAATAGATTGGACCCAGTCGACCTTGAGCCTCTCAGGCGTCAAATCGGTATTCTTTCAGCGGCCCAGAATCTTGTGGCTGGTGCTGGGGGCCATGCTGCTCGTCAGCGTGTTGCCGCTGGCGCTGTATCACCGGCAGGTTCTGCAACTTAGCCAGGGCAAGCTGACGGACACCGAGAGCGTCCAGCAGACGGAAGTCACTCGCTCGCTCGCCGAAGAAATCCAGCAGTTTGACGCCAATCTTTACCAGCAGCTCATCAGCGAACGGCAAATCCTCGCCCTCACCGGCCTGATCGATAAGGTCGATTCCACGCAGAACGCCGCGCAAGTCTCGCGAGTCCTCGAGAACTTCGTCGCCAGCAACCCGAACATTTTGTATCTGACGGCCGTAGGCAAAGAGGCCAAAGGCAGCGGCGCGGGAAATTTCCAGGCAAATTCAGATCCGTTTGTGAGCAAGGCGCTGCAGCGCGCGTTTACGACCACACTGCAATCGCTCGTGTTCCGCAGCGATCCGCTGGCCATCGGCCCGGAAAATCGTCCGGCGTTCGTGATGGCCGTGCCGCTCGAAGTCAACGATCAATTCTCAGGCATGCTGGCCGCAGTCGTGTCGCTGGACGGAATTTTGAAGCGCCTACAGGAAACCAGCGTGCGCGGGCGCGTGGTTTTTGTGGTGGACCACAGCGGCCAGATCGTGGCCCATCCCGACACGCGCCAGTTTGTGCCGGGCTCGGACGCAAAATCATATTCGCCGGTGGTGGCGCAAGTCGCGTCCTTGCCAAAGGACCTGCGCACGACCGAAACGCTGCGCCGATTTGAGTCCGGCGACAACGGAAACAAAACCGAAATGGTCGGCACCTACAGCACGATCCCGGACCTCAGCTGGGCCGTGGTTGCGCAGCGCGGGCTGGATAAAGCGCGAGAGGATGCCGGGGTCACCGAGCTGAACGCGCAGGCGCTCAAGTTCGTGGTGATCGTCGCGTTTACGGCGCTCGTGCTCGGATATTTCTTTGCTGTGGGCATCAGTACGCCGATCCGCGCCCTCGCCGTCTCGACGCTGGCGATCAGCCGCGGTGAATTTCATCAGCGCACTCCCGTGAAGGGCGCCGCGGAAATCAGCGAGCTGGCCGAAACCTTCAACCACATGGCCGGCGACATCGAGGAATTCATCGACCGGCTGAAGGCCGCCGCCGATCAGAATCATGAATTGTTTCTCGGCTCCATTCGCATGCTCGCCGCCGCGATCGACGAAAAGGACCCGTATACGCGCGGCCATTCGGGGCGCGTGGCGAAGTATTCGATCATCATCGCGCAGCATCTCGGATTGGGCTCGACCGAGCTCGAAAAAATCCGCATCTCCGCGCTGTTGCATGACGTGGGAAAAATCGGCGTCGACGACCGCGTGCTGAAGAAGCCGGGCAAGCTCACGACCGAAGAATTTGATTTGATGAAGCAGCATCCCTTGAAAGGCGCGAACATCATGCGGCCCGTCGCGCAACTGAAGGAAATGCTGCCGGGCATCGAACTGCACCACGAGCACGTCAATGGCGGCGGCTACCCGCACGGCCTGCAGGGGGACGAAATTCCGTTAATGGCCCGCATCATCGCGGTGGCCGATACGCTCGACGCCATGACCACGAATCGCCCCTACCAATCCGCCATGGACCTGGAATTCGCCATGAACAGCATCATCAAGCTGGCCGACACGAAATTCGACGCCGCCGTTGTGGACGCTCTCGATCGCGCCGTCCGCGCCGGCAAGCTCCGCCTCAGCGCCACCCTAGTTGAAGTGTAGGATTTGGCTGTGCTACAGCAAGCCCGTGTAGCGCCCGCCTTCAGGCGGGCACCTGGTAGTGCTTGCGCGGGATGCCAACCTAACAACAAAGGTTGGCGCTACAACTCCTCAAAACGCCGTTTCGTGGTAGATGGCGATCATCCACTCGCCGTTGTGCTTGGTGACGATCCACGTGAGGAGCCCCTTGCGAATCGGCACGTCCTTGCCGTCCCGCGTCTTCGCGCCCGTCATTTGCCAATCGATGTCCACCGACGCGGTATCCGCATTGAGAAAGCGGATGCTTCTCACGCTGTCGGTGCGGTGCGCGTCCTTGAGGAAAGTGGTGAAGATCTCGTTGTAGTGGTCTTCCAGCGCCTTCCAGCCGTGGCTGGGAATTCCCGTGGTGTTCGTGAAGTCGCCGTCTTCCGTGTACTTCATGGCCGTGGCGTGCGCGTCATGGCTGTTCCAGGCGGCGCTCCACGCGGCGACCGATTGCTTGATGGCGGCGGAGTCCGCATCCATGCTTTGCGCCCATGCACCCACCGAAGCGAATGCCAGGAAGAGAAAAATTGCCAGCGCTGTCTTCACTCGATTTGAAATCATCAGATCCTCCAAGTTTCTCGCAGGTCGACTCGCCGGTAGGACAGGCTTTCAGCCTGTCCTACAAAAATCTAGAACGAGAATTCGTGATACACCAGGATCATCCACTGGCCGTTGCGTTTGGTGAGAACCCAGGTGAGCAGGCCCTTGCGAAGCACGCCGCCCGGGGCGCTCGGTTCATTCACCAGCCAATCGAGATCGACGGAAGCGAGGTCCGGCCCGAGAAACCGGATGGTCTTCACCGTGTCGGTCGTGTGTGCGTTCTTGAGGAACGTGCTGAAGATCGTCGTATAATGATCCTCGAGTTCCTTTCGGCCGTGGCTGGGCTCGCCCTTGATACTCGTGAAGTCGCCGTCCTCCACGTAGTGCGCGGCCACGCCGCGCGCGTCGTGGTTGTTCCAAGTATCCGCAAAACCCGCTACGAACTGCTTGATGGCCGCCGTGTCCGCATCGTGGCCGGAAGCCATCTGTGCCTGCGCACCCGCGCCGGAAAATGCGAGAACAACCAAAGCAGCGAGCGCCGTCTTCAATAGAGTTGATTTCATCCTTCACCCCGCAGACTGAAATTGGAAAGAAGGCCCGGCCATTTCGTCAGTCCTTCGATTGGCTGCATCATACAACAAACGCATCCAGTCTGCGCCCGCCAAACCATTCGGGCGAAAGACCAGCTGCCGTCGTCCCAGGTTTTGTGCTACCTCACGCTGGCCGATGTTTTTTGAACCGCTTGGATCACGTCGGAATATGGTCCCACCGAGCCGTGCCCGCCAACGATGGTTTCCGGTTTGAGTCCCCACTTGTCGATGCCCTTCACGAGCGCGAGCACCATGGGATTCGGAATCACAGGAGCGCCCGGAACGTAGAGATCGGTCACAACGCCTACCTTGGCGTCGGGGATGTACGGAAGCAGATAGGGAGACGCGTGCGGATTGTCGAGCACAAACGCATCAACCTCGCGGCCGCCGTCGCTCACGCTCCACTTGCCGTCGACTTCGATTACCTCCGCCGCGAATTTCTTTTTCGGCGCATCGGGGTTCAGCGTTTCGGGCCGGGCCAGCGCGCGCCGCAAGTACTCGCCGTCGCCTTTTCCGACCACGATCGTGGCGCCTTCGGCTGCGAACGTTCGCATACCGCCGACGTGATCGACGTGATGGTGCGTGAGAATCAAGTAGCGCACCGGTTTCCCGGGGTAGCGTTTCTTCGCCATGGAGATTGCCTGCTGGGACTGGCCGTCGTCGTTCGGCGCTTCGACCGCGATCAGGTACTTGTCCGTGGCGATGAAGATGTTGTTGTGCGTGCCGCCCCGCACCTGGCTGATGTTCGGCCCGACGTCGAAGATCTTCAAAGCGTCTCCGTCGTCCGTGTACATCGCGTCGGAATCGAAATAGAACCCGACAAACTGCCGCCGGATGATCCACTGGAATGGTGTGGCGTTCGGGTCCGCCGGCTTTACCGCGCTGGCGACCAGGGCTTGGGGCGGAGTGAATGCATCGGCCGAAAGGTTCGGATTCGCCTCCGCACTGGAAATTTTCGCGTCGATGATTTTCATGCCGTTCAGCGTGTACAGCGCGTGGAACGCAACCTTCGCGCCGCCCACGTCGTGCCAATCCGAATATTCCGCGTCGTAAACCGAGTCGCCCTCGAGTTCGTCCCAGTCGAGCGTGCGAATACGCGCCGGGAGTTTTGTCTCCGGATCGAACATCACGATGAAGGTACCGTAGTCGCCGCGATAGCGCGCCGCGGGATACGTCTTGCCCACGACCGTCTGGTCCGACATGGCCGACACGAGGTCCGGATGCTGCTTCATCTCCAACACCACGACCGGCCGCTCGATTTCACGAAGGGTAGCGGTGAGGCGACGGCCCGACATTGTGTGGAGTGGCGCAGTGCCGCCCTTGATCGTTCGCTTCGGCAGACGGCCCTCCACCGCGTCATCGCCTATAACGTATCCGCCCGCCGGCGTGACGATTTCCGTGAAGGTGCGCTTCGAGCCGTCCACCTTCGGGCTAATCCATTCATTGCGCGTGATCCCTTTGGCAAGATCGCGGCTCCGCACGAGGTCCGCTTCGCCACGGGTTGGCTTCGTGAGATCGGAAACAGAAAGCGACTCGCCCGGATCGAACTGTTCCAGATGAGCTTTCAAGGTGATCGTCTTCAGTTTGCCGCCGCCCATCGCTTCATAAGCGGCATTTACAAGATCCTGCGGCGACGCCGCGGTCGCAGTTCGTGAAATGGATGCAATCAACGCCAGAGCCGACACCGCCCAAACGGCGGCAAAACCGACCAGGGACGCCCGCAAAAATGGGACGCGGTTTGTTCTACGCATAATGATCCCTCCTTTTGACTTGGGCCGCAGGCAGGAAGTTCAGCGGGATTCTACTGCAACATTCCCCGCATAGCGAGGATTGCGTGAAACACTACTTCGGCGGCTCGGAAAAGACCTGCTGCACGATCGTGAGCGGCGCGACGTGATCCGGCTTCAGGTACTCGTTCACCAGGAATTTCTGGCCGTCTTTGGTCACGTCATAGGTGAACAGGTCCGTGGAGGAGATCGGAGCGCGGCCGCGGACCTGGAACAGCGGAGCGGGCGCGCCGGAGGAAAATGTTCCTGTGGCGTCGACGGAGACCGACATGAGCATGCCCGTCGGCCCCAAGTAGAAGAGTTCCTTGCCGTCGGCTCGCCAGCGGGGCTCGGTGCCGCCACCGCGCGACACTTGCCACTTCCCTGCCGCCGAGGGGAACGTGGTGACGTAGATTTCCCACTCGCCTGATTCGTTCGACGAGTAGGTTACCCATTTTCCGTCGCCGGAAATCTGCGCGTTCGTCTCGCTTGCATCGGTCTGATGGAATTGCGTGGGAGTGCCGCCACCGACCGGAACCAGCACAAGGATCGATCGCGAATTTTTAGTGGACGTTTGCAAGGCGCAAAGTACTTGCTTGTCGTCCGGCGTCCAGGAGTTGGGGATCAGGTCGAAGCTGTCATCGGTGATCACGCTTCGCGCATTCGCCACTCCGTTGATTGCGCCCCCGAGCTTGAACAAAATCTTTTCCGGTTTCAGTCCATCCGCGTCTTTGTAGTCCACGCCCGCTTGGATCGCCAGCGAACGGTAGGCAACGATCTTGCCATCGCGGGACCATACACCATCCGTCTCTTCCGCCGGATCGAACGTAAAGCGTGTGCTTGTGTTCCTGTTCAAATCCTCGATCCACACGTCGAGGTTATTCGCTTTCAAATCGGTGATGTCCACACTCACGCGGCTGCCGTCGGGAGAGAGGGCGGGATTCGCTTGCACGCCCGGCTCGCCAACTCGGCTCAGCGCCTTTCCGGCTCTGCTGTACCAGGTCAACACGGATTGCGCCGCTTCCGCGGTCTTGCTGTAAATGACCGTGCCGTTCTCTGCCGCCGCGAACGCTCCCCAATAGACCGACGGTTGGTAGCCAACCCGGTCCACGATGACTCGCGCATCGCCGTCGGCCGCCGCCTTAGCGTCGAACGGCAGTGCCCTCAACGCCGCTTGGTCGTCCATGTAAAAAAGATGGCCGGGCGCGTATCCCGCATTGGAGCGCGCACGCACCACCAGCGTCTTTTCCTTGCCGTCGAGTGAACCCAAGTAGATAGCAGACGCGGCGTTCTTTTCGGGCGAGCTGAAGTTCGCCTCGAGAAACAGGAAATGCACTCCGTCGGGAAGGAACAGCGGCCACCGGTCCGAGTCCGCCTTTCCCGGCAGTTGATCCGTCAGCGGAACCGCTTGGCTTCCATCGGCATTCATTCTCCAAACCGGGCCTCCCGGGTCCGGCGTGTAAAGAATTACGTTTTTCGAACCCCAGCTTCCGCCGCGCGCGTAGTTCACATGGGCCAATGTTTGGGGCGAGCCGCCGGAGACCGCGATGCGCTGCAGTTTGCTGTTGGCGAAAAATGCGACCGAGGCGTCATCCGGCGACCAGAACGGATAGCTTGCGCCTTCGGTGCCCGGGAGCTCCTTGGCTGAGGGCGCGCCGACTCGCTGCACGAAAAGCATCGGCTCGCCTGTATTCTCGTCGGGCGATACAAACGCCAACATCCGGCCGTCGGTGGAGATCGACATGTGGCTGACTTCGCCTGGGACTGGAATGGCAAACTCCATGCGCGCGGATGGAGTGCCTGGAATCCGCGCCACGAACCACGCCGCCCCGGCAACTACAACCAGCGCCAGCGCCGCCGGAACCCAGACGCGCCACGAAAATTTTCGCGGCGCATCCGTAGCTCGCGAAAACCCGCTCGCGTCTGTTCCGGAAAGCGCGCCCAGGGCAAAGGAGAGATCCCTCGCCGACTGGAAACGCTGGTCGGGGCTCTTTTCAAGACATCGCCGCACGATCCGGTCGAGCGCAGGCGAAACCGGATGGATCGAGTCCGACATTTCCGCGGGATCTTCCCGGAGCACCGCGGTCATCGTTTCGGCCGGAGTATCGCGCCGGAAAGCCCTTTGGCCGGTGAGCATTTCGTAAAGGATCGCGCCGAACGCGAAAATATCCGTGCGCGCATCGGAAGCCTGCCCACGCACCTGTTCCGGAGCCATGTAGCCCGGCGTTCCGAGCACCATGCCCGCCGCCGTGCCCATGGCCGGGATGGTGGCTCCCTCGGCATCCTCTGGCGTGCCTTGCACGAGCTTTGCGAGCCCGAAGTCCAGGATTTTGATCCGGCCGTCTTTGGTGATGAAAATATTTTCGGGTTTCAGGTCGCGATGAACGATGCCCTTTTCGTGCGCCCCCGCCATGCCCTGCGCGATCTGCACGCCGTATTCGATCGTTTTGCGCTGCGGGAGGGGGCCTCGCTCGAGGGATGAGCGCAGGCTTTCGCCATCGAGAAGCTCGGAAATGAGGAACGGCGCGCCGTCCTGCTGGCCGACGTCAAACACGGCGAGAATATTGGGATGATTCAGCGCCGCGACCGCTCGGGCCTCCTGCTCAAACCGGTGCAGCCGGTCCGCATCGCAGGCAAATGTTTTTGGCAGGACCTTCAGCGCGACGTCGCGCCCAAGCCGCGAGTCGAACGCGCGATAAACTTCGCCCATCCCGCCCGCGCCAATGGGCGATCGAATCTCGTACGGCCCGATCTTTGTGCCCGCCGCCAGCAGCATGAATGCTGGCGAGTATACGGCCCCCATATTGGAAAGGAAAGGGCGGCGCCGTGGCGCCGGCGTCCCGCCGGCGGTTTTTTTCTCCCTCCTCAGCGGGCCAATATCAACAAAATCAAGATCACCGGCGAGACGCCGGCGCCACGGAAGAACCTTCGGCCCTCCGCGTTACGCCGATCTCTTCTGCTAGAATGAGGAATTCGTAGGACAGCCCGCGAATTTCTTATGTTTTCCATCTTTGGCAAAGACGACGAAAAGAAAAAGCCCGCCGAGGGCGGGTCGCTGCTTGACCGGCTGAAGCAGTCGATCTCGAAGACGCGCACGCAGCTCGTCGCCAAGGTTGAGGATCTCGTATCCGGCGAAAAGAAAATCGATGCCGCGGTGCTCACCAAGCTGGAAAATGCGCTGCTGGCCGCGGATCTTGGGCCTCGGACGACGCATCAGATTCTCGAAGCCGTGCGGCAGAAAATGGAGCGGCACGCGCTCAGCAACGCCGCGGAGTTGAAAGCGGAGCTGAAGAATCAGCTGCTGTACGTTCTTCGCACGATTCCCCCCGCAAACGGAAAGCAGCCTGCCGCGCCCGAGCCGAGGCCCCACGTGATTTTCGTTGTCGGCGTGAACGGCACGGGGAAAACCACGACGATCGGCAAGCTGGCGAACCGGTTGCGCCAGTCGGGCAAAAACGTGGTGCTCGCCGCGGGCGACACGTTTCGCGCCGCGGCCATCGAGCAGCTCGCGGTTTGGGCTTCGCGCACCAGTTCGGAAATCGTGAAAACGAAATCGGGCGGCGACCCGGCGGCGGTCGTTTACGACGCGCTGGCTTCGGCGCGCGCGCGAAATGCGGACATCGTGATCGTGGATACCGCCGGCCGCCTGCACACGAAGTCGAATTTGATGGCCGAGCTCGAGAAAATGAAACGCACCGCGGCGAAAGTCGTCCCGGGCGCGCCGCACGAGGTGTTGCTGGTGATGGACGCGACGACGGGCCAGAACGGGCTCTCGCAGGCGCGCGAATTCACCGCCACCGCCGGAGTCACCGGCATCGTCCTGACCAAGCTCGACGGCACAGCCAAAGGCGGGATCGTCGTGGCGATCACGCGCGAACTCGGCTTGCCGGTGCAGTACGTTGGCACGGGCGAGTCCATCGAAGACCTCGTGCCGTTCGATGCGGAAATCTTTGTGTCCTCGCTTTTCGAATGAGCGGCGACCGCGCGTGGGTTGGCTTATGCGGCTGGTGACGTTTCGGCAGGCGGGCGTTGAGGAAATCGGCGCGCTCACGGATGCGGATTCGCGCATCGTTCGCCTTCAGGCCGCGGAAGAACTTCGCAGTGGCTCCGTACAACCCCATTTCCAATCGATGCTGGCGTTCCTGCGCGGCGGGAGCGAGTCGCGTGACATGGCCGCGCGCGCGATTGAGTTTGCCCTGTCGCAGCGGCCCGAGGGAATCATCCTCGATTGCGCCGCCGTTGAAATGCTGTCTCCTGTTCCCCGCCCCGAATCCATTCGCGAATTCATGGTGTTCGAACAGCACGTGATCAACTGCACGCGCCGCTTCGAGATGCCGCCGTGGCGGGCGTCGCTCGATCGGTTCGTGGAGAAAACGCTGGGGCGTAAAGCGACGCTCGCTTACAAGAAAGCCAGGCCCTGGTACGAGCGGCCCGTCTACTACAAGGGCAATCGCATGAACGTGGTCGGCGACGGCGCGCGCGTGACGATTCCGCGCTACACCCACAAATTCGATTGGGAGCTGGAATTCGGGATTTTCCTGTGCAAGCAGGGACGCGACATTCCCAAAGAAAAAGCGCCCGAATTCATCGGCGGCTACACCATCTTCAACGATTTCTCCGCGCGCGACATTCAAGGCCGCGAAATGGGCGGGCGGCTCGGCCCCGCAAAAGGAAAAGACTTCGACGGCGGCAACGCGATCGGCCCCGTGCTCGTCACGCCCGACGAAATTCCCGATCCCTACAACCTCGAAATGAAGGCCCGAATCAACGGCGGGGAAGTTTCCTACGGCCACACGAAAGGCATGGGCTGGAAGTTCGAGGATCTGATCGCCTATGTGTCGCAGGACGAGACGCTCTACCCCGGCGAATTTTTCGGCTCGGGCACAGGCACAGTCCCCGAATCCGGCGCGAACCGCTGCTGCTGCGGCCTCGAAATGGGCCGCTTCCTGAAAGCCGGCGACACCGTGGAACTCGAAGTCGAGCGCATCGGTAAATTGACGAATCACGTTGTGGCATAATCGCCGCGCCTTGCTGGAAAATGTCGGCGAAAATGGCGGATCTACCGACCCCGCGCCCTGCACGCGCTCGCAAGAAATTTCGGGGATACATGGCAGACCAGGAATCCACCGGACTGATCCGCGCGATGGGCCGCTGGACCCTTACGGCTCTGGTCATCAACTCCATCATCGGCAGCGGCATCTTTGGCTTGCCTTCGATCGTGGCCGGTTACCTCGGCAGGCAAAGCCCACTTGCTTATCTCATCGCCGCGGCTGGAATGGGTGTCGTGATCGCGTGCTTTGCGGAACTGGCCTCACAATTTCGCGACACCGGGGGACCCTATCTGTACGCACGGGTAGCCTTCGGACGATTGGTCGGAATCGAAGTCGGCTATCTCTTAATCGCGCTGAAAATGATGGTTGCCGCGGCCGCGGCAAACCTTTTTGGAGACTACCTTGTGGAATTCTGGCCGGCCGCGCAAGAGACACTTCCGAGACTTGCCATTCTCACCTTCCTGATTGGATTCGTGGCTGTCGTGAACGTCCGAGGAGTAAAGTTCGGCGCGGCGGCGAACAACGCATTTACGGTGGCGAAGCTGACGCCGCTGGTCTTGGTTGCGATTGCCGGAAGCATCTTCATTTATTTTCATCGCTCGGCCATCCCGTCCGCCGCGAATGGCGGTGCGCCCGTTACGCCGCGGAATTGGTTTGAGGCCGTCTTCGTCTTGACCTTCGCCTACGCGGGATTCGAAGGCGCGGTCGTCCCCATGGCGGAGGCAAAAGATCCGCAACGCGACGCGCCTTTTGCGTTGTTTGCGGCGTTGGCAGCAGTAACCCTCCTCTACTCCTCCATCCAGTATGTGGTTGTCTTCTTGCTTCCCAACGCAGCGGCGAGCGACCGCCCGCTGGCCGCCGCCGCGCGGCAAATCTGGGGCGCCCCAGGCGCGCTGCTGATTTCGCTGGGCGCATTGATTTCCGTCTACGGCTATCTGACGGCGATGATGCTCCATACGCCGCGATTGATGTTCGCACTGAGCGAGAAAGGCGACCTCCCGCGTTTCCTCGCTCGAATACACTCGCGGTACCGCACGCCGCACATTTCCATCTACGCCTTCGCGACAGCCGTCTGGTGCCTTGCGGCAGCGGGCAGTTTCAAAGGGAATGTGTTCTTTTCCTCTGTGGCACGGCTGTTGGTACTTGGCTTCACTTGCGCAGCGCTTCCCGTATTGAGGCACATGTATCCTGGGGGTCGCGGCTATCGCCTTCCGGCTGGAAGTCTACTTGCTCTGCTGGGGGTTCTCTTCACAGCGATTCTCGCCTCTCGCGTGACCCGGGGCGAACTGGTCGTCGTCGTTTGTGCCCTGATAGTCGCAGCTGCCGGTTGGCGATGGGAGCGACAGCGCGCGGCTTGACCCAGGGTGTCGCGGTCAAGCTTGACCCACGATAACCCGCGGACTATGGTTTTCCAGGAACAGAACGGTATGATCCGAAGGCGAACGAGATGAGACGAATCGAAGTCACCGCGGCGCTGCTGGCATTTGCCACGATCGCGCGCGCCCAGGCGCCCGATCCCGCGCTCATGTCGGAAATCCGCAAAATTCATGCGATCGACAATCACTCGCACCCGCCGCGCGTCACGGCGCCAGGCGAGATGGACGACGAGTACGACGCGCTGCCCTGCGATCCGCTGGAGCCCACCACGCCGAACACCATGACGCGCCCAGAGAATCCGCAGTACCTCGCCGCGTGGAAGGCCCTGTGGGGATACGAGTATGACGATCGCAGCGACGCGCACGTGAAAGAGCTCCTCGCCACCAAGAAGAAAATTCGCGAGGAGCAGGGTGACAACTATCCCGCGTGGGTGCTCGGCAAATTGGGCATTGACGTCGAATTCGCCAATCGCGTGGCCATGGGTCGGGGGCTGGACGCGGCGCACTATCGCTGGGTGCCGTTTGATGACGCTTTGCTCTTTCCGTTGCGCAACGAAGCCCTCGCCGCGGAAACCTCCGACCGAAAATTCTTCTTCGGCCGCGAGGATATGCTGCTTGCCCGTTACCGGCATGACCTCGGCGTCGCGGCCCCGCCCGCGACGCTTAGCGAATACGAAGCGCGCGTGGTGACGCCCGAGCTCGAAAAGCAAAAAAGAGACGGCGCGGTGGCGATCAAATTCGAGGCGGCGTATTTGCGTTCCCTCGATTTCGAGCCTGCATCGGAGCACGACGCGGGGGCGATTTACGCAAAATACGCAAGCTCGGGCGTACCCCCCAAGACTGATTACACGCGATTGCAGGACGCTCTGTTCCGCTACGTCGCGGCCGAAGCTGGCCGCCTCGGCTTGCCGGTACACATCCATACCGGAGTGGGCTGCGGCGGTTACTTTTATTTGGCCGGATCGAACCCGCTCCTTCTCGAATCCGTGCTGAACGACGCGAGGCTCCGGAAAACGACCTTCGTCCTACTGCACGGAGGCGCTGGGCCTTACTCGCGCGAAATTTCTTTTCTCCTGATGAAGCCGAATGTGTACACGGATTTGTCCGAGCAAACCTGGCTGGAATCGCCGCGCCGCCTTGCGGAAGCGTTGCGGGACTGGCTCGAGTTGTATCCCGAAAGGGTCTTATTCGGGACGGACTTATATCCCGGCAGCGGAGCGTACGATTGGGAAGAGATCGGGTGGCAAACTTCGGAAACGGCGCGGCAAGCGCTTGGAATTGCGCTAACTGGGATGCTTCTCGACGGCGAAATCACCGTGCACCGGGCGAACGAAATCGCGCGCATGGTTCTGCGCGAAAACGCGATGAACCTGTATCATCTGGCGGATCAGCCGAAAGACTAGCTGGTGGCACAGCGACGCTTCGCTGTGTGGTCTTGTAGGCTGCGCGCCGCACTGCGATTGCAAAAAGCACAGAGCGAAGAGTCGCTGTGCCACACACCGCAGAGCTGCAGTTGCCCTGCCCTGATATCCGCATCACTCCAGGGCAGGACAACTTCTCCGGGAACGAAAAAAAGCGCCGCCCGGCAACGACCCCCATTTTCAGCGAACTGGCCTTTGCAGGCCTTTACATCCCCGAGGAAAACTCGATGGACTTGGCCTTCCCGGCGACCTGAATCTCCGTCAGTTGATCCTTGTCGATGACGAAGGTCGTCTCGTTGATCTTCCCGGCGAAATCCTTCAGCGTGCAAGGAACTTCCGCAACGACCTTGTTGCCCTGTTCAAATTTTGCTTTGCTGCCCTCCACCACCACCTTGTAGCTGCCCGGTGCGAGCTTGGTTGTGCCGACTGTCGTAGTCGAAGTCAGCTTTACATTGGCTGTCAGCGAATCCCCTGCATCATTCTTGGCCCAGACCGAAACACTCATAACGGTGAGCGCCATGATCGCAAGAAAAAATAACGGCAAACGTCGAGACATATGGAAAAATTCTCCTTGTGATTTTTGGATTAGGGCCGCCTGGGTATACAAACCGGAACCTGAAGAAAAACAGGTGCGGGGGGCCCCGGAAGCTCTCCGGTCGCTTCCGTCTAAATTAGACTCCACGCTTGCCGCGCGGGTTACATTGTTTCCTGGAAAAGTTTCCTACTCCCAAATGCCCAAAAGACGCCGAACGGTGAGCACTTGCCCCAAGTGGTACGAATTATGATCCGCCACCAGCAGGGCTTCGCGTAGGATCGTTTGTCCCGTGCCATGGGGGATTCGCGCGAAGAGATTCGTTTGGGGGCTCGCGACCAGTTTTTTCATTGCTGCCAGATCACGTGAGAATAGTTTAATACTCTTGTCCCACGCCTTGGCGTTCGCCGGCGCGGGCTTCCCGGGCCAATATTCCTTGGGCCATTCCGGCGAGACGTGCTTGGCGTCGCGCGAAAATTCCAGGATGTCCCTCTGCGCGATGCGCATGTGCTCGAGCAATTCCCACAGAGAATATGGCAGTTCCTTCGGGCGAACGCCGCGCATTTTCGGCGGGATGCCGCCGAAGGATGCCTTCCAGTCGACGTGGGCGTCGCGCCCGGACAGAAGATTCAGTAGGTGCTCGCGCAAAGATTTGTCGTTCACCGGCCCTCCCATCTTCCGCTCGCTTCAATTCGCGCCGCGGCTCCCTTCCGTCTCCGCCGCGTTTCGCTGCGCGGTACAGCCGGCGGGCGAAACGGAATTTTCCCAATCGAGAAGCAATCGCTCTCCTTCCGAACGAATTTCCTCGAGAGCGCGCGGCCTTCCGTTTCCCGAGCCGGGGAACACAAGATACAAAATGCCCCGGCGGGCGCCGCCGTTGCGCGCGTCGGAACGAACCCCTAAATTTTCCGCGAGCGCCATCGATCCTTCGCCGATGCGATCGAATGGGCCGACATCTCCAAAAATTGCGTAGGCGCTCTTGCCGTTTCGTTGATTGAACACCACCGCGAAATCCCCGGGCCGGGCGCCCAATTGGCGCGCCGTTCCGCCGGGCAGCACGATGAACGGAATTCGCGACGCATCCACATAGCGGGTCGGATCGTTCGCAGCCTTCGAGCGGTCCGCGAGCGCCGTCTCGGAAACGTAGAACCCGGGAAATGGGTCGTCCGGGCCTTGAATGTAGGGTTCGCCGTCGGCGTCTTTCGCCAGGCCCTCCCACCTTCCCGGCGTGCCCGCGTTGGCCAGGTCATCGAGGCCGACGTTCTCCGGGTGATAGGCGTTTGGCGCGCCATCCGCGTCGATCGTCATCCCTGATTCATAGAAAAAGGCGGATGTTCCCGGCAGTCTTCCGATTGGGATGTCGCGCTCCGGCTCGCCGTCATGGCGCATCTCGAAATTCATGAGCAGCTCGCCGAGGCAGCCCGCGTGGGGTCCTTCATCTGACTCGTCCAAATCGCCGGCTGTAATGCACTGAACGAGTTCCGAGTCCCTCCGCTGCAGAAGCTTCAAATCACGATCGAAGTCGACGGCGTTGGCAACCTCTTGATCCCCGCTGGGTTCATCGGCTGGACTCGATGCGCCAACCTTCACACCGCAGTCCTGCGCGGCCTTTGGGGAGTCGGCTCCGGGAAGGGGTAAAGCTGGATCAGCGCCTTGTTCTGCAATTGCCGGACACGAGATGCCCAAAAACAGTACAGCGGAGACAGCGAGGAAACGCATCGTGCAGCGTTGCATGGGCCCACAACCTCCAGCAAAACCGGCCGCGGTTCCGGAATGCCGGCGGCTGTTCTGCTTATTGTAGACGATGAATTCCAGGCCAGTGTTACAAGTTTCTGAAATTCGCGCAGACCTGCGGACGCTCTCACCCGCGCTGCGTTCCATGGCCTTTACGTGATAGGATCAACGCGATTTCGTTCTCACTCCCTCACGGAGACCGGAAATGGCACCCCTGCCCAGCAACGGAATGGTTCATCTTGAAAGCTCTTATTCCTTCGAGGAGACGCTCAATCGGCTCGAATCCGCCTTGCGAGCGCGCGGCATCGCCGAATTCGCGCGAATCGATCACAGCGGCGAGGCTGCGAAAATCGGACTGAAAATGCACCCGACGCAGGTCGTGATTTTCGGGAGCCCGAAAGCCGGCACGCCGCTGATGGTCGCCGCCCCCACGCTAGCCATCGACCTGCCGCTGAAGGCGCTGGTCTGGGAAGACGCGGGCGGCAAGGTCTGGGTCTCCTACAACACGGCGGAATATCTCGCGCAGCGGCACAGCATGCCCGCCGAGATGATTGGCAATATCGCGGTGATCGGCCCGCTGCTCCAAGGCGTCGTGAAGCGGGATTGAAGATTCGCGATCCAAAGTGTTCCGGACACGCTCATGACCGAATCGCCGCAACCAAGCAATGAGGCTCCCGCTCACCCCAATGCCGATCGCGCGCGCGACCACCTGGCCAATGAGCGCACCTTTCTCGCCTGGGTCCGCACCGGCGTCGCGCTCGTCGTTTTTGGCTTCGCGATTGGACGCTTCGCCATCGCGATTCGCCAGTTCATGCAACTCGAAGGTCACTTCGTCAAGACGGTGGGGCTGTCGGTATGGTTCGGCATGATTGCTATGATGGCGGGCGTCGCTCTCGTGTTTGTCGGCCTGTTCCGGTATCGCCACACGCGGAAGCTCCTCGAATCCGGAGCGTTCGAGCCGGCCGGATTCGTGATCGACTTCGTCGGAGTTCTGGTGGCGCTCGGGGGGCTCGCGCTGGCCGGTTATTTGGTCTATGTGCAGACTCAGCTTTGAAACGACCTTCCGAACGCTGTCTCCACGGCCCAGATTATCAGGGCAGTACACATCACTGTCCTTCACCTGTCCTTTGGTACAGCTTTCATCGAACGGCACAAATGCTAGGCTTGTTTGCTTTGCGGTGCAGCTGGCGTGCTAACTTAGGTCCTGGTTATCTGCTGTGAATACTCGAATTACCACTGTTCGGAGGTAGTTGGTGCCGGTTTTTCTCCCCGAAAAAAGGCCCCGCAGCGCCTGCATCGCGCTCCGTCTCCTTCCACACCTCATTGGTCTTTTGATGTTTCTCGGGGCGATGGCCCTTTTTCCGTTCGCCGCGCACGCTCAGATTTCGCCGGGGCCGCTCGCTAAGGCCCACCAATCGCTCAGCGGCTCGACGCAATGCAATTCGTGCCACCAGTTCGGAACCGCACAGCCGACGTTCAAATGCCTCGAGTGCCACAAAGAGATCGCGCTGCGGCTGTCGCAGAATAAGGGCTTCCACGCGCAGCTGGGCATGAAAAATCCGAACGGCCGAGACTGCGTCCGTTGCCACCTCGATCACAACGGCGAGGATTTCACCCTGGTGCACTGGGAGCCGTCAGTCAAGCAGTTCGATCACAAGCAGACCGGATACACCCTCGTCGACAAGCACGCCCGCGTCTCTTGCGAGAAATGCCACACGCCCGCCCACATGATTCCGGCCACGCGCGCGCTGATCAAATATAAGGACCTGGCGAAATCGTACATCGGACTTTCGGAAGAGTGCGTCAGTTGCCACGAGGACGTTCACAAGGGCCAGCTCGGACCCGAGTGCACGAAGTGCCACAACATCGTGGACTGGAAGCAGGCCAAGCAGTTCGATCACACAAAGACCCGGTATCCCTTGACCGGCGCGCACATGCAGGTGGCCTGCGAGAAATGCCACTTCCCGTCAGGGCCGGAAAAAACGGTGCAGTACGCCAACATGAAGTTCGACACCTGCACCGCTTGCCACACGGACCCGCACAAGGGAGAGTTCAAGGGCACTTGCGAGTCCTGCCACAACACCAGCTCCTGGCACAAAGTGAACATGCAGGAGTCGCAGTTCGACCACTCGAAAACCAAGTATCCGTTGCTCGGCATGCACGCCAAGGTGGGCTGCGATCAGTGCCACAAAGCCGGCGATTTCAAGAAGGAGATCGCCTTTGCGAAATGCGTGGATTGCCATACCGATGATCCGCACAAGGGGCAATTCAACGCGAGGGCCAGCAAGGGAGAATGCGCCGAGTGCCACGTTGTGGATGGATGGAAGCCGTCGCTCTTCGACGTGAAGGCGCACGCCACGTCCAAGTATCCGCTCGAGGGAAAGCACGTGGCGGTGACTTGCGACAAGTGCCACGCGCCCGCGGGCAAGGCCACGGTCTACAAGGTGAAGTTCGCGGCGTGCACGGACTGCCATCAGGACGCGCATGACAAGCAATTCGCGGCAGCGCCCTACCAGAACCGCTGCGAGGATTGCCACACCGTAAAAGATTTCCATCGCTCGACCTTCACCATCGCCAAGCACAAAAACACGAAGTACCCGCTGACGGGTGCGCACGTGGCCGTGGGCTGCGCCGAGTGTCATAAGGTAGGACTCGCCGGCAGGACCGACAAGATCCTCCCGTTCCACTTCCCAGACATGACCTGCAACGCCTGCCACGAAGACGTGCATAAAGGCGAGTTCAAGGAACGAATGGCCGCCAAGCGCGCCAACGGAACGCCGCTCGGCTGCGAGGCCTGCCATAACACTCGGTCGTGGATTGACGTTCAGGGCTTCGATCACTCCAAGACGAAGTTCCCCCTGCTGGGCGCGCACCGCGGGGTAGCCTGCGGCGAGTGCCACAAAGCGCTGCCCGGGACCCATGAAATTCAGTTCAAGGGCGCGCCGAAGGAGTGCGAAGAGTGCCACGTCGACCCGCACGGCGCGCAGTTCGCCGCCAAGGACGGCCCTAAGGCGGGTGTGACCAAGTGCGCCGACTGCCACATCGACCAGCACTGGGCGCCGTCCACCTTTGACCATGACAAACGAACCCAGTTCCCGCTGACAGGGGCCCACGAGAACGTGTCCTGCCCGATGTGCCACGCCCTGGAGAAAGAGGTTGGGGGAAAAGCGGTTCTTTTCTACAAGCCTACGCCAAAGGCCTGCGCCGACTGCCATGGGGCTGATTCTAAACCAATTTAGGACTAGACAGATGGCCCGATCAGGAGTACACATTGTGATGTACAACCGAATCTTCGATAAGGATCATCTGAGTAGTCCGCTTGTCGCGGCACTCCCCCTGCCGCACTGGGTGGGATCGGTACCGGTTGGTGCAGTCCAGGTACAGGTCCCAATTCTGGCCTTGAGCACAGTAGAGTAGGCTTCGTCAAAAGGTATATCGTCCTCAGCACCCCTCGTAGATGAGGGTCGGAGCCAGTTCTTATGGGGGCAGTCATTCACCGAATCTCACAGGTCGCCAGGTGGCTGGGCATTTTGCTGGTGATTGCCGCCGCTGTGCCTGCATTTGCGGCGCAGCGACAGCCGAAGAAGAGCCCGCACGGCGCGCTCAATATTCCGTGCGAAAACTGCCACACGGCCACCAGCTGGGCGCCGATCCGCGCCATTCCCGAATTTAATCACGACTTGACGAAGTATCCGCTGCGCGGCCTGCATGAGAAGGTTGCGTGCACGGGCTGCCACGTCAAACCGGTTTTCACCGACGTCGGCAAGGACTGCGCTAACTGCCACGCCGACTTCCACCGTGGACAATTCGGAGCGAATTGCGCGCAATGCCACACGGTCAACGGCTGGCAGGTTTCTGTTCAACAGATTTCGCAACATTTCAACCGGTTCCCTCTGCTCGGCGCGCACGCCGTGGTGCAGTGCGAGGAATGCCATAAGAACGCCGCGGCCGGGGATTATCTGGGGCTTTCAACGGCCTGCGAGTCGTGCCACATGTCGGATTTCAACAGCACGACGAATCCAAGCCACAAGGCCAACCAAACAGTGTTCGCGCCGGGTCTGTGCAGCCAGTGCCACGGCTTTGATACGTGGTTGAACGCGAAGTTTGATCACAGCTCGACGGGCTTCCTGCTGCAGGACGCCCACGCGACTGCTGCCTGCGCATCATGCCACATCGCTAACAACTATAATCTGTCAGGCATTGCCCAAAACGATTGCGGCAACTCGGGATGCCATTTGACGACTTGGCAGCAGACCACGAACCCGTCTCACTCGGCCAATGCGACTTGGTTCCCGGTTCAAAATTGCACCACGTGCCACAACTCGGCGCCCATCACTTGGACTGGCGGGACCTTCCCGAACCACGGCGCTACGGGATTCAATCTGACGCAAGGCCACGCGAGTCTACAGTGCACGCAGTGCCACCTTAACAATAATTACGCACTGACCATCGCCCCGACCGACTGCGGCAACTCGCAATGCCACCTGACGACGTGGCAACAGACGACGACTCCGGTGCACTCGACTTCCGGCGCCGCCTTTGGCGCGGCGAATTGCGCCAACTGCCACACGCCGGCCGGATGGACGTCGGCCGCGTTCGACCACAGTATCACCGGATTCACACTGATCGGAACGCACGCGTCTCCGACGCCGACTCCGTGCGCGTCTTGCCATATCAATAACAATTACTCGCTCAGTTCGACGGATTGTTACGGCTGCCACTCGGCCGCGTTCCAGAGCACGACGACGCTCGGCGGCAATGTTCCGAATCACATCACGGCGGGGTTCCCGACCACCGCCGCGGCATGCGCGACCTGCCATCCGATTACGACCTGGTCCGCAGGCGTGTTCGATCACAGCGCGACGGGATTCCCGCTGACCCAAGGGCACGCCAATGTGCAGTGCGCCCTGTGCCATATCAACAGCAATTATTCGCTGCAAATCGTGGCCACGGATTGCGGGAATTCGCAGTGCCACCTGACGGACTGGAACAATACGAACAACCCGGCCCATGCGAGCGCCGGCGCGCCCTTTGCCGCGAGCCTTTGCTCGACTTGCCATACGACAGCGGGTTGGACCACAGCGTCGTTCAACCACAACTCGACGACGTTCCCGCTGACCGGATTCCATACGACCGTGGCTTGCGCCCTCTGCCACGTGAACAACAATTATAGCGGCACAGTGCCGGCCACCTGTATCGGCTGCCACCTCACGGATTGGAACAGCACGGCGACGCTCGGCGGATCGGTTCCGAATCACATCACCTCCGGGTTCCCGCAGGATTGCACGCAGTGCCACTCGACGACGAATTGGTCGACGGCGACGTTCAATCACAACAATACGACCTTCCCGCTGACCGGCGCGCACACGACCACCGCCTGCGCGCTCTGCCATGTAAATAACGACTACACCGGGGACCTGCCGACGACTTGCTACAACTGCCACATCACGGCTTGGAACAGCACCCAGACGCTGGGCGGAGCGGTGCCGAATCACGTCACCGCTGCGTTCCCGCAGGATTGCACGCTGTGCCATACGACGACGAATTGGACGAGTTCGACGTTCAATCACAGCACGACAACGTTCCCGCTGACTGGATTGCACACGTCGGCTGCGTGCGCGAGCTGCCACATCGGCAACAACTATGCCGGAACGCTACCGACGACTTGCGACGGCTCAGGCTGCCACTTGGCGACTTGGCAGGGCACGACTGCTCCTCCGCACCAGGCGGTCGCGGCGACGTTTACGGCATTCGCATCGGCGAACTGCAGCACCTGCCACACGACCTCGGTGGCAGCGTTCGCGACCGCGACCTGGGATCACGGCACAACCGGATTCGCGCTTACCGGGGCGCATCTCACCGGGACTTGCGTTTCTTGTCACGTGGGCAACAACTACGCTCTCCCAACGACTACCTGCTACACCTGCCATACCGCGGATTGGAACAGCACCGCCACGCTCGGCGGAGCGGTGCCCAACCACATTACGGCCGGCTTCCCGCAGGATTGCACCGTCTGCCACTCGACGACGAATTGGACGACGTCGACTTTCAATCACGCCACGACGGCCTTCCCGCTGACCGGGTTTCACACGACCGTGGCTTGTGCGCTATGCCACACCGCCGCGAACGGAAACTACGGTGCGAACGTTCCGACCCTGTGCTCCGGTTGCCACATGGCGGATTACAACAGCACGGCGACGCTGGGCGGTTCGGTTCCCAACCACGTCGCTTCGGCGTACCCCACGACGTGCGATTCGTGCCATACGACGACGTCCTGGCTCGGGGCAACGTTTAACCATGCCTCCACCGGCTTCGCCCTGACCGGCATGCATGCGACGATCGCCTGCAACCTTTGCCATCTTGCTTCGCTTGGTTCCACAGCGCCGCCGATCGATTGCTACAGCTGCCATACGGCGGATTGGAACAGCACACAGAATTTGGGCGGGATCGTGCCCAACCACGTTGCGGCTGCTTTGATCTCCGCCTCCGGATTTTCGACGTCCACGACCGCCTGCTCCACGTGCCACAACACGACGGCCTGGACCGGAGCGACCTTTACTCACCCGTCTTCGTTCCCGACCAGCCACGGCAACGCGGGCGGCGTCTGCTCGATGTGCCACACCAATTCGGCCGACTATACGGTCTTCCAGTGCACGGGCTGCCATGGGAACAACAATTCCGCCAACTTCAAACATCCGAACGTCGGCGGGTATGTTTACAACAGCATTAACTGCTATGCATGCCATTCACGGGGCAATGGGGGATAGGTGAAGAGCGTAATCGGGGGACTTCTCATTGCAATCTTAATTCTAGCCGGCGCTCCCCCCGCCGTCTTGGCAGGGCAGTATGGCCAAGCCCAAGCGCCAGCTCCGAAGAACATCTTTCATGTGAAGTATATTTCGGAGACAGCGGTGTATCTCGACGCCGGGAAGAACGCCGGCCTCGAAGAGGGCATGATTCTGCACATCGTTCCTCCCGATCCGGATGGAGGAACAACGGAATCCGTCAGATTTCGCGGCACCGAACCGCTTGCCGACGTCCGGGTCTTTTCCGTGGCCGATACTTCCGCCGCCGCGGAGATCATCACGTCGCGAGGGGATCTCGCGATCGGCGACATTGCTTGTCTCGATGTCAAGAGCATTCACGCCCGCGAGGACAAGGTCAACGCGGTTGAATCCGCAAATTATCCGGTCGTTGTCACATTTTCTTCCGGGGATCCCCTCGATGAGGAAATCCGCGCCACGAGCGTTTCGGAAAAGATGATCCCCCCAATCCGAAATCAAATTCGTGGCCGAATCGGCGTGGACTTTGGCTACCTTTCCGAGCCGGGCGGCGTCAGCTCGCGGCAGACCGGCCTCTTGATCGACGCCGACATCAGCCGCATTGGCGGCACGCATTGGAACTTCAAGGGATATTGGCGCGGCGATTTGACGTCGCAAAATTCGGGCAACGTTGGGACAGGCGTTTCTCCGCTGGTATTGAACGAATTGCTGAACCACACCTACACGCTGGGGCTCTACTACGAAAACCCCGATTCCATCGTTACGGCCGGAATCGGGCGGCTCTATCTTCCCTACGCCCCGAGCTTGAGCGCCATTGACGGCGCCTACTTCGGCTACAAGATCCGGCCGCGACTGACCCTCGGCGTTTTTGGAGGCTCCACGCCCGACCCGACGTCCTGGAGTTACGCGCCCAACCAGCGGATCGCCGGCGCCTTCGTGAACTACGCCTACGGTGACTTCGATCATCTGCGGCTCAATGACACGTTTGGCCTCGCTTCCACCAGCATCGGCTGGCACATCGCGCGCGAGTTTGCTTTTGCGGAAAATACGATTTCGTTCGGCCACGGATTTTCGATCTACAATTCGCTGCAAATCGATGCCGCCCGTACGGTACCAATCAGTGTTGCTCCCTTTTTCACCACCTACAAAACAGGCCTGACGCAGAGCTTTTCGAGCATCCGCTATCAGCCGATCCACCTGCTGACATTCAGCCTGAACGACAACTATCTGCGCAACCTGCCGACATTCGATCCGGCGCTGATCGCCACCGGCCTCGTCGATCAATATCTTTTCCAGGGCCTCAGTGGCGGAGTCACCGTCCAGCTTCCCTACCGGATCACCGTTTCGACCGATATCGGCAAGAGCAGGAGCACCACCAACAACACGAGCACCACCGACAAATCGGCCTCGTGGAACCAGATGTACGGCTTGACGTTTGGAGAGATCAAGAAAACCGGTTTGCAGCTCGACCTGCGCTACACGAAGTTCAACAGTCCGTTCGGCCAGGGGCAGTACGAATACGTTTCGATCTCCCGCAGCCTGGCCGATCGCTTCCACGTTCAGCTCCAGGGCGGAACGCAGACCCTGACTTCCACGTTCAGTACCAACACGAAGTCAACCTTCATCACCAGCATCGTGGATATGTCGCTGGGGCCGCGGTTCTTCATCGAGGGGCTCTACAGCTACAATATGGGCACCGGGATGAACTACTCGCAGATGAATTTCACGTTTGGCTATCGATTCGGAGGCAAGCTCCGCAAATGAGCGCGATCTTCCGCGATTCCGGACGAATTGCCGTCGCTGCGGCCTGCCCAAAATGGCTCCGCCTTGCAGCGTTCGCAGCCGTCTTTCTGTCGCTGGGCGGAACCTGCGCCGCGCAGGCCGACCCGGGTGAGATCCCCCCTCCGGCTGCGGCGGCGCCGGAGCTCGACTCCCTGCTCCGGGCGCGCAAGTACGTGCAGGACTATTTCGACAAGTTTTCCGACCTCGCCTGCAAGGAACAGGTGACGCAAATCGTTTTGAACGACAGCGGCCACGCGATCTATCGCGAGAACTCCTCTTACGACTACCAGCTGATCTCGAGCAGCGATCCGGGTAACTTCAAGTTTACTGAAACGCGTGAGCCGCACAATCCGGCTTTCCGAGATCCCGCGCGCACGCTGCTGGTCACGTCCGGGTTTTCGAGCCTGCTCCTGATCGTGCACCCGATGTATGAGGCCGCCTACACATTCGAGCCCGCGGGGAGCGAATCCATCGGCGGCGTTTCGTATGATATGATCCGTTTTGTCCCCGTTCCGGGTGCGTCATCGCCGGCGACGCTTCGCTTGCGCGGAAAGAATTATCCGCTGCCGCTGACCGGCACGCTTTGGATCGACCCCAAGTCCGGAACGATCGCAAAGCTGGAAGCCAAAGTCGATTCCAGCCTCCGCGATCTGGGCCTCGCCGGCCTGCGCAGCGAAGTGCACTACGCGCTGCATACGTTTCACGACCCGGCCGAATCCGTGTGGATTCCGGAGTCCGCAGTGATTGACGTCGATACGCCCCGCCAGCATTGGCGCAACCTGCACAAGTTCTCGGACTACAAGAGATTCAACGTCAACGTCCATGAGGAAATAGGCAAACTGCCATGAGCCAATCCGCCGCTGTTTCATCCGTCGTTATTGGGCAGGTCGATGCCGAGAAGAAGCATCGCCTACGTGTCCTGATCTCGTGGATCATCGCCTTTGCGTTCGTGGGCGGGTTCTCCTTGTATGGCATGGACTACTATTTGCTGGGTTCCCAGGAGCGCCCGTTCTCGCCGAAGCACATGCTGCTGCGCCCGAGCGGTCCCATCGGCGTCAATCTGGGCGTGTTCGGCGTCCTCTTGTTTTTCATCATCTATTTGTATCCGCTGCGCAAGCGCTGGGGCTGGCTGGGAAGGCAGGGCAACTCGCGCCACTGGCTGGACTTTCACGTGGTGCTGGGCACGGCCGCGCCGCTCGTGATTGCGTTGCACTCTTCCTTTAAGTTTGGCGGAATCGCCGGAATGGCTTTCTGGTGCATGAGCATGGTCACCGCCAGCGGGTTCATTGGCCGCTACCTGTACGCGCAGATTCCGCGATCCTTGAACGCGGCGGAGTTGACCCACAAGGAAATCGCGGAGACGGAGGTCCAGCTTCGCTGGAACGCCGAGGAAAAGCACGAAAAGATCGGCACCAGCCTGATCGACCTTTTTGCGCTGCCCACAGCCACGCAAGTGGGGCGGACGCCGATGCTCATCGCTTTCTGCTGGATGATTTGGCTCGATCTGCGCAGGCCTTTCCAGGTTTCCTGGCTGCGCCTGCGGGCGGGCGGCTTCGGCGCGTGGCTGGCCTCGCTGTTTGGACTTTTCCCGACCCAGAACGTCGAGCTCGAGCACGCGATTCAAACCGCTCGGAAGCAGGCCTCGCTCTCCAAGCGCATCCTGTTCCTGTCGCGCACCAAGCAGGTCTTTAACCTCTGGCACGTCATTCACCGCCCGTTTAGTTATTCCTTCGCGGTCCTGGCCATCATCCACATTGTTGTGGTGCTCGGCATGGGTTATAGGTAAGCAATTGGAGAGACGCATGAAACGCGCGGCGCACTTCCTGATCGTCGTCGGGCTTTTGTCCCTGTTCGCCGGCTGCAAGAAACAGGCGAGCGATGCGGATGCCATTCGGGAGGGTATCAATCAACATCTGTCTTCCCTGAAGACGATCAATCTGAGCGCCATGAACATGGACGTTACGAATTTCTCCGTCCAGGGCAATCAGGCGCAGGCGCAAGTCGAATTCAGGCCCAAGGCGGGCGGCCCTCCGGGCGCGGGCATGCAGGTTTCCTACTCGCTCGAAAAGCAGAACGGCGTCTGGGTCGTTCAAAATGCCCAGCCCATGGGCGGATCGATCCAGCACCCGGGTCCGGGCGCGAATCCCAACATGATGTCGTCGCCTTCTTCGGGGTCGATGCCCAGCTTCCGCGATCTCGTACCCGGAAGCGGCAATGGTAGCAGCGGCGGCCCGCAAGCGCTCCCCCCAGGCCACCCTCCACTCAACGGGCAGAGCATGCCCAAAGCGCAGTAATTTCCCACCTTCGATAGCGACACATCAAAAAAGTCTTGACACTCGCAGGGGTGTTAGTGTATCTATCCGTTTCTTAACGTATCGGTTATACCTCGGCGCGTTGGGCCGATTCACGTGTCTCACCGCGAAGCTCGGGCCACGAGTTTTGTTGAATCTTGCTGTCTGAGGGAGGACCGCATGTGCTCCAGGTCTGTTCCTGCGCTCGTTTTTGCAGCCCTTCTGACCTTTCCGCTGTTCGCTCAACAAAGCCAACCCGCATCGGCCCAAGCAGTCTTTCAACGCGACCCGCAAGCTGTCGCGGCATTTCAGCAATCCATTGCCGCCATGGGCGGCAACGTGCCAACTGATTCGACGGCTACCGGTACGGTGACGATCACCGCCGGAGGTGCGACGGATCAGGGCACGATTCGCTTTCGAACGCGGGGTACCGGCCAGACGCTGGAGGAAGTGCAAACATCTTCTGGCACTCGGACGAACATATTTTCCAATGATGAAGCCAGCGAGACCTTTGCCGGAATGGCGACGCCGCTGGCCTCCTGGGTTCTGGCGCGCCGGACGTGGGTGGCCGTACTTTCGGCCCGTCTCCATTCCGGTCGACGATGCCGCCCCCAAAGAATCCTTGCGCTGGTGTGAACCCGAAAGCTGTAAATTTCGTTTCGGCCAATTACAAAGCGGCACAAGCAGCAGCTGCCTCGATTAACACTACGACAGCTAACATACTCGGCTTGTCCGGCAATGAAAGCGATTGGGGTGGTAGCCCGATCGCCCAGACCTATAACAACTACTTCGGATTGACCTATCCGTATCCCGGCAATAACGGCCAATATGCATCGCCAAACGGAATAACCTATAGTATATATCCCAGTCCCGGATTCCCAAACTCCGCGATGGGTTTTGCGCGCGGCCGACAAGGCCGGAGAGTTGCTGCCTTGCCTGCGATCTCTCCCGAAACGTTCGCTTGGGCACTTACCGCGCCGCCGATGGCTTTCAATAGTCTGAATGGTACTTTTCAGGCGTATGTCGACGCGATAGGTACGGCACGGGCTGCCATTAATTGTGTGTTCGGACATAACTGAAGGGTGGAACATTCCAGTGGGTAACAAGAAAAGGATGATGGTAAAGATTATCCGACATAGCCTCACAGCAGCGTTCTTCGTCTTGCTGTTTTTCGTGGGTGTTCGGTCTCAAGACCAACAAACATTGGCTACGCAGTCCCCTCAGGCAGAACCGTTGTCGCTTACCGAAGCCGAAGTCCTGGTCTATCTGTTGCCTCGGGCGCGGGAGGTTAGGAGGCAAGGGGGACGCATTGGCTGGGAGGTGGAAACGGGACCATCACAGAACACAACAGACTTTTACAACTTTTGGGTCGTGGACAACAAGCAGCAGGGACACATTGGTTCTGTGACACTTGGTTACTTTAGCGTAAACAAGCACACAGCGGATGTGTGGGATCAGGTGTCGGATAAGGTGATCTCGCCAGACGAAGAACTTCAAGGGATCCAGAAAATTCTGCGCGATGGGCACCACATCAATGCTCAAACTCTTGAGAAATATCGCGACGTGAATCCTTGAAGCGATAGACTGATTGGATGACGTTGTCGGCTCCCTCGAACGAGTCTAACAGTAGACAGCGGGCTGATTAGATGACGTTGTCGGCTCCTCCTTCCGAGTAGACTTGGTAGCGCTAACGACCAAGGCTCGGAAGAAAGGAGCCGAGCAATGATAATTATAGGATGTGATTTTCACACGCGCTATCAGCAGATTGCCATGATGGATGAGGCGACCGGGGAGTTGATCGAGCGGCGACGGAAGCGACAAATGGAAATTCACGACGTACGAGCGCGACGCGGAGACGGGCAATGACTACGCTGAGGCGAGATACTATGTTAATCGCTTCGGGCGCTTTAATTCGACGGACTTGTCGAGCGGGAGCAGTGACGATCCTCAATCCCTCAACAGGTACGCGACGTTAATGGAGTCTCGCTATATGCGAGTGGAGATCAATACCTTCCAGGCGGCGCGATAGTTTTCGGAGGTACCTCGGCGACGTTTCAATACCACTCGCAGACGGGCCTGAGCATTGGATTTAGCGGACACGGCGTTAGTCTTCCTGTCCCTCACTGGTACGAGTACGCGAATCTCAACGCGCTGGTTTTTGATGGTAGCCAAATTACAGACGTGCGAGGACAAGCAGGGGCGGTTGGCATTCCGAAACCGGGTGGCGCGGACACGATAAAGAATACGATGAACAGTCGACCAGACGTGATTGCCGCCCTCAAAAAGATCGCTGATTTCTTGGGGAAGTGTGCCGGGAAGAAATGATTCCTGAACTCGTATGAAATTGACTCGGAAAACGCTGTGGCCGGCAGGGGCAGCTGCGTTGCTCCTCATGGGTGTTGTGTCATACGCGGTGCTTACCGTTCGGCCGAGTTTGAGACCTATTACGGACAAGGAGCTTGAGCCATATGCAGCCCTTGCGAAGATCATTCAAGCTTCGAAGTCGGTACCTTCACCACCCATCGATGACACGAGCGTTGGTTATCCCAAACGCGAGACTGAGCTGAGTGGTCTTAACGAAGCCCTTTACGTTTTCCAAGTGCGATTTCGCCGTTTGCCAAACTCACTGGACGAGTTGCCGCAGATAATCGACAATGGGCCGGGAACTGAACGCGCACGCAAAGAGTTACAGAACGCTTCTGGTCGTTGCAAAATCTTGACTTTTGGCCGTAATTCCTACGCCCTTAACTGCGACGGCTGGAATCCCGATCAGTCGGAACTTGCGAAAGCGTATTCCGAATTCAACAAATCCGTCATCAAGTACTATCTAATTGGCGGGCATGTTGTACTTTACTCGCCACCTCTATTATAGTGGCGAGTTCCATGAACATGTAGAATCGTCGATAACTGGCGTTCTGAAAATATGCTTCCTTTAAGTATCAAGAGATAGCGGGTAGCCAAGACGTTGTTCTGAATTTCTGGTGACCGGTGGGTGGGACGGGTGGCCTAGGGTTCGAATTTGAGGGTGCCCCATCCCTTCCGGTTTGCGGAAGGGTGGGGACTTTGAATTTCGTGGTGGTCTGAAACGTTCGCTTCGCTCGGCTAGTTACGCGTGGACCATATGGGACTTCACTTCGGTGCTGGCTTCCGTCGTCAAGTCGTGCAGTCCGATGCGGACGCCGACTTTCTTGAGAAATGCCGTGGGCGGCTCGCCGCCGGCGAAGACCCATGCAAAATCGTTGGGAATTTCCTTCTGCTGGCCGTTGATTTCAAGGATGACCGACTTTTCCTTGAATTCCACCGGCATGGAATTGAAGATGGCAGTGAGCTTACCCTTCTGAATGCACTCCTGAACTCTCTTTTCGTTCCGGTCTTTGATTCGCGTGAAGGCCTCTTTGCGATAGGAGAGAGTCACCTTGTTTCCTGCCTGGTTGGCAAGACCCATGGCCGCCTCGATGGCGCTGTCGCCTCCGCCCACCACGAGAATCTGCTTGTTGACGTAGTGATCGGCCTCAATCAGGCGATACATCACCTTGGGCAATTCCTCGCCCTTGACGCCGAGCTTTCGTGGGATTCCGCCCTTGCCCAGCGCCAGAATTACGGAGTGCGCGCGATGCTGGGCCTTGATCGTGGTGATCGTGAAAATTCCGTCTTCACCCTTCTTGATATCTTCGACTTTCTCGCCCTGGCTGAACTTGAAGTCGGCCTTCTTCAAAATGTCCTGCCACATCTTCAGAAGGTCTTCCTTAGAGAGCTCGGTCTTCTTGAATTTTCCGTAAAGGGGCAACTCGACCGGGCTGGTCAGCACGAGTTTTTGGCGCGGATACTTGGAAACAGTGCCGCCGATTTCCCCTGAATCTACGGTCAGGTAATTCAATTTCTTCTCGATCGCCCGCAGCGAAGCGCTGATCCCCGCAGGGCCTGCTCCAACAATAAGCAGGTCAAGTACGTCCGGACCGCAGCCTGGCTTCTTGATGCCGGGTATCCGCTTGGCAACCGTATCGGCGCAGTCGCGTCCCTGGTTGACGGCGTTCTTGATGAGCGCCAGGCCGCCGAGCTCGCCCACGATGAACATGTTCGGCACGCTGGTCTCGAATTCGGCATTGAGCTGGGGCAGGTCGGCGCCCACGCTCGGGCTGGCCATGACCATTGTAATGGCGCCGACGGGGCAAACCTCGGCGCACAGGCTGTGCCCGATGCACTTGTAGCCATTGACGATCACCGCTTGCCCGCCGAGCATGGCCAGCACGTCGCCCTCGGGGCAAACCATCGTGCAGGTCGCGCAGCCGATGCAATACTGGTTGTCGATGTGAGGATGCTGGGACTGCGGGCCGTCGGAGCGCAGCGACCCCTTCTTCACGGCTTCTTTGGCGAGTTCCGCCTGGCGCTCTTGCTCCTTGAGGTAGCGGCGCACGAAGAACAACGTGATGGTGAACGCGATGAGCAGGCCGACCAGGTTGTTCATTCCACTATTTTCTCATGGCTGCAAGAGAATATACAACCGCTGAGGTTCAGGCCTGGCGCGAGTCGTGTACGCAAAAGAAACAGCCTAAAATGAGCCGTTTTCGGTGAGTTTCGCCACTTGAGGATAACCCCCCTACGCGAGCGGCGCGGCCTCGATGAGGATTCCAAAATAGAGCTTGTGCGAAGTTGGCAGCGCCATTCCGGCCGACTGCATCCACCCTGTTACCTCCGCGATTCGATGCGAGCGCCCGCCGGGCACCTCGACAAGCATCATCAGATCGAACAGCGCCTCGACGGGGTTCTTCTGGCCGCCGTCGGGAACGAGCACGTCGAGGATGACGAGCCGTCCTCCGCTCCGGACGAGCCGCGCGGCGCGCTGAACGATTGCCGCCGCGGTCGGCGCGTCAAAATCGTGCAGCACGTGCGACAGGAAAACGCAATCGAATTGCCGCCCTGCGAGGCCGCAGCCGTCCTTCAGAAAATCGGCGGACACCAGCTCGACCTGGTCGCCAATTCTTTTCCTCTCCAGGTGACCCCTTGCGACAGGCAGAATTTCGGAGAGGTCCGCGAGCGTCACCCGCGCGCTCGGCAGAGCGCGCGCCAGTTCGGCGCCGTAGCCCCCACCCCCTCCGCCCAAATCCAGAATCGTCGCGGCTCCCCCGAACGCGCCGGTAGCAATCACCCCGGGTGCGGTCATCTCCGCCAGATCATTCAGCGCCAGAAGAAATTTCTCGATCGAAGGAAAGTCGCGCGCCGCGCGATCCGGGAACGAGGGCAGAAGCGCCTTGCTGGTCGAGACCGCTTCGTCCAGGCGGCTCCAAAGCGTGTAGAAAACGTGCTCCTTCCACGCAAGCCGCAGCATGCCGCCGACCCCTTCGCGGAGGAACGATCTCGAGAAATCGTTCAAGGCGAATTTTTCGCCATCCACGGCAACGTAGTCGTGCGCGGCAAGCGCGCTCAACAGCCGAGCGACCGCGTCGGCCGGAGCAGCGATGCGATCGGCCACTTGCGGTGGCGCCAAGGGTCCGTCCGCGAGCGCCGCAAACACGCCCAGCTTGGCCGCCGCCATCAGCGCCGCCGATCTTTGATACAGCGTCAGTTCAGCGTAAGCATCCATCGTCATAGATGCCGCCGCTCAGTTGAACATCTTCCGCAGGCGCCACGCGGCCTTGCCCAAGCTGAGGAGCGATGGCCGATTCCCTGCCGCTTTTTCACCGCGCTCCTCTGCAAGCAGCGCCGCCGCGGCCAGCTTCCCCGGCATTCCGTGAACGCCTCCGCCCGGATGCGTGCCGGCGCCCGAGAGATACAGCCCAGGAACCGGGGTCCGGTAACGCGCAAATCCGGGCGCCGGGCGAAGGGCGAAAAGCTGATCGATGGTCATGTCCAGATGATTCGGATTGCCGGCCCGATTGCCAAGCCTCGCCTCCCAATCGGACGGCCCGGTGATTTTTCGACCGGCGACCGAGGCGGTGATCCCTGGAGCAAAGTGCTCGAGCGTGCGGAACACCGCTTCCGCAGCTTTCTCATTTGCGGTCGGCCAGATGTCTCCGTCCGTGAGCGCAGCCGGCACAAATGCCGAGGCCCACAGCGTCGCTTTTCCCGGCGGGCACTGCGAGGGATCGTCCGCCGAGGGAATCACCACCATCAACGGCAACTCGTCGGGAATCCGGCCACCGGTAACGATTCGCATGGCGGCCACGTACGCGTCTGGCTTGTGCATCAGATATTTCAGCGACCCGGCGAATTCCGGAATCTCCCTGCGAAAGACCGGCGGGCGATCCAGCGCGGCGTCCACCTTGATTTCGCCGATGTTGAAGAGGCCGGAGTGCGCCGCAGCCACCGCTTTTTGCCACGGAGCGGTGAGCAGTTCTTGCGGCAGGAGCGCGGCAATGCGCTTCACATCGATGGTCGATACGACATAGTCTGCTTCGATTTTCTCGCCGGAATCGAGGGCCACGCCCGCTGCACGGCCCGACCGCGCCAAAATCTCGCGGACAGGCGAACCGCACTTCACTTCAGCTCCGCGAGCCGTTAGCGCTCGCAGAAGCGCGTGAATTAGCTCCCCGGTTCCTCCCAGGGGCCGCGCGCCCTGCCCCCCGTGCGAGGAAGGCAACAGACACGACAGAAGGCCGCTCCCCGGCGCCCACGGCGGCATTTGCGGGTGGCTCGAAAACGCAGCCGCGGCAGCGCGCATCTCCGGGCAGCGCAGCCGCTCGTCAATCACGACGCAGGACGGGGACAGCACCGTTCGAATCAACCCCCCGACGTCATTGCCGAATTCTCCCAGCTTGTCCAGGATCTCGTTGATGTCGCCGAGGCCCGGGGATTTCACATGCTGGAGCGATCCGACGGCGGACATGACCGCGTTCGCAAACGCCGCAAAGCGCTCCCAATCCGCCGCGGCGTCAGCGCCGAAATTGCGGCGAAATCCTTCCAGCGTTGTCGCGAGGTTTCGATGAAACAGGGCGGTGCGATCGCCGACGTGCGCGGCGAGGAGATGGTTGGCGCGCACCCACTTCAAGCCGAAATTTTCCAGGCCCAGCTCGCGGTCGATCCCGCTGTGGACCATGCCTTCGAGTTCGATCGCCCCGGTGTTAAAGCGGTAGCCGGGGACAATCTCTTCCGTGATCGTGCAGCCACCGGGCGCCGTCGCTCGCTCGATCACCGTCACCTGATGTTTCGCGGCCGAAAGATACGCCGCGCAGACCAGGCCGTTGTGCCCCGCCCCGATGATTACCGTGCGAGGCATGACAATTCCGACAGATTGGCGGCTTTTGCCAGTGTGCGCGCCAGCTCGCGGACTTTGGGAACGATCGAGACGGGATCGTACGACACGAATTTTCCGCCGGCAAGCAGCCTGTGGCCGTCCACCCAGACATCCGCCACGGAATCGGGGCCGGCGCCATACACGATTTGTTGGTAAGGATCGTGCACCACTGCCGTACCGAAGGAATTGCCGTCAAACCTCACGATGTCGGCCCGCTTGCCGACATCGAGAGACCCGGTGATGTTGCCGAGACCGAGGACGCGCGCTCCATCGATCGTGCTCATCTTCAGCATCAGCCGCGCATCGGCCACTTCGGGATTTTGGCGGTGCACTTTTTGCAGGAGCGCCCCAACCTTCAGCGCTTCGATCATGTTGTGGCTGTCGTTGCTCGCCATTCCGTCCGTGCCGATTCCCATCAAGACGCCGCGCGCCGTATATTCGCTGAGCGGGCACACGCCCGACCCGAGGATCATGTTGGCCGTGGGATTGTAAAGAATCGCCGCCTTTTTCGCGGCGATCAGTTCGATCTCCTCCGGCGAGACCCACACGCCGTGCCCAGCGATGCAGTCCGCCTCGAGAATCCCAATCTCCGCGGCGTACTCGACCGTGCTCTTTCCCCAGCGAATCTGCGCCGCCGTCTTCTCCTCGCGAACCTCCGCAAGGTGCGTGTGAATTCCCTTCTTCGTCGCCCGGGCAAGATCGCCGGACGCCTTCAGCAACTCATCGCTTTGTCCCAGCATCGTGCCGATTCCCACGCGGAAGCCTACGCGCTTGGAGGCTGCGCAGCGTTCCGCAAGCGCGTGGTGCTCTTCCACGATTCTCGACACCGGCAATGGCGCTGTCGCGCCCCAGGCGATGTCCTCCGCGCCGAACGCCACGACGCCGCGCAGGCCGATCTCCTCCAGACCGTCCACCGAGCCGAGACTCGCGCACTCGGCCGGGTTGGCATGGCAGAACATGTCATTGAGTGTAGTGACGCCGGAGCGGAGCGCCTCTGCGCCGCGGAAGATCGCTCCTACCCGCGCCATCTCCCGCGTCAGGTGCGGCATCACCGGCATCAAGAGCCGCGTCGCCCACACCCAGATCGAAAGATCTTCGGCCATACCCGGGATGAGCGCCTCGGAAAGGTGCGTGTGCGCGTTGACGAGCCCCGGAATCACGATTCCGTAATCGTCGCCCACGACCGTGGCGCCCGGATATTTCCGACTCAGCTCGGCAAACAGGCCGAAGTCGGCAATAACCTCGCCACGTATCGCGACCGCTCCGCCGGAAAGATCGCCGAGCGGTCCCATCGTCAGAATGTGCCCGGCACGGACCAGCGTGATATTCGCGCTCACGGATTCTCCTTCGCATGCCGCCGCCACGGAATCACCCAGCCTTCCACCCAACCCACGAGAAAAAACAGAATGATGCCCATGACGGTGAGCACGGTGACCGTCGCAAAAAGCCCCGCGGTTTCGCCGCGATTTTCAAAGTGCAGCATCAGGAAGCCAAGCCCATGCGTCGCGCCAACCCATTCTCCAACAACCGCACCAACGACGCTCAGCGCCATGGCGACGCGCACGCCGGAAAAAATGCTGGGCAGAGCGTGCGGCAGGGCGGCCTTGGACATGATGGCCCACGGCCCCGCGCCGAATGTGCGCAGCAGGCGAATTAATTCCGGATTCACCGAGCTGAGCCCGTCCACCGTGGTCACCGCGATCGGGAAAAAGCACATCAGCGCCACGGTCGCGGCCTTGGGCACGATCGTGAATCCAAACCATAGCACGAGGATCGGCGCAACCGCCGGGATCGGCACCATTTGCGTGGCCACAAGCCACGGATACGCCGCCTCGCGGAACCAGCGCCAAATCTGCATCAGAATCCCCAGCGAAAGGCCGATGATCAGCCCGCATCCAAAACCGACCAAAAGCTCCGCCAACGTGGAAGCACCGTTGCGGGCGAGTAGTCCCGCGTTCTGCGCGATGTACTGCGCCACGGCACTCGGCGGCGGCAAGAGGAGCGGATCGATCCCTGCCGCCCGCACGTAAATTTCCCACAGCGCAATCAATCCCGCTCCAAGCAGCAGCGGCGGCCCGACTCCCGACTTCATGACGCTTTCCCCAGGCTCGCCAGCAGGCGCGACTTCAGCTCGTTGAAATGCGCCGAGGTCACCACTTCCCCATATTTTCTGGGGCGCGGAACATCCACCTGCAGAGACAGTACGATTCGGCCGGGGCGAGGACTCATCAAATGCACCACGTCGGACAGAAACAGCGCTTCGTCAATGTCATGCGTGACGAACACGATCGTGCAGCGATTCTCCTGCCAGTAGTCGAGCAGCCAGGTTTGCATCGAAGCGCGCGTGATGGCGTCTAGCTTTCCGAAGGGCTCGTCCAGCAGATTAATTTTCCGGTCGCAGAGAAATGTCCGCAGCATGGCGACCCTCTGGCGCATGCCGCCCGAAAGCTGGCTCGGGTACGAGCGTTCAAATCCGTTCAGCCCGAACCGGGTCATGTGTTCGCTGGCCCGCGTGCGCGCTTCTTCGCGCTGGCAGCCGAGGCATTCGAGGCCGACGGCGGCGTTGTCCGCGACCGTCCGCCACGGCATCAGTAAATCCTGCTGAGGCATGTAGCCGACTCGTCCGAGCAAATCGCCCGCGCCGAGCGCTGGAGTTTCGATCGTGCCAGTGTCCGGCTGGTCCAGGCCGCAGAACAAATTAAGAAGCGTAGATTTTCCGCAGGCGCTCGGCCCGACGATAGAAACAAATTTTCCTTCGGGAATGTCCAGGTCCGTGCCTTCGAGCGCAGTCACCGAGCGCGCGCCGTCGCGGTACGTCCGGCTCACGCCGCGAACTCTCATGGCCGTGGCCGCGCCGTTCACTGCTTTGCCGCCTGGGCGCCGGGAATCGGCGGCAAGTATTCGTTGGTTGCAAAATTCGTGGGGTCCTCATGCACATCGAGAACGCCGATCGTCTTGATCCACGCCAGATAGTCGCGCAGGATGGAAATATTGATTTGGCCGAACGCCGGCGAGTCCGCGCGGAAAACCGGGGTCACTGCTTCGAGATAGGGCTTCAGCCCGGTCGTCGTTTCTCCCTCCACGCGCGCCGCCATGGCCGCGCACACAACATCGGGCTTCGCGACCGCGTCGTCGTATCCTCGCGCTACGGCGCGCAGAAATTTCCGCGTGAGCTCGGGATGCTTGGCGAGGAAATCTTCGCGCGCAAAAACGATGAGTTCAGGATAAGGCGGCGCACCGTAATCGTTCAGGCGCATCACCGTCGCCGGCTCGCGCGCGCTAACCTGCACGCCCTCCTGGCTCCAGAATCCAAACGCCGCGTCCACGTTGCCCGCCACAATTTGCTGCGCGGTATTAAATCCGATGTTGATCAGGCGCACCGAAGACGGATCGCCGCCGTCGTGCTGGATCATCCACTTCACGCCAGCGTCGTCGCTGATCACTCCCGTCGTTCCCACGAGGCGGCCTGCCAGATCCCTAGGCCTCTCAATACGCGATTTTTTGAGTGCGATCACGGCACCCAGCGGACGCTGCTCGATCGCCATGACGATCTTCAGAGGCTCGCCCTTGGCGCGAACGCTGATGAAATCCAGAAGCGACACCAGCCCGAAATTGGCCTGCCCCGCAGCCATGAGCCGCAGTGTGTCCGACGAGGAAGTAGGCGCATCGATCCTCACGCTGAGCCCCTCGTCGCGAAAGTACCCGGCCGCTTCCGCCTGATAAAGCCCGGCGTGGACGGCATTCGGCAAGTAGTCGAGGATGACGCGTACCGGCTGCGCAGAATTCGGCGAAGAGTCACCACACTCGCCGCGACAGCCCGTGAAAATCAGCGTGGCCGCGATCAATACGAATTTGAGCGTGCGTGTCATGAAACCCCGGCAACCCCACCGCTCTTTCGGATGCGTCTGAGAACCGTGTAGCGCGGCTGGCTCATCTCCTCAAGCGTGTACCCGAGCCCTTCCCTGCCAAGCCCGCTTTGCTTCACTCCGCCGAACGGCACAAAGGGCGGCCTGTAGTTTCCCGTGCCGTTGACCACTGCCCCACCGCACGCAAGGCGCTCCGAAAGCTTTAGCGCGCGGGACCAGTCTCGGCTGAAGACGCATCCCGAAAGACCGAAGGAAGACTGATTGGCGATCGAGATGCCCTCTTCCTCGTCATCGAAAGGAATGCACGTCAACACCGGCCCGAAAATTTCGTCGTCCTTCGCGACGTCGGCGGGGCGCGGAACATCGGCGAGGATGCAAGGACTGAAAAACGCGTCGCGCGGAGAAGCCGATCCCCAAACGAGCTTCGCTCCCTGCTCGATGGCTCGCGCAACTTGACTCGCAACACGACGGGCGGCCTCGCTAGAGATCAGCGGGCCGATTGCGCTCATCGAATCGAGCGGATCGCCCACTTGCATTGCAGCCAACAGGGTTGAAAGCCTTTCGACCAGTTCAGCCACGATGGAACGGTGAACAATGATCCTCTTATTCGAAGCGCACGCTTGTCCATTCATCAGCGTGCGGCCGAAAACAAGTTCGCCCGCCGCCAACTCCAGATCGGCGTCGTGGCAGATGACCGCGGCGTCATTGCCGCCAAGCTCCAGATGCAGCTTTCGGAGCAGCGGCACGGACGCAACCTCGATGCCGGCGCGCGTCGATCCCGTCAGGCTCACCGCGGCGATGCGCGGATCGGTGCAGAGCGCTGCGCCCGTCTGCCTGCCCCCTGGGAGGATCGCTAGCACCTCCTGCGGAACGCCTGCGCTGACAAACGCTTCGCGCATCGCGATGACCGTGAGAGGATCCTGCTCGGGCGGCTTGATAATCACCGCGTTACCCATCGCCAGCGCCGCCGCAGCCTTCTCCGCGAATAGCTCGGCCGGAAAATTGAACGGCAGGATGGCGGCAACGACCCCTAGCGGCGCCCTTCGTACCCACGCGATGTCGTCGGCCGTCGATTCCAGGGCTTCCGTCGGCAACGGCGTGCCGCCCAACGACAACAGCCTTTCCGCGTTGCCGCGCGTAATCGCGGCGGCGAGTTTGACTTCAAATTGCGCCTGCGCGAGGATCTTCCCGCTCTCTTCGGCGAGGAGCGGCGACCAATTTGCAGATTCTTCCTCGATCCGCGCCGCCGCCCGCCGCAGAATTTCAGCGCGCTCGCCCGTTCGCCGCGCCGCCCACGCAGGCTGCGCCGCCACAGCGTTCGCAATCGTTTTCGCAACCAAGTCGGCGGAAGCAACAGGGACCGCCGCAAGTTCCCGGCGCGTCGCGGGTGCGAGGATCCGCAGCATTTCGCCGCTCGAAATTGTAGTCGACGCCGTCATCGCTCGTTCAATCCCCGTTCAAGCCTCGTTCAAGCGGGCAGTCAAAAACTGTAACATTTCCGGCAAGGCGAGAGGCGTCGCGCCGCCGCCTCCCCGCGAATAATACCCTCCAATCGCGGAGACTGGGCGGCGGAGCCGCTTGGCCAGCCGTGCCTTCGCGAGCGCGCATTGTTCCACGGTTGGCAGACATTCAATTCGATCCCCCGGCGCCAGCAAATCATTCGTGCCCTCAAGAAGTAGATTTTTCTCTCCCACCCGTCGCGCCGCGGCGACGCCGTTCGTTTTCCGTTGCTCGCGTTCAAGGATGAAACTTCGGTGCGTTAGCCCGGGCGAGACCCACGCCACGACAGAATTGTAATATCGCCGAAGCCTCGCGATCACCTGCGCCAGCTTGCCCGACATCTCATTGTGCATCGCGACATAGGCGCGGCGCTCCTCGTCTCCCCACTTCCATTTCGTCGGCGAAATGCGAATCCCCGTAAAATCCTTGCGCCAGGGAGACACCGCGTTGCCACGGGACTCGAACAGCCCCGGATCATCGTACGCGCAGGCCGGAGAGGGTCGCGCGCTCCATTTGAAAACATGCTGGTACGGGACAAACACCAGCGGCTCGGAAATGACGGCGCGATGAATGACGATTTTCCCCTTCCGCAGCGGCGCAAGCGACAACACCTCCGGCGAAAAACCCGGCGGCAGGTGAGCGGAAAAATCGCCGGCCAACGTTTCCCCTCCCATCGGCCGAAAGCCGGCTTCGATCAGGCCCGCGTTGATGTGCAGATGCTCGGGACTCAGCAGATAAGGCTTCGTCTTGGTGCAAGGCAAAAGGAGGAGAATCGTTCGGAACCTTTTATCGACCTTGGGTACGTAGTCGTGCAGAACAAATTTGATCCACCGCCGCACGCGCGGATGTTCGAGGGCTTCGACGTTTTCTTGGGGGCTATAGAAGCAAAGCTCGTCGTCAAGCTTCGCCGGCGGGCAAATCTTATTCCTCGATTCGAGGATGCGAACTTTGCGATCGGTAGTGGTTACCATCATTCATTATTCATTTCAAAAACGGCGGCGGACTGCCGTCAAGAGCCGCGATTTCGGCGCGGGCATTGTACCCTGTCTGAGACAGGAAACAAAGAGAGCGCTCCTGCCCCCACGTCAAGGCCCCCGGTGCGAGAATCTCTCAATCCACGAGATCGCTTCATACGCGGCGACCGCGATCAAGATGCTGGCAACCGCTCCCGCCCAAACCATGTCGTAATCCAGCAGGCCCCGCGAAGAGTTCAGCAAATTGCCCAACCCTTTCCCGCTGAGGAGCCATTCCGCGACCATGACGCCGAGCAGGGCGCGCGGTGCCGCAAGCTTCGCCGCAGCAAAGAGATATGAAGCAGCGTAGGGAACCGAAACCAGCACGAGTTCCTGGGTGCGGGTCCCTCCGTAAACATGCACCAGCTCCCGCGCAGTTCGCGGCACAAGCGCGAATCCCTGGGCCAGCAGAGCGAATGCCGGAAAAAATACCACCAGCACGGCAATCAAAACGGAAGCGAGCGTATCGCGGCCGAAAAGCAAAAGGATCAGCGGAACCAGCGCGACGAGGGGCATGCTTTGCAGGAGCATTGCCGGAGGCAAAAGCGCCTGCGCCACCGCCGGGCGCACGACCGTGAGCGCCGCCAGCACGAAGGCCGCGATCACGCCGCACACCAAACCAAGCGCCGCCAGCGGAAGAGTCTGGCCGAGGGCGGAGAGCAACGCGGTACGAGCGTCGGCGCTTTCGGGACCATCCGCCAAATAGCGGAACGTTTCCATTGGCCCGGGAGCGATGATGGGGCTGACCCGCGAAACTCGCAGAATCAGCCACCACAATACGAACGGAAGTACCACCGCCGTGAGGAAGAGAGTCGCGCCAAGCGCGGAAGAATATTGGCCGCCGGCGGAAATTTCGTCGGGAGAGCGATCGGCGGCGAGCGTTACCGCGACCGAGGCGCCCACCGTGCGCCGGCCGATCCACGCAAAGGCGCCGTAGCCCGCCAGCGCAACAGCCGTGGCGGCGAAGCCGATCCCCAGCAAACGCGCCGGATCAGCGTCTCCGAGCGAACCGAGAAGAAAACTGCCAAGGCCCCAACGAACACCCGAACCGAATTCGCCGAGCATTGCTCCGAGAACCGAGAGAGGAGCTGCGACGCACAGCCCGGCGAGGATGGCTGGCAAAGCGGAACGCAACCTCACGAACCGCAGAATCGCGCCCGGGCCTCCGCCGTAGCTGGCAACCACATCCGGCAATCTCGGATCGATTTCGCGCAGGCCAACGAGCGTGGCGGACATCGTCGGAAAATAAACCACCAGCGCGGCGAGGATGATCTGCGGCAGGTTGTCGCTGAAAATGATCGCAAGAACCGGGCCAACGACGATGGCGGGCATGGCAAAAAGTGCGATGTTCACCCCGCGAAACGCGCGCTCCAGCGCGGGAAATCGGCAAAACAAAATAGCCGCGGCGATTGCCACGCAATTGCCGATGGCGAATCCAATCGCCGCGCTGCGGATCGTGGCGAGCAGGTGCGGGACATAGAGCCCGGCGTCCGTCCAATATTGCGCCAGGATCAGGCTGGGCGCGGCGATGAGGTCGCGCACGCCGTGAAAAGATCGCCCGAGTGCTTCCCACAGCAGCAGCGCCGCGCAGATTCCGAGCGCCGCGTGGATGTGTTCGCGTTTCATGATGTGAGTCACGTGGAGGAAGGCTCGAGCTTGGCCGCCAGCAGATCGCAGACCTCGTGAAACTCGCGCCTGGCAAAAAGCGCCGAAGAGCGCGGCCTCGCGAACGGAATCGCAATCGTATCGGTGATGCGCCCGGGCCGCGCCTGCATCACGACGACCTGATCGGCAAGAAACACCGCCTCGTCGATGCTGTGCGTGACCATGAGCGCGGTCATCGGGCTGGCCATCCAGATTCGCTGCAGCTCCACGTTCATCGATCGGCGAAGAATCTGATCGAGCGCGCCGAACGGCTCATCGAGAAGAATCATCGATGGATTCGTGACCAGCGCGCGAGCGATGGCCACGCGCTGGCGCATGCCGCCGGAGAGTTGAGCGGGCAGCGCGTCGGCGTAGCCCGTCAGACCGACAAGCTCGATCAGGTCGTCGATGCGCTTGCGGTTCCCGTTGACTTGCCTGCCGAGAACCTCAAGAGGCAGCGCAACATTCCGCCGCGCCGTGCGCCAGGAAAGCAGAGCCGAATCCTGAAACGCGATGCCCAGCTCACCGCGAGCGCGAAAAGCCTGCGGTTTCTCGTTGCGCGTGAGCACCGTCCCGCTGTCCGGTTCTTCTAAGCCGGCGACGAGCCGCAGCAGCGTGGACTTTCCGCAGCCGGACGGACCGATGATCGCGACAAAAGAACCGTGCAGGACCTCGAGTGAGACCAAGGACAGCGCCTCGGTGGAGACTCCCCGCACGCGGAACGTCTTGCTGACGCATTCAATGCGGACGCCGGCGGCCTCGTGGGACTGGGCTTTCCGCTGCTCGTCGGTCATCCGCTCAGGCCTCCGCGAGCAGCGTAGAATCAAAAATATCTCTCGATCCTTTGAGGCCCACTCGCTCGAGCGCCGCGAGGCTCGCGTCGATAGCCTGTGGATCCATCGCGAACAGGCCCTTCGGGCTTGCCATCATCGGAATCTGCGCCTTGTTGTGATAGATCTCCGCCTCCAGCGAACTGCCGTTGCCGCGGAACCAGCTCCCTGCAAATTTGGCCGGATATTTCGCGGGATCGGAGTTGTTCTCGGCCCATCCCTTGCGGCTCGCCCGCAGAAATCGCACCAGCTCGCTCCGCTTCGTTTTGAGGGTGTCCGCCGTCACGGTGACCAGATCGATGAAAAGCGGCATGCCCGCGTCCCAAAGCAGAAAATAGCTAGCTTTCTTTCCGCTTCGTTGCTCGACAAGAAATGGAATTTCAAGGATGAAATCCACGATCGCGTCCACTTCGCCCTTAGCGAGCGGCGCGGGAGAAAACGTGTAAGGAACCACGCGCACTTTTTCCCTGGGCACGCCCTCGACCTTGAGCATGGCCTGGAACGTGGCAATCGTCAGCGGCGGACACGCCACGGTTTTTCCGGCCAGGTCCTTCGGCCCCTTGATATTGCTTTGCTCGAGGCTAATCACGCCGATGGGGCTTTTTTGATATTGGGTTCCAATGACTTTCAGCGAAGCTCCCTTTTCGGCCACGGCCCGTACCACGCCGGTCAGGTGGGTCAGCGAGATGTCAGCTTTGCCGGAAAGGAGCGCGCCTTCGGGGATAACGTCAGGGCCGCCGGGCATGTAGTTCACGTTGCGCCCCTCGGCGGCATAGTAGCCGTTGTCGATCGCAATCATGTAGCCGATGAATTCGGGATCGTTCACCCAGATGGACTGGAAATTAAGGGTTGCGGCGGCAAAGGCGCGCGAAGCGAATCCAGCGGTGATGCCCGCGACGGCCGAGGACGCCAAGCCCGCAAGTGAGGCTTTGTTGAATTGTCTGCGCGAGATGGGTGTCACGATTGCAATCTCCCATTGGCCGGTGCCGGTGCCGTCATCGAACGGCGGGGAAAGCGTCGTGGCTCAATCCCGCAGGTACATCGCGAGTTTACCGCGTGGCGAGCGCTTCAGGACGCGTCGCCGTCGAAGTCACTCGAACCTAAGTATTTCATCCAAGTCCAGGTCCGCTCTGCTTCCGCGGGATACCAACGGGCGCGGGCCGCCAGATCCTCCTGCGTGAAGGGCGCCGGGTGATTTCCCTGTCTCCAAGCCTGCGCGCAGCGTTCCTCGAGGCTCCACATCCGCACCGCGGCCTCGGCCACCGTGCGGCCCACCGTGAGAGCGCCGTTCCCGCGCAACATCAATCCATTCGCGGCGCCCAGGCTTGCGGCGGCGCGAGCGCCGGTTTCAGGGCTGTGGATCAGATCGCAAGAATCGTACGTCGCAACCGCTCCGACAATTCCGCCGAATCCGTGCTGGATTGCGGGCGCTTGGCCGTTCGCCGGCCAAATCGAGGCGTGGGGGGCGTGGGTGCGGCAGATCGCGCCCACGTCGGCGCGCGCGCGGTACACCCCAATGTGCAGAAACACTTCGATGGGCCTCGCCGAAAGATCGCCTGAAACGACCTTGCCATCCGAATCCACTTCGATCAGGTCGCCGGAGCGCACGGCGGCAAGCGGCGGCCGAGTGGGAGTGATCACGAGCGAATTCTCGAGGCGCAGGCTGACGTGGCCGAACGAGTGGACATATCGAAGGCGGCTGAATGCGCGCGCCGCCGTCGCGACATCTTCCCGGGCATCACAAGCGCCAGCAGCCATTCGTCACGAATCCTTGCGGCTCACGATGGTAGCTTCCGAGGTGTGCTGAATCAAGAGCCGCCCGGCGCGCTGCACCAAAATTGTGCAGGCGTCTTGTGCGGCTTACGCTGAAAAATCTCGCGGCACACGGCACTCCGCAACGCGCACCTGGCGAATGCTCGGCGGCGTGTTGCGGCTTCTCCCGACGAAGCGCGGCACGCCGTCAGTAATCACGGCACAGACCGCGGCGATGTCGCCATTCTTGATCGCGTCGAGCGCGGTGGATTTCGAGCCGCCGCCCGGAGCGTCGAGCAAAACGATATCTGCGTCGCGGCCCGTAGCGAGAAAACCCGAATTGAGGCGGTAAACGCGCGCGTTCGAGCCCGTCGCTGCGCATACAAACCACTCTGGTGGCATCGTGGTCAAGCTGGCGCAGTGCGCGATCGTGTAGAGCATCCCGAGCGGCATGACTCCGCTGCCGGTCGGTGTGTCCGTAGCAATAATGAAGCGGTCGAAGACGTTCATCTCATGGGCGAGATTGGCGCACAGAATCGTGGTGCGCACATTCCCCGCCGTGCACACCTGCAGCGCCGCGCTGGTCTTCTCGATGATGACGCGATAGTCCTTGTCCGGCAGCGCCGTGGGGCCGCCGTTGATGTGAAAGGACACGTGCGGCTGGATCGCAACGAGATGCTCGGCGCGAATGGCGCCGGATCCCGGAATCGAGGAGCCTCCAGTGTGGACCGTGGTGATCATGCCGGCAGTTTTCGCCCAGCCGATCATGGGTGCATAGTCAAACGGCGTTTGGACCGCGCCGAAACCGGCCTTGGCGAGCCAGACTCCTTGCCCAGCGACCTCACGAAAATCACATTCCTGGAGCCCGGGTTCGAGAATGATCGAGCCGCCGTGCACACGCATTCCACCGGGACGAAAATTCTGAAAACTTTTGAACGCGGCAACCGCCAGGGCTTTGATGCCGGCGGGATCGGTGGGCCGTCCGGGCACGTGGACTTCAGACGCGGAAATCGCGGTTGTGACTCCGCCGTGCGTGTAGCTTTCGAGGAAGCCGACCGTCTTCTGGCGCGGAGTGTAGTCGCCGAACGTGGTGTGAACGTGGCTGTCGATCAGGCCAGGGATCGCGGTGACGCCGTCCGCGTCGATGACAACGTCACAGCTCGACACTTCGGCGGCGGAAGCCGTGCCGACGGAAACGATGTGGCCGCCATCGTCGCAAATGATCGTATCGCCCGCCGCAAAAGGATTTCGCCAATCGCCGCTTACGATCTTTCCCAGATTGACGATGGCAACGCGCATGCCGTGCGCCTCCGCGGCGGGTCAGACCAGGCCGTCCACTCCCTTAATGTCATGCGCCGCGAGTCCGCCGACGCGATGATTGATGCGTCCGCGATTTGCGAACGCGGCGATGATGGCAATTTCGTCGGGCAGCGGAGCGTCGTGCAGCGTAATTGTGATCCCGTCGTAATGAGAGCGGGCGTAGAGCGCGTCCTTGTGCGCGAGGGGGATGTCGATGGTTCCGCCGGGAGCGACTCGCTTGGTCATCGAGGAAATCCACGCTTTGCCGCCGCCCACCGCCTCACGCATCACGTTGCCAAAAACGGTTGTGAGCATCGCCACCGCATGTTCCTGTTCGCCAGCGAGGCCCACCAAGCCCGCCTTGCCGTAGCTTTGCGCCGCGAGTGCGCCCATCGCCGCCTTGCCGATCGACGTGATTCGCCGGCCGAGATTGAGGCTCGCCTCCGTGAGCGGCGAGAGATCTTCGACGTAACGCTGTGCAAAGGGATTTTTAAGGAGGGCCACGACGGCGACTTTGCGCAATGGCGGATCGGCGGGGCGTCCCGCCTCTGAAAAACTGTCCTCGGAAAATGTCACGATTTTGCGGATTTCCAAGCCAGCCTCCTCGCCGCTTTCTGTGTCGCTCGATCAATCTCTCACTAAGATCACTCATCGCGCACAACGAGCTTCATCGGGGTCGGGTTGAAAGCGTTGCAAGGGGTGAGGTCCTGCGGGCAGGCTGAGAACAGCGCCACTACATCCATTTCCGCACGCAGCGTAATGGTCGAACCCGACGGATGCGCGGCAGGATCCGTCACGACTTTCCCCTCAGGCGTGACGCGATTGTGCATGAACACATTCCACGCCTGTTCGCCGTGAATGTCGAACGCTTTGCCCAGCAGATCGCGCGCTTCCTGGAGATTGCGCAGGCAGCTGCGGTGATCCTTACGGCCGAAGTCGCGCTCGAAGCGCTGCGGATCACAGCACGGGACCAAGAGATCGTGCTTGCCGACATCGTCCCGCACGATTGTGAAGATGGGATTGCGATGGTTCGTGAACACCTGCGATCCCGCGCCCAATTGAATCGAGGCGTTGCAGGACACCGTGTGCGCAGGGGACATGTATTCGCGCGGATCGGCGCGCCGCCAAGCGACGAGGTCGCCGACTTGCTGCCCTTCGACATCGACAATGTCGAGAAGCTGCCCTGCGCGAAGACTGACGCCGCGTCCTTCGCGGGCTGGAACGACAATTTCACTGCAGATGGCCATGGCAAGCCTCGATCGTCAGCGTGCAATCGCGCTCGCGGCGCGCGCCGCCGGGGGATAGCGTTCGTCGAACAAGCCGGCCTCAATCGATTCGAGATAGCCGAGCACTTCGGCCAGGCTCGTGACGTCCACATATTTCATGTGCAGGTCGAAGAGAGAAATCTTGTGGGAAAGCTCGCCGCGATCGAACACCGCCTCTTCAGGAATCGTGACGCGCAAGTCGTAGCTGAGCGCATCGACCGCCGATGCGCGGACACAACCGCTCGTCGTGGTGCCGGTCAGAATCAGCGAATCCGCGCCCGCGTTCGTGAGATAGCTCATCAGCGGCGTGCCAAAAAAAGCGGACGGCTTGCGCTTCTCGATGAACACGTCCCCGGGCTGCGGCGCCACTTCCGCCACGATTTCATTGCCCTTGTGCCCCAGCACGTCCACTTCTTCGTCCGAGCGGGTTCCCTTCAGCGTCCAGACGCCGAGATCGAATCCATCTTCCCTGCGCGGATTCGTAGTGTAGAAAACGGGAAGGCGCTTGCGGCGGGCTACCGCCAGAATTTTGCGGATCGCGTCGATGCCGTCCCAGGCTCGCTCGCCGCAGGAAAAATGCCAGCGCTTGATCGATTCGAGAATCGGCTCGCGCTTGTCACCACAGAAATTGTAGTTGACGTCGATTACCATGATGGCCGGCCGCTTGCCGAATCCGGCGCGGCGGCCCCAGCCTGCCGCGGTGAAAATCTTGCGGTCGGTGTCGCTGATCACGTCATCCCAGATGGCCATCTCATTTCCCTCGTGGCTTGGTGTACTTGAGCGTCTCTGGACTGAAGCCCGGCCGGTGATACGGATCGGCGAGCCAGCGGTCGGTCCTGCTCACTCGCACCGGGCTGTTCACTTCCATGCTGCCCGGCTCGGGTACGCCCAGCTTTCGGCGCAGATACTTTCCGCGAGGTTCGCCGACGGGACGCATACCCGGGCCGTCCTTGGCCCATTCCGCGGTTACTTCGCCGCGCAGAATTGTTTTCACCGGCCAGCCTTTGAACGTGTGCCCTTCCATCAGCGACCAGCCCGAGCGCGTGTTGATGTGACCCTTGTTCACCTTCACTTCTCGCGAGAGATCAATCAGCACCACGTCCGCGTCAAAGCCCGGCAACAGCGAACCCTTGCGGCCCCAAATTCCCGATGTCTTCGCGGGATTTTCGCAGGCGACTTGCACCACGCGCTCGATCGAGATGCGGCCTTTGTTGACGCCTTCCGAGAGCAGCGCGGGCAGCATCATTTCGACGCGCGAAAAACCGGTGCGGCACGACCAGATGTTCGGATTGTACATCTCTTCATAAGAAGACGGCTCCCACGCCACCACGTGGTCCGAGCCGACCACATCCACCGTGCCGTCGGCCAGTGCGGCCCAGAGCGCTTCAATGTTGTCGCGGCGGCGCAGAGGCACGTTGATGCGCCAGCCGTATTGCGGCTCCATCCACAGCCACGCCGGGCCCGTCTGCGCGTAGAGTTCGAGTCCGTCGGCGCGCGCTCGCGCGATTTCGTCAAAGGTCAACTTGGTCGTGGCGTGTTGAAGGTAGAGCCGCACGTGTCCAGGAGTCTGCCGCGCTAAGTAGCTGTACGCGTGCACGTGCTGCGCTTCGAGAAAGTCGGGCGAACGGTCGGTCCACGCCCCGAAATCGGTGCGCCCCGCTTTGCGCAGGCGCTCTTCGAAGACGCGCGCGATTTCCCAGTTCTCCGGATGGATGTGGCAGATCGCCGGATAGCCGAGGTGCGCGACGTTCTCCATCACCAGGTACACGGTGCCGTCGTCGATTCCGGTCCCGAGTCCTGCGCGGCGCGAGGGCCAGTTGCTGTCCTGATCGGCGCGCCAGCCCTTCATGCTGCGCGTCTGCATATACAACTTGTAGGAAGTGACGCCGTGCTCTTCGGCGTATTGCGGAATTTCGTTGGCCTGCTCGTCGGTCTCCAACATGTACGTGAGATAGCAATCCACGAGCGACACCGACTCGATAATTTCCACGGCCGTGCCGATACACTTGTTGAAGGACACGACGTCGCTCGAAGCCACCACTTCCTTGAAAGGCTCCGTACCGAGCCGCGTGGAAGGCGCCTGGATGCCCCAAGTGGTGATCCCGGCGCAGGCGGCGGCTCGCGATTCCGTCGTCATGTCATATTTGAAGGGAACGTAGCAGCCGGGATGGGCTTCGCTGTCGACGATGCCCGGTAGGACGTGCAACCCTGTGGCGTCGATTTCCTCTTTCGCGGTCGGGAAGAATTCCTGCTTTCCCAACGCGGCCACTTTGCCGTCTTTGATCCCGACGGTCATTTGATAGCTGCCGCCGCCAAGGACGAGCGTCCCGTTCTTGATGATCAGGTCAAGTTGGTCCGGCACTGGGCCCCCGGTTGACAGATGGATCGGTCGCGGCCTATTCTGTTTCTTGTCTGAGACACAATAACAGACGATTTTTTCTCCTGCAAGCGCCCGAATCGGAGTCGAAATGTCTGCTGCCGCTCAGTCCCTGTGGCCAACCCATCGTTCCGGAGCCGATCGCGGCGCCCCCGGCGACGATGTCGGCCATCCCTTAGCTGCTCGGCGATGCACCGTTCAGCTTTCGACGGGACGGCTATACCTTGACGCGGCGGCGTCGCACGCTACCGCGCTGCTCGGGCATGACTCCCCGCCGATGCCTGCTTCGGATCCTCGCTCCGCGAAGGGCCTGCTGTGTTCGCTCGAGCGGGGATATACGTGCGTAGCGATGACGCGGAGCTTTGCGGGCGCCCTGGACACCGCGGCACGACTGGCTCGTTCCATCGCAGGGGCGGAGGGTCGGGTGATCGCGGTAAACGCGCTCGCTGGGGAGCCAGCGGCCGGTTACGATTTTCTGATCGCGATCGAAAATGAGACGCTGGGCCGCGCGGGCCGATGGCTCGCGAGCGCTTCGTGGTGGCGCGCTCCGGACCTCGTGGTCGTGGGCGATGCGATCGCTCTCGGTTACCCGTTCGGCGCAGTGCTGGCGCGAAACGATCGCGGTGAAGAGTTTGCGAGGAACTCGGGCGCGATTTTTCGAGCGGATGACGAGGCTGTTGATCCCGGAACTTTGGCGCGAGTGAAGGCAGCGATCACGACCGTCGAAAATGAGGGGCTGTTGCAGCACGGCCGCGAGCTTGCCGACTATCTTTTCTCGCGCCTCCTCGCCGTGCAAAAAACGTGCCCAGAGATCGAAGGTGTCGAAGCAAACGGACTGTCCTATCGCCTCGCAATTGCGCCGCCGCTGTCGGCGGCGCAAGTCCGCCGAGGAATGTGCGAGCGGGGAGTGCTTGTAGGTGTGGACGACGCGGGCCGCCTGGCGATCGAACCGCCGCTTCCGCTGAGAATCGCCGAGGCGGATGTGATCACAGGCGCGCTCCGCGGTGCGATTTTGCAGTTGCCTCTGATCAGCGCTTCCGCATGCTGCGCCTCTTGCGAAAACACAACGGAATGAAGAGGTCACTCCGCCGCCATCATCGATCCCAGCTTGAGCTTCGCGCCCAGCGATGTATCGAGCGCGAAGCGAACTACGATCACGTGCTTCACGCCCGGCGCCGCCGCCACTGCATCGGCCGCCGACCACACCGCAAATACGAACTCCGCCTGCGGCGCGAGCTTGGCGATCTTTTCGCCTTCCTCTTCCGTGACGCTGGTAATCTTCGCGTCCACATAGTCCCGCACGATCTCGGAAAGGCGGGTCACCGACCGCCGGTTGTGCCCCACGACAAGCACCCGCGAGCCGGCGGGAATGGTCAGCAGTTCGTCGAGCGTTTCGGCACTCGGCGAAGTGTGCACCGGCACGATCGAGACGTCCGGGCCGAGCGTTCCCTTGACTTCCGCATAGTGGTAGTAGGGCACGAGGATCACGGCCTTGCCCTCGCGCAGGCGCTTGGCGTCCAGGTCCGATATCAGCGAGCGCCCAATCGAAAGGTTGGGGAACTCGCTCGAAATTTGTTCGCCGAGATAACCGAGGTCGGCGTTGTTGCACTCGGTGAAAACGATCTGCCCGCTGTCCCGAAAAACCTCCGACACAATCTCGGTGATGTCAGCGAGCAGTTCGCGCTCATCGCCGCCCCACAGCTTCCATTTGTGGGCGATCGAGCGAATCGCGCTCTGGATTCCGGACTGGAGGACCGATTTGTGCGGCAGCCGGGAACGCACGCGAACAAACTGGCGCTCCTGCACGTCGAGCCAGCCGTTGCGGATCATCTCCTGAACGGCGCGGCTGACGGTCGAGGGGCTGGTGCCCAGTTCCGCCGCAATCGAGCGCAACGGCGGGAGCCGCTGGCCCAGGGCGTAAACACCCTTGCTGATCCGTTCTTCGATCGCTTCCTGCACCTCGCGAGCGGTCAGCGATGTCTGGGGTGTTCCACTCGCCGGCGTTACGTTTCGAAACCGCTTCACGTTTCCATTCCTCGCTCGGGCCTGTGCTCGCGCACAAGCGCTTTTCCTAGTGCGCTGAGTTCCTGGGTTTGCGAGATGCAAGGCTACAACGAAGTGCGGGCGAGCTACAACCCGGCGGACACGCCTTCCTGTTCCGGAAATGAATGGCGCGCGGAATCGCGAACGGAAATGGAGGCCGGGACAGAACGTTCCGTACTGAAACTGTTTCGAAAACGCCCGCTCAGAGTGCCCGATTTGCCAAGTCAACCGGGCGCAAAGGCCCAATACAAATCACTGATGCCGATGATCGAAAGATTGCGCTTTGGATTCCACAGGTGAATGTCGTACCTTCCTTCCAATCAATTATTGTCGGCCGGTATTGGAGACAAAACAGGGGGTGCAGCCTCAATTGAAAACCCCGAATTTGTGTATTTGAAGCACCGGGTTATCGAAAATTTAGAGAGGGGATTAAGAATGAAAAGGCGTACTGTTCAGTCCGCGTTGCTCCCAGGTTTCTTCCTCGCACTCGCGCTTCTCGTCCTGCCAAATGCACACGCCCAGCAAACACTCGGAGGAATCACGGGCACGGTCACGGACGCATCCGGCGCGGTGGTATCAGGCGCGACGGTCACCCTGCTCGGCGATGAGACCAAACTGAGCCGCACCCAAACCACGAACACTTCCGGGACGTACTTGTTCGTGAACTTGCCCATTGGGAGTTACACACTGACTTTTACGCAGTCGGGCTTTCAGGCGGAGTCGATTCCGGCCATCCTGGTGCAAGCGAACCGCACTGCGACGGTGAACGCGTCTTTGAAAGTCGGCAATGTGAATGAATCCATCACCGTCGAGGAAACGCCGCTCATCAACTTCGTGGACACGACCAACGGCTACGTGATGGACAAGCTGCAGATCGACGCGGTTCCCCTGCCTACGAGTTCCTTCACCGGGTTGGTGACACTTTCCGCAGGCGTGAATTCGGAACTTCAATCCGGGTCGGGAGCCAATGAGGGATTGGGCAACGCGCCCATCTGGGCGAACGGCCAACGCGACACCAGCAATTCTTTCCTGCTCAATGGCGTAGACGCCAAGAATCTTTTCAACGGCAAAACCACCAGTAACGTCGAGTCCTCCCGGGTCGTGAATGCAACGGGCGTCAGTACCTCCTCGGCTTTGAGCTCCCTTCCCATCCAGAGCAGCGCATCCGTTTACCTGGCGATCGGCGAGTCGATTCCCTCGCCGCCTCAGGAAACGATCCAGGAAGTCCGTGTGAACACGTCCATGTACGACGCGCAGCAAGGAGCAACGAGCGGCGCGCACATTGATATGAGCACCGCTTCGGGCACGAACAATATCCACGGCGGCGCGTATGTCCACCGCGGAACGAACTGGGCGAGCGCCGACCCCTATTTCTACAATGCCGATCCGAACAACTACGGCATTCTTACGAATGAAAAGAACCCTCAGCTCCACCGATACTCGGCCGGAGGCGACATCGGGGTGCCCTTAATAAAAGACAAGCTCTTCTTCTTCGCCGGCTATCAGTACACGCGCTCTTCCGACAGCGAAATCGGGAACATGAAGATTACGACACCGCCGGGACTCGATCCCTCAAATTGTTCCGGAGGAATGCGGTCGGCCAGTTGCCTGGCCGCGGTAGCAAACTTGAATCAAATTTTCGTTTCAAATGATGCAACGGCGAATACCGGCGCGGCGGCGTCAATTGGCACTGGGCCAGGCCAGATCAACCCAATCGCGTACACGCTCTTCAACTACGGATGTCCCAAGAATTGCATGATTCCCTGGTCGAATCCGAATGCCGTGGCGTTGAATACAGGGACTTATTTCCCGACAAATGCACCCGCTGCGGCCGAACTCTCCGAAGCGTATCCCGAGAACGCCTTCGAGCCGGGTACGGCGTATTTCCTTGCCCACCAGGGAGTAGCCGACCTGGATTGGAACCCAAATTCGAATCATTCTTTCTCCGCCAAATATTATTACCAACATGATCCGACGGTCGCTCCGTACGCGTACTCGTCGGTCCCGGGCTTTACCCAGCATTTGGACGCGGGGAGCCAAGTGGTATCGCTCACTCACACGCAGATTTTGAAGTCCACGTTGAGCGTTTCCGAGACGTTCGGCTTTATTCGCGAAAAGGCTTACAGCACCCTCAGCCAGCCGTTTACGATGTCGCAGTTTACAAGCGCCTGCATGACCTTGACCGCCGCAACGCAGGCGGATTGCACGATCAACAACTTCGGTTCACCCATTTTCCCGGGGATGACGATCGTCTGGCCCGCCGGTTTCAACATCAACACTTCTTACAACCCACTGTTGAATATCGGAGCCGGGGGCGAGTCCCAAGGAGCGTTTACCGGGTTTTTCCAGAACCGCTTCAATCCCTCTGGCAACGCGATCTGGACTCACGGAAAGCACACCGTTACCTTCGGCGGCAGCTTTGCATATACGCAGATGAACGCTCGGGATCGAAGAGATCAAATCGGCACGATTTCAGCGCAGGATACCAACCAGTTTCTTCAAGGGCGGCTGTTCAACGACTATCTCTACGCCATCACAACCCATCTGAGCGGGAACCCCAATCGCTACTTCCGAGCGAACGAAACTGGTGAATACGTCCAGGACAAATTCCAATTCCGGAGCAACCTGGCCATCACGGCGGGGCTTCGGTTTGACTGGATGGGCGGCTTGACCGAGAAGAATGGAAATTTCCTCAATTTTGACCCGTCGAAATATTCGTACGATCCGGTTAACGATAAGATTAACGGAACCGGTTTGATTGTGGCGGGAAACAGCCCTCACGGAACACCTGGCGTAAGCAATTCCACCCTGACCGGCCGGCAGTGGGGTTTTGCCCCTCGGATCGGCGTGGCGTGGAGCCCCAAAATGTTCAACAGCAAGGTGGTGGTCCGCGCGGGATGGGGCATGTATTACGACCGCGGCGAGTTGTACTCCTACCTGTCTCCAGCCGTTTCCCAGAGCATCACGCCGAGCGGCCCGTTCGGGATCAACCAGCAGGTGCCCTTCGTGGGGACCCAATATTGTCCGACAGCCGCGCCTGGCACATTCCAGCCATGCACCGCGACCCCCGCCGCTACTGCTAACTGCCCGGCCAATAATCAGTTCGCCTGCCCATGGGGACCTAGCCTTCTGCCTGTCCCGGCCGGGAATCCCACAACCATTGCTACCGCCGATGCCAACACTGGTCTCACTTACCTACCCAACGCCACCGGTATTGTGAACGGGGACATCCCCTTTTATTTGGGCGTCTACAACAGGGCAAACAAACTGCCGTATACGATGAATACGACACTCGACATTCAGTGGCAGCCGCGAAATGACTTGGCCATTGATATTGGCTACGTGAACGCCCTCGGCCGGCATGAGATCGTCCCTGTCCCGTTTAACCAGCCTAGGGTCGCATCTCCGACAAACCCGCTTTGCGGCCCAGCATCGGTATGCGCGAATCCGACCGGGTCTCCCTTTGTTCAGTCTTATACTTATGGCTATACCGTCACTGGTCTGACGTTGGCGCCGGCCAATGGGCAGCCAGCCCAAGGAATGCAATTCAACTCGGAAGGCGGAAACCTGGACTTGCGCGTCCCTTACATAGGGTATGCGGGGGAGTCGGTGTCCTACACCGCTGCGGGAATCTCGGCGTACAACGCGCTTCAAGCGCACGTCGAAAAGAGGCTGAGTCACGGGCTTCAGGCCGGCGTTTCCTACACCTTCTCACGATCGTTCGACGAGCAAAGCGCTTTGGGGCTTTTCTACAACGGTAGCAATCCACTTAATTTGCGGGGCGGCTATGCGCCTTCGGATTTTGACCGGACGCATGTCTTCAACATCGACTATCACTACGAGCTCCCAAAATTCTACCCAACCAGTGAGCTAAGGGGCAAACTTGTAGACGGCTGGGCCATCCAGGGCCTAGTCGTCATTCAGAGCGGACAACCATACAGCATTGTCGATTATTCGGGCGCTGTGGGAAGCATCTACTACAGCCTGAATGACGGAATTACGAATCCGATCGTACCGCTGGCGCCAGGGTGCACCCCCAAGAACGCGCTCACGGGGGCGATTGGCAACAATGTTACCGCGCCGGCCCTCAAGGCCTCCTGCTTCACCGTGCCACTGCTCTATCCTTGCAACAGCACTCTGGTTGCCAACCCCCAACAGGCGGACGGGTCGATCCCCTGCTCCGCGATTCCGAGCGGCGACGCCTACGAGACCAATTTCATCCCCAACGGTGGGCAGCGGAATATCTTCCGCCAGACCTGGCAAAAACGCGCCGATCTCTCCGTCCTGAAGATCACGCAACTCACCGAACGGTTCTCGCTGAAATACAGCTTCGACGTGTTCAACTTGACGAACCATCCCAGCTTTGACATTCCCATCGACAACGTCAGTCAGAATTTGTTCTTCAATCCAACTCCTGGCGTAGCAACGCCAAGTACAAACCCGCTGCCCTCGGGCTGCGGCACATCCAGCCAAGTTAGTCCTGGTGCTGGTGGACTCTATTTCTGCACGGCAGGCCTCGGCCAAGTGGTGCATACCATCGGCGGCTCGCGGCAGGTTCAGATGTCGCTGAGTCTCGCGTTCTAAACCCGTCTTGGCTCTTTGAAGCGGCGGCATTCGTTGGTTAGAATGCCGCCGCTTCGTTTTGTGTACTGAGTTTGAGTAGTGAGCTTGGCGACCAAGGGCCGGCAATAACGCGGGTCGAGCGGTTCAAGGAGAATTCCGAATGCACCGGTTAGAAAAGCTGAGGCCGCTGGCGCTGCTGCTTCTGCGAATTGGGGTGGGAGTGGTGTTCATGTACAACGGGTATCCGAAATTCTGGGGGCGCAGGCTCGAACATATCGACGAGTTTGTGAACGTCGCTCATCTTCCTGCCTATTTCGTGTACATTGCCGGAACGCTGGAGCTGGGCGGAGGAGCGCTGCTGGTTCTCGGGCTTTTCACGCGCGTCCTAGGATTGCTGCTGGCCGGCGAAATGGCGGTGGCGCTGTGGAGAGACGAAAGGATTTTCCAGCACCCGCTGGCTTTGGACAGTTACGGGCTGGCGCTCGTTTTGGGCGTGGGATCGTTTGCGCTGGCGACGTTCGGAGCGGGCCCCGCTTCGCTGGATCGCGCGTTCTTTGGGAAAGAGAAGTAGCACAGACTTCAGTCTGTGGGGTTCCGCTGGGCTACCTGGCCTGTTCGCGTGAGCGTGCGCCGCGGCGCTTGCCTGACGCGGTTGGAATTTGCAATCCTGCCAAGATCAAGTGGAAATCCACAGACTGAAGTCTGTGCTACTTCGACCGGGGGGTTCCGATGAGTTTCATCTTCGCCGACGCGTGGCTGATCACCATGAACGAGCGGCGCGAAGTGCTCGAGAACGCGAGCGTGTACGTGGAGAAAGACCGCATCGTGGCGGTGAGCACCCGCCAAGACCTCGAGCGCCGCTTTCCCGCGGCCGAGGTGGTCGATTGCAAGGGCCGCATCGTGATGCCGGGGATGGTGAATACGCACACGCATCTCTTCCAGACGCTGCTCAAGGGCCTCGGCGACGACATGGTCCTGAAGAAGTGGTTCATCTGCATGACCGGGCCGAGCGGCGTGCACCTGACTCCCGCCGACGCGCACGTCGGCGCGCTGCACGGATGCGTCGAGTCGATCCGCTCCGGGGTGACAACGCTCGTGGATTTTATGTACGTGCACACGCGGCCCGGAATGATCAAGGCGGTGGTGGAAGCCTTTGACCAGACCGGGATGCGCGGGTTTGTCTGCCGCGGCTTCGTTTCTCTTGGCGAGGAGTACGGTGTGCCGCGCGAGCTGATCGAGGATCCGGAGCATGCCATCGGCGACGCGCGCGAGCAGATGCGCCGCTACAACAAGCCGGGCGGAAGAATCCAGGTGGGCGTCGCGCCCAACATGATCTGGGCCGTCGACGAAAAGGGCTACCGCCTGACGCGCAAGCTGGCGGACGAAGAGCATGCGCTGATCACGACGCACGTCGCCGAGACGACGTTTGAGCTGCAGACGGCCGCGACGCGCTACGGCCAGACGGACACGGAATTTCTGAGCGAGATCGGCTTTCTTGGGCCGGACGTGCTGGCCGCGCACTGCGTGCACTGCAAGCCGCACGACATCCGCATCCTTCTCCATCACAACACAAAGGTGGCTCACAATCCGTGCAGCAACATGTATCTGGCTTCAGGGTGTCCGCCGATTCCCGAAATGCTGCTGTCTGGAGTCACCGTTGGCCTCGCTTCGGACGGTCCGGCGAGCAGCAACAACCACAGTCTGTTTCAAGCAATGAAATTCGCGGCGCTCATCCAGAAAGGATTTCATCAGGACGCAACGATCATGACCGCGGAAAAAGTGATGGAGATGGCCACGATCGACGGCGCGCGCGCCGTCGGGTTGGAGAAGGAAATCGGCTCAATTGAAGTCGGAAAAAAGGCGGACCTGATCGTGATCGACTACGAAAATGCGTTCATGACTCCGATTCATCATCCCGTTTCCGCGATCGTCTATTCCGCGCTGGGGCATGAAGTCGCAACGGTGATGATTGACGGGCGATTCGTGATGCGGGACCGCGTGGTCGCGGGAGTGGACGAAGCTGCCGTGCGGCGCCAGGCGCAGTCTGCCGCCGACGATCTGGCGCGCCGCTCGGGCTCGGATCGATTCAAGAAGCGCCCCTGGCGCTCGATGACGATCTAGGGCGCTCACCTAAGCACGACCGTTTTCACTGAGCGACAAATCTAAATTTTGTCATTCCGAGCGAAGCAGGAATCTCTCTGTTCTTGCGTTCAAACCAAAGAGAGATTCCTCGCTTCGCTCGAAATGACAAAATGGAAGGCTTATTTAGAAACCGCAATGACAAAGTGGGGAATGCGCGCAATCTTATGCGGACGTCATTCTTTCACGTACGGCGTCATCAGCGCGGCAGGCTGCACGGCTTTGCCGCCGAACAATCCTGAAATCGCGAGGATCGTTACGATGTAGGGCAGCGCCAGCAGAAGCTGGGGCGGGATATGCGTCCCGAAAATCTGAAGCGACAACTGAAGAGCGTCGCAAGCGCCGAAAACGATGGCCGCGACGGCGGCTTTCAATGGGTTCCATCGACCAAAAATCACGATGCCGAGCGCGATGAAACCCTGCCCGGAAACGATCGTCTCGCGGAAAATTCCCACCTGCGCCAGCACAAGGTACCCGCCCGCCATGCCGGCCGCCGCCCCTGAAATTAGAGTCCCCGCGTAGCGCATCCGCGAAACGGAAATTCCGGCGGAGTCGGCGGTGGCGGGATTTTCTCCGGAGGAGCGAAGCGCCAGGCCAAAATTCGTGCGGAACAGAACGAAGTGCGCGACGAAGGCCAGCGCGATCGTCAAGTAGAAGAGCAGCGTCTGGCTGAACAGCACGGGACCGATCAACGGCAGGTTGCTGAGGGCACCCAGGTGCAGCGGGTGAAACATGGCGATGCTTTCCGGCAACGCGGAATTGCCGAGCGCCCAGCGGTACACGGTGCTCGCGACGCCGAGTGCCAGAACGTTGAAGACGAGTCCGGCAACGACCTGGCTCGCTCGCAAACTGACGTACATCCACGCGAGCAAGAGATTCGCCGCGACGCCGATCAGCAACGCGACCAGAAGAGCGAGCCAGATCATCCCGGTGTAGTAGGACGCGAGGAAGCTCGCGAGCGCGCCGAGGAGTATGGTCCCCTCAATGCCAACGTTCAGGACACCGCTCTGCTCGGCAAACGTCTCGCCGAGCGCGGCGAGCAGCACTGGTCCCGCAAGCCTGAGGCTCGCGGACAGCCATGCGACGATGAACGCGGACCCCATGCGCTACGACCTCGTCCTCATTTCAATTCCTCCGCGGCGGCCGGCGGCGCGCTGCGCCAGAACGCCGGATTGAGCCGGTAGTAGCGCAGCGCGTCAAAGGCCAGCACGAGGAGCACCGCGAGGCTTTCCAGAATAAATGTGATCGACGAAGGAATGTCCGCGTGGCGCTGCATCGCGTCCGCGCCCACGGACATGCCGCCGTAGAGCAGCGCTGTCGGTATCACGGCCACCGGATTGAGCCGCGCCAGCAGCGCAACCACGATTCCGACAAACCCCATGCCGCCGCTGATTCCGTCCATCACGCGGTGCTGGGAACCCAGAACCTCCACCATCCCCGCGAGGCCGCCAAGGCCACCCGCAAAAAACGCGGCGAGTTCCAGACGGCGGGGCACGTCGATGCCGGCGTAGCGAGCCGCAAATGGATTGAAGCCGGTGACGATCAGCTCGTATCCGAGCGTGACTTTGCGCAAAAGCATCCATGCGAGAATCGCCGCGGCGATCGCGATGAGGATGCCGGCGTGCGCGCGTGTTCCCGGCAGAATGAAGGGCAGCCATGTCGCGCGCGGCAGGAGCCGCGTCTCGGGAAGGCTTCCGGGGGCGCGCATCGGACCCGAGACCAGATATTGCAGAATGAAAATAGCAACGTAGTTGGACATCAGCGAAATCAAAACTTCATTTCCGCCGAATCGCGCGCGCACAATCCCTACCAGCGCGGCCCAAATTCCCGCGGCGACAAACCCGAACAAAATGGCGAGCGGAAAGAACAGGAACGAAGGCATCGGGCCAGGCTGTGCGCCGGGAGCGCCCAGCAAGGCGAGCCAGGCCGTCGCCGCAGCGCCGATGACAAAGCAGCCTTCGAAGCCGAGATATGCGAAGCCGGAACGCCAACTCACGATCGTTCCGAGAGCAACCAAGGCGAGCGGCGAGGCGCGCACCAGCGAATAACCGAAACCGCGCAGCGTACCGAAAGGTTCGTGAAACAGTGCGGCGTAAGCCTGAAGGGGACTCGCTCCGTAGCGGAGGAAGAGAAACGAGGTGACAAGCATCGCCGTCAGGAAGGCCGCGCTGGTTGTTGTCGAGATTGCCAGCGGCGAGTCCAGGGGCGTCAACCGGCGCTCAAACAGTTTCGCCATTGCGCGCCTCCGGGATTTGCATAGCCGTCGTTAATGCCGTGCCCCCGATCTCTCCCGATGCGCCGCCGGCCATCATCGATCCGATCTCCTCCATCGAAGCGCCCGCCGCATCGAAGGTGCCGACGATCCGGCCCTCGAACATCACGGCGATTCGGTCGGCGAGATTCAGTAGCTCTTCGAGTTCGGCGGAAATCAGCAGGATCGCTTTTCCTTGCTCCCGGGCCTGCAGCAGCTCTTTCCACACCGCCTCGACCGCGCCCACATCGAGGCCGCGCGTCGGCTGTTCCACGATGAGCGCCGCAGGGCCGCTCATGATTTCCCGACCCAGGATCAGTTTCTGAAGATTGCCGCCGGAGAGTTTTCCGGCGGGCGAATCGATGCTCGCGCGGCGAACCCCAAAGCGCGCGACAAGCCCATCGGCGAAGTTTCGCGCTGCGCACGTATCTCGAAACCATCCGCGCGCGTATTTCCGCTGCTGCCCGAGGATCGCGTTGTCCGCGACGGACATCTCCGTCACCGAGCCCAGGTGGCGGCGGTCCGCCGGGATGTAGCACATTCCCATACGGCGATGTTTCGCTGCGCTGAGCGCCGTCACATCCGCGCCATTCAGCAATACGCGGCCGCCCTTGATCTCGCGCAGGTGCAGCAGGGCTTCGGCCAATTCCGACTGGCCGTTGCCATCGACGCCGGCAATGCCCAGAATCTCTCCGGCCCGGATTTCGAATGAAACGCCACGAACCTTTTCCCGCCCGGTCTTGTCCCCAACGCGAAGTTCCTCGACTTTGAGGACCGGCGCGCCGGGCGGCCGGCTCGATTTTTCAGCGTGGAGGTTGACTTCCCGGCCGACCATGAGCTGCGTCAATTCCTGTTCGGAGGCCGAACCGATCGTGCGGGTCGCGACGACCTTCCCGTCGCGCATCACCGTGACGCGATCGGCGAGTTCCATCACTTCCTTGAGTTTGTGCGTCACGATCACAACCGATCGTCCATTTTCGCGAAGCTTGCGCAGAATCGCGAAGAGGCGATCTTTTTCCTGCGGCGTCAGCACGGCGGTGGGCTCGTCCAGAATTAGCAGCCGCGCGTCTCGATACAGTAGCTTCACGATTTCGACGCGCTGCTGTACGCCCACGGGTAGCGATCCCACTTCAACCGATGGATCGAGATCGAGGCCGTGGCGATGGCTCAAGTCCTTCAATTTTTCAGAAGCGCGCTTCAAGTCGAGCAGCGGGCCGCCGCCTTCGCGCAATCCGAGCACGGTGTTTTCCACGACGCTGAATCGCCGTACCAGCATGAATTCCTGATGCACCATCCCGATCCCCAGCGCGATGGCGTCCTTGGGGCTGCCGAGATGCACGCGCTCACCGTCGATCAGGATCTCACCAGAGTCCATGACGTAGAATCCGTAGAGAATCTGCATCAGCGTGCTTTTTCCGGCACCGTTTTCGCCGAGCAGGGCGTGGATTTCGCCCGCGTGGATCGTCAGGTTGGCGTGGTCGTTCGCCAGCACGCCCGGGAAGCGCTTGACGATATTCCTCATTTCGAGACTATGCTGCACCGTTCGCTCCACCGAGAAGCCGCTGACACTGCCGTGCCTTGTAAATCACGAATGATTCGGAATGCCGCCGCTGACTTACGCCACCAGGGTCTCGACATCGATCTTGCGCGAGGCGACGTCTGCCCACACTTTTTGGAACGTGCTCCACTCGTCCGCGGTGACGAGTCGAGGATTGTAGTCGCCATTCTTGCCGCATTTCGGCAGCCATGTTTCGTTGACGGGCGGTTGCCATTCCTTGCCGCCCGTGAAGGTTCTGGCCTCCACCATTTGCGCCACTCCCATCACCATTCCCGAAAGATTCATCTCAAAGCTCGTGGCCATGTTGTTCGGAGCAAGGTCACACTGATCTGAATAGCAGCCCATCACCTTCACGTTCGCCGCCACTGCACCCTGAATGGCTCCCAGTCCGGTGACGTCCGCGGCATGCCAGATCACGTCCGCGCCGTTTCCGATCAAGATGGAGGCCGCTTCCCTGCCCTTGGAGGCGTTGTCGTAGTCACCGGTGATGATCCCGATGGCGCGAATGCCCGGAACCGTGTGCTGCGCTCCGGCAATGAAGGCGCGCTTGATGCGCTGCTGGTTTGGGTCGTCATCTCCCCCGACGAAGCCAACGCAGATTTTCTTCTCCGAAATGAGCGCGGCAAGTGCGCCCGCGCCAAACGCCGCGCCGAAATATCCCATGTTGACGTACATGATGTTGGACGGAATTTCGCTCTTGGGCCGAAACGTGGTGACGAAGTAGCTCTGCCTCGGATAATCCGGCGCCACTTCGATGAACGTGCTGCTGAATTCGAGCCCGTGCCCGATGATGAGGTCAAAACCGTCGTCGGAGTAGCCTCGCGCGACCTGGTCCATCTGCGCGAGGTTGATGTTCTCGGCGTACGCCGTCTTGAAGCCGTGGCGTTCCTTCAGTTCCTTCAGCCCCGTGTATGCCAGCTGCGCCCAGCCGCCGTCCGTAATTACGCCGGACATGAGCAATGCGACGCTGGTCGTGCGAGCTTTGTCGGCAGCCCAAGCCGGAAGCGCCGAACAAGCGAGCGCCGACGCTAACGCTCGATGGACGTCGCGTCTGGAGATTTCGGCCACGCCGCACCTCAGGGCAGACTCCGAAGCTCAGACTGCCCGCACTTTCGCGAAACCGGTTTCTGTATCTCTTTCTAAGAGAACGTATTATCCTCCCGAAGCGGAGCGAACCCCATATAAATCGCATGATTCGGAGCATTCACAAAATGGATGAAGCTCCAGAATGCTTTTTGATACGGTGTACCAGTTGAGGTTCGCGCAGCGGCGAGTGAATGCATGTCTACCAGCAACCATCTGAACGATCCGCTTCTAATGAGTCAGTGGCTCGCCGCCGCATGGGCAGCGTCCGTGCCGGAGAACAAATTGCACGGCGTGCGCGTGCTCGGCGTCGATCTGGTGCTGTGGCGGAGCAGCGAAGGCCTGCGCGCATGGCGGGACTTGTGCGTGCACCGCGGAGCGAAGCTTTCGCTCGGTCGAATTTGCCAGACGCCGAATGGCGAGTGCGTTGTCTGCCCCTATCACGGCTGGGAATACAACTCTTCCGGCGAGTGCGTGCGAATGCCCGCGCATCCGGAACAAGCGCCGCCCACCCGCGCGCGGGTGGACCAGTTCGCCGTGCGCGAAAAATATGGCCTGGTCTGGGTGTGCCTCGGCACGCCTGCCGGCGATGTGCCGTCGTTTCCTGAGGCAGACCAGTCCGGGTTTAGGCTGGTGCCGACCGGGCCTTATCCATTCCACGCACAGGGGCCGCGCATCATCGAGAATCTTCTCGATGTGGCGCACCTGCCCACGGCCCATGCGGGCATGCTCGGCGATTCGGCGCACGCGGAGATTGGCGAATACGCCGTCACGACCACGGCGGAGGGAATTGTCGCGCGCGACATTCCGATCTGGCAACCCGATCCGGATGGAACCGGGCGCCCAGCGAAAGTGCATTACACCTATTGGGTGGAGCGGCCTTTCACCGCGCGCATGTCCAAGCTGCACGGCGCGAATAATTTTTCGCTTTTGGCCAGCGTCACGCCGGTCGATGCGGAGAACAGCCTGGCCTGGATTGTTCTGGCGATGAACTACGCGCACGAGGTTCCCGAGGAAGAACTCCGCCGTTTTCAGGATCAGGTGACCGAGCAGGACATCCGCATCGTCAATTCGCAGCGGCCGGAGATGCTGCCGCTCGACCTGCAGGCGGAACTGCACCTGCGCTCCGACCAGGTGGCCATCGCGTACCGGCGCTGGCTGCGCCAACTGGGCCTGCGGTACGGAACGTCATAACGCGAGGACTCCCTTCATCGCCAGCACGATCCAGACTGTGGAGCACCCCGGACCGCGATGGTTTGTGGCCGGCGATCTCGACGGCTTCTTCGGACTTTTCTTCAGCGGATTTCCCGACCTGCTGCTCATCGCGAGCCTGACGCCGCTGTGCGGCCTGCCTCAGGAACTGGTGACCCGCCGGATTTTGCCGGCGGTGGCGTTCTCGATTCTTTTTGGCAATTTGTTTTACGCGTGGCAAGCGCACCGGCTGGCGCGCGAGGCCGGCCGCAACGACGTCACTGCGATTCCTTTCGGAGTCAACACTCCGACCATTTTTGCGTACGCCATCCTGATCATGGCGCCGGTGTACGAGCGCACCCACGATGCGACGCTGGCGTGGCACATGGGGATTTTTGCGAGCCTGGTGAGCGGCCTGGTACAGACCGGCAGCGCGTTTTGCATCGACTGGCTGCGGCGAACGACGCCACTGGCCGCGCTGCTCTGCCCTCTCGCCGGGCTCGCGATGGCGTTTCTGGGCCTCGGTTTTGTCTTTGGCATTTTTCAAGTGCCAGAAGTCGCGCTCCTCCCCGCCGTCATTCTGCTGGCCACCTACGCATCGCGCATGCGTTTGCCGTGGCGGATTCCTTCGGGGCTTGTGGCGATGGTTGTGGGCGGTATCACGGTTGTGGTGCTCCGAGCGCTGCATCTCTATCATTTGCCGCCACAGCCTGCGCTCTTCCCTCCTGGACTCTACTTGCCAAGACCAGTGAATCTCTTTCAGATTCTTTCCAGTAGCGAGGGTTGGCGGTACGCGTCCATCTTCCTGCCGCTGAGCTTGCTGGATACGCTCGTTTCCCTGCAAATTTTGGAGAGCGTGCGAATCGCGGGCGACGACTATCCGACGACGCCGTCGCTCCTCGTGAACGGCCTCGCTACGATCACGGGCGCAGCCCTCGGCAGCGCCTTTCCCACGACGCTGTACATCGGCCACACCTCGCACAAGGCAAACGGAGCGAGGATTGGGTATTCGATCCTGGGCGGCGTGGCCAGCGCGACACTGTGCCTCACGGGGCTCGTCCCGGCGGTACTTCACATCGTGCCGCTGGAGGTTGTGGCGTTCGTGCTGGTCTGGTTCGGGCTCGAGATGGTGGCGCAGGCTTTTCAGGGTGTTCCGGCCTCGCATACCGTCGCCGTCGCGCTGGGGCTTGTGCCCATGCTGGCCGAGTGGGTAACGCAAATCGTGGACTTGGCCGTTCGAAAATCGGGAACGGACTTGCTGACCGTCGCGCCGCGCTTTGGCGGCGAGCTGGCGATTTACGGCATGATTGCGCTGGGCCAGGGGGCGCTTCTGGTCTCGATGATCTGGGCGGCGGCGCTGGTCTGGGTGATCGAGCGCCGATTTCTGCGGGCGGCGGCCTGGATGCTCGTCGCGGCGCTGCTTTCCTGTTTCGGGGTGATTCACGCGTTCTTGCTGAGCCCGCAAGGGATCGAGAACCGTCTGGGATGGTGGGTTGCGCCGCAATTCACACTGAGTTACCTTGCGGCGGCGGCGTTTTTGGTGCTTTGCCACTGGTACGCGCAAAGCAGGCCAAGCGCGTTTGCGGACCAGGCTTAGTGCAAGCGCGAGTCTGCGCACGAGCTGCGCTGTTTCGTTTTTCGCAGTTTTCTTCGAGAATATGTGGTCCAATTCAAGCGCCCGGCGGCGCTAAGCAACGCGAGGAGATCCGATGAAAGCCTTCATCACCGCGGATACGCCCGTTACCGACGAAGTGTTGAACCTGATCGCGTATCTGCCGACCAAGAGTCTACCGAAGATCGTCGAAAGCGGATTTTTTCAGAAGCTGACAGACAGGGACTTCATGCGCATCGGCCATCTGCTGGCGAAGAAGGGATATGAGGAAGGCGGCTCTCCGATCGGCGGCGTCATCATTGACAACGAAACGCGCCAAATTCTCGGAAAGGGCCACAACACCCTCGTTCAGGAGAACCATCCGTACAACCACGGCGAGACCTCCGCGGCGCGCGACGCCGGGCGCCGGGATTTCAGTGAGACGACGATGTTCACCACGCTTAGCCCATGTGACATCTGCACCGCGCTGATTTATTCGCAGCAATTCGACCGGCTGGTCGTCGGCGATGTGACCAATTTTTCCGGCAATGAGGAACTGCTGCGGCAGAAAGGCGTTCGCGTCGACATCCTGGAAGATCCCGAGCTGATTGCCTTCTTCGCGAAGTACATGAAGGAAAAGCCTGAGCAAACTCTGGAGGATTGGAAGGGCGTGGCTGCCGTACGAAAGACTGCCGCCGCCAAAGGATCGAAATAACCCCGACGAAACCCGTACAGCGCTGCGGAGGCACAAGCACGCCGGCGCTTAGTTTAGAGCGCCCTTCGGCGGCAGGAATTGAAGCGTGTACGCCGTCGCCGGATCAAATTGCTTGCCGATTACCCTCAGATCGACCAACTGCCCATACATCGTAGTCCACCGCCTCGCTTCCATCTGGCCGATCAACGCGCCGTTTGGGCCATCGCCGTCAACAAAGTGGCCGTCGCGCAATTGCTGCCAGGAAAACTGCATCCATTCGGGATTGAGGGCGGGATTGAGCTTGACGATGGTGGAGTGCGCGGGCGCGGGATCGCTGAGATAGTCCTTCCAACCTTTAAGCGAGGCCCGCACAAACTTTTGGACAATTTCGGGATGTTGCTGGAGATAGGGCTGGGTCGTGAACATCACGCGGTACGGATTGTATCCGGCGTCGCTCGTAAGCAGCACGCGCGTCTCGATCCCGGCCTGGTGCGCGAAAAACGGCTCCGATGTAGCGAACGCCTGCTGGATGTAGTCGGGGTTGGCGACGAAGTTGGCCACATTCATCATCGCCGGGATTTCATGCACGTGGTTCAGCTGAAACCGTTTCACGACGAATTCGAACCACGTCGAGCCGGTCTTGATCGCGACGGTGCGGCCATCCAGGTCCGCGAACGAATGTACCGGCGAGTCCTTTCGCACCATGACGCCTTGCGGATCGCGCTGCATTGTCGCGGCCACGGCGATGATGGGCTGGCCATCGCCCACGCCCTCCAGAACCTGATCGGAGGAACCCATGCCGAACTGCGCGGCTCCCGAGGCTACTTGCTGCTCCACCGAAACGTATGGCCCGCCCGGCTGAATCGACAGGTCCAGGCCTTCATCGCGGTAGTAGCCCTTCACCAGAGCCGTGTAGAAGCCGCCGTGTTCGGGCTGGGGGTACCAGTCCGCTTGCAGCGTCACTTTCGTCAGCCCGTTGGTGCTCGCCGAATGGCCGCAACCCCACGCGCAGAGTGCAGTCAGGACGAACAAGCAGCGGAAGGAAGGCGCGATCTTGCGCATGTTTTCTCGCAACGTCGAGTTTCTTTTGAGGGTAGCACAACACTTTCCGCGGGAAGCCGCCTAATCGTTTCCATTCAAAAATTCGATATGCCGCCGGTGCGCTCGGCGTTCGGGCCATGATAAATTGCAGCATGCCCTCAGCCGCAATTCCAAAGTCGCGGGCGACCGCCGCGGACGAAGATTTTATGCGCGAGATCTTCGGGTTCACGGCGCGGTCGCTGCAAACCGCGCACCCCGTTCCGTTTGGCGCCTTGATTGTGGATACGCGCACGGGAGACAGGCTGATGCGTGGGACAAATGCCGTAATGCGCGAGAACGACCCGAGCGCCCACGCCGAAACCCGCACGGTGCGGCTCGCCTGTAGAAAATTGAAACGCCCCAACTTAGCCGGATATACGATGTATTCCACCTGCGAGCCCTGCCCCATGTGCATGGCGAACGCGCTGTGGGCCCGGCTCGACCGCGTGGTGTACGGCGCGACGATTGCCGATGCGAACCGGTTCGTGATGCAGATCCACATTTCCGCGAAGGATGTTGCGCGCCGCTCGGACATGCCTTGCACGGTGGTCGGTCCGGTACTGCGCGATTTATGCACCACGCTTTTCACGCACCCGAACATGCAAAAAGCGTTTCAGACCTGGAGTTCTAGCAAGTGACGGCCGTCGAAATCCGATAATTCAGCCCGAGCCAATCCACATGAACCCGAAAGACATTTCCGATCTTCAGGCGCTGATTGGCGATCCGTCACGCGTAATTTTGAATCCTCAGATCGTCGAACAGCTTTCGCGCGACTTTTATTGGTATTCACCCGTGCTTCGCAAGCAACTCGACGGGAAATTGGGCGAAGTGGTGCTGCAACCGCTCGACGCCGTCGAAATTCAGAAGATCTTGCGCTATTGCTTCGCGCACGACCTGCCCGTAACGGCGCGCGGCGCCGGCACCGGAAATTACGGCCAGGCGGTGCCGCTGCATGGCGGCGTGGTCCTCGACCTGAGCCGCATGGATCGGATTGAGTCCATCACATCGGACGGAGTAGCGATTTGCCAGCCCGGCGTGCACCTAGGCGCGCTCGAAATCGAAGCGACCCGCGTCGGCTGGGAGCTTCGCTGCTACCCCTCCACGATCATCAAGGCGTCCGTGGGTGGATTTCTCGGAGGCGGCTCGGGCGGAATCGGCTCGGTGAAGAACGGAAACCTGCGCGACTTTCAAACCGTGCGTGCACTCGAAGTCGTCACGATGGAGCCGGAGCCGCGCATCGTCCTGCACGAGGGCGAAAAGGTTCACGACATCCTGCATGCCTGGGGAACGAACGGCGTCATCACGCGCATCTGGCTGGCACTCGTACCGGCTGTCGATTGGTCGCAATGCGTAGTGGCCTTCGACACGTTCGGCGCCGCGTTCGATTTCAGCGAAAAAATCGCCACGGACCCGGCGTGGGACAAGCGGCTCGTCACGGTATTCGAATGGCCGATTCCGTCTTTCTTCACGCCGATCCTGCAATACGCGCCGGCGGGCAAGACGCTGATCTTCTTCATGATCGCGTCGAGTCAACTCGCCCGGTTGGAAGAGGCGGCGCGGGAAGCGGGCGGCGCGGTCACTCAGTCGGGGGTGTACCCCGGCTTGAACGCGAGGCCGCTGCTTTCCGACTACACCTGGAATCACACCACACTCTGGGCCATGAGAACCGATGAGGCGTACACGTATTTGCAGTGTGGGTTCGACCCTGACACCGCACGCGACCAGATGCGGCGCCTGCGCGAGCGGTTCGGGATGGAGATTCTCTTTCACATGGAGTTCATGAAAATGGGCGATGGTCGCGTGATTCCCGGCGCGATTCCTATCGTCTACTACACGACCGAGGAACGATTGAACGACATGATCAATTTCTGCCGCGAGATCGGAGTGTTCGTGGCGAATCCGCACGTCAACAACGTGGAGGGCGGCGGGCGCTACCGCGCGGACAACGTCCAGCTTCTTGCCAAGCAGCGCTACGACCCGAAGGGCTTGCTTAATCCCGGAAAGATGATTACGTTTCACGCGGAAGCCGCGACGGGAGCAAGCCAGAAATGAAGACCCAGAAATGAAGACTTGGATTCCGGATGAGCGAAACTTCGCCTATTTGAATTGGAAGCAGGTGGACGCGCTGTCGCGCGAGTCCACGCTTCTTGTGCTCCCGACGGCGGCCATCGAGCAGCATGGCCATCACCTGCCCCTCGCGACGGATACGCTGATCAATAATTTGCTGCTTGGCCACGCGCTGCGTAAACTGCCGGCTGGCTTGCCGGTTTACGCACTGCCGCCCGTGCACTACGGAAAGAGCAACGAACACATCGGCTTCGCGGGTACGCTTTCTGTGAGCGCGACTACCTTCATGGCGGTCGTGCGCGATGTCGGATCGAGTCTTGCGAAGGCGGGCTTCCAGCGGCTCGTATTGTACAACACGCACGGCGGCAATACGTCGCTCGTGGACGTGATGGCTCGCGACCTGCGCGCCGAATTTGGCTTGCGGACGTTCGCGCTGCACGGCTCCGGCGGGATTTGTTTCGAGGGCCTCAATCCTCAGGAGAAAGCGTACGGATTTCACGCGGGCGAGGTGGAAACGTCTTACCTGCTCGCGAGCGTGCCGGAATTGGTCGATCGTTCCGCGTATACGTCGAACTACGTCGCGGACGTCAAGAAACCGGCGACGCTGCTTCCGGAAAATGCTCCCGCCGTTTTTGCCTGGCTCACGCGAGATATCGCATCGAGCGGCGTGCTGGGCGATCCGCGGCCGGCGTCGGCGGAAAAGGGGGCGCGCTGGATCGAGGCGGCGGCGGGGCGGCTCGCGTCCGCGCTCGAAGAGATGGCTCGTTACCCGAGCAAGCCCGCGCCATGAATGACGCCGCCTCGATTGATTGCGGCGGAGGCGTCCGCCTCGAACGCGGCGTGCGCGCGGGCATGCGCGACGGCGTCGAGCTGGTTTCAGACCACTACTATCCTGCGGATGCCGGTCCGCGCCCCACTCTCCTGATGCGTCAGCCTTACGGACGCGATATCGCGTCCACGGTCGTGTATGCACACCCTGCCTGGTTTGCCCGCCACGGATACAACGTCGTCATCCAGGATGTGCGCGGTCGCGGCGATTCTGAAGGCGAGTTTTATCCGTTTCGCCACGAGGGAGCAGATGGCGCGGACACGATCGCGTGGCTGCGAACGCGGCCGGAATGCAATGGCCGCATTGGAATGTACGGCTTTTCCTACCAGGGAGCGACGCAACTCCTCGCGGCTGCTGAACAGCCCGAGGGACTCGCATGTATCTCGCCCGGCATGACCGCTTGCGATCTCTACAGCGGCTGGTTTTATGACCAGGGCATCTTGCGCCTCGGGACCACGCTCGGTTGGGGATTGCAACTGCTGAAGGTGGACGCGCGTCGGAAGCGACTGCGCGAGGCGAGCGATCGGCTTGAGCAAGCCTGGGCCAATCTCTCCGCGCAAACCTCTGTCCTGCCCATTCGTTCGCATCCGGCCCTGCATGGCCAAGGGTTGCCGACCTACGTGCTCGATTGGCTCGATCACGACGCGCCCGGCGAGTACTGGAGCGCCCTCGACGTCAGCCGCCGCCTTGATCGCATCCGCGTTCCCGCGCTTCACATTTCCGGCTGGTATGACATGTTTCTCCGCGGCAGCGTCAATGGCTTTCTCGCGCTCTGCAGCAGCGCCGAGAGCAAGTTCGCGCGCGAACATCAATACCTCGTCGCGGGACCATGGGTGCACATTCCCTGGGGCGATCGGATCGGAGCGGTAGATTTCGGCGCCGAAGCGCTGATCGATACGGACGCCATTTTGCTGCGCTGGTTTGACCATTGGCTCAAGGATGCGGGGACGTTTGCGGACGAGCCGCGCGTGCGTCATTTCGTGTTGGGAGAAAATCGCTGGCGTGACGCGCCCGCATTTCCCGTGGAGGCGGGCCGCGCGTTTTTTCTGCGCAGCGGCGGCAGAGCGAATTCGCGTAAGGGTGACGGGGCGCTCTCCACGACGAGTGCGGGAGCCGACGAACCTTGCGACATTTTCATTCACGATCCCGAAGTGCCCGTTGGAGTGCCGGGAGGATCGGCGGCAGCCTTCGGGGCGTTCGATCAAGCTTCGCTCGAATTGGGCAACAATCTTCTGGTCTATTCCGCCGAACCTCTTGAAAAGCCCTTGCGGATTTTCGGAATACCGCGCGTCGCTCTATACGCCGCGACCTCAGCCACGAGTGCGGATCTTGTCGCCAAGCTGGTACGCGTAAAGCCCAGCGGCAACGCAGAATTCATCTGCATCGGCGCCGCACGGTCGAACCGGCTGTTCGCGGAATCCGGCTACGCGCCCGACAAGATTCATCGCTGGGAGTTTTCGCTCGAGCCGACTTCCTGCCGTTTCGATGCGGGCGATCGGATTCGCCTCGAAATCGCGGGCAGTGCGTTCCCACTGTACGATCGAAACCCTGGCGGCGACACGCCGTCGTGCCGCGCCACCTCGTGGGATTGGCGGCGCTCGACGCACTCCGTCTACCACGGACGCGAATGGCCCTCCGCGCTGTATTTGCCAGTGACCGAGGCGCCGGCATGAACGCAGACGCGCGCACGCCGGAAATCGAAATTGCGCGACTGACGAAGCGCTACGGTGACGGCAAGCCCGTAGTGCAGTCGGTGGACCTGCAAGTTCGTAAGAGCGAATTCGTCAGCATTCTGGGTGCTTCCGGCTGCGGAAAATCCACGATTCTAAAACTGATTTCCGGGCTGGCGGTTCCCACAAGCGGAACGATTCGCGTCGAGGGGATGACGCCGCAAGACGCGCGGGAAATCATTTCGTTCATCTTCCAGGACGCGACGCTGCTTCCCTGGAGAACGGTGACGGACAACGTCGGCCTGGGGCTAGAACTAGAAGGCGAGCCCAGCAGCCAGCGCGAAGAAAAGGTCAAGTCGTTGCTGGACCTCGTGGGCCTTCGTAACGTGGCCCGCGCTTATCCCCGTGAGCTTTCGGGCGGAATGAAGATGCGCGTCTCGATTGCACGCGCGCTGGCGACGAATCCGCGGCTGCTGCTCCTCGACGAACCGTTCGCAGCGCTGGACGAAATGACGCGTGACCGGCTGAATGAAGAAATCCTGCGCATGCGCGCCGAGCAAAGCTGGACCGCGGTCTTCGTCACGCATTCGGTGGCCGAAGCGGTTTTTCTGGCCGACCGGATCGTGGTGTTGGCCGCGAACCCGGGAAGAATCCACGCGGAATTCCCGGTGGAGCTGCCGGCGCCGCGCACTTCCGCGATTCGCACATCGCCCGAATTTGACGCGATCGTCGCCCGCGTTTCGCACGCGTTGAGGGAGACGCTGCACCAATGAAGCAGCGCGCCATGACCGTGGTGAACGCGCTCGCGGTGTTCGCGGCGCTCGTTTTGGCGTGGCAGATCGTTCTGTGGATCTTTCACGTGCCGGCGTTCATGCTGCCGTCGCCCAAAGCGGTCGCGCAGGCCGTGTATCGGCGGCTTCCGACGCTGCTGAATGCATTTGTAATCACGGGGGAAGAAGCCACAGGCGGCCTGGCCGCGAGCATCGTGGTCGGAGTTGTCATTGCGCTCGCCTTCGCGCAGTCGCGCTGGGTGCGCAAAATGTTTTATCCCTACACGATCCTGCTGCAGACGGTACCCATCATCGCGATCGCGCCGCTGATCCTGAATTGGGTGGGGGCAGGAATGCCCGCGGTGACGCTAATCGCGTTCATCATTTCCCTCGCGCCGGTGATTGCGAACACGACGAAGGGCCTGATCAGCGTCGATGAGAATCTGGTGCACCTGTTTCTGATGCACAACGCTTCGCGCGCGCAGCTGCTGTTCAAACTGCGCCTACCTCACGCCGTGCCCGACCTGTTCGTCGGAGTGCGCATCGCCAGCGGAATCGCGGTGATCGGTGCGATCACCGGCGAACTCTACGCGGGATCGAGCCGCGTCGGCGAGGGCGGGATCGGATATTCGATCCTGTACGCGTACTCCCAATTGCAGACCGACTATCTGTTTGCGCTGGTGCTCGCGGCTACGGTGCTAGGCTTCAGTTTCTTTTTTGCGGTGATGTTTCTCGAGTGGTATTTCCTGCACCGCTGGCACGAGTCTGCTCGCGTGATGGAAGTGCAATAAAGCGCGCCTCAAGGCAGGTTGGAGACGTGCGCGGAAACAATCCGCCAGCCCTCCGGAAAGCGCACCCATATCTGGCTTTGCCGGCCTGAAATTGTCCGCCCGTTCGCTACGCGCTCGAACTCCAGCGTAACGCTGCCAACATCATCTCCGAATGCGACAATGTCCAGGCGGCGAACCGTTCGCGCCAAATTCACCGCCGGCCGCGCCTTGCGAAACGCTTCGATTTCTTCAATCCCGTAGAGATTTTCGGTGATTCCGAAGCGCATCGCGTGCGGCGAGGCCCAAAACATCTTCGTCAGCGTCTCCGCGTCATTCGACATCAGCGCGGCTTCATATTTGGGGTACAGGGCTTGGAGTTCCGCGACCACTTCGGGAGCGTTAATCTTCATATCGAGTCCACGCAGGTCAGAAAAGTTTGCGATCAGGCAGGATTTGTTTCGAGATGGCCGCGGACACCGTAAAAATCGGCTCGTTGACGACCTGGCTGAAGCGCAAGTTCATGGCGACGCTGCACAGTAGATACGCGTGAACATCGCTGAAGCCCCACCGGGCGGCAAGCAAATCGATCATGCGCGAGGTGGCGGCGCGAGCGGCGGCCGTGGCGGCCGGCCCCGACTCCACAACGATCCACTCGCCCTGGCCCGGCCCGGGAGGTTCTTCCCGCCCCGCGGGAGTTTCGATCATCGGCGCGGAAAGCGCCTGCCGCTTGTGCACCTCGAAACGCAAGGTGACGTCCGCGGGGCATTCGATACCGTTGATGGAAACTTCGCCGTCGCCTTGCGCGGCGTGCGCATCTCCGGCGGAAAACAGCGCGCCGCGATTGAAGACCGGCAGATACAATTTCGCGCCGTCGCAAAGTTCGCGCACATCCATGTTGCCGCCAAAATTTCCTGGTGGCCGCGTTCGAAATTCCCCATCTTCGCCGGTGGCCACGCCCATCACGCCGCAGAACGGGCGCAACGGCACTACAGCAGGCGGGATCGACTTGCTCACCGCGCCTTCGAGCTTCCAGATCAGGAAAGCGGGTTGCGCAAAACGCTCCTTCAGGAAGCCCAGGCCGCTCACCACGCTGGTCCAGCCCCAGCCCTTGTGCGCGACTTCGAGCACGTCGATTTCAAGGACGTCGCCCGGCCCGGCTCCGTCGATAAAAATCGGGCCCGTCAGCGCGTGGATTTTGTTCCGATCGATTTTCAGATATTCGGGCAGCGTCATCGCGGGATGAACCTGCGCCCCGCTCGAATCGACGCATTCGAGGTGCACAGTGTCTCCGGAGGCGATGCGCAGACGCGGCGAGAGCGCGCGATTCCATCGGGAATGAGTCGGTTCTGCGCTGAGAGAATGTTCAGCCATTCGCTTACCGGACCTCCACGGTCATTTGCAATTCGACCAGCGCATTTTTCGGCAACGCCGAAACGCCGATGGCGGCGCGCACGTGGCGTCCCGCGTCTCCGAAAATTTCGACGAAGAGGTCGGACGCGCCATTGATCACCTTGGGCGAATCCGGAAAGCCGGGAACGGCGTTCACGTAGCCGTTCACCGTCACTATGTTCTTCACTTGGTCGAGAGAGCCGAGATGCGCCGTCAGCACCGCGAGCTGCGTCAGCGCGCACTCGCGCGCCGCGGCGTAGCCTTCCTCGATCGAGCGGTCCGCGCCAACGGTTCCCGTGACCACTTCCCCATCGCGGATGGAGATCACGCCGGCAAGATAGACGATCTGCCCGACCGTCCGCGCCGGAAGATAGTTTCCGCCGGGCTGAGGCGGCGCGGGCAGCGTGATGCCTAGTGTTTTCAGCCTCGACTCGGTCAGCGCAGCCATCGCATCATCCGCCCCTCCACGGAAGAGGACGAGCAGTCTAGCATATGTGTTGCATCGCAGATTTGAGCTTGCCGGGGCGCAGCCGCGCGTTAGGATAAGCCATGCGGACCGGACGTTGCGTTTGGATCGGCCTATTCGCCGCGGTTGCTTTGGGTCTCTTCGCGGCGAAAGGGCAATCCCTCCCAAATGGGCATGAAAAACGGCAGCTTCCGTCGGACCTCGAGATCGGCGGCCAACTCGCCGGTGTTTCCTCCGGAACCGTGAGCTACATTGCGCGTAAGGAACTTCTCGCTTTGCCGCAAGTGACCTTCACGGTCAGCGACGATTCAAATTTCACTGGCCCGACAAAAATTAGCGGCGTCGAGCTCGAAGAATTGGCAAAGCGATTTGCAGCCGACCCGAGTTCGGAAATGATCGTAGCGATCTGCGACGACAGTTACCTTGCCGGCTATCCGGCCGCTTATCTGGCCGCGCATCACCCCATTCTGGTGCTGACCATCAACGACCTGCCGCCCGAAGGATGGCCCAAGGCGGCAGAGGATCACGCGTCCGATATGGGCCCGTACCTGATCTCGAATCCAAAATTCACGCCGAGCTTTAAGGTGCTGGCGCACGAAGACGAGGCCCAGATTCCCTGGGGCGTTGTGAGGATTGAGTTCCGCGACGAGAAAAAGGTTCTGGAGGCAATCGCCCCGCGCGGCCCGCACGCGAACCTTCACGCGGTTCAGGACGGCTTTCAGATCGCCCAACAGAATTGCTTCCGTTGCCATAACACGGGACCGGAAGGCGGGAAAAAATCGGGCGTTTCGTGGGAGACGCTCGGCGGCGTCGCCGCCAACTCTCCCGGCCAATTTGCCGCCTACATTCAAGCGCCGCTGAAGCAGAATCAGCAGGCGCAAATGCCGGGCAATCCTCAATACGATGAGGCGACCCTGCGCGCGCTCACCACGTATTTCCAAACGTTCGCGTCACCGGCGAAACCATGACACTCCGCACCGTCAAGATGCTGCTTGTGTTCGGCGTGGCCTTTCTTCATTCGCTCGTCGTGTTCAATAATCTCACGGACTACGGTTCCAATTACCAGTACGTCCGGCACGTGATGATGATGGACACGACCTTCCCCGGAAATCGCGGCATGTGGCGCGCGATCGACTCGCCGGGCCTGCATACGGCGTTCTACGTAACGATCATCGCGTGTGAGGCGATCGTCGCGCTTCTTTGCTGGTGGGGCGGCATTCGCCTCGCGCGAGAGCTCCGCGGGACTGTCGCCGCTTTCCAGCGGGCGAAACGCGCATCCATCGCGGGACTGACGATGAGCCTCCTGCTATGGCTCGTCGCGTTCCAAGCGGTCGGCGGCGAATGGTTCTTGATGTGGCAGTCGAAAACCTGGAACGGCATGGCGGACGCGTTCCGCATGTTTACGGTCGCCGGAATTGTCTTGCTGATTGTCCTGCAACCTGATGCGGCAGATGAAAAGTAACGTGGGCTGCGGCGCCTCGGCCGAGGGTTCTACCTCAGGAAGTTTCGATCGGACCGACGAGTGCTCGCCCTATCGAGTCCGGCTACAAGCGAATCAACGCCAAAAACCTTCGTGCGGCTTGGCCGCCTCGTCTTCGAGCAGCGGCCCGACGATTTCCACCGGGCGCTGGCCGCGCGCGAAAACTTCACGGCACGGCAACGAGAGCGTGGGATTTTCCTCGTTCGCGCCCGTGAGCTTCAGCAGCCGGACCTCGGACAACGCATAAACGATGCGCCGTATGTTCGCCCAATAGATCGCACCCGCGCACATGCAGCAGGGCTCGGCACTCGAGTAGAGCGTCGCCTTGGCCAATCGCTCCGGCGGAAAGCTGCGCGCCGCCCGGCTCGCCGCAACAAGTTCCGCATGCCGCGTAGCATCGCCGTCAGGCGGCCTCGACTCGTTTTGCGCCTCGACCAGCACTGTCCCGGTCTCATCCGCGACAAGCGCCGCAAACGGGTGTTGACCCGCGGCCCGCGCCTCGCCCGCCATCTCGATACATCGCCGCAAGTAGCGCAAATCAAGTTCGAGTTGCGCGTTGGGTGGGCCAGAAGCGCTCATCGTGCGATCTCGTGTAGCATTATTCCGTATCGCCCGCGCCTAAGCCACTGGCCTGTGAAGGAGCGCCAAAGAAGAAACGGTAAGGCGTTGGCAGTCGTTACTTCCCGTTGTATTCTCGACAGAGACCCCGTAGCTCAATCGGATAGAGCGCCAGCCTTCTAAGCTGGATGTTGTCGGTTCGAGTCCGACCGGGGTCGCCATTCTTTCCGTGAAAGTGGCAGCTCCCCAAGCATTGCATTGAATTGACCATCAGATGGTCATGTCGTCGTGAGCCGATTCGCGGCGCGCGCGCGATCAGGGCTTTGCGTAGTCGCGCAGGAATTGAACGAGCAACGCGTTGACCTGTTCCGGCTGCTCCTGCTGCACCCAGTGTCCTGCGCCATCGAGAAGATGGAATTCGGCCATATGCGTGCAAGCGGTATTGCGCATCTTGTCGACCGCACCCGGCGTTTGATAAACGCCCCAGTCGCTTTTCCCCGCGATGAACTGCGCGGGCACGTCTATCGTGCGACCCGAAAAGATCTGCATCTCAGCGGCGCTTCTGGAATCGGAACCCCGGCGCACGCGATAGCCCTGCAGCGCGCCTGTGAAGCCGGTCCTGCCGTATTCGGTCGCGTATACGTCGACCTCGGGTTCCGTCAGCCATTTGCAAGTTGCGATGTAATCCGCCGGCGGCATGAACGGCGCAACGGCCATGCCCTTGTCCTTCTCCCATCACGTAGTAGGTTGGAATTTGCGCCATTTCCTCGGCGGTGCGCGCCTTTAGAGGATGGGGATTGTTCCCTTTGTAGTCGGCGCTCTTATAGAAGTAATAGGCGCGGAAGAAAGCGCGCAGGCCTTGCGGCGCATGAAGCATATCGTCGCTCGCGCCGCGAGTACGTTGATAGTTCTGATAGTACTTTCGCGGCGGGTTGAGCTTCGCGAGTTCGGTATCAAGCTGATCGTCCGTGAATGCCGAGTGCGGCAGGGGCGCGCCGTTTGCCGTGTCAAAGGGCAGCGAAGGTGGGCCCTCAAATGGCGAGCTCATGATCGTGAGCGAACGAAAAATGTCGGGGCGAATGAGCGCGGCCCAGGAGGCGACGGGCGCGCCGGCATCGTGCCCGACCACCATCGCTACCGAGCGGTGGCCCAGCGCGTAGACAAGCCCGATAGCGTCTCGCGTCATGTTGAGAATACGAAACGGATCCTGATCGGCGTCGTACGAATCGTCCCAACCCGTGGTGCGACCGTAACCGCGCTGATCAGGGGCGATCACGTGATAGCCTGCCGCCGCGAGAGACGGCATCACTTTGCGCCAGCTATAGGCGAGCTCCGGGAAGCCATGCAGGAGCAACACCGCCTGTCGGCCCGGCGTTTCGTAACCCGCCTCGAGGATGTGCACCGTAAGGCCGTTTACGTTCGCAATATGTCGTGAGCGGATGCCGGCGGGAATGGTGCCGTTACCGTACGCTGGAAGCGTCGAAAAATCGGTGTGCACGATGTCAGGATGTGCATGCGCACGTTGACCTGTCGCCAATGTCCCGAGAGCCGCCGCGGTCGTAGCCAGCAAAGCCCGCCGCGAGAAGTTGTTCATCGTCTCCCCGTCTACATTTGCGACCATGGCGCACTCCCGCGGTCAAAAATGAGCCATGAAAATCACTGTGTCAAGCGCCGGGAGTCTGGCGGGAAGAGTCAGCTCCTAGTCTCGGGCCACACTCCGATAATCCCGTTCATCAAGACTTACGTGGCTCTTCGCGATTGGACTTCTTATCGGTCTTCGACTTGTCGTTCAAATGTAACGATCCTGCGCTATTGAAGGGTTCGCCTTTGGCCTGATTGGGTGGAGGGGGAAGCATTAACCCCACGAGAAAGTTTCCCAAGAATCCCAGGAGGAACATAGTACAAAACTCGACAAAATAGAACATCGCAAGGGACTCCTTGTACAGCCCAAGCGAGAAGGAAACTACGAGTCCTATGACAAAACTACCAGCCCAAATTGCTGGAGAATAGCGATCGTGGTATGTGAACCAGACGGCCCTTTCAGTCTGATCAGAATGGGCACGATCCACTTGTTGGTCGGGCCACGAGAAGGCAACTACTCCGATTACCGCTATAATCAGTGAGCTTAGGTTACGATCCCAGGCCGGTCGCACCGGAACAAAGAATTGTCTGAGGAACTCCAGAAAATAGATAGAGCTTGCCGCGACTGCCCAGCGCTTGGCCCAGGACTTATCCTTCCAGATAGCCCATAAGGTTATTCCACACATGGCGGCCCTTGCGGAATCAAAAATCGGTCCGACGAGTACGTTTTGCAGCAGCGTGCGCGAGCGAGGGTGAAGAATTGCGAGCGCAATGTTCACAGAGCTCGTCAGAATCGTGAGCGCGAAAACCCAGCCCATACCACTTCGATAATCGGCAGGCCATTTCCAGTTTCGATCTCTCGGGAACCATTGCGCCCTAGGGCGGTCGGCTTCCCAAAAGGAGGAGTCGTCGCTCGAGAATTGGAATGGATTCATGGTCGGGTTATAACATAGAAGGTAATTTCAGGATTCGCTAAGCATCTCGTGCATCTTTAACACACAGACGGCAGTCAAATCAAGTCAGTGACTGCACATGCTTTTGAGTTGGCAGTGCCAAGTCGTGAGAAGTCGGCTCATCCGAAACTGGCTTTTGGGCCTTTGCCTTCAGTGACCTAACGCAAGCGCCTGGCTCTCGCCGATCGACCTAATGGAGAGGCTTTAGCTCCGGTTGAGTGCCCTCGGGCATCGGGTAGCGATCCACATTCAGCAGCATCGAGACGAAATGGTAGTAGCCGATCGTGCCGATCAGGTCGACTACGGTGCGCTCCCCAAATTTGTCAACTGCGGCGCGAAATGCGGAGTCGCTCACTTGCTTGGTATTCACCAATTCCGAGGTGAAGTTATAGATGATTTCCTCATCCGGCTGCATGGAAGGCGGACGCTTTCCTACGGCCACGGCGTCGATAATGGCAGGACTTAGACCCGCCTGAAGGGCATTTTTGTGGTGAGCTGCCCATTCGTATTGCACGTTCAAGGCGCGCGCCGTGATCAGGATCGCGAACTCATTCAATTTGACCGGCACCGTTGTGTGAAATCGAATGTAGGCTCCCAACTTTTGCGCGGCGTCGCCCATCTCTGGGCTGCGCAGGAGGACGTTAAACGGACCGTTCAATGTCCCTCGCTCGCCCGACAACAAGTGCTCCACCAGGGTCTTTTGTTCCGTTGTAAGTTCGCTAGCCGTTAGCGGTTTGAAGCGGTCACCGCGCAGATGAAGTTCAGCAGGGGCTGGAGCCTGCGCGGTGGCTCTGGCGGCGAGCGCCAGGATGCCGACAAACAGAAATCGAAGTCGCATTTCGTCTCCTCTTTCTATCTTTCGAATTTGTTATTACCGAGCCAACATCACGCGGGATTTCGGTCTGCCCGTATTTGCGGCCAAAGCATACACCCCTGGCTGAGCCCTGATAAGTTCTCTGATCCGACTGCCTTGTGCATGCCACTCACCAGGAGTAAGATTCTGCCGTTCATCCGATGAAGTACACAAGACGCGATTTCATGAAGCACAGTGCGGCGGTTGGCGCCCTTGCGGGAATTTCTGCACGCGCGGCGCTGGCGGGCGGCTCCGCGGCTGCGAATGAGTCTCCTGGCTTGGAAACTTTCACGGAATGGTTGAATGCGGACCGCGAAGCGCGCAAGCGCGGGCTCACGCAGTGCCTCGTTCGCATCAAGGAACTCGAGCCGTCCATCCACGCCTGGGTGCAAGTGAAAGTGGAAATGCCGACGGGCGAGGGGCCGCTCGCCTGGATTCCTTTCGGCGTCAAGGACATCGTCGAGACCCAGGGAATGGCAACTGAATACGGCTCGCCGCTATACAAGGGGCGGGTCGGGACAGCGGACGCCGCGATCATTCGAGAGATGCGCTCCCACGGCGCGGTGCTGGTCGGAAAAACGGTCACGACGGCGTTTGCGTACCGGACTCCGGGCCCGACGCGAAACCCGCGTAATCTGGAACACACTCCGGGAGGAAGCTCGAGCGGCTCGGCCGCGGCGGTCGCGGCGGGCATGGTCCCCTTCACGATCGGCGAGCAAACGCGCGGCTCGATGATTCGCCCCGCGTCGTATTGCGGCGTCACCGGATTCAAGCCGACGCACGATCTTCTGTCCACCGAGGGAATGCTGATTCTGTCCAAAAGCCTCGACACGCTTGGACTTTTCACGCACACACCGGCCGATATGATCGCTTTGTGGAATGCACTGGGACACGCGACGGGCGCGCAGGAACAATTCCCGTTTGGCGCGTGCGAGCCGATCCCCGATTGCGAGCCGGAAATGGCCCGTGCGTTTCAGCAGACCGTGACGCAATTGCGCAATTCGGGGATCCGCGTACAGCCGGTTGACATTCGCGACCAACTCAAAAAGCTCGATGAAGCGAACGACGTGGAAATGTTCTATGAAGGCGCGCGGGCCAACGAAGCGCGCCTCAAGGAATTCGGCGACCGGCTGGACCAGCCGCTGGCAAACCTCGTGCGGGATGGCCTGAAAATCCCCGCGGAAAAATACGACGAAACCCAACGTTTCATCGCCCACACCAGAAACAAATTCGCGGAGATTTTCAAATCCACTCCCGTGATCCTCACTCCCGCAGCCCCGGGACCCGCCCCGCTCGGCTTATCGACGACGGGCGATCCGAGGATGAATGCACCCTGGACGGCGCTCGGCACTCCGGCCGTCTCGATCCCCATGCCCGTGGCGGGCGGGCTGCCGCTCGGATTGCAGCTCACCGCCGACCTCGGGCAGGATGCGCGAGTGCTGCAGGCTGCGCTTCAATTGCAGCAGCGCTTCGCCTCGGGCCCCAAGATTTAGCCAACCCGAAGCGGCCGCCCTCTCCGCCTCCAGCATTTGCCGCTGACGGTGAGGGCGAGTTTCGGGGCGGCCGAAACCCTCCGAAGACTGGCTGAACACCACCAGGTCTTGCGCGAAATCCACCACACTACACCAAGAAGAGGCTAGGTCTCGCTTGCGTGGACACGCCCTATCTGGTTGCAAACAAATGTGTTATAGGTCCCACTGTCCTCCGGACGCTTTTTGGCATCCGTCATGCCCTCTTTCGCTTCGAATGCGTTGAGGTAATGGGACGAAAGATTTGAGAGGAGACAAGAGATGACTCGATATTTGAAATACCTTGCGATGGGAATTTTGGGACTTGCGGTTCTTGTGCCGGCTGCTTCCGCCCGGCCAGTTGTGTTTGTGGGAGGCTTCGGCCCAGCGTGGTATGGAACTGGGTATTACGGCTGGTATGGCCCGGCTTACTATGGGCCGTATGCGTATGGAGCGTATCCCGCCCCTAATGTGGGCAAGGTGAAATTCGATACGAAGATGAAGGAAGCGAAGGTCTATGTGGACGGCGGGTTTGCGGGAACGGTGCATCAGCTCGGAACTTTCCCGCTGAGGCCTGGGACTCACAAAATTGAACTTCGCGACCCGTCCGGGCAGACGATCTTCCAGGAGAAGGTTGACGTCGTGGCCGGCAAGACGATCAAGCTCGCGGCGTAGTCGCGAAGCCGCAAACTCGGGCACGAAGAGCGAAGGCCGGAACCGCGGGAGCGGTACGGCCTTTTTCATAGCTGTTCGCACCCGGCGGGGGCCGGGTTTCCATTTCAGCTTGCTATCCTTCGCGGGGATTTGTGCGTCCAAATTTTCGAGGCGGCGTAGCTTTGTCCGGATGGTCGTTTCCAGGTTGCCATGGTTGCTCGTGAATTCGCCTCCAGATGCCGGGACAGCCGGCGGGCCATGGCTCGCAGGGTTGAGGATTGACATGGGACGGCAAAGATTCTTAAGATGTGCTCTCACGAATTGAATCCTCAGCCGTGGAACCAATAATGTTTGCTATGCGTCCGTCTTAAAGAGAATTCACATGATTACTGTTAATGGTCTTACGAAAAGGTATGCACGCACGACAGCCGTCGACCAGATCTCCTTTGAGGTCGGCAAGGGGCAGATCGTCGGCTTCCTCGGGCCGAATGGCGCCGGGAAGACGACGACGATGCGCATGCTCACCTGCTTCCTGACGCCCACGCACGGAACGGCGACGGTGGCCGGTTATGACATCCTCGAGCAGCCCTTGGAAGTGAAGAAGCGCATCGGCTATTTGCCCGAGACACCACCGGTTTACCCCGAGATGCGCGTAGGCGAATACCTGCGCTTTGTGGGGCAGCTCAAGGGGCTCCCAGCCGGTGATTTGAGTGCTCGCGTGGACTATGCCAGCGAGCGATGCGCGGTCGCCGACGTTCGAAACAAGCTGATCGGCAAGCTTTCGAAAGGGTACCGCCAACGTGTCGGGCTCGCGCAGGCGATCATTCACAACCCCGACGTTCTGATCCTCGACGAGCCGACGGCCGGTCTCGACCCCAAGCAGATCAACGAGACGCGCGACCTGATCAAGAGCCTCGCGGGCGACCACACGATCATCTTGAGCACGCATATCCTGCCGGAAGTCAGCCAGACCTGCGAAAAAGTCATCATCATCAGCAAGGGCAAGATCGTGGCCACCGATTCGGTGACCAACCTCCAGCAGCGGGCGCGGTCCGGCGAGTCCGTCATTGTCGAAGTCGCGGGCCGCAATGGGAGCCTCGATCCCGCGGCGGTGCAGCGCAGGCTCGAGCAGATCGCGGGAGTGAGTCGCGTGATTCCGAAGCCAGACGGCCAGAAGCGCTTCATCTTTGAAGTCGAGGCGAGCAAGGACGGCGCCGTGCGGGGCGACGTGGCGCGCGCGGTGGTTGAAGCGGGCTGGGATTTGAACGAGCTTCGCCCGTCCGCGCTGAGCCTCGAGGAAATCTTCCTGCAGTTGACGGGAACGGAAGCGCCCCCGGAGATGGAAACCGTGGCGGCCGGGAGCAACTCATGAGAAATATCTGGACCATTTGGCGCAAGGAACTGCGGAGCTATTTCGTTTCTCCGGTCGCCTATATCTTGCTCGTCATGTTCGCCGTGATCTTCGGCTTCTTCTTCTGGAATTCGCTGGGCTACTTCGTGAACATGAGCATGCAAGCGATGATGGAAGGCGAGCAGTTCCCGATGAATATCAACGAGCAGGTGATCCGGCCGCTGCTCGCGAACATCAACGTGATCGGGCTGTTCTTCATCCCCATGATCACGATGCGCCTCTTTGCGGAAGAAAAGCGAAGCGGCACGATCGAGCTGCTCGTGACTTCTCCGATTACGGACGTGCAAGTGATCCTCGGCAAATGGCTCGCCGCCGTGACAATGTACGCGCTGATGCTGGGCACGACGGTGCTGGACTTCGTGTTCCTCTTCAAGTACGGCAATCCGGACTGGAAGCCGCTGGCGATCGGGTATCTGGGCCTTTTGCTGCAGGCCGGCGGGCTGCTGGCGATCGGAACTTTTCTTTCAACGCTCACGCGCAATCAGATTATTGCCGGCGCGCTGACGTTTGGGGTCTGCCTGCTGCTGTGGGTTCTCGGCTGGGTCGTGCAATATGAAACCGCGACGTGGGCGCAGGTGCTCGCTTATATGTGCGTAATCACGCACTTCGATTCGTTCGCCAAAGGCGTGCTGGACTCGAAGGACGCCATCTTCGATTTGACGGTCATTTTTCTCGGGCTGTTTTTCACGGCCCGTTCGATGGAATCTCTGCGGTGGAGGTCGTAAGTGAATCGCGAGTGGATGGAAGCTAGGCAAACCAAGTACGCGGCGTACGTGACGATGTACCTGCTCGTCGTCATCGCCATCGTCTCCGTCGCCAATGTTCTGGCCAATCGCTACAACAAATCGTATGACTCGACGTCGAACAAGCGCTACAGCTTGTCCGACCAGACCGCCAAAATCGTCAAGGGTGTCTCGCAGCCCATCGACATTACCTACTACGATAAAACCAGCGGCTTCCAGGGCGCCAAGGATTTGCTGGATCGCTACGCGACGCTTTCGCCCAAGATTCATCTGGATTACGTCGACGTGGACAAAAATCCCAACGCGGCGCGCGCCTCGGGCGTCACAAAATACTCGACCACGGTCGTGCAAATCGGCGCGAAAAAAGAAGAAGCCAAGAGCATGACGGAGGAAGACGTAACCGGCGCGATCATTCGCGATCTGAAGGGCAACACACGCAACATTTGCTTCGTGACGGGCAGCGGCGAGCGGCAGATTGACGATGCGGAACGCGCGGGCCTTTCTCATTTCAAGGATCTCCTGAGCAAGGACGACTACACGTCGAAATCCATCAGCCTGCTCGAGAAGGCGGAAGTTCCATCGGACTGCACTGTCGTGGTCGTTGGCGGCCCGAAGAGCGACTACCAGCAGATCGAAGTCGATGCCATCAAGAAATTTGTGGAGGATGGCGGGCGCGCCATGCTCTTGCTCGATCCCCCACTCAAGATCGGCCGGCCAACCGCGGACAATGAGGCCCTCGACAACATGCTGCAAAGCTGGGGCGTTACCGCGGACAAAGACCTTCTCCTCGATTTGAGCCCCGTGGGTCAATTGCTGGGGATGGGGCCAACGGTCGCGCTGGTCTCAACATACGATCCGCATCCCATCGTAAATGACTTGAAAGGCAGTACTACTGGATTCCCGCTTTCGCGCTCGCTGACGATCAAGAATACGGACAAGTCCACCGTGCAGAAGCTTTTTGAATCCTCAGACTCGAGTCTTGCAACCACCAAGCTCGATTCGGCGAGCATCAATCCGAGCGACCCGGCGAACAAGCGCGGACCCATGACCATCGCCGCCGCAGGCACCTACAAGACCGGGAAGGAAAATTCCGAGGGACGCTTCGTTGTCGTGGGCAGCTCGTCATGGGTGGCCAATTCGTTCATCTCGTTCAACGGCAACAGCGACTTGGGCCTGGACGCGATGAACTGGCTCTCGTCCGACGAAGATTTAATCTCCATCCGGCCGAAACCGCCGGAGGACCGCAAAGTCAATATGACCGGCGCGCAGTTCAACTGGGTGCGCCTGAGCAGCCAGTTCCTCTTCCCGGGAGCGCTGCTGCTGGCGGGCCTCTCCGTCTGGTGGCGGAGGAGATAGGGCGACCTCGGTTTCAGTCATATCGCCGCGGGCAAAAAGACATGATGAAGATGAGGCAGCTCCTCGTTGCAACGATTGTGCTGGCGGCGCTCGCCGCGACGCTGTACTGGTCGAATCACCGCAAGCCGGCGACGGACAGCGTCAGCGCCAGTTCGAGTACCACGAACCTCAAGGTGCTTGCACTTACGCAGGATGATATTTCCAAGCTCGAGGTGAAGAAGCAAGGTGGAGACGACGTGGTGCTGGCGCGCTCGGGAGCGTCTCTCTGGAAGATCACTTCCCCCAAGCCACTCATCGCGGACCAGCAAACGGTTTCCACGATTCTGTACGACCTGTCGCCGCTGGACGGCGCGACGCTGATCGATGACAAGGCCGGCGATTTGAAGCAATTCGGCTTGGCCGAGCCAGCCGCCCAGTTGATCGCCACTGAAAAAGACGGGAAGACGCAAACCGTATTGCTCGGCGATGAAACGCCGACGGGCGATTCCTCTTACGTGATGCTCGGCGGCGACTCGAAAGTCTATTCCGTTTCCAAAAATACGAAGGCGAATTTGAATAAGGACCTGAAGGACCTGCGCGACAAGCGGCTGATGCCCGTCGATTTCGATAAAATTTCCAGCGTGGAAATCGGCGGCGCGAAATTGCACTTGACGTTCGGCTCGACCGACGGGAAATGGACGGTGCGCAGCCCAGCCGACCTTCGCGGTGACACGTCCAAAATGGAAACGATTGTCGAGAAATTGCGCACCTCCACGATGGACCCAAGCACTTCGGACACGGAAATGAAAAAGGACGCTTCCCTCTTCGCATCGGGCTCGCCCGTCGCCTCGATAAAGGCCACGGACGCCTCAGGCCCGCAGGAATTGCAAATCCGCAAGACGAAGGACGGCTACTACGCGAAGACGACCGCGATGGAAGGCGTGTACAAGGTGCCGAATGAGCTCGGCGACGCCGTGAACAGAGAAGCGGCAGATTTTCGCGAGAAGCAGGTATTCGATTTCGGCGAAGTCGATCCCGAGAAGGTGGAACTGCGCGACGGATCGAAGGCCTATTTCCTGTCCCGCAGCGGCGAGGATTGGTGGGAAGACGGCAAGAAAATGGATGCGCTGAGCGTTCAGGATTTTCTGCGGTCGATCCGCACGATGACGGCCGCGAAATTCGTGACGAGCGGATTCTCAAACCCCACGATTTCGCTCGTGGTTACGTCGAACGACGGGAAGCGTGTGGAGAAAGTCGATGTAGCGAAGGCCGGGAGCGGATATCTGGCAAAGCGCGGCGACGGATCTACGCTTTACGAGCTGGACGCGAAACCTGTTGAGGAACTGCAGAAAGCTGCGGCGGGTTTGAAACAGGCTGAAACCCCACCTGCGAAGAAGTAGAGAGACTTCATCCTGTGGGTTTCCATCACTCCGCCGAGGTCGGTCCCGTGGGCGTGCGCCCTTCGTTCGCAACCAGCCTCGCCAAGATCAAATGGAACCCCACAGGCTGAAGCCTGTGCTACCTAGCTCGGATACCAGTCGATCAGGCGCACTTCGATTCCCGTGCCATCCAGGTCTTTCTTGAACACGGTCGTGTCCTGTCCTTTGTAGTGATATGGGATCACCACTTTGGGATGGAACGCCTTGACGGCGTCGGCGGCTTCGTCCGGCGTCATGGTGTAGGGCAGGTTCATGCAAACGAAGGCGACGTCGATGTTCTTGAGCGCGCGCATTTCGGGAATGCCTTCGGTATCACCCGAGAAATAAAAGCGCTTCCCGCCATACGTCAAAACGTAGCCATTGCCGCGCCCCTTGTCGTGAAACAGTTTCCCCGGAGCCGGGCCGCGCGACGCCGTCGTGTTGTACATGGGAATCGCTTCGATGGTCCAAGCTCCCCAAGTCGTTTTCTCGCCGTTCCCGAGGACCTTCGCTTCGGTCACGGTCTTGGCAACCGCCGCGGGAGCGATGACCGTGGTGTCAGCTTTGCTCTCGGCCTTGATCATGTCAGCGTTCAGGTGGTCTTGATGGATGTCCGTAATCAGGATTAGGTCGCCCTTCGGCAGTCCGTCGAATTTCGCGGGCGGCGCCGGATCGACGACGATCACCTTGCCTCCGGCTTCAATTTCGAGCGAAGCGTGATACACCGGGGTAATTTTCACCGGTCCGGCGGACGTGTCAAACGTCTGGACGGGACGGGCCATTTGTGCATTTGCGCCCACGGCCCAAAATAGCATGGCGGCAAAAGCGACAAAATACAGTCGTGACTTCATATTTTGCTCCTGTGAGGAATTCGGTCTTAGCCTAAGCGGGCGGCATGTTAGCACGCGCCCCGCAGGCAAACAATCCTAAGGGCCGGACCTCCTTAAGAACACCCTCGGCTACGCTACTTGCGGACGGACAGACTGGGTGTAATCCCCGCCTGTACCAAGGTACAGCTGGCTCTTTCGCAATCCTTCGCGCACGCTTCCGCTCGGCGCTCTTCCCCCGCGTAAAATAGAACTACGGGTCGTCGTCCAATTTCTCTTCGGAGCATGACGCTATGAGCAACACTCCCTACACCGTGGCTCGCACCACCCCCCGATTCGCGTTCATTGCCGAGGCGGAAATTGACGGCGTGAATTCCTCCGCACGCGTTTCGGAGCTTAGCGCGCGCGGCTGCTACATCGATTCGATCAATCCCCTTCCCAAGGACACGAACGTCCGGCTTCGCATCCGCTATGGCTGCAGCACCTGCCAGTTTTCCGGCCTCGTGATCTATACCCACGCCGGCTTCGGCATGGGCGTCGTGTTCAACGAGCTCACGAACGAGCAGCGCTCGACCCTGGACGTCTGGCTCGAGGAGCTCGCGCGGAAACTGGACTGAGCGAGCGGTGAATGAATCCGCTGTGCCGGCCTTACTTCAGCCCCCGCAACGAAGGTGACAAACCGTAGGAGGACGTCATGACCGAGATCCTGCAAAATCATTTGATTGTTCTCTTCCTGAAAATATACGGCGTGTTGTTCATACTCGGGCCCATCGTCCTGCGCGCCACGTTCCGATTCCGCGCGAAGCTCGATCCCCAGCTCGTGCCGAAGGAGTCTGTGCCGCCGGCGGTCCAGCAGTTCATGGCGGCGCGCACGTCAGGTATCACGGCCCTAGGATTTGAACCCGTGGGTTACATCCGCATCGCCATGGTCTCCGGCAGCACGCAGAGCTTCATGGCTCTCTTCAGCAACCCGAAGACGCTCGAATGGGCCGACGTTTCCGTGGCGCAATCTTCGAAACAGATGAAGGGATACATCGAGTTCATCACGCGCTGTTCGAACGATTCGCAAGTGGATACGAACACCAATGCCACGGCGCCGGTTCTGTCTCCCTCGCCTTCTTACCACGTCTTCCGTTTCCCGCAAGTCAAGGACGCCTTCACGCTCTATCGCGTGCACCGGATGATGGTGCAGCAGAACCTAGGCGGATCGAGGCCGGAATTGCCGCCCAAGGGCCAGGAAGTCGCCGAATTGAAACGCCGCCTGGAACGCTACGGCGCGCGCCAGCAGCAACAGGGGTACATGTACCTCGATGCCGCCGGCGAGTTCTATCGCCTGACGTGGAAAGGCGCGGCTCTGGGCGCGTGGCGCTCGATCTGGCCGATTTCCGCGATCCGGAATTTCATGATGGAAACGAAGAGCCAGAGCGTGCTCCGTTCGCAGGGCGTCGCCCAAATGCGGTCCACGTAATCGATCTCTACAAACTCCACAAATCGCATTCCGTTCGTGCGGGAACCGGCGAACCGGGCAGAACCCTTGACGCCCGGAACCCCCTCCGATACTGTTGCGCTGTTTCCCGGACAATCGCACAGGGTTCCCTGCTTCCTTCGAACGAGGAAATAGCTCGCCATGCCTAAGTCTTACCGCGCTCAGCACATTGGCAGCTTGCTTCGCCCGCCGGAACTGCTTCAGGCGCGCGCGGCGCACGCTACAGGCACGCTCCCCCTGGAGCAGCTTCGCGCCCTGGAAGACCGCGCGATTCTTCAAGTCCTCGAAAAGCAAAGGCAATTGGGGCTGGACGTCGTGACCGACGGCGAGCTGCGCCGCGGCTCCTGGCTTACCGACATGGCGGAAGCGGTCGAAGGGTTCGTTCCCGATCGCGTGCCCCTGGAATGGAAAGGTCCCGGCGGCGGCGTGGAAGGAAGTACGGCGCATGCCGCGGGCGCGAAACTCCGAAAGCTCCGGAAGATGACGGCCCACGAGGTTCCCTTCCTGAAGAAACATGCGCACGGGCCGTTCAAGGTCACCCTGCCCGCGCCTTCGAATTTCATGCTGGCGAGTTACAAACAGGGAGTCACCGACAAGTTCTATCCCACGCACGCGGACTTGCTGAAGGATATCGTGGAGATCGTTCGCGACGACGTCAAATGGCTGATCTCGGAAGGCGTCGAGTACGTTCAGTTCGACGCGCCGTTTTATTCCCACTATCTCGATCCGCTGCAGCGGGCGCGCATGAGGCAGGAACTCCGGAACCCGGACAAGGAACTGGAGAACGCGATCGAGGGTGACAACGCCGCGTTGCGCGAAGTACCGCGCGCCAGCGCCACGGTGGGCATGCACATCTGCCGGGGCAACAACAAGAGCCGCTGGTTCACCGAGGGAGGCTACGACTCGATCGCCGAAAAATTATTCGGCCGCCTCGAAGTCGACCGGTTCCTCCTCGAATATGACACGGCGCGGTGCGGCGGGTTCGAGCCGCTGCGTCTCGTTCCACGAGGGAAAAGCGTAGTGCTCGGCTTGATCACGACGAAAGAACCGAAACTCGAATCGCAGAGTGAACTGCGACGGCGCATCGATGAGGCTTCCAAGTACGTGCCACTGGAAAACCTGGCGCTCAGCCCGCAGTGCGGATTTGCGTCCACCGCCGCCGGGAATCTGCTTTCCGCCGATGAGCAGTGGAAGAAGCTCGAGCTCGTCGTGGACACCGCGCGCAAAGTCTGGGGCTCGAGTTAGCCCGCGCTCAAAATTCTAGGCCGGCATGCACGAACCGAACGATCTCCCCTGGCATGCCGGCCGCCCTGCCCCATCAAAGTGATCGCAGGAACAAGATCAGGTTCTGCTTGTTCACCAGCGATAGCTGCTCGAAATTTTCAATCACTCGATTGGCCTCGCTACCCAGGCCTGCGTGCTCCCGGATGGCTTGGACCAGGTTCGACGTCCGCCCATCGTGCAGGAAGAAGACTCGCTGTCCAACCCCCCACAGCGGAGAGGTGCGGAACTGATCCGGGCCGGCGCTCCCCTGAGTGATCCCGTCCGCGAGAGTGGCGCCCATGTGGTGCAGCGCCAAATCGGAAAAGAGGTTGGCTTGCACCTGCGAAAGGGCAGGCGCAATGTCGGACGTAGTCGTGGTCAGGGAAGGTGTGTGGCAGTTAGCGCATCCAATGAACCTGAAGGCCGCGCTGCCCGCCTGAATCTGCGCCGAGCAGGCCGCTCCCGTACAAGCCGGAGTTGGCTGGTCCAGGAAGCGCATGAAGTTTGCGAAGGAGTTGACGTCGGAGAGAGCCTGGGTTGGGTCGCTCGGGTTGGTCGCCTCGAAAATTGTGCGGTCCTCCGGTGTCGGGTTGACAAGGCAGCCAGTCGGAATTGGATTGGGCGGATACCCGCGCTCATTGGGGAATAGTTCGTTGGTTATACCCATCTCCACGTTGTAGGCTTCCCCCGCGAACAGGAGCAGAGACTTGTTCTGGGCCTTCCAGCCGAACCGGGTGATGGACCCGTCATTCCCACTCCGATTGGGAACGCCCGCGATTCCCAGCTGCCGGCTGGCCGAAGTGGCGAGGTTGTTGAGAATCGTATTTTCAGAGATGTTCTCGATCAACCCCGCACCGAAGAGCGGCGTGGGAATGCGAAAGCTGAGATTGCCGTTGGCAAATTCAGCGGCAAAGTCAGGCTGGGACAATAGATCAACGGTGCAGGTTGGCGCATCCATTCGGCCCGCGATCGTGAACAGGTCGTGCACGCCGCTATCCGATTTGAAGCGCGCCTCGCGCACGGGGCCGTCCGCGGTGACGAAGAACGGGATGTGGTTGGCGCCGTTCATTAGCTGCCCCACCGTAAACTGCGGATTTTGCCCGGCAATGTTTCCGACAAACGGAAAGGCGTTCATGCTCGGGGAAGTTCCACCCGTCACAGGCTGCGAGTGACACGAACCGCAGGAGTTGCTGTTGAACGTGGGGCCGAGCCCGCCGTTGCCCGGCGAGGTTAGAGTGACGCCTTCCACCTCGATAAACTGAGACAGCCCATTTTGGAAGAACGCGTTTTGCTGCGTGCTCAGTCCCTGGATCGGATTCCCGGCGGCGATCGAACCCGCGCGCGGCCCGGGGTCCAGGGCTTCGAGGTTCGCGTCTTGGATTTGAAACCTGTCTCGATCCAATCGCTGGGCGTAAACTCCAGCGGTCACAAAACAGACGGAAAGAACTAACAGTGTCGTAGGCAATCGGTGCGTCGAGCGATGGCGCAGTCTTGCTTTGGTGACGCCTGCTTTCTTTGTGCAACGAACGACGGGGGCTACGTTCATGGCTTCTCTCCCTCCGGAATCTGCAGGCTGGGGAATCGATTCCACTAACGAGCCGTGCTGTCGGCGCAGGTGGGAGGCGCCGAAACGCCGATGAATCAGATCGAAGTCCAATCGTTCGCCGGTCGGAACCCCGGAGCAACGTCCGGCCCATCCGCTGCACAATCAGGACGGGCCGAGGCGTCGCCTGAAAAAACGAGCAATCGCTTTCGCTTCGTCACCGGTACACGATCATGGGGAGACAGTATTCTTCTCGCCGAACGCAATCTACTGGCCCGAAGAACAGTATTAGAGGGGGCAATAATTATATTTCTGAGTACTGGTACGAAGCTGGCGTGCGCCAGCGCAAGCAGAAACGAGACGGAGCTGCTTCCTTAATTCCAGAAGAAGGTCGACCGCGGAGATTCTTCTGTTCGCTTCCGCGAAACCGGTGCCGCGGCCAGGCTACAGAGGCTTCGTCGCCGGCTTGCCGCCTGGCGCGACTTGTTTGGCCGAAAATCTGCGGCCGCTGGCAAAGGTTTGCGAGGCTGTGCCGATCTGACTGCGCCGCAGGGCGGACATCAACACCGAGAATGCCTCGTCTGCAGACGGGGTCTTGAGTTCCGCGGCGGAGACTTCTTCCCGGGTGCAGATCGTCTCCGGCCGGGGATCGCCGCTAAAGGAATAGAAGTTGACGCGTGTGAGATCGGGCTTGGGCAGTTCCTTGGGCTGGTCCATGAGTGCAAAGACTATTTCATTGGAGCGGCGAATTCACCTGACCGGAGGGACAGAATCGGGTGGGGGAAAGGTGTTTCCCATGCGGACGTTGGCCGCCTGACCTTTCGCTGTTCAGAGGCCCGACGGGTCAGGGCTCGTTCGTGGCCGGGGAAGCGCAAGAGCCGGATGGCTCGACAGAATTCGTCCGCGGCATTTACACTACTGCTCGATCAGCGCGCCGCGCGCGTCGAAGGAGAGAAGTTTTAATGCCCGTCATCACGTATATTTCGTCGAACGGAAACTCGCGGAGCGTGGAAGCTCCCGCCGGCATGTCCGTGATGCAAGCGGCGCTGAACAACAAGATCGAGGGAATTCTGGGGGAATGCGGCGGAAATTGCATGTGCGCGACGTGTCACGTCTATGTAGTCGATCCGGCATACCTGGCTCGGATTCCGCCCGCTGTAAACAACGAGAAATTCATGCTGAGCATCGCCGCCGAAGGCCCGGCATCGAACAGCCGCCTGAGTTGCCAGATCAAGATGACGGCGGAACTGGACGGGATTACTGTGCGGCTCCCCGGCAGACAGAAGTGAGAGGCGGAATTTCCGCCGGAAGGGACGCGGCCCGACCATGAAAACGAGGGAATACGTAAAACCGTTTGAGATCACGGACGGATCGGGTTTCCGAATGAAAGACTTTGACCCGGCCGAGACGCTCGGGCTGAAGTCCAAGGAGCGCGCGACTGAGATTCTGGAGCGGGGAATCGTTCGCCTTTCCCAATTGCAGGAACAGCTCTACGCGCAGGATCGCTGGGGCATTCTCCTGATCCTACAGGCGATGGATGCCGCGGGAAAAGACAGCACCATCAAGCACGTCATGTCCGGCGTGAACCCGCAGGGCTGCCAGGTGAATTCGTTCAAGTCGCCGTCCGCGGAGGAATTGCAGCACGATTTTTTGTGGCGCACGTCCCGATTGCTCCCGGAACGCGGCAAGATCGGCATCTTCAATCGCTCGTACTATGAGGAAGTCCTGGCGGTGCGAGTGCACCCTGAATTTCTCGCGGCCCAAAGAATTCCCGGGCCTCTCGTTTCCGAGGACATCTGGCGGAATCGCTTCGAGGATATCAATTCGTTTGAACGCCACATGTCGCGAAGCGGGTTCGTGGTGCTGAAGTTTTTTCTCCACCTTTCGAAAAAGGAACAAAAGAAGCGATTTCTCGAACGGCTCGACGATCCTGACAAGAACTGGAAATTTTCGATGAGCGACGCGCTGGAGCGGAAGCATTGGGGCGAGTACTTGCGGGCCTATGAGGACATGATTCGCAACACCAGCACGAAACGCGCTCCATGGTACGTGGTTCCGGCCGATCACAAGTGGTTCACGCGGCTCGTGGTCGCCGAGGCCGTCGTCGACGCGTTGGAGTGCCTGGACCTTTCATTCCCAAAAATCGACGCCAAGAAACGAAAAGAACTCAAGGACGCGAGGGCGGCGCTCGAGCACGAAGCCTAGGTTGAGCGTTTTTGTAACGATTCCGCCCCGTTGCCCCGAAAAATTGTTTACAGCGAATACGGAGCATCGAAACAACTTCGACTGTGGTGCACGCATCTGATAATCGAAAAGTGATTCACTGTCGATGAAAAGCCGTGAGGTCATCGTTGTCGGAGCGGGACCAGCGGGCCTAGTTGCAGCCATCGCGGCGCGGCAGCGCGGCCTCGACACCACCGTTCTCGACGCTCGAACCCCTCCCATAGACAAACCGTGCGGAGAGGGCATCTTGCCCCAGGGCGTGGCCGCCCTCAAGGCGCTCGGGATATCGCTGCCTGCCGAGAGCACGTTTCCCTTTCGGGGAATTCAATTTGTGAACGCGGGGTGTTCGGCGCGCGCGGACTTTTCGAGTGCGCCCGGATTTTCCGTGCGCCGCGTGAAGTTGCATCAGTTCCTGGTCGACCGCGCCGTCGAGGCCGGTGTGGAGCTGCGCTGGGGCACGCGGGTGATAAGAATCGACGACGCAAAAGTGACGACGTCGCGAGAAGCGTTTTCTTATCGCTGGCTCGTTGGAGCCGACGGCCAGAACTCGCATGTCCGGAAATGGGCGGGGCTTGACCCGGGGGCTGCGGGGCGCAGGCGATTTGGCTTTTGCACCCACTTCGGCATAGCACCGTGGTCGAACGTCACGGAAGTGCACTGGACCAGGGGTTGCCAGATTTTTGTGACGCCGATGTGCGGACAAGAGATCGGGGTCGCTGTGCTCTCGCGCGATCCCAGCCTGCGCATGGAGGGAGCGCTGAAGCGATTCCCGGCGCTCGCGGAAAAACTGCGTCGAGCGAAACCGACGACTCGGGAGGCGGGCGACACCACGAGTTTGACAATTTTGCCAACGGTCACGCGCGGACGCGTGGCGCTCATCGGCGACGCATCGGGATCGGTGGACGCCTTGACGGGGCATGGCCTCAGCCTCTCGTTTCAGCAGGCGGTTCCGCTTGCGGACGCAATGCGCGCGGGCGACCTGGCCCTGTATCGCGCTGCTCACAAGAAAATTGCCGCGATTCCTGTACTAATGACGCGCCTGATGCTTTTGATGAGCGGCAGCGATTGGATTCGCCGCCGGACCATTCGACTGTTCCAGGATTCGCCGAGCCTGTTTTCCAAGATGCTTGCGATTCACACGGAGGCGGCGCCGCTTTCCTCGGTCGGCGCAGGTGAGATCGCGAGCTTCGGCTGGCAATTTCTCAAAGCTTAAAACTCATGAAGCGACATTTCCAAATCCACGGCCGATTCATGTTCGCTCGTTTGATCCTGTGCGTTGCCGTCGCGGCCGCGTTGCTGGGCGCGCCCGCTTCGCACGCGCAGGGGTCCGCCGTGCAAGTGGATCCGGCGCAGACCAAAATCGAATTCACGCTGGGCAGTACGCTGCACACCGTTCACGGCACGTTTGCGCTGAAGAGCTGCTCGATCCAGTACGATCGGGCCAGCGGAAACATCAGCGGCGGGATCGTGGTGGATGCGACGAGCGGCGAGAGCGGCAACACCGGCCGCGACCAGCGCATGCATCGCGAGATTCTGGAGAGCGCGAAGTACCCGGAGATTGTTTTCATGCCTGAGCAGATCAAGGGCACGGTCGCGCCAACCGGGCCTTCCAATCTGGAAGTTTCAGGAAAATTCCGCTTGCACGGAAAGGATCACGATATGACGCTGCCCGTCGAGATCGTGGCCGACGGCCCGAAGCTGCAACTATCGGCGCACTTCGTGATTCCGTACGTGGAATGGGGCCTGAAGAACCCCAGCACATTCTTGTTGCGCGCGAGCGATAAGGTCGAGATTGAAATTCACGCAACTGGGCGAATCGAAAATGCAATGGCCGGGCAATGACTCACGCCTCCCATTTTTGTCATTCCGAGCGAAGCGAGGAATCTCTCTGTTCTCGCGTCTAAATCCAAGAGAGATTCCTCGCTTCGCTCGGAATGACAAAATGAGTTGGTCCGACGGGCCAGAAAAGCCTGCGCCACTCGAACTCACGCAGGATTGATTCCCGCGGCGCGCATCGCCTGGGACATCGCGCCGATCAGCGGAGCTTCTTCGTTGAGCACCATCTGGACCGGAATCTGCGCGAGAAGCCCGGCGAATTTTTCTTTCTCACAAAAAGCGCGGAAGAATGTCCCGTCCTCCATTTTCTTGCGAATCTTCACCGCGATTCCGCCGGCAACCCAAACTCCTCCTCGCGCCAGCGTCTTCAGCGCCAGATTCCCCGCTTCGGAGCCGTACATCGAGGTCCACAGATCGAGCGTCTGAACGCAAACCGGGCACTGCCCTGCCAGCCCCAGGCGCGTAATTTCGGGCGCAGCGTCGTCTTCTTCGGCTGAGGCAAAGGAAGGATGCTGCACGGAAGGATCGAGAAACAGGTGAATGGGCCGAAACCCGCGGCCGGAGAGGATCAGCTCGACGCTGACGTTCGGATGCTGCTTCTTCATGTAGCGCAGAAATTCGATCTCTTGCTCGGTTCGCGGCGCAAAATCCGTGTGCCCGCCTTCGGTGGCGCCGACCACGTGGCGCGCGCCATCCCAGAACAAAATGGCTTCGCCGAGGCCCGTGCCCGCGGCGAGCAACGCGCGCGTCGCTTGCGGGTCGGGCGTTCCACGATTGAGCGTGGAAAGTTCAGACGGAGCAAGATGAGCCAGGCTGTGGGCGGTTGCTTCCAGGTCGTTGAGCAGAACAACGTGTTCTGTTTTCAGTTGCGCGGCCAGCGCGGCGGCATCGACGGTCCAGGGCAGATTCGTCGCCTTGACTCGCCGGTCGATCACCGGCCCGGCCACGCCGAAACCCGCCGCTTCGATTTCCTGCGCTGCCGGCGGCAGCGCGGCGCGGGAATCGAGCAAGAATTTTGCAATCACTTCGTCGAAGACGGGAAACGCGCGGCTTTCGTATCGCTGCTCGAAGATTTTCTTGCGGGAATCTTCTCGAATCTCGAAAAGAACCAAATTACACTTGGTGCCGCCGACGTCCCCGGCGAGGATCACGTCCTTCTCCCCGATCCGCCTCGGGCCGCGCCCGCAGGCTTGCCGTGATGCGAAGATTTGGCGGGCCCGTCCGGCGTGAGCTGCGCCGCGGCAGCCTTGTCCACGAGAAAGGATTTGACTCCTTGGCGCGGCTGCACGAGTTGCGCGGGATACGGCGGGTCGGCTTTCCCCTCCAAAACCGCGCGCAGAATTTCCGCTTTCTCCGCGCCCACCACAAGGAACAAGACGCGCAGCGCTGCGTCCAGCACCGGCAGCGTCAACGTCATGCGGCGCATATTCAGCTTCATCACCATCGGCGTGCTCACCCAGCGCGAAGTCTGGCGAGTAACGCGCCCGCTGGGAAAGAGCGAAGCGGTGTGCCCGTCCGCGCCCATGCCGAGAAAAATCAAATGGAATTTGGGAAATCCGCGATCGTCCAGCTCCAGATGCTTCCGCAAAACCTCTTCGTACTCGTGAGCGGCGCGGCCGATGCCGGGCTTCTCCGCTTCCATGCGATGCACGTTGCCTTCGGGAATCGGCACACGGATGAGGAATTCCCGCCGCGCCATTCCGTAGTTGCTTTCGGGGCTGGTGGGCGGAGCGGCACGCTCGTCGCTCCAGAAGACGTGCACCTTGGCCCAATCCACCTGGCCGCGAAATTCGTCGGAAGCGAGAAGCTGAAACATCTGCTGCGGCGTCTTGCCGCCCGAGAGCGCGACCATGAACTGGCCGTCCTTGGCGATCGATTGCCAGGCGTAGTCGACGAAGAGCCGCGCGGCGCCGCGCGCAACCTCCGCCGGATCGGGAAAGACCTGCACTCCCGGCAACACTTCGTAAGAGGCGCCCTTATGAGTTCCGCCAGTGTCGGCCATCGCGCTCCAGTAAGTCGTCGGCTTCGCGCGGACCCCAAGCGCCCGCTGCGTAGTTCGGGAAATTGGGCTTGTGCGATTGAAAGTAACTCAAGACCGGATCGACGAGCGACCACGCTGCTTCAACGCCGTCGGCGCGGTCAAACAGCGTCGCATCGCCGCGCATGCAGTCGTTGATCAGCGTAGCATACGCCGATCGCTCGCCGCCGCCAAACGCCTCCTGATAGCTGAAGTCCATGGTCACCGTTTTTAGTTTCATTTCCTGGCCGGGGAGCTTGGCGTGGAACGAAATGGAAATTCCTTCGTCGGGCTGGACGTTCAGCACGAGGGCGTTCGAGGACAAGTCCTGCCCCCGAAAAACCAGATGCGGCGCGCGGCGAAATTGAATGGCGATCTCGGTGAGGCGCTTTGGCAGGCGCTTGCCGGTTCGCAGATAGAAGGGCACGCCGGCCCAGCGCCAGTTATCGATTTGCAGGCTCATAGCCACAAAAGTTTCCGTGGCCGAAGTTTTTGCGACGCCCGGCTCGTCGCGGTAGCCGGCCAGCATCGAGGAATCCTCGGACGCGCTGCCCGGGCCGTATTGCCCGCGCACGATGTCTTTCGCGATGCTTTCCGGGGTAAACGGCCGGATCGACTGCACGACTTTGATCTTTTCGTTGCGCACGGCGGTCGCGTCGAAAGCCGCCGGCGGCTCCATGGCCACGAGTGAAGTGAGCTGCAACACATGGCTCTGGATCATGTCGCGCGTTGCGCCGGCCGTCTCGTAAAATGCGGCGCGCTGCTCGACGCCCAGGGTTTCCGCCGCGGTGATCTGCACGTGGTCGACGTAGTTGCGGTTCCACAGCGGCTCGAAAATTCCGTTGCCGAACCGCAGCACCATCAGATTCTGGACCGTATCTTTCCCGAGGTAATGATCGATGCGGTAGACCTGCGACTCGTCAAACGCGGAGACCACGGTCTGGTTCAGTTTTCGCGCCGAAGCGAGGTCGCGGCCATAGGGCTTCTCGATGATGATTCGCGTCCACGATTTTCCGTTCGGATTCTTCGCCAGGCCCGCTTTGTGCAATTGCTCGATGACGACCGGGTAGATTTCGGGCGGCGTCGCCAAATAGAAGAGCCGGTTTCCGTTCAGATTGTGTTCCTGATCGAGTTCCTCGAGGCGGCGCTTCAATTTCTCGAACGCTTCGGGATTGTGGTACTCGCCCGAAACGTACGCGAGCGCGCCGGCAAACTCCTTGCATTCCTCGTCGCGTAGGGTCGCGGCGTCGGCGAATTTTTTCACGGAATCGACCGCGGTCGTCCGAAAAACTTCGTCGGGCATCGGGGTGCGCGCGAACCCGATGATGGCGAAGCGTCGCGCCAGGCAATTCTGCGCGGCGAGTCCGTACAGCGCGGGAATCAGCTTGCGGCGCGAAAGGTCCCCCGAAGCTCCGAAGATGACGATGGTGCAGGGTTCAGCGGGAGAGATCGAGGATTGCTTTACGGGTGCATCGACTTCCAACGTGGCGTTCTTGCTCGGAGACATGTTCGGGCCCTCACTTTTTTGCGGCTGCCTTGATGGCGTGGCCGCCGAACTGGTTCCGCATGGCGGCCAGAAGCTTGTCGGAATAGGAATCGTTATCGCGCGAGGTCAGGCGCTGCAGCAGCGACAACGTGATGACGGGCGCCGGCGCGTCAAGGTCGATCGCTTCCGCGACGGTCCAGCGTCCTTCGCCGGAGTCGGAAACGTAGGGAGCGATGCCGGCCATCTCGGGGTTGTCCTTCAGCGCCAGGCTCAGCAGATCGAGCAGCCAAGAGCGGACGACACTCCCCGTCCGCCATATTTCCGAAATCTGATGCATGTCGAGGCCAAATTCGTTCTTTTTCTTCAGAATGGCGAAGCCCTCGGCATACGCCTGCATCATTCCGTACTCGATGCCATTGTGAACCATCTTCACGAAGTGGCCGCTGCCGGACGGGCCCACATGGCCCCAGCCCAAATCCTTGCCCGGAGCGAGGGTTTCGAACAGCGGGCGCAAGAAGTCGACCGAGGCTTTGTCGCCGCCGACCATCATCGAGTAGCCTTCCTTGAGGCCCCAAATTCCGCCGCTCGTCCCCACGTCCACGAATTGAAATCCCTGCGCCTTGGCGCTCGCGGCGCGGCGCTGCGTGTCTTTGTAATTGCTGTTGCCGCCGTCGACGAGAATATCACCCTTGGAAAGATGAGGAATGAGCGCGTCAATCGTGTCATCCACGGGAGCACCGGACGGAACCATGATCCAGACGGCCCGCGGCTTCTGGGTCAGTTTTCCCGCCAGAACGGCAAGCGAGTCCGCGCCGCCCGCTCCGGCGGACGTGACGCGCGCCACGGCGCCGGAATCCCGGTCAAAGCCGACGACGCGGTGACCGCCGCGCACCAGCCGCTCGACCATATTCGCTCCCATTCGCCCCAGTCCGACCATTCCGAGTTCCATGCTTTCCTCCGAACTCTATGATTGCGAAATCTTCACGCCGTTCGCCACGAGGTCACGCCGCAATTGCGCCGCGTTTCGAAAATGAATCGTGGTCATGTTCATTTGCCGCGCGCATTCGAGATTCAGTTCACGGTCGTCGATGAATATGCACTCTTCCGGGGTGCGCTGCGTCACCTCGAGCGCAAGTTTATAGATGCCTTCGTCGGGCTTTCGGACTCCCAAATAGCAGGAGCTGAAAAATGCCTTGAATTCGCGGCGCAGGTTGAATTTCTGAATTCGGAATTCGTTGAGCTCGCGCGGCTCGTTGTTGATAGTGGCGAGCAGATAATTCCCGGCTTTGGAAATCTCGTCGAGCACCGCGCGGGATTCCGGGAGTTCCGAGGACTGCCCGAAGATAAAATCAATGAACTCTTCCCGGGTGAAGCTGCGCTTACGGTAGAACACGGTGCGCTGCAGGTAGGTGTCGAGCGTGATCTGGCCGGTCTCGAACGCCGGGCTGGCCAGATCGTGGCGATCCTGAAACTCCTCCCAGTCGAGACCGAACTTTTTGGCCGCGGCGGAGCGCGCCGGGCGATCCCATCCGTTGGACAGGATGACGCCGCCCACATCACAGAACAAGGCCGTTACATCCGGCATCGCGCCCCCTCAGAACCGACCGCAAAACCACACTATTGTAATGGAGCAGGCGCGAAAACGCTCATCCCTTGCAGAGGGTACGGTCCGGCGCCGCACAGGCTGTGCCCTGTCTGCTCGAACGGCCGCCCTACGGGGAATTCTCTGGGACCTGGACCAACTCCGCCTCGCGGCGGGCCGTCTTCCCTGGGGCCGACTCGCGCGTCAGAAGGATTCCGGCCAAGCCCACAGCCGCCGCTCCAGTCCAGTACCAGGCGGGCGCGAGCGGATTTCTAGTCACTTTGATGAGCCAGGTCACCGCGTATTGCGTTGTCCCGCCGAAGGTTGCGATCGCGCAGGCATACACCACGGCAACGCCGGCGGAGCGGATCGCCGCGGGAAGAGATTCCGTGAGCCACGTGATCATCGGAACAACAGAAATGTCCAGCAAGGTCGCGAGCACCGCTGTTTCCCCGACGAGCGTGGCCATCGTGCGGTAGCGCGAAATCAAATGAAAGGCCGGCAGAATCAGGAGGAGCAACAGGACTCCCGGGACGAGCATGACAGGCTTGCGGCCCACTCGATCCGATAGCGCGCCGCTCACGAGGTCGAAGGTCACGCCGCAAAGACCGACTACGACCGTCGGGGCGAAGGCGATCTTCGCCGGGAGATGTAAGGTGGCGACCGCGTACGTGGTCATGTAATTGGTGATGTACGTGCCGATCGTGCCGCTGCCAAGCAGCATCACTCCGATCGCCGCTACGCCCAAATACGGACGCAGCGGGACGTATTCGGCGCCGGTCTGAGCTGCACGGTGGAGAGTCTCAGGTAAGCTGCGGCGGACCAATAGCCCAAAGGGCACGATGAGCGTGCCGATAAGAAACGCAATCCGCCAGCCGAAATCCTGCAGTTGCTGCTCGGTCAGCAGAGTCGAGAGCGCATAGCCGACAAGGCCCGAAACGAGCACCGCGAGATGCTGGGTCCAGGCCTGGAAGGCTGTGTAGAAGCCCCTTCGCTCCGGCGGCGCAGCTTCCAAGAGGAACGCGGTGGTCGGACCGACCTCGCCGCCGAGGGCAAATCCCTGTAGCATTCGAAAGAAAATGACCAGAATCGGAGCCGCAACTCCGATCATCGAGTAGCTCGGCGTCAGCGCAAGGCCGGTGATCGCGATTCCCATCAGCGTGAACGTGAGGATCATCGCGGGCTTGCGTCCCAGGCGATCGCCCATCCGCCCAATCACCACGCTGCCGATGGGACGCGTGACGAAGCCGACTCCGAAGGTGGCCAGAGAAGCCAGCAGGCTGGTGGACGGCGTGCTCGACGGGAAAAAAGCCTTGCCGATGTATACGGCGAAGAACGCGTAGGTCAGAAAGTCGTAGAACTCGAGCGCGTTGCCCGCGACGACAGCGGCAATATGCCGCGCAGGAATCGATGAACGAGTCGCCGGCACGATTTCCGCCTTTCTCGAGCCCCAACTTCTTGCAGAGGGATGGCGTTATACCACAGGAATTGGATTTCCCGGCGTCTTGCAGTATGGTAGATGGGATTGGGACTGCTCAGTTCCACGGTGGAGGATCCAGATGGCGGATGATTCCTGCGGACCCGAAAAGGCCGCGGCTGCGAGCGCGCCGGCAAAACCTGGACAGCGCATCGTGCATTGCGTGAAATTCGATAAGGATATGCCGGGGCTTGAGCGCGTGCCATGGAAAGGCGACATCGGCAAGCGCGTGTATGACAATGTCTCCGCCGAAGCGTGGAAGCTCTGGATCGAACATTCCAAGATGCTGATGAACGAGTACCGCCTGAACCCCCTCGATCCGCAATCGCAGAAAATCATGGAAGAGCGGCTGGAACAGTTCTTCTTCGGAGAAGGCGCGAAGCTGCCGGAAGGGTATGTCCCGCCCAGAGCTAAGGGATAGCCAGCGCACACTTTAGAGCCCGCGGAAAAGCCAAAGGTTTTGTCATTCCTCGCGAAGCGAGGAATCTCTCCGGGGTTGAATCTAAACCCAAGAGAGATTCCTCGCTCCGCTCGGAATGACAGTTTTGGGTGTGGGCTCGAAATAGTGCGCTACTGGGCGCTAGGCACAGCGCCCGTCACTGGATTCGCTACAGGCAATCGCTCGACAATCTCAAATTTGAGCTGGCCGTGCGCCTGGCGAAGCGCGGTTTCGACCTCGGCCGGCGATTTCCCCCGCGCGAAAATGAATCCCAGGTAGGAAGAGCCTTCGGGCCACGCGGCGATGAAATCGTGCAGGCGTGCGGTGATCTGCACGCCCTCGATTCCGGAGACAGCCCGCGCTGGCTCTTCTCCTTCGATCTTTTCCAGCACGCCTGATTTGGGTACTGGAATCATCATGACGCCAGAGGCGTCGTCTTCGCGATCGACATCCGTTGCCGGCATGGCGAGCGCGTGGCGCACGAGCAGTTCCTCCAGCGAAGTGCGCTGTGGGCCGAACCGCACGGCGCGAGCGCAAAGGCCGCCGATCGGGCGCGCGGCGGCTTCCAGCACCCACGGGCCGTCGTCATTCACGCGAAATTCGGCATGGATAGGGCCATGCGAAAGGCCGAGCGCCGCGACAGTTTTCTCGGCGCATTCGATGACGCTGTCGTAGGCCTGGTCCGAAAGGCGGGACGGCGCAACGTAAATCGTCTCCTCGAAGTAGGGCCCTTCGAGCGGATCGGGCTTATCGAAAATGGCGAGAATACGCAGCTTGCCGCGGGTGAGCAGGCCCTCGACGGAAACTTCCGAGCCGGGAATGTACCGCTCGACGAGCAGGCGGTCGGTCTCCGGCTCGCGCTCGACCTGCACTTCCGGGGATTCGAGAAGCTTTCTGATGCGCTCGACGGCGGCCTGAAATTCCTCCGGCGAATTCGCGCGGATCACGCCCTGGCTCGCGGCGCGGCGCAGCGGCTTAATGACGCAGGGAAACTGCACCCGCGGCAGAATTTTCTCCACGCGCTTGTCCAGCTTGAACGAGAAAAATCCGGGGACGGGCAAGCCCGCGTCGCGCAGGATTTCGCGCTGGCGCAATTTGCTGCGGCAGTTTTCCACGGATTGCGGCGAGTTGTAGGAGAAGCCCAGAGCGCGCGCCGTGAACGCCGCGGTGGACGTGGGCCGGTCGCCCAGGGCGATCACGCCATCGACGGGACGCACGAGCGATTGCTGCACGATGCGCCGCGCCGCTTCTTCGGGATCGTCGAAATGCACCGCGATCGCGCCGTCCGCCCAGGGGTCCTCGATGCGGTGGCAGCGGTCGCTGGCGAATGCGACGTCTGCACCTAGCGCTTTCGCGGCTTCGCCGAAGCTGCGGGCTTGGTAGCCCAGTTTGCTTGCGAGGATTAGGAGTCTGCTCATGAATTAGGTTCCGTCGTCGATAGTCGCCCGCCGAGTGGGAAATGAGCGGGTCTTGTTCCCGAACCAAGATAAATTCCCCGGGTCTAAAGACCCGGGCTACAGCGTGTGCCCTTCACACGAATTGATCTGCTTTGGCTACGCAGTCGTTTGCGCTGCCTAAGGACACGAACTGGTCGTCCATGGGCTCGGCGCAGCAGTACCAGGGCTCATTGAGATACGGCACTGGAGCGCTTTTCGTAACCGGAACGCCGTTCCCATTTTGCGGGCGCTTTCCTGCGGCAGCGTACGCCGCTCTTCGAATATGAAAGAAAATCTCCGTGCGCGAAAGCTTCAGGCTTTCTCCCCGCTGCACCAGCGCGGAAATTTCGCGCGCCAGCGCGTCGACTCGCGCTTCCTCGTGCTTCCAGGGAAAAACGAGCGCGGCCGAATCGAACGGCTCGACCATCGCTCGCACGTCCGGCAGTTCCAGGAGGCGCGAGCCCGCCGGAATCAGCAGGCGAATCGCGAGCTGGACGGGCGCGACATTCTCGCACAATCCCTGCTCCGCGATCACGTCCAGCAAATCCGCGTAGCCTTCGAGCGTCGTCCATGGGGTGAAAGGCACAAATGTGGGCAGCAGCGTGAGGTCCAGCTCGCGGAAACGGGCGACGACGGCGAGAAAATCGGCGCGCGTGTGGCCCTTAGCGAATTTTTCAAGCACAGCATCGTCGACCGATTCCACCGCGCTGGTGACAAACAGGCACCCCGTATCGCGTAGCGCCGGCAAGAGCGCATCTTGCTTGAGTAGATGTTCGATCTTGATCGTCGCGTCGTAGGTCAACGTCGGGAATTCGCGGTGCATCGTCTCAACGATTACGATCGAGTGCACCGGGCCGTTCAAGAAATCCGGATCGCCGAAGGTGATGTGCCGCGCGCCAGCCGCTACCTGCTGCCGAACGTCCGCAAGAACCACGTCGCGATCCACGACGCGAAACGCGCCATTATAAACCGGCACGATCGGGCAGTGCCGGCATAGATGCTTGCAGCCGCGCGTCGCTTCGGTCGAGCCAGCAATGCGCTCCTCGCCTCCGGGCATTACAACTCGGGCATATTTGCCGGGCTCGGGCATTCCGGCGCGATCCGGCACAATAAATTCTTGCCGAGCGAGCGAAATGACAGGCTCAGGCTGTCTCGCGGAACCATTGCCGCTATATGCGCCGTTTCCGTTGCTCTTCGCATCAGCACCGCTCTCCAACCGCGACGCCAGGTTCGCCAACCCTTCCTCAAATTCCCCGCCCAGGATCGTGCCCACGCCGAGGCCACGCAGATAATCCTCGTTCACCGGAGCGTACAGGCCGTAGAAACACAAATGCGCGCTCGGATTCAACCCGCGGATTTTTTCCAGCAGGCGCGCCGCGAGCCGCGTGGCGGTGTGCATGGGCACGTAAAAGGCGACGAGCGCCGCGCCGCGGACCGCGCCCTCATCCAGCGGCTCACGCGTCAAATCCACACTCGTCACTTCGTGCCCGCGCGCGCGCAGCCACGCCGCCGGCGAAGCCAAGCCAAACGGCTGCCTGCCCAGTTCATACGTGGAAATGAGAAGAATGTTCATGCGGACCAGCACACGCCCGTATTGATTCTAATCGAATCGAAAGCCCGGGCAAGCGCGAATGCAAAAAAATGCCTCGTCCCTCCGGCTGCACCCAGCGGGACGAGGCATATCGCTTGAACCATCACGAGCGACAGGAAACAACGTTCCCGGCGCCCGGGATATTCGCTATTTCAAATTCTCACGGGCAGGTCGGCGAGATCATCTTGACGGCCGTGACCTTCATATAGTGAGGGGACTTGGGCACGCCCTTCATGGCCTCGGCGTCAGCAACAGGAACCGCCGTGCCAGTGATCTCAATCTTGTGTCCGACGTGTGGCTTCAAATTCGCTGTGGACGAAACAATTCCTACCGACTTCGGCCCCTTTTCAAGGTCGGAGAGCATGTAGGAATCGGGAGCGTCGCCGGCCCGAAGGCATCCGGTCATACTGTGTTCCTTGGGAGCATCCTGGGCGCTGGTACCCATGGAAATGGTGAACGCGCAAACAACCAGTACCGCGAAAATCAATTTTTTCATGAAAGTCTCCTTTTCTGAGAGCACCGCCGGGGATGGTATCACAACTAGGTTCCGAGCAATCCACAAGTTCGAGAAATCATGTGCTTCTACAGGGTTCGGGGTACTCCGGCAGGCATGTCGAATTTTTCGCTTCGCACCTCGATAGCGCTGCTTAGAGCCAGACGGCCAAGGGCTGCGCTGGGCTTCGGGATGCGTTATGATGAACTCCGTTCAACACGTGAGAAAGGAACAGGATCCGTATGTCCCCAGTATCGAAGAATTCGTTCGGCACGCGCGAAACGCTTCAGGTCGACGGCAAACCCTATGAAATTTTTCGCCTGAGCGCGCTCGAGAAAAAAGGCGTGGGGCACATCTCGAAGCTGCCCTTTTCGCTCCTCGTTCTCCTCGAAAATCTCTTGCGGCAGGAAGACGGCCGCTTCGTCCATCCGGAAGACGTTCAGGCGCTGGCCTCGTGGGATCCGAAAGCCGCGACGCAGAAGGAAATCTCCTTCATGCCGGCGCGCGTGCTGCTGCAGGACTTTACCGGCGTGCCGGCCGTGGTGGATCTTGCGGCCATGCGCGAGGCCATGAGCGCCCTCGGCGGCGATCCGAAGAAGGTGAATCCCCTGCTTCCCGCCGAACTCGTGATCGACCACTCCGTGCAGGTCGACAAATTCGGCTCGGACATGGCGTTTGCCTTCAACGCCGAACTCGAATTTCAGCGCAACGTGGAGCGCTATGCCTTCCTCCGGTGGGGCCAGGAGGCGCTGAACAACTTCAAGGTGGTTCCCCCGGATACGGGGATTTGCCATCAGGTGAATCTCGAGTACCTCGCGCGCGTCGTCTTCGATTTGACAGTTGACGGCAAAACGTATGCGTTCCCCGATTCGCTCGTCGGCACGGATTCGCACACCACCATGGTTAACGGCCTCGGTGTCTTCGGCTGGGGCGTCGGCGGCATCGAAGCAGAGGCCGCGATGCTCGGCCAGCCGCTGTCCATGCTGATCCCGGAAGTGGTTGGCTTCAAGCTGCATGGCCGCTTGCCCGAAGGCACGACCGCGACCGACCTCGTTCTCGTTGTGACCGAGATGCTGCGCAAGAAAGGCGTGGTCGGCAAGTTCGTCGAGTTCTACGGCACGGGGCTTTCCAGCCTCAGCTTGCCGGACCGCGCTACGATCGCCAACATGGCGCCCGAATACGGCGCGACGATGGGCTTCTTCCCGGTCGACGCCGAAACGCTTTCGTATTTGCGGTTCACGGGGCGCGCCCAGGCGCGCGTGCGCCTTGTCGAGGAATACGCGAAGGCTCAGGGGATTTTCCGCACCGACGCCACGCCCGATCCCATCTACACCGACAAGCTCGAACTCGATCTCGCCACGGTGGAAGCGACGCTGGCCGGGCCGAAGCGCCCCCAGGATCGAGTGCCGCTGCGGCAATCGAAGGCGTCATTCGAAAAGTCGATCGAGGGCACCGCGCAAAAGCACGTTCCCGTGCGCAACAACGGCGACAAATTCGAGCTTTCGAATGGGTCGGTTGTCATCGCGGCGATCACCAGCTGCACCAACACTTCGAACCCTTCGTTGATGCTCGGCGCGGGCCTTCTGGCGAAGAAAGCGATCGAGCGCGGCTTGCACAGCAAGCCTTGGGTGAAGACCAGCCTCGCGCCCGGCTCGAAGGTGGTCACGGACTATCTCGCAGCTGCGGGGCTTGGAAAGTATTTGGACGAGCTCGGCTTTCAGCTGGTGGGCTACGGCTGCACGACGTGCATCGGCAACAGCGGCCCGCTCGAAGAACACATCGGCGCGGCGATCAAGGAAAACAGCCTCGTCGCAGTTTCCGTACTGAGCGGCAACCGCAATTTTGAAGGCCGTATTCATCCGCTGGTGCGCGCAAATTATCTGGCGTCGCCGCCGCTCGTGGTGGCCTACGCCCTCGCGGGACGCATGGATTTTGACATGGCCTCGGAGCCGCTCGGCAATGACAATGCTGGGAAGCCCGTCTACCTGCGCGATATCTGGCCCACGCCGCAGGAGATCGAATCCACGGTGCGCGACAACGTCACGACGGCGATGTACAACAAGGAGTACGGCGAAGTATTTCAGGGCGATGCCCACTGGCAGGGACTTAAGGTGCCGAAGGGCGACATCTATTCCTGGGACGAGCGCTCCACGTACATCAAGAACCCGCCGTTCTTTGAAAAAATCTCGAAGAGTCCCGCGCCGCTCACCGATATTCGTGGCGCGCGGGCGCTGGCCATGCTGGGCAACAGCATCACGACGGATCACATCTCGCCGGCGGGATCGATTGCGGTCGACGGTCCGGCGGGAAAATGGCTCATCGAGCACGGCGTGAAGCCGGTGGACTTCAACTCCTACGGCGCGCGGCGCGGCAATCACGAAGTGATGATGCGCGGGACGTTCGCCAACATTCGCCTACGGAATCAGCTTGCGCCCGGCACCGAGGGGGGCTGGACTGTACACCAGCCCGACGGCGAGAAAATGTCTATCTACGACGCGGCGATGAAATATCAGAAGGAGGGTGTGCCGCTGGTGGTGTTGGGCGGCAAGGAGTACGGTTCGGGATCATCGCGTGACTGGGCGGCGAAGGGCACGCTGCTGCTTGGCGTGCGCGCGGTGATCGCGGAGAGCTACGAGCGAATCCACCGCAGCAACCTCGTGGGCATGGGCGTGCTGCCGCTGCAATATCGCGACGGCGAATCCGCGCAATCGCTCGGCCTCACTGGCTTCGAGGAATTCACGATTGACGGCGTGGCCAAACTCTCCCCGAAAATGACACTCGAGGTTCGCGCCCGCAACGCGCAGGGGAAGGAAAAAGTATTTCAAACCGTCGCGCGCGCGGACACGCCAGAGGAAGTCAACTACTACCGCCATGGCGGCATCCTGCCGTACGTTCTACGGCAGATGCTCTGAACTAAAATGAGCAGCAGCGTCGATGCGCCGGATTGGTCGGCGATCCCCAGGCCGGTCGATGATGGAGCGGCGTCCCACCTGGCCGGAATGCGGATGCCGTCCGTTCCGCTGGCCGCCACGGATGGTACACTCGTCGATCTTTCGTCGCTGGCTGGCCTCGTCGTGGTTTATGCGTATCCCCGGACAGGAAAACCTGGCGTCGAAAACCCCGCCGGATGGGACTTGATTCCCGGGGCGCGAGGATGCACGCCGCAGTCGTGCGCCTTCCGCGACCACTTTGCGGAGTTGAAGGGGCTTGGCGTTGAGCGGCTCTTCGGACTCTCGACGCAGGACCCTTCGTATCAGCGCGAGGCGGCGGAACGCCTGCATCTTCCCTTTCCGATTCTCTCGGACGAGCACCTGCGATTGACCGCGGCGTTGCGGCTGCCGACGTTCCAGACGAGCGGGATGACGCTGCTCAAACGCTTCACTCTCGTGATCCGCGATGCGCAGATCGAGCACGTCTTCTATCCTGTCTTTCCGCCTGATCAAAATGCGGGCGACGTAGTCGCGTGGCTTGCAGCTGAGGCGGAGCAACCGAAGCGCGCAACTTGAATGGGACTCACGTTTTCTCGGTGTTCACTGTGCCCTCTGTGTTAAAAGGTTTCGGAGACGGAAGGCAAAGCCCTTCACCACAGAGGACGCAGAGGGCCACGGAGAAGACCTCATCCACCGAAAATTGAATCGGCGGGAACTTGTGAAAGCGGCAGCGGGCGCTTCGCTCGCCGCTGCTGCGATGGTGCGGCCCCAAGTGCTTCACGCTGCGGAGAACTCCAACCCTGCGCCGCAGACTCCCGGCGTGGACATGTCGCGCGAATGCACGGTTGCTGATCCGGAGCACTATCATCTGGAATTTGAAAACGAATACGTCCGCGTGATCCGCTGCCGCATCCCTGGGCGCGACAAAGTGAAGATGCACAATCATCCGTTCGGTTCGGTCGTCATTTTCATGACGGACCAGAATCTGCATCAGACCCTCGAAAGCGGCGCAACGGAAGAAGCCCACAACAAGGCCGGCCACGTCGTGTGGGGCAACGGCTCGCAATCCCAACATATGGGCGAGAACACCACGGATCAGCTGTACGAGTACATTCGCGTGGACATCAAAGCCGCATTGCCAAAACGTGCGTAGAAGAATCTGCGAACCTCCGATGCTTCTGGATTTCGGAGGTCGGGGCTTCAGCCCCGACGTTAGGTTTCGTTAGCGGTTGGGCTTTAGCCCCTGAAGCTTCCGTCGCCCTTTCGCCGCTTTCCACGCAAATCGAATTCTGGCAACATTCTTTCCTCGACGTGAAGGAGCCCCGCATGCGCGCGCGCGTTATCTCACTTTCTCTGCTTCTGCGATTCCTCATCTTGCTCGCTATCGCCGCGCAACCGCTTGCGGCACAGTATCCGCAGGCAGGGCCTCCGCGCGTCTACGCCATCAAAGCGGGCAAGCTGATCGACCCGGAAAAAGGCGAGACGCAGAAGAATCAAATCATCCTGGTGCGCGGGACGAAGATCGAAGCGGTCGGACCCGACCTGACGATTCCTTCCGAAGCGAAGATCATCGATCTTTCGAAGTCGACCGTGCTTCCCGGCCTTTTCGACGCGCACACGCATCTGTGCATGACGACCAAGAAAGACCGCGACGGCACCGACTATTTCCTCACCACGCTGATGGACCCGACGCCCTATCGCGCGATCGAAGGCGTGGCCAACGCGCGCGACATGCTGGCAGCGGGCTTCACCACGGTGCGCGACGTGGGCAATGCCGGCAACTACGCGGACACGGCGCTGCGCCTGGCGATCGAGCGCGGCGTCGTTTTCGGGCCCACGATGATCAATGCGGGGCGCATCATCGCGCCGTACGGCGGGCAGTTTCACCTGCAACCGGAAAAGCGCGACCTCGCTACGCCGGAATACGCATTCGCCGATACGCGCGACGAAATGATCAAAGCCATCCACGAGAACATTCACTACGGCGCGACGGTGATCAAGATCGTCGTCGACGATCAGAAATACATCTACAGCGTGGACGATATCCGCTTCATGGTGGAGGAAGCGCATCGCGACGGCCTGAAGCTCGCCGCCCATTGCTGGACGCGCGCCGGCGCGCGCAACGCCGCCGAAGCGGGCGTCGATTCCATCGAGCATGGCCAGATGATGACGGATGATGACCTGCGCCTGGCGAAGAAGAATCACGTAGTGCTGGTCGGGACGGATTTCACGGAATCAGCGGCGCGCGAGAACGGCTTTCCCGAGTTGCATTCCGTGTTCGTCGACCGGCTGAAGCGCGCGTATCAGATCGGCGTGACGATGGCGTTCGGCACGGACGCGTTCATGTACGTGCCCGGGGAGACGCGCGGGACGCAGGCGGCGGAGTACGTCAATTCCTGGGTTGAGGCGGGCGTGCCCGCGAAAGACACGCTACGCGCGATGACGATGAACGCCGCGCGGCTCCTAGGAGTGGACGCCGCGCGCGGCGAGATTCGGCCCGGCCTCGCGGCGGATATTATCGCCACACCGGAAAATCCTCTCGATGATATTCAGGCCGTGCGGCACGTGTCCTTCGTAATGAAGGACGGAAACGTGTTCAAGAACGAGTGACGATATCTCTTCAAATTAGCTACTACCCCTCCATTCGTTCTTGGTGCCGGTCGCGCCCCTCTACCCCGGTTATCAGCTACGTTGATATTCGTTCATTTCGTTGGCTACAACGAAACGGTCAACGGTAGGATTACTGGCAGGATGTATTGGAATGAAACAACCTGACATTCTGGATTTTATCTACTACCCCTTAGCACTGCTTGCCTTGGGGTTGTGGGCTTTTTTTCAGATTCGTTATTTGATTGGGCGTTATCGCAGAAAACGATGGCCTATTCTGGATGCGACGATGCAGAAGGGGGCTGTGGGCAGAGTCGTTATCGAAAGGGCTTCGATTCCTGCCAGCTTTGTGGGGTACTCCTACACCGTTCAGCAAGTGAGATACGCCGGATGCTTTGCGCTCTGCGGCGGTGAGACACAGGTACGCCGTTTGCACGATAGCCTTGCAGGCACATCCATTCGAATTCGGTATGACCCCCTGGACCCCAACACTTCCTTTCTGGTGGACTATCATGATTCACGTTTCGATGGGCTAACCGCGACACAAAGTCCGGACAAGCTGAACCAGGCGCCCGCATTCGATCTACAAGATGCAATCCGTGGATCAAGCGTTGGCAAAGAGTCCCCATGAAAGATTGGTTTCAGAAGTTGATAGCAAATGGAAGTAGGTTTGATTCCGCGAGACGCTTAACGAGCCAGGTGGAGCCAATGCGGAACTAATTCGGCGCGCGGACGACCGTCAGCGACCTGAGCATTTCCACCCAGCGCGCCGGGCGCTTTTCGTGCGGCGCGACGAGCCGGAAGGGTCCCAGCGCGCCGGGGATCGGCCCTCCATCCATCGTGTCCGCCACGATGATTTCCGAGTCCATAAAGCTGGAATTGAACTCCGCGAGTGCAAAGACGACGCGGTAGTCGTCGGCGGCATCGGCGAGGACGTAGGTCGCCATGGCCTGCCCGCGCATCGCTTCGCCTTGCGCGACACCCGCTTTTTTCAGTAGGTCTTCAACCAGCACGCCTTCGTACACTTCGGTCTTTTTCGAGTGGGCGTTGTCCACCTTGAGCGTCTTTCGGGGCATGGCCTTGAGGTCCGCCACGGTCAAGTCGAGCGGCGTCGTCACAGCGCCCGTGATCTTAAAGTCGGACGGCCCGCTGGAGGGCTTTGGCGGACGCGCATCCTGGGCGCGCGAGGAAAGACCGGGCAAAATCAGGATCGCTGCAACCAGTAGCAGGCGTCGCATGAAAGGTTCCTTTCCAGTGTAAATCGAGCGAAGGCCGTGCCGTGCGTCAGCCCTTCTCCAGCATCACCTCTGTCGATTTGATGACGGCCGTGACGCGGTCCCCGACCTTGAGCTTCATCTCCTCGACGCTGCGCTTGGTAATCACACTCTCAATCAGGTTCTTGCCGGCCTGGACGGTCACGTGGCCCATGACGCCGCCCAGTTGCAGCTCGACGATTTTTCCTTCGATCCTGTTTCGCGCCGAAAGTTTCTTAGCCATCGAATTCGCCTCGTTTCCGCGGGGAACGCCCCCGCTCGCGGGGAGTGAGCGCTCAGCTTCGGACGTTTTCGCGGCGCTGTCAAATCGGCTTAAATCGACCAAAAACAGTGCACCTTCATACGATTTGTGAGTGCTCAAATCGAACGGCGCGGACGGCCCTGAAACGCGCACTTCGAGTGGGCTCATTTCCGGCGTGGTGGGTGAGAGCTCTGTCGCCACCATCTTTGTGTAACCTGGGGAAACAATTCCTGCCCGGGAACGTCCAATAAACGTAGGATAGAGTGTCTGTCCCGCGTGTGCTTGTCTGGAGCAAATATGACTCGTTTCAAAATTTTATTGATCTTGGGGTTGGCGATTGCGCTGGGCATTGGCGCCGTGACAATCATGGCGGCGCCGCGAAGTGGAGCGGCGCAAGCGACCGCCAGCGCGTCTCAGGAAGTGCGCATTCCCATCGAGCAGCACACGCTGGACAACGGCCTGCGAGTGATTTTCTCGGAGGACCACGCGGCGCCGACTGTTTCGCTGTGCGTCACCTATGACGTGGGCTCGCGGAACGAGCTGCCGGGGCACACCGGCTTCGCGCACCTGTTTGAACACATGATGTTCCAGGGTTCGGAAAACGTGGGCAAGGGCGAGCACTTGATCCTCGTACACGTGAACGGCGGCGACGTGAACGGCACAACGTCCAACGACTCGACGATTTATTTCGAGCGTGTGCCGGCCAATCAGCTGGACATGGCGCTGTTTCTCGAGTCCGACCGCATGCGCGCCCTGCGCATCAATCAGGCGAATCTCGAGAATCAGCGCAGCACCGTCGAGGAAGAGCGGCGCCTGCGCGTCGATAATCAGGCCTACGGAAAAACGAACGAAGTCCTCTCCGATCTCGCCTACGACAATTTTGCGTACAAGCATTCCACGATCGGCTCGATGGCCGATCTGGACAAGGCCAGCCTCGAAGACGTTGCGCAGTTCTTCAAGACTTACTATGCGCCGAACAATGCCGTTCTCGCGATCGTCGGCGATTTCAATTCCACGGAGACGCTGGCCAAAATCAAAAAATATTTCGGCGATATCCCGCGTCAGCCCGCTCCTCCCGCCGTGGACATGACCGAGCCTGCGCAGACGGGTGAGCGCCGTACGGTAGTCGACGACACGTTCGCGCGGCTGCCGCGGCTCGACGTCGTTTACAAAACGATTCCGGCGAATACGCCGGACTTTTACGCCCTCGATATGCTTGGCGATATTTTGTTCGGCGGCCCGTCGTCGCGCCTTTACCAAAAGCTGGTCAAGGAGAAAGCCGTGGCGCTGCAAGTGTTCGGCGGGGTCGATTTCCGGCGCGGCCCGGCGTTGTTTCAAGCCTTTGCGCTGCTCAAGCCCGGGCAGGACGCGGGCGAGGTAGAAAAACTGATTTACGAAGAGTTCGAACGTGTCAAGACGGAAGGTGTAACGCCCGCGGAAATGCGGAAGGTGCTGGTTCAGGACCGGCTGCAGCAGGCGGAATCGATGACAGGCACGATGAGCCGTGCGCGGTCGCTCGCTCAATATGCCGTTTATTTTCACGATCCCGACTTGATCAACACGATTTTGTCGAAGTACAGCGAGATCACTCCGACCGACATTCAACGCGTGGCGCGGCAGTATCTGGGCGCATCGCAGCGCACCGTGGTTTGGACAAATCCGAAGCCGCAAGGCGCGAAGTAGCACCTACGGCACGGCGTTGTAGCGCCCGCCTTTGAGGCGGGCATCGCGGCGTAACCGGGATGCCCGCCTGGAAGACGGGCGCCACCACGCCGTGATGGGGGAAGGGGAGATTGATGAAGCGCAATACGAGGATGGGATTTGTGGTGCGAGCGTCGGCGGCTTTCGCGTTGGCCGCGGCTCTGTCGGTAACGGCGCTTGGCCAGGGCGGGCCCGCCGACGACAAATCCATCCCCACCAGCAAAGTTGAGCGGCTCAACCGCGCGCCGGTCTCGAAAGAGATCCTGAAAGTCACGCTGCCGCGCCCGATCGAAACCACGCTTCCAAACGGCATCCACCTGATGATCCTCGAGGATCACCGGTTTCCGCTGATCACCGCGCAATTCGAAATCGACGGCGCGGGGCCCATGTTCGAACCGGCGGGCCAGCCGGGCCTCGCCGGCGCAACGGCCGCGCTCTTGACCGAAGGAACAAAAACGCGCACGAGCCAGCAGATTGCCGAGCAGATCGATTCGCTGGGAGGGTCTCTGTCCGCGTCGTCGGGATTCGGCTCCGGGTCCGCAGTGGTGGCGGCGTCGGGACTGTCCGACACTTTCGACCAATGGTTCGCGCTGACGGCGGACGTGCTGCTCCATCCGAATTTTCCCGCCGATGAATTGGCGCAATACCAGGCGCGCGCCAAGTCGGCGCTCCTGCAACAGCGCTCGCGCCCGGCATTCCTGGCCAATCAGACGCTGAACCAAGCCCTGTATGGCGCCTACCCCGCCGCAATCGTTGCGGCCACGCCGGAGTCGCTGGATTCGCTCACGCCGGCGATGCTTGCGGATTGGCACGCCAAGCAGTACGCCCCGCAGAACACAGTCCTCGCAATTTCCGGCGATGTCCACGCGCAAACTCTCATTCCGAAGCTGCGAAAGTGGCTCGCGGAATGGAAGCGCACGAAAACTCCAGTGAAATTCGCTCCGGCACCGCCGCCCGCCGCGAAGCAAAAGATTTTTCTGGTGGACCGGCCCGGCTCCGTGCAAACCACGCTGCTGATGGGCAACCTAGCCATCGACCGGACGAACCCGGATTTTCCGGCCATGGTCGTTTTGAATGAAGTTCTGGGCGCAGGATCGGCGAGCCGGCTGTTTTTGAATTTGCGCGAGGAGAAAGGCTATACCTACGGCGTGTACAGCAACATTGTCGCGCGAAAATATGCCGGGCCGTGGACAGCGGGCGGAGATTTGCGCAGCGAAGTGACCGACGGAGCGATGACGGAATTCCTGCGGGAGCTCAATCGCATTCGCGACGAAAAGGTTTCGGACAATGAGCTGGACGCGGCGCGGCGCTCAGTGGTCGCGCGGTTCGCGCTTTCGCTAGAATCGCCGCAGCAACTCATCGGCTACGCCATCACCCGGAAGGCGTACAACTTTCCCGCCGACTATTGGGACAAGTATCCCGCGAAGATCGCGGCGATCAGCGCGGACGACGTGCGGCGCGTCGCGAAGAAGTATATCGATCCCGCGTCCATGCAAATCGTTGCGGTGGGCGACGCGGAGAAGATCAAGGCAGTGCTCGAAAAATATGGCCCCGTTGAAATGGTGGCCTCGTCTGATACGCTCGCGCCACCGACGAGTAAACCAGCGGGCGCCAGCGCGCACTAGCGCCACGCACCGAGCTGCACGTCAAGCGCGGATCTTTGGTGGAGACGCCTGCCGGCAATAAACGAACAGTCCGACGCCCGCGAGGATGGAGATCGCGCTGGCGGCCTGCGCGTTGGTCATCCCATAGAACGAGCGCGGATTGATGCGAATGAATTCCACGAGGAAGCGCGCCGCGCCGGTAAGCACCAGGTACCCGGCAAAGACGATTCCGTTCGGCGCGCCGCTTTTCAGCGCGCGCGCGCCCAGCCGCCACAGCAGCCAGGCAATCAGAACTGCGGCCAGAAATTCGTAAATGGGAGTGGGATGCACGCGGCAGTCCGGCGGCGCGCCCCACTGGACACAGGACTCGGTGGTCGGCACGATTCCGTTGGGAAATGCCATTCCCCACGGCAGGCTTGTAGGCTTGCCATAGTCGCCATCGCCGGAGATGAGGCATCCGATGCGGCCGATCCCATAGCCGATCGCTGCCGCGGGTGAAGCCGCATCGAGCATCAGCAACATCGGCATGCGGAAACGCTTCGCCAGGAAAATGAGCGCGAAGAATCCGCCGAGGATCGCGCCGGCAAACGCAAAACCCATCGTGCTGAAAAGCTGCGGCCAGGGATCGGCGAAGAATTCGCGCGGGGTTTCGAGAAGGTGGTAGAGCCGCGAGCCGACAAGGCCCGCGAGACCGGTGATGCCGATGATCGCTTCGGCGTCGGCGGGAACCTTGCGGCGCTCGAAGTCGGCTCGCAAAATGAAAAACCCGCAGATCAGGCCGACCGCGACCATGATGCCGTACGAACCCAGCGTTAGCGGGCCGATGTGAATGAAGGGGTACAACCGAGACTCCGTCGCCGCGCGAGTTTCTCGTAGCGCCGGGGTCTCGCCGGCTCGCGGGCCGGCGAGACCCCGGCGCTACGATGAAACGATTCGCGGACCGCGACAGTATAGCCGAATTGGAAACGCGGACCTCAGAAGCTGCGCGAAAAATTAAAATTTTGTGATTCCGAGCGAAGCGAGGAATCTCTCTTCGATTTGAACGCCAGAACAGAGAGATTCCTTGCTTCGCTCGGAATGACAAAATTTTTGCTTTTCCGCTGCCCATGAAGGCGTGTCAGGGAATTCTCAATGCACCGCAGTCTGCTCGCCGGCCGCTGGCCGGTTCCTTCGCATGATGAGGAGAAACGGAACGAGGCAAAGAATGATGATCGCTAGCACGGAGATCACTTCGACGTAGGCGATGGTCGTCGCCTGGCGGTCGAGGATAATCGAGACAATTCCGTAGGCTTTATGCGTGGCGTCGGTGCTGCCCGAGCCGCCGCTTCCCCGCAAGGTTTGAGACAGCCCGCCGACGAGGCCCTCGTAAGCCGGCGAGCCGGGCGTCGTGTGCGCGACCAGGAAATGGCGGCGGCGCTGCGCGATCCTCGTAATCGTGGTCGAGATGACCGCGATGCCAATGCTGCCGCCGACATTGCGCATGAAACTGTTCATGGAGGAAATCTGGTTGTTTTTCTCGCGCGGCACGCCCACGTACGCCAGCACGTTCTGCGGCACAAAAATAAAGGCCAGGCCGAACATCTGCAGCGAGCGCATTAGAAATGCAGCGCGAAAATCCATCGTGAGGCTGAATAGGCTGGACATGTAATACAGCGCCGCGGAAATCGAGACGAAGCCGAACGCCATCATTTTGCGCGGATCGATTCGCGAGACGAGCGCCCCCACGAACGGCAGCACGCAGATCATCACAAATCCCCCGCCGGCGAGCGCTTCTCCGGCGACGACCGCCGGATAGCCGAGCAGCACCTGCAGGAATTGCGGAATCATGACGGTGGTGCCGTAGAGAACGATCCCCAGCGTGAAGCTGAAAAACATCGCCGTCGCGAAATTGCGCCGCTGAAACAAGCGAATGTCCACGACTGGATTCGGGTGATGCCACTCCCAGACGATCCAGATGACGAACGCGTAGCCGGCCAGAACCATCAGCGAAGTGATCCAGCGCGAGGAAAACCAGTCGGCTTCCTGCCCCTTGTCGAGCGCGATTTGCAGGCTCGCCACGGCAAGCGTGATGAGTCCGAGGCCGATGTAATCGGCACGGATTTTCCTGCGGCGCTCCTGTTCCCGTTTCAAGAACGGCGGGTCTTCCACGAGGCGATTAGTCAGGAAAAGAGAAATTAAGCCGATCGGCACGTTCACGTAGAAAATCCAGCGCCAGCTGAAATTGTCCGTGATGTAGCCGCCGAGCGTCGGGCCGATCGCCGGGGCGAGCACCACCGCCATGCCGTACACGGCAAACGCCATGCCGCGCTTCGATGCGGGGAACGTATCGGCGAGGATAGCCTGCTCGCTGGGCTGCAATCCTCCGCCGCCGACGCCCTGCAATACGCGGCAGAAAATGAGCATGCCGAGGCTGGGGGCCAATCCGCACAGAAAGCTGCTCAGCGTAAACAGCGCCACGCAGGTCATGTAAAAGCGCTTGCGGCCGATGACGGTCGAGAGCCATGCGCTGATCGGCAGGATGATGGCGTTGGAAACGAGGTAGCTCGTCAGCACCCACGTGGACTCTTCCTGGCTGGCGGAAAGGTTGCCGGCGATGTGCGGCAGGGACACGTTGGCGATGGAAGTGTCGAGCACCTCCATAAACGTGGCCAGCGTGACCGTCAGCGCGATCAGCCACGGGTTGTACTTCGGTTTCCAGGCAGCGTCGATTGCTTCGGTCATGAAGTCTTTGTGGGACAGCCACTCCTGGCTGTCTCCGTGCTTCGTGAGCTCTTACTGGGGGACCGCCAAGAGTGGCTGCCCTACTTGAGCCACACTTTCGGAACCACCGACATGCCCGGCCGCAGGCGCTCCAGGCCCTGCTGGCCGGGCTTGAAACGGATGCGCACCGGCAGGCGCTGGACGACCTTCACGTAATTGCCCGTCGCATTTTCCGGCGGAAGCAAGCTGATCACCGAGCCGGTTGAGCCGGGCATCGCTTCGATGGTGCCGTCGAAATTCTGGTCGAAGGCGTCCACGGAAATCGTCACGGACTGGCCCGCGTGCATTTGCCTGAGCTGGCTTTCCTTGAAATTGGCGGTGACCCACAAATCGCCAAGGTCGGCGAGCGTGACGAGGCGCTGGCCTTTGCTGACGTGCTCGCCGACTTCAACGGTTCTCTTGCCGATCACGCCCGCGACGGGGGCGACGATCTTGCAATAGCTCAGATCGAGCTCGGCGCGATCGAGCTGCGCCTTCATCGCCTGCACTTCGGCTTGCCGGGACTGGAGATTTGCGCGCGAGATGGCCACCTGATTGGGCGCGCTCACCTGCGCTTGGCTCATCATGCTCCGCGCCTGATCGAGCTGGGCGCGGCGCTGCTCGACGACTTTTTGCGCGGCCTCGGCAGATGCGCGCGCGGAATCGACGGAAGCGGCGAACGCTTTCGCGGTGCTCACCACCTGATCGTAATCGACGCGCGAAACTTCGTTCTTGTCGACGAGAGCTTTATAACGCGCAATGTCGGCCTGGGCCTTCGCGTTATTCGCCTCGACTTCGAGCACGCGGGACTGCGCCGCGAGTTGATCGCGTTCGGCCGCGGCAAGCGCGGCTTCGGTGTTCGCCACCTCGGACTTGGACGTGGACAGGCTCGTTTCTGAAGTGCTCTGCGTGATGGGAAGGTTCGGATTTTCCGCGCGCTCGCCGGCCTGCGCCTTCTGGAGCTGTGCCTTGGCTTGCTCGACGGCCACTTCGTAGTCGCGCGGGTCAAGTTCGACAAGCACATCGCCTGCTTGCACGGACTGATTCTCCTCGACGCGCACCGCTTTCACATCGCCGTCAATCCGCGCCGTAATGCCGTTCAGGTGACCGTCAACCTGCGCGTCATCCGTGGATTCGTACGTCCGCGAATAGATCCAAAATCCAACGGCCGCGACCAAAATGATTGCGCCCAGGATGGCCGCAAAGAGGAGCGTGCGGCGCTTCCCTTCCTCGGTCGGGCCCGCGCCGCCCGCATCATTCGGCTTGGCCGGCGAATCAGCAGCCCGCGCGGCGCTCGGTTCCCGCAGTTCATCGACTGGCATGGCTATTGGCTCCTCAAAAGATCGCGCATGATTTTTTCGGCCTGGCCGATGGCCCGCGCCACGCTGGCTTTGGCCAAGTTGTGGGCGTTCAAATCGGAGATGTAATCGGACTCGGCGCTGGCGACCACTTCCTGAGCCTGCGTGACTTCCACCGTGTCCGCAACGCCGGAGGCAAACCGGTCGGAGGACTGGGTCAGTTCATCGCGCGCCAGGTCGCGCCGGCTTTGCGCAACGCGCACCAGCTCGGCGGCCGCGTTCAGATCGAGGTAGGCGTTGCGAACGTCGGCTTCGACGCGGGAGCGCGCGTTTTCGTATTCGGCGCGCCGCTGCGTCAGATCCGCGTCGGCTTCGACGATGTCACCGTGCGTGTGGCCGCCCGCCCAGATTGGAAAGTTGAGTTGGCCGCTCACATCAAAGGTTCCGTGGGAATTCGCAGGGTTGATGCCGATCACGCCGTAATCCGCGACGATGCTGAGCGTGGGCAGATGCTCCGCGAACGCCGCTTTGCGCGCGAATTCAGCGGCACGCAGTTGCGCCTCGGCAGCCTTCAGGTCGGAGCGGTTCTGCGCGGCGAGCGCGAGCGCTTGATCGAGAGCGATGTTGTCGAGCGGCGCGTAGGGCATTTTGTCCGCGAGGGAGTATTCCTGCGCGGGCGACATCCCAATGAGCCGCGCGAGGCCGATTTTCTCCTTGGCGAATTCCGCCTGCTCCGCCGTCAAGCGCTGCTGCTGGGTTTCGAGTTCCACCTGGCTCCGGGTCATGTCAATTTTGGCGCTGAGGCCCGCCGAAAAGCGGTCCGACGCCTGCTGGTAGATCGCCTGAGCGCTATCCACCTGGACCTTGGCTGAATCGACGCGCGCGGACTCGGCCAGCGTTTGCAAGTAGGCTGACGTCACCACGTATACGACAATTTCCCGCGCGTCCACCGCGGAGAGCTCGGCGGCTCGCTGCGATTCGCGCGAGGACTGATGGGTGCGAATGGCCTGGAGGTCGGCAACCCTTTGGGTCAGGTAAACCCGCAAGTCGATGAAGTTGAAAGGGCCAACGATATTGGGGAAATGAATCCCCAAGGACGGAGGAAATTTGAACTTGAAGCCGTAGGACGCAAGATCGATCTGCTGCACATTTTCGCGCAGGCCACCCGAGAAGTTGGGATAGAGCAAGCTGCGCGCGACGATGTCCTCGCCTTTCGCGCGATCCGACGCCTCGGCAGCGTCAATCGCGCCCAGGTTGTAGCGCAAGCCCTTTTTGAGGGCTTCGTCCAGCGACAACGAGAGCGGCTGCGCCGACGGCGGGCCGGCGCTGGCGCTGCCTTGAAACGCCCCCGTCTGCGCCAGGGCGGGGAGCGCCGAGGCGAGAATGCCGAGGAACAACACGAACGGGCGATGCCGGAAAAATCTCATGAGGGCCACTCGATTCTTCAGGAGTTAACGGCCACGCCTGCCGCACTCGGGGTCAGCTGTCAAAGGGGAGGGCAGACGGGCCGTCCGATTCCGCACTTAAGGCTTGCATGGCCGAAGCCACGCAAGTAAGATACATACACGTATGTATACTGTCAAGCAAAGCGGCGCGCGTACGTGACCGAACTGTCCACGCCCGCACGCGCCAAAAGGACCCGAAGCCAGGCTTCCCTGCCCCCGGGCCGCGGCCGGCGCCAGGCGGACCGCACGCGCGCCACTTGCAGGAAATTGTTAGATGCAGCGAAGCGCATTTTCGCCCAGGAGGGTTTTGAGGCCGCCCGGCTCGAGGATATCGCCGCCGGCGCCGGCTATACCCGGGGCGCCTTTTACGCGAACTTCGAGAGCAAGGAAGACATCTTCTTCGCCCTGTTCGAGGAATGGGCCCAGGAGCGCATCGAGTCCATTACGCGGGACCTTCGCCGGCACTCCAACCCCGAGGCCAAGCTGGCGGCCCTGCGAACCCATTACGCCGGATTGGCCAAGGACCGCAGGCTGGTCCTGATCTCCATGGAATTCAAGCTGTTCGCCCTTCGCCATCCCGAGGCGCACGCCCGGCTGCGGAGCAGGCACCGGCGCATTCGAGCCTCGTTCGGCGACCTCTTCGCCGAAATCATGGGCGCCCTGGGCAGGGGCATTCCGGTCGGCTATCCGGCGGCTTCGGCCTGCCTTGGCGTGCTCTCCCAGGGCCTGCTGCTGGAACACCTGCTCGATCCAAAGACGCTGTCCGATGAGGACGTGCGCCACGTGCTGGGCCTGTTTTTCGATGCGCTCTTTCAGGCTTCGCCGGAGGCCGGTTAGCAGCCGCGCCCGGTTGCAATCCGGGAAAATGTATTTGTAACGGGATTTTGGGCTATCGCATCACAGTAGTGCGGTGCAGTGCGGTACAGCATGCCTCGGATGAACCCCGAGCGGCACCTAATCCCAGCGGATTAGCGCGGACCAGGAATATACTTCCAGGATAGCCAGCAAGATTCGGAGTCTAATCGTCCCGGTTTGGGGGACCTGGAAGGGCTGGTCTCGGGAGTCGCGAGTTTTTGCCTGGTGCCGGGGAAATTCCGGCGCGGGCGGGCCCCGGAGGAAGTAGTTTCGTATGTGGATAGTCCGTTTAGCCCTGCGCAGGCCATACACCTTTGTGGTGATGTCCTTGCTGATCCTGATTTTGGGAATCCTTTCGATCTACTCCACGCCGATCGACATTTTCCCGAACATCGATATTCCGGTGATCAGCGTCGTCTACGGGTACGCCGGACTCTCTGCGGAGGAAATGGCCCAGCGCATCGTGGTGATCTACGAACGCGGGCTGACGGCCACGGTCAACGACGTCGAGCACATCGAGTCGCAATCCCTGAACGGCCTCGGCGTCATCAAGATCTTTTTCCATCCCAACGTGCGCATCGACATGGCCATGGCGCAGGTTACGGCGCTCGCGCAATCCACCTTGAGGCAGGACCCGCCCGGGACCACGCCGCCTTTCATCCTCGCCTACAACGCGTCCTCCGTGCCAATCATCCAGCTCGCGCTTTCGGGCAAGGGCCTCTCGGAACAGCAACTGAACGACCTGGCGGCGAATTTTCTGCGCAACCAATTGGCGACGGTCCAGGGCGCCGTGTTCCCCAACCCTTACGGGGGCAAGCAGCGGCAAATCCAGGTGGACTTGAATATCCCGGAGCTTCAGTCCAAGGGGCTATCGCCGAACGATGTAGTCGGCGCGATCGTCAATCAGAACCTGATCCTGCCCGCCGGAACCGTGAAAATCGGGAAGTTTGAGAACGATGTGGACCTGAACGGGAGCCCGCAATCCGTCCAGGAAATGAACGACTTGCCGATCAAGACGGTGGGCACAAACACGATTTATGTTCGGGACGTCGCGCACGTTCGCGACGGGAATCCTCCGCAGACGAACATCGTGCTTGTAGACGGGCAGCGCGCTGCGCTGATGACGGTGATGAAGCTCGGTAGCACTTCGACGCTCGACATTATCAATCAATTGAAGGAGCGCCTGCCGGTGGTCCTAGCGGGCCTGCCGCCCGAATTTCGGGCGCGGCCGATCGCGGACCAGTCGCTCTTCGTCCGCGCCTCGATCAACGGCGTGCTGCGCGAAGCGATCATCGCCGCGTGCCTTACCGGACTGATGATTTTGATTTTTCTGGGCAGCTGGCGAAGCACCGTGATCATCGCGGTTTCCATTCCCCTGTCCATTCTGACATCGATCATTCTGCTGGGAGCCATCGGGCAAACGATCAACATCATGACGCTGGGCGGGCTGGCGCTCGCCGTCGGTATCCTGGTGGACGACGCCACCGTGGAAATCGAGAACATCAATCGCAACCTGGCCCAGGGCAAGGAAATCATCCAGGCGATTCTGGACGGCGCGCAGCAAATCGCGGTGCCGGCGTTCGTTTCCACGCTCTCGATTTGCATCGTGTTCGTGCCGATGTTTTTCCTGACCGGCGTGGCGAAATACCTGTTCGTGCCGCTGGCGGAAGCCGTGGTGTTCGCCATGCTGGCTTCCTACATGCTTTCGCGCACGCTCGTTCCCACAATGGCGCGTTATTTGCTGAAGGCGCACGAAGAGGAATCCGTCGAGAGATCGCTCGCCAGCATGAACCCGTTCGTACGGTTGCAGGGGCACTTCGAATTGCAATTCGAGCGGCTTCGCAATTTCTACCGGGGAATCTTGCAGAAGTGCCTGGCGTACAAGATCGCCTTCCCGTTGGGATTCCTGGCGATCTGCGTGGGCTCGTTCGCGCTGTATCCGTGGCTGGGCGAGGACTTTTTCCCCAGCGTCGACGCGGGCCAAATCAAGCTGCACGTGCGCGCGCCAACCGCCACGCGCATCGAGGAGACGGCCGCCCTTTGCAGCGACGTCGAGCGGTCAATTCACGAGCTGATTCCGGCTAACGAAGTGGACGGTGTGATCGACAACATCGGCTTGCCCTACAGCGCGTACAACTACGCGTACAGCACCTCCGCGCCGATCGGCCCAGAAGATGCCGACATCTTGATTTCCCTGAACGCGAAGCATCATCCCACCGACCAGTACATGCACGATTTGCGGATCAAGCTGAACCGCGAGTTTCCCGGCGTTCTGTTTTATTTTCCGCCGGCGGACATCGTCAGCCAGATTCTGAATTTCGGCTTGCCCGCGCCGATCGACATTCAAATCATGGGCCGGGACGTCGACGGGAATCATGCATTTGCCGAAAATCTGGCGCGGCAGCTGAGAACGGTGACGGGAATCGCGGACTTGCGCATTCAGCAGCCGTTCAATCAGCCCAAGCTGCACATCAACGTGGATCGCACGAAGGCCATGCAGGCAGGGTTCACGCAGCGTGACGTGGCCGGGGATTTGCTCGTTTCGCTGAGCGGCAGCTTTCAGACTTCGCCCTCCTACTGGCTCGATCCCAAGAACGGCGTCAGCTATTTCGTCGCGACCCAGGCGCCGCAATATGAGTTTCAGTCCCTTCAGGATTTGGAGAACATTCCGGTGGCCGGCGGGTCCGCCAATGGACGCGCGCCGTGGCAGCAACTCGCGAATCTGGGAACCATCTCGCGAGGCGAAGGCATGGCGACGGTATCGCACTACGACGCGCAAACCATGATCGATATCTTCAGCTCGACGCAGGGGCGCGATCTGGGCGGAGTCGCGAAGGACGTTCAGAAAATTATCGATCGCAACCGCGACCAGTTGCCGCGCGGCAGCCAAATCTTCGTGCGCGGACAGATCGATACCATGCGCACCTCGTTCGTGGGTTTGGTGGCCGGCCTGGGTTTCGCGATCTTGCTGGTGTACTTGCTGATTGTCGTCAACTTCCAGTCGTGGCTCGATCCGTTTATCATCATTTCGGCTTTGCCCGCGGCACTCGCCGGAATCGTGTGGATGCTGTTTGTGACGCATACGACGATCAATGTGCCGGCGCTGACCGGCTCGATCATGTGCATGGGCGTGGCCACGGCGAACAGCATTCTGGTGGTGAGCTTTTCCAAGGAGCGCGTGCAGGAAGGACAGAATCCGATCCAGGCCGCCGAGGAGGCGGGCTTCACGCGGTTCCGGCCGGTGATCATGACGGCCATGGCGATGATCATCGGCATGCTGCCAATGGCGCTGGGCCTCGGCGAAGGTGGCGAACAAAACGCGCCGCTCGGGCGCGCGGTGATCGGCGGCCTTATTTTTGCGACGGTGGCGACGCTTCTCTTCGTGCCGTCGGTGTATAGCTTGATTCACGGCTACCGCAAGAACCCGGAACACTCAGCAATTATCGAGATTCCGGGCGAGTAGTTCGGGCCAATATTTCGGAGGGGAAGATGGAGGTTGTTACCAATCAGCGGGACGCGGCGGGAGCGCCGGTTGGCGCGTCCGGACACAACGGCGGCGCGCCTGCGCCGGGCAGTCCCGTGATTCGTACAATTCTGTTGTTGCTCGTTGTGATTGTCGCGGCCGTCGTCGTGATCTGGGGAATTTCGAGCCGGCGCGAAGCCAACGCGCAACTGGCGCAGGAAACGCAGGATCTGGCGGTCCCCACGGTTTCCGTGGTTCACCCCAAGCCGGGCGCTCCCCAGCAGGAAGTGATCTTGCCTGGAGACATGCAGCCCTATATCGACGCGCCTATCTTCGCGCGAACCAGCGGCTACTTGAAAAAGTGGAATGCGGATATCGGCGCCGATGTGAAATCGGGACAGCTGCTCGCCGAAATCGATGCGCCGGAGCTGGACCAGCAACTGCAGCAGGCGAAGGCAGACCTGGCCACGGCCGAAGCCAATCTGAACCTGGCGGAAATCACGTCAACTCGATACAAGGACTTGCTGAAGACGGACTCCGTGTCACAGCAGGATGTCGACAACGCCACGGGAAATTTTGACGCGCGCAGAACCGCCGCCGAATCGGCGCGGTCCAACGTGAAGCGGCTCCAGGAACTGCAGTCCTTTGAAAAAGTGTACGCGCCGTTTGACGGCATGATCACGGCGCGCAACACGGATATCGGCGCGCTGATCGATTCGGGCAGCAGCGGCGGAACGGCGCGCGAGCTGTTTCACATTGCCGCCGTCAACCGGCTGCGCGTGTACGTCAACGTTCCTCAGTTCGACTCCCCGCAAATTAGGCCGGGGCTTCGGGCGGAACTTGTGCTGACCGAATTCCCCGGCAAGCGATTCGAGGGCACTGTGGTCCGGAGTTCGGGCGCCATCGACAACTCGACGCGGACGCTGCTCACCGAGGTGGACGTCGAGAACCCGGCGCATCTCCTGAAGCCGGGGGGTTACGTCGAAGTCCATCTCAAGCTTCCCTCTCCGGTGAGTACGTTCACACTACCGGTGAACACGACGATTTTCAAATCCTCCGGCTTGCAGATAGCCGTTGTGAAAAGCGGCAAGACGATTTCGCTCGTCCCGATCATTCCCGGCCGGGATTTCGGGTCGGACATTGAAGTCGTTGCGGGGTTGAAGGGCGACGAGTCTGTGGTGCTCAATCCTTCCGACTCGCTCATCGATGGCGCCGCGGTTCGGCTGGCCGAACCGACAGCGCCCGCGCAGAGGAAGCCGTAATGATCGGGTTGACCGGCGATCAAAATTCGTTTCGGCGCGGCAAAATTGGCGGACTGATTTCCCCACTAACGTTTTGTCTTGCATTCGTCGGAGTTCTGCTCGGCGGTTGCACGGTCGGGCCAAAATACGCGAAGCCGACGACCGAGATCCCGACTTCGTATAAGGAAATCGGGAATTGGAAAGCGGCGCAGCCGAGCGATCAGGCGCAAAAGGGAAATTGGTGGGAAATCTTTAGCGATCCCCAACTGAATGCCCTCGAGCAGAAGCTCACCGTGTCCAACCAAACTTTGAGGGCGGCCGTAGACCGGTTTCAGGAATCGCGCGACGCGTTGCGCGCCACGCGATCGAACTTGTACCCGCTGGTCACGGCCAGCGTCACGCCAACCCAGAATAGACAGTCGCAGAACCGAGCGCTGCGCGGCGCGACTTCTCCCGTCAACTATTCGGATCTCATCGCAGAGGGAGACTTCTCCTACGAGGTGGATACCTGGGGCGCCATCCGCCGTAGCGTTACGTCCAGCCGTGAACTCGCGCAGGCGACGGCGGCGGATCTGGAAACGATTCGCCTGAGCTTGCATGCGGAGCTGGCATTCGATTACCTGACGCTGCGCGGCCTCGACGAGCAGAAACGCCTGTTTGACAACAACGTCGACGCATTTCAGAAGGCCCTCGAGCTGACGCAGAGCCGCTTTCAGGGCGGCGTCGCGTCCCGCGAGGATGTGGATCTGGCCGCGACGCAGCTCGAGCAGACGCGGGCGCAGGACATTGACATTACTTCGGCGCGCGACCAGTTTGAGCATGCCGTCGCGGTGCTCGTCGGCCAGCCGCCTTCCACGTTCCGCCTGGACCCCGCGCCGCTTCCCTCCGCGCCGCCGGTGCCTCCTCCGGGACTTCCCTCCGAGCTGCTCGAGCGGCGGCCGGACATTGCCGGTGCTGAGCGCCGGGTGGCCTCCGCGAACGAACAAGTCGGGATCGCCCGCGCGGCGTACTTCCCTTCCATCACGCTGGGGATCATCGCGGGATTTGAGGGCAGCAAGTTTCCGAATTGGCTGACGGGGCCGAGCGCGCTGTGGTCCATCGGTGGGTCCGCCGCGGAGACGGTTTTCGATTTTGGCAAGAGGCGTGCGGCTTCCGACCAGGCAATTGCCACGTACGACGAACTGATCGCGGACTATCAACAGACGGTGCTCACCTCTTTTCAGGAAGTCGAAGATTCTTTGGCTGATCTTCGCGTACTCCAGGAGGAATCCAAGACACAGGATGACGCCGTCGCGGCGGCGAATCGGGCGCTCGATCAAGCGACGAACCGGTACAAGGGCGGGCTGGACACGTACCTGACCGTGATCACCGCGCAGAATGCCGCGCTCGTGAATGAACGCACCGAGGTGAGCCTGCTGACGCGCCAGCTGACCTCCACCGTGCTGCTGATCAAAGCGCTCGGCGGCGGCTGGAACGCTTCCCAGCTTCCAGCGGTGGACTAGACTGCCGCCAGCGGATCAGAACATAAATTCCTCTGATTCTTCTCCCCGCCTCCGTGCGACGCGCGTTGCAGATCGCGCACATCGTCGGAGGCTCGGCGTCGTCCACCACATGATGGATCCAGGCACACCACGACGCCGAAGGATATTTTCAGAAATCGCTTCATAATCGTCTCAAGATGCTGATTCCGTTATTCGATCTCGGCGATTCGCCGAGCGTGGCGCCCGCCCGCAAACGGCGTCACGAGCCACACCTTCACGATTTCCAGGGCGAGGTCTTCGGGAATCATTCGCTGGCCGATGGAGATGACGTTGGCGTCATTGTGCTCGCGCGCGAGTTGCGCCGTCTCGAGGCTCCAACAAAGCGCGCAGCGGACGCCATGAACCTTGTTGGCGACGATCGCTTCGCCGTTGCCGGATCCGCCCAGCACGATGCCGCGCTCGCACTCGCCGCTCGACACCGCTTGCGCCGCCGGACGAATGAACAGGGGATAGTCGACCGGCTCGTTGCTGGTGGTGCCGAAATCGTGCACCTCGTGCCCGAGCGAAGTCAAAAGTGCCTTTATTTTTTCCTTATACTCAAAGCCGGCGTGGTCGGAACCGATGGAGATTTTCAAGGGCCACAGAATAGGTCGCGGGATTTTGGGTGTCAAGGGAGGGTGTGCGCTCGCTCACGATACTAAATTTAAAACGCAACGCCGGCGGGACGCCGGCGCCAAACGCGCTATCGCATGCGGCCGAGTTGATAGTTGAGGTTGGCGGTTTGGCTTTCGTAGTCGTACTGCGCGCTGATCTGGTCGATCTGTGCTTCTGTCAAGCTCAGTTGAGCCTGGCTCAGCTCGATGATCGAGCTCAATCCCAGTTTGTAGCGCGCCTGCGCCAGATCGAACGCCTGCGTTGCCTCTTTCAGCAACTGCTCGGTCACGGAAAGGCGCTGGTACGCGGAGCTGACGTTCAGCCACGACGTGCGCACGTCTTCGGAGATTCGATTCTGCAAGTCGCGCAGGTACTGCTCCTGCGCGGCGGCGCGGGCAACCGCTTCGGTGTGCAGCGCATTGTACATCCGCCCGTTGAAGAGCGGCACGTTGAGATCGAAACCGGCCGCGGCGTAGCTGCTGGGCAGGGGATCCTGGCGGTACGGAACGAGGCCCGCGACGCCGACCGCCGAGAGCGTGGGAAACCACAGATCGCGCTCGGCGGTGGCGTAGCTCTGCGCCGACTTCAGATCCAGCCTCTGACTTGCAAGCTCCGGCCGGCTTTGCAGCGCCTCCGTGACGAGCGGGTCGACTTCGGACGGAGGCGCGCCGGGCAGCGGCTCGTCCATCAGCTCGAACATTCGTTCATTCGGATATCCCAGCGCGTCGGAGAGCTGCGCGTACGACGACTGGAGATCGTTCTGCGCCTGGACCAGAAGAAGCTGCGCGCGGCTCAAGTCCACATTTGCGAAGCTGACGTCCAGACCCGATTTGAGGCTGCTCTTGGCCATCTGCGTCACCTGATCGGTAACGAGTTGGCGGTCCTTGACGGTTTCATTCGCGACGCGAAGGACGGCCTGCGCTTTGAGCACGTTGTAGTAGTCGAGATTGACGCGCAGCAACACATCGGCGCGCGTCGTCACCACGGTAGCTTGCTGCGCTTGCGCGTGGTAGTTCGAGCTTTTGGATAGCTCGTGCGTGCGGCCAAAATCCGTGACGAGCTGCGAGACCGAAACGCCGCCCGCGAATTTGTCATAGATGCTCGGGCTGTTCAGAAAACCTGCGGCGATTCGGCTGCCGCTCTGGGCCTCTGCCCCAGTGAGCGCGCCGCTCGCCTGCGGATAGTAGGCCGACCGAACTTCGGTGACTTGTGCCGCCGCGGCTCGCGCGAGCTGCGTGGCCGCTTGGATTTGGGGGTGGTTTTGAATGGCGATGTTTTGCGCGTCCTGCAGCGTCAGCTTCTGCATACTCGCCGCCGCTTGATTCTGCGCGGCCGGGTTTGCCGGCGGAGGCGTTTGCGCCTGCGAGCTGCAACGTGAGGCAGCGAAAAACAAAGCGACCACGAGAAGAAAGGAGCGGGACTGGCGAAGCGAGCGCATCATTGCCCCTCCTGCACAACCGGCGTCGCGGCGACCGCCTCTCGACGGCGATACATCAGCAGGTACGCAGCCGGCACCACAAACATCGTGAGAAGAATCGAGGAGATGAGCCCGCCAATGATCGCCCGTGCGAGCGGCGCGTAGGCTTCGCTGCCGGTCTCGATCTTGAACGCCATTGGCAACAGTCCCACGACCGTGGCGAGCGAGGTCATCAGAATCGGCCGCAGGCGGATTCGGCAGGCGACCGCCACGGCATCGACGAGCCCCCGCCCTTCGCTTCGCAACACGTTCGCGAAGTCCACAATCAAAATGCTATTGGAAACGACCATCCCTTGCAGCATCACGATTCCCATGAGCGATTGAATGTTCAGAGTGGTTCCGGTGATCACCAGCGTGATGATCACGCCGACGAGACCCGTGGGCACAGCCAGCACGATCAGGAACGGATCGGTGAAGGAAGCGAACTGCGCGACGAGAATCAAATACACCAGCAAAATCGCCAGGACCAGGCCGATACCGAAGCTACGGAACGAATTCTGCATCGTCACCACGAGGCCGCGCAGGTTGATGCGCAAATCGGACGGCAGTTTCGTATTGGCAATGATCTTCTGAATCGCCGCAACGGGCTTGCCCAGGTCTTCGCCCGAAGGCGCGACGTAAACGTCAATCGCGCGCTGCAGCTGATAATGGTCCACCTCCGTAGGACTCTGGATCACGCGAACGTCCGCGACTTGATTGAGGTAGGTGGGCATTTTCACTTCCGGACCGCGCAGCGGCATGGCCTTCAAATCCTCGACCGAGTGAAGCTGCCCTTCCGGATATTGCACCGTCACGAAGTAGTTGTTTCCAGTGCGGGGATCGACCCAGTAGCCGGGCGCGATCATGGCGTTCGATGTAAGCGAGGTGATGAGGTTGTCGACGACTTCCTGCGGGCTCAGATGCAGTTCGCTCGCCCGCGCGCGATTTACGTTGACCTGCAGCGCGGGGTAGTCCATGTCCTGCGGGATGTAGACGTCTGAAATTCCGGGGACGGTGCGGAACTGGCGCGCGAGATCCTGCGCCACGCGGTCGTCGGCGTTGAGGTCCATGCCGCTCACCTGAACGTCAATCGGAGCGGGAGCGCCCTGGTTCAGCACGGCATCCACTAAGCCTCCCGATTGGAAGTAGGTGCGCAATTGCGGAAGCTGGGACGCGATTCGGGAGCGGACTCGATCCATATACAGGAAGCTGCTGACGTTGTGATCTTCTTTCAGGCCGACCTGCACGAATGCCGTGTGCATTCCGGAGTTCGGAGTGAACAAAGAGGAAAGGTCGGGCGTCAGGCCGATATTCGAGACGATGGTTTCGAGTTCGTTCGGCGGAACGATCTGCTTCACGATGTTTTCGACGCTGTTGATGTAGCTGTCGGTCACTTCGATGCGTGTGCCCGTCGGGGCTTTCACGTTGATCACGAACTGGCCCGCGTCGGTGCGTGGAAAGAAGGAAACCCCCATGAACGGGTAAAGGAGGAAACACGCAAAGAACAATATTAGGAAGCCGACGACGACCGTGCCCGGCACCTCGAGCGCTCTCCGCACCCATTTCTCGTAGAAGTTCAGCATGACTTCAAATTTGGCATTGAAGCCGGAATGGAATCGCTGCCCCCAGGATTTCGTTTCGCCGTCTTTAGGTTGGCCATGATCGTGAATGGCCTTGAGATAGTTGGCGCAGAAGAGCGGCACAACCGTGACCGCATCGTAATAGGAAGCAAACAACGCGAGGACGACGCCGAGGGCGAGCGCGCCGAATAGGTAGGAACTCACGCCGAAGAGAAACGTAACCGGGAAAAACACCACCACGGCAACCAGCATGATGGCCAGCACGGCCAGCGCGACCTCGTTCGCACCGTTTACGGCGGCGACGGCCGGCTCTTCGCCCATTTCCAGATGGCGGTAAACGTTTTCAATGACCACGACCGAATCGTCGATCAGCCGGGAGAACGCCAACGCTAGGCCGCTGAGCGCCATGGCGTCAATCGATTTGCCCGCGCTGTGCAGAATGAAAAATGTGATGAACACCGAGATCGGGATGGAAAGGAAGACGGCGATCGTCGCGCGAAAGCTGCCCAGGAAAATCAGGATCATCGCGCCGGTGAGGATAATGCCAATTCCCCCTTCGCGCAGCACGGTGGAGATGGCTTCCTTCACGAATACCGACTGGTCGAACGTGACAAACGTTTTCAGTTGCGAGGGAATGTCGCGCAAGGTCTTGATCGCAGACCTGATTCCGTCCACGACGGCGATCGTGTTGGTGTCGCCGCCCTGCTTTTGCACCGCAACGTAGACGGATTTCTGGCCGTCCACGCGCACGATATTATATTGCAGCGCGGAAGCGTCCACCGCTTTCCCCACGTCCGAAATGAAGACGGACTTTTCTCCTTCGGTCTTGATCGGAAGATTATTGAGGGCGCTCGCGTCCTCGACCTGGGCGTTCGTATAGATGTTGTAATCGATCGGCCCAAGCCGCACGTCCCCGGCGGGCAAAATCAAATTCGAGGAATTCGTCGCACGAACCACGTCCATCGGGCTCAGCTCGTGCGCCTGCAATTTTTGCGGGTCTACGTAGACCATGATTTGCCGGTATTTGCCTCCGTATGGCGGAGGGACGGTCGCGCCCGGAACACCGGCGATCTGGTTGCGAATCTGGAATTGCAAGTAGTCGTGCAGCTGCGTTTCATCCAATCCTTCGCCTTCCACGGTCAGCAGACATACCGGCAAGCTCGACGCGTCGACCTTCAAAACCACGGGCGGCAGGGTGCCCTGCGGGAGTCTGCGCAAATCCGCCATCGCTAAGTTCGATATCTGAGTAACGTCCGCGTCGGCGTCGGTGCCCGCCTGAAAATAAATTTTGATCAGGCTGACGCCCGGTAACGAGCGCGACTCCATGTGGTCCACGCCCGCGGCCAGCGTAAAGAACCTCTCAAACGTGTCCGTGATATCCGCCTCAATCTGCTGAGGAGGCATTCCGCTGTAGAACGTGGCGACAAGGACGACGGGAATCTTGATCGGCGGAAACATATCCACCGGCATGCGGGCCAGACTCGTCAGCCCCAGGACCACGACGAAGAGGCAAAATACGATAATCAAATATGGGTGCCGAACTGCAAAGGATGGCATCAGCTTCTCCTTATTCCATGCGGGCAGGCTCGACGGGCTTGGGCGCGATGATTTCGCCCGGCCTGTATTGATTGAGGCTTCCGAATACGACCGCTTCGTTTTCCTGCAGACCCTTCGTGACTTCGATGTCGGTTGCCGATTGCAGGCCGAGCGTCAGCTCGCGGCGCTCGAGCTTGTCGCCAGGCCCCACGACCATCGTGATTCCTTTGCCTTCGCTGGTGATTTGCACGGCCTGTACCGGAACCGTGAGAACCTGCGTGGCCGAGTGAAGAGGAATCTTTACGGAGGCGTACATTCCGGGGACAAGCTCGTATTTCGGATTCGGAACGTCCACCTCGGTGTGCATCGTGCGCGTGGTCAAATCGATCTGATCGGAAAACCGCACGACCTTCCCTTGAAACGTCTTGCCGGTTGCCGAGACGTCCACTGCGACGGGCTCGCCGATACGGAGGTCGGAGACGGCTCTCTCAGGAACGGGAATGACGAGGCGAAGAAGATCGTTTTGCGAAAGCCGGCACAGGGCGGAGTCACCTTTATTCGAGGAAGACGAAGTCCCCGCGGGAAGCAATGCGCCTTGAAAGGCGTACAGCTCGGTGATAACGCCGTCAAACGGTGCCGTCATGCGCGAATAGTCGTACAGCGCCTGATCCTTGCCTAGGGACGCCTTCGAGGCGACCAACCCCTGTTCCGCGGCGTCGAGCGCCGCCTTTTGTGCGGAAACTTCGGCGTCCGCTTCCAAATCTCTTCCTTGAGCGACGTCGATTTCCTCCTGCGCCACGAGTTCCGGCCGGGTTTTCTGCACGTTGGCAAGGCGCGTGTAGGTGAGGTGAGCGACCTTGTAGGCGGATTGCGCGCGATTCACTTCCTCCTTCGCTCGCGACAAATCATGCTCGCTGCGATGCACCGAGGCATCGTCCTGCTGGATCTGCTGCTGCAATTCGGGGATTTCCAGAGTGGCCAGGACTTGCCCCTGTTTGACGTGGGTTCCGTAGTCCACGTTCAGTTTCTGGATGTAGCCGGAAACCTTTGCGTATACGTCCACTTCCTGGAAGGGCTGAAATTCCGAAGCGATCTCGAGTGTGTCGGAGATGTTGCCGCGCGTCACTTTGACGACGGCGGCGGCCGGAGCGTCTGCCGCGTCCGCGGCGGCCTTGCGCCCTTCGCCGCAGCCGACGAGCGCAGCGGAAAATATCAGTAGCAGAGAAATTTCTAAAATTCGGCTGGCACGACTCACTGTGTGACCTCCACAATCTCTCATCCCGCGTTCAACCTTTTCGATTCATTCTCTTGTCTCTAAGGGCGTCGACTTCCGAACGAAGCTTTTCCAGCGAGAAGGCGTTCGATTGGCAAAAATCGATCAACGCCTTCTCCTCCGCCTTCATCCGTTGCGCCACGGCCGGAATCTTGGGCGCGATTTCGTTCGGCACGGTCTGCACGCCGTGCCGGTCGCCGTGGAGAAGATCCGCGGGCCGCACCTGCAGCCCGCCAACGTGAACGGTTCCACCGAAATCGAAAACGTGGGCGAAGGCATGGGAGACTGAAACGTTGTGGGCGAACATTTGGAAGTGGAGCGCCCGGGCGGCTTCGACGTTGCGCACCGCGCCGTTCGTCACCATGCCGGCACAACCCAGCGCGACCAGGATATTTGCGTGGACATCTCCCACGAAGCAGCCGAGCCCCGGGTGCGCATCCATGTCCTCCACAACGAGCACGCGGGGCGCGGGGACGCTCACGAGATGCTGAAGCCAGTCGAGGCGGTAGTAGTAGCTGTCTCCCTCCATGGGTGGTTCGGTTGTCCGAATGCGCACGGTGGCAGCGTAACCGACCAGTGGAGGAAGATCGTCAAACTGGCAGCGGACGCTGGGGTCGATGAAACCGGAATTGCGCAGTCGCACGCCGAAGGTTTCAATCGCGTTGGCGACCGTGCACGCATCCAGTTGGGCCAGTTGCGCCAGCGCGGCTGGGTCAATGAAATTGGGAGCCGTCGAATTTGAGGTCATCGGATCTCCGAAATTAGATTTCACGGCGCAATTTCCGCCAGGCGCGCAAAATGAAAATCGCCGCCCGCGCCGATGCAAGCCCGAGCTAATTTTTGACAACAATCAACGTGGGGACCGAGTCTTGCCGTTTGTTATGCGGAAGGTGGCGCGCGCAAAGGGCGGTGGGTGAGGGAAAAATCGCACTGGCTGGCAATCGGAGCGTCGGCCGGCCGAACATTCGTGTGCACAGCTCGCTGTACGTTGATCCTCGTTTGGACGAGGCACGGAATCCACCCATCGCCGTGCAGGGCCTTGAACGGCGCCGCAAATTTCGATGTATGACTGGCGGAGAATTCCAACGCGACCCCGGCCGTGTTTGGCCCATTCTGAATCAGGACGGGCAAAAAGCTCCATTGCACGATGCCGAGGACCAGCACCGCGGCCAACACGAAGAGGCACGCGACGTACAAGCGACTGAGTGACCGCTGTGGAATCATAGGGCGGCGCCCGCGAACTCGCGCGGAGGCTGTGTTAGTCTATCTAGCATCCTGCGAGAAAAAGTGTCAAGCACTCAACCGGAATGCGCCTATCCGCAAGATATGCGGAACGCGCCCCGGACCATACGTTAGGTTGGACGTCACGGCGGTGAGTTTGGATGCGTGGAAATGTGCTGTTTGTCGAGGATGAAGAAGCCCTGCAGATGACCGTTGGCGACCGCCTGCGGAACGAAGGCTACGCCGTGGACTGCGCGAGCAACGGAGACGATGGATTTGAGAAGGCCACGCAGCTTCCCTTCGATCTGATTATCCTGGATGTGATGTTGCCAAAGCGCGACGGCTTTGAGATCTGCAAGGGCATTCGGGACGCGGGCCTCATTACGCCGATCCTGATGCTCACGGCGCGCGGGCAGACGCTTGATAAGGTCAACGGCCTGAAGATCGGCGCGGACGACTACGTCACAAAGCCGTTCAACATGTTGGAGCTCGTCGCGCGCGTCGAGGCGCTCATGCGGCGCGCGCCCATTCGCCCGGAGCCGCCGGCGCAATCCGGCGGCGTGGATTTCGGGTCAATTCATGTCGACCTGTTGGGCACCGAGGCGTTGCGCGACGGCAAGCCGGTGAATCTTTCCGCGCGCGAGTTTCAGCTGCTGCGCTATCTACTCGAGCATCGCGGCGCGACGCTTTCCCGCGAGGAGTTGCTGAAGCAGGTGTGGGGATACAGCGCGGACATGTACACACGCACCGTGGACGTGCACATCGCCAGCCTGCGGCAAAAACTGGAGGACGATCCCAAGCAGCCGAAGTTCATATTGACCGTGCAGGGGCTCGGCTACAAATTCAAGGCGTGACGACAATGCCGAAGAAATCGCAGCTGTTTTTGTCATTCCGAGCGAAGCGAGGAATCTCTCCGTCGTTTGTGGCCCAAAAGAAAGAGAGATTCCTCGCTTCGCTCGGAATGACAAAAATGTGGGGACTTCGCGACTAGGTCCATTCCATTTAGGTTTTGAAATGAAACTACCCATCAAAGAGCGCGAATTCTCTACCGTCATCATCATCCTCGCGGTGATCGTGGTGATCGTCCTGGGCGTGCTGCAGTACCGCTGGAGCGGGCAGGTCAGCGAAGCCACGAGCATCCGCCTGGCCGACAGCTTGCAGATGTCCATGATCAACTGGCATCTCGATTTCTTCCGCGCGCTCTCGGAAATCTGCGTGGCGTTGCGCGTGGATTCCGACGCGGCGGGCGCAGCGGCGGACTGGAACCAGTACGCGGCCAGATACGCGGATTGGAAAAAGGCCACCGCGAATCCAGGTTTGGTTACCGGAATTTACGTTGCGCGGACGGGCGACAGCCCGGAAGCGCAACTGCTTCAGCTTGCACCTTCGAGTCAGCGATTCGATGCGAACGCGTGGCCCCCCGCCCTGCGCGGGCTGCGCGAACAATTGGAGAAATTCTCCCGCATACCGCCCGCCGACCGCGCCGGGGTCACGGGGGAAACGAATACCGCGGCCGCGATGGACTCGAACGCTGCGTTCGAGAACCGCATTTATGCAGGCGGGACATTGGCTGGCTGGCGATTCGAGCCTGCAATTCCAGCGCTGGTCCGGCCTCTTGCGATGGCTTCCACGGTTTCGGGGTCTCAACAGGCGCCCTCGCGTACCTCGGCGGGCTGGATCGTGATCGCGCTTGACCGAAACGATCTGCGCGACAACATTCTTCCCGCGCTGGCGCAACGATACTTTAGCGGCACCGAGGGACTGGACTATCAAGTGGCAGTCACCGCGGGAAGACATGCAGGCGAGGCGCTGTACTCCTCCGACGCGGGCTTCGGCGACTCGGAAGTTTCCGACGCGGACGGGACGATGAACATCTTCGGGCGCCGTCGCGAGTCGGCCCAAGGCTCGCCGATCCGCATCTTTCACACGCCTTCCGAGGAAAGTGGCCCGGCGGCATCGGTCGCGGTCACCTGGTTTCCGCTCTTGAGGGATGCCGGCGCGGATAAGGATTGGCGCCTGGTCGTACGCCATCGACGCGGAGGCGCGCTCGGCGCGTTCGTGGCGGATTCGCGCCGCCGCGATTTGGCGATCAGCTTCGGCGTGCTGCTCCTGCTCGTGATCAGCATGGCCATCCTGATCGTCACGAGCACGCGCGCGCAGAAGTTCGCGAAGCTGCAAATGGACTTCGTCACCGCCGTCTCTCACGAGCTTCGCACGCCGCTCACGGTGATCAGCTCGGCGGCCGAGAATATCGCGCACGGCGTAGTCGAGGGAAAATCGCAGCTCGAGCAATACGGGTCGGTGATCGGAGCGCAAGCTCGAAAACTATTTGAGATGGTCGAGCAGATTCTGCTCTTCGCCGCGATCCGTGAAGGCAAGCAGCGCTACAGCGTCCGTTCGCTGGAAGTACGACAGATTCTGGACGCGGCTCTCTCCGGCACGGCCGGACTGATTCGAACGGCGGGGTTCCACGTGGAACAACAAATCGATTCGAACCTGCCGCAGGTCGCGGGCGACCTTGCGGCGCTGTCCCAGTGCGTGCAGAATTTAATCACGAACGCGCTGAAATACGGCAGCGAGCAAAAGTGGATCGGGATTGAGGCGCGGCTAGCGGAACATGGAGTGACGGGGCGAGAAGTGCAGATCAGCGTCACCGATCGCGGCATCGGAATCGCTCCCGAGGAATTGCGGCATATTTTCGAGCCTTTCTATCGCAGCCCGCACGTCATGGCCGCGCAAATCCACGGCACGGGCCTTGGCCTACCGCTGGCCAAGAGCATCATGGAGGCGATGAGGGGCCAGGTGACCGTAAAGAGCGCACCGGGGCGGGGCAGCACGTTTACGCTGCACTTGCCGTGCGCCGAGCATGCCGCGCGGCAAGTGGAAGCCAAGGCGAACCAGGCAGCTTCCGGCCAGTCGCTCGGCGCCACGTAACATACAGTAAAATAAGGCCTTAGCGGGCCCCCAGATCCGGTGCCGAGTTAGGCGCGCCCCTACCTTTTCTTCACTGCCCCCGTGGCCCCTTTTTACAACATCCTTACAGCAGACCGCATTCGCCCCATTGTAATTTCAAACTATCGGACTCGATTCGGCTCTGGGTGTGAAGCCGGGAGGAGCCCGTCGATCGACAGGGTCCTTGGGTACCTTCATGCGAAAGCGAATCGGCCTCATTTTCGGTTGCTGCCTCGTTTTGACGCTTTCGCTCGCCGGCGTTCCCGTCTTCAGCCAGATGAACACTGGAGAGATCGACGGGACTGTGCGAGATCCGGCCGGCGCCGTCGTGGCAGGCGCGACGGTCGAAGCGGTAGAGACCGGGACGCGGCTGAAATATTCCACCAAGACCAACGAAGCCGGCGAGTATCTGCTGGCTCAGCTGGCCGTCGGCCAATACAACCTGACTGTGACTACGCCAGGCTTCAAACAGATTGTTCAAAAAAACGTCGAGTTGCACGCTGGCGATCGGATTCGCCAGGCATTCGCGCTGGAGCTTGGCGAACAAAGCGAGATGCTGACCGTGACCGAGTCGGCGGGTTTGCTTCAAACGGAATCGGCTGCGATCAAGGACACGATCCAGCAGCAACAGGTGATTGAACTTCCTCTCAAGGGGCGCGCGTTTATCGATCTGGTTGCGTTGACGCCCGGAGTGACCGCAGCGCCGGCGGGCACGCGCGGCGCCGCACTGCAGCAAACGGGGCAGACCTACGGGATTCTGGGGCAGCGCGGCGGACACAATTTGTATCTCGTCGATGGCGTCTCGGTCACGGACGAGGCGTTCAACAATCTCGTGCTGAGCCCTTCCGTGGATGCGGTCCAGGAAGTCAGCATCAATCAGACTTCCTACGACGCCGAGTTTGGGGGTAAATCTGGCGGCATTATCAACGTCATCACCAAATCCGGCACGAATCGGTTTCACGGCAGCGCATTCGAGTTCTTGCGGAACGACGTCTTCGATGCGAAGAATCTCTTCGTCAAACCAGGAACGGCCAAACCGCCCTTTAAACAGAATCAATTCGGCGGTTCGTTCGGCGGCCCTATCGAACACGACAAGACATTTTTCTTCGTTGATTACGAAGGCGAGCGTATCCGCAAATCGTTAACCGATGCTTTCATCGTTCCGACCGCGTCGGAGGCAGCGGGAAATTTTCCGGGCGGCACAGTCTCAACCATCGATCCTGTGGCCAAGGCCTTGCTGGCAAAAGTCGCTCAGGGACTTCCGGGCGGCTTCCCGGCCGTCTCCGGCGCCAGCGCCACGGTGAACGTGACCGAGCTTTCTTCGATAGGGATCAACCAATACAACGCGCGTGTCGATCACACATTCAGTTTGTCGGATAGCGTCTTTGTTCGAGGCTCGATTTTCGACGACAACGAATTCGATCCCTTCGGATCAGGCGCATTGAACGAGACTCTGCTCCCCGGCTTCGGCTACCGCCTGCGGACCCACACGGACAACATTTCCGCGGCCTGGACGCACGATTTCAACACGTCCTGGCTGAATGAACTTCGGTTTGGATGGATGTGGGTCGGCGGAGGACAATCCAGCCCCAACGCCGGAACCAATTTCGCCGGCGCGACGGGCCTTCAAGGTGTGAGCACAAACCAGCTGGACATGGGCTATCCGGACGTGACCATCACCGGCTTCACCACACTCGGGGAATCGCCTCAGTACGTCACGCGCAAGGACAACGACTACGAAATCTACGACAACGTGATCTGGCATCACGGAACCCACACCGTGAAGTTCGGCGGGTACTTTTTCCATTTGGACTTCGAGCCGGTGAATGCCATCAATGCAAGAGGTACGTTCGCGTTCAGCGGTCTGGCGAATTTTCTTCTAGGCGACCCCACGCAGGGTTCAGGATCATCGCAAGGGCGAGGGAATCTGCTAGGCGGCACCGACTGGGTTCATCTCTACGTCGAGGATGCGTGGCAGATCACGCCAAGCCTTAAGGTCGATATCGGCCTGCGGTACGAATACAACCGCAACGTGACCGACGTGAACAACAACGTGGCAATCATCAATAATCTCACGCCGGGCGGCGAGATCGTCATCGCGAGCAACGGCGCCGGGCAACTCTCATCCACGGTGACTGCCCTGCTGGGAAATATTCCCGCCGGCCTTAAGTTCACCACCTCGGTGCAAGCCGGATGGAATAACAGTCTGCTTTCGGCTCGACCGCTGCGGCTCGCGCCGCGGATCGGGCTAGCATGGTCGTTGCCGGATCATAAGACGGTGGTTCGCTCGGGGTTTGGGATTTACACGAATCAGGCGGCCTACAACATCATTCAATTCGGGGCGCTGAATCTTCCCTTCTATGTGGCCAAGACGGTGAACAACAGCCTCGTCGGCGGCGTTCCCCTCGACAACACCGAGGATATCCTGAGCGCCAAGGGCTCCTTCAGCGGAAACAATATCAATCACGACTTCAAGATCGAGTACAACAATGTGTGGAATCTGTCGATCGAGCGGAGTCTCACGTCGAAGACGGTGGTTCAGGCCCAATATATCGGGTCCTACACCGTTCACGCGGACAACGAAACCTACCAGAATCTTTTCCCGGACAGCTGCTTAAACCCGGCGACCGGCTGTACACACGCCCGGCCAATTTCGCAGATGAGCGGATTCCCGTCGATCACCTGGGACGGATGGGAAAAGTATCACGCCCTGACGCTGACGTTGACGCAGCACCTCTGGCAGGGCCTTGTCGTCAATGCGAACTACACATGGTCAAAGGCCCTCGACGATGCGTCCAACCCCGGAGCGGACAATGCCGAGCCCAACTTCCCGCAAGACCCGGCCAATCTGGCGGCAGAAAAAGGTCTGTCTGACTTTGATCACCGGCATCGCATGGTCGCCAATTTTCTATACGAGATTCCGTTCCTGAAAAACTCCGAGGGCTGGGTCCATACCGCGTTCGGCGAATGGCAGGTAGGCGGCATTTGGACGCTGCAGACGGGGGCGCCCTTCACGGTGAATCTGCCGAATGACAATGCCAATAGCGGCGAGCCTTTGTCCGGACCGTCACAACGGCCGAACCTGACTTGCGACCCCAACAGCGGTCCCAAGACAACCGCCGAGTGGTTCAACAAGTCATGCTTTGCGGCACCGGCGGCGTTCACGTACGGGAACGCGGGCCGAGACATCTTGATCGGGCCCGGCCTCGATAACTTCGACGCCACGTTGCAGAAGCAATTCCCCCTGCGCGAGAGCATGAGGCTGCAATTCCGTTTGGATATCTTCGATTTCTTCAACCACCCGAATCTGAACGCGCCAATCGGCGCCGGACGGTTATTCAGTGCGTCTTCGAGCTTCGGACAAATCACCAGCGCACAGGACCCGCGCGATATGCAGTTCTCGCTGCGGCTGGCGTTCTAGTAGCACTTTTGTAGCGCAAGCTTCCAAGGATCGTCTCTGCCCCACTCTTTGCCTTCCGAGCGAAGCGAGGAATCTCTCTGCGGTTTGAAACACACAACGGAGAGATTCCTCGCTTCGCTCGGAATGACAAAATTAAATGTTGGGCGTGCGCTATTTAGGCGGCGTCGCTTTGCGCGTCCGGGCGGACGATTTGAGGAAGCATGGCGCGGGTGCCGGGCGGGAGGATGCGCACGGTGTGCTGGAAGACAAACTCGAGAAATCGTTGCGCGACTGAAAGCTTGGCGTGGAGGGGATCGCTCTCGCGGAAACCTTCCGCGCGAATGGCGAGGCAGTCCGGGGCATTTTCGATTTGCAGGCGGCGAATGGCGCGGTAGGGCTTGGCCTGAAACGCGTTCGCCAGGCGCAAAATGGCCGCGAGCCGAATCAGGGCTTGGCGCAAGGGCAATTCGTAGACGCTGAGCCTCGCGTGATCCGGATACGGCAGGGCGCGCCGATGGAATCGAGCGATGACCGCCGCGAACTCGAGGTCCTTCCTCGACCAGCCGGGCATAGGCGCCAGCTTGCGGATCATCCGGTACGATTCCTTGTGGTAAGCCTTGCCCTTCTTATATCGGCCCGCGTCCTGCAGCAACGCTGCAGCGTGGAGCACGAATCGCTCGTCGAATTGCGGTTCCGCGCTCATCAACCCGCAATTGGCCAGCCCGTCGTACACCTGCAAGGAGAGCCGCGCGATCCTGCGCGCGCGCGGGAAATCGGGAGTCACGAAGGAGGCCCACGCTCCGAGCCGGGCGAGTCCCGCCGCGCGCAAGTCCTTTTCCGCGGGCAAGCTCTCGCGCCACATCCGCAAGGGAGAGGTTTTTCCGGACACCTTTTCGCGATACTGAGCCAGGCGCGGCGCCCGCTGCTCCTCGACTTTCGCGCGCCACTCGGCAAACTTCGCTTCGTCGAACAGGCTTTGATTCTTGACGATCAAGCCCTCGAGTACCGTGAGATCGTGAATTTCGCCCAGCAAGTCCTGCAAAATCTTTAGATCGGACTCCCACGCCGGGTAGAGCGACGGCAAAAAATTCTCGACGGCGTAGCGGAACTTTTTGAGGCCCACACGCAGGCGATGGTAGGCACCGAGGCTCCCGCTGCGCTGCGCGCGGCGATTGAGCGCGCGGACATTTTCCAGAATTTCGAGGATCAGGGATTCGCACGCGGCGCGGTCGGAAGCGACGCGGCGGTAGTGCTTCGCGAACTCCCGGCGCCAGCCGCGCCACTCCTTGCGGTCAAACTCGCGCACGGCGGCGCGCGCGTCGATTCTGTCCTGCTCGTGCTGTTTCTTCAAAATGTCCAGAAGGGCGGCCGTCGAGGGTTCGTCCGGCGCGCCCAGCTTTTCGATCCACTCGGTGAGAATCTGAGCGTCGCGAAGCGCCCCGAGCCGCTGGAACATGCGGCGGGCCGATTTGCGCACGGCCTTCCAATCGCAGGTTGGGTCGAGGCCCCGCATGGCGTCGGCGATGAGGATGGACCGCCGCAGGGAAACGCGCAGGTCGTGGATCGGTTCCGCCGGTAGCGCCCCACCGACGTTCGAATGCTCCTCGAGAACGCGGTCCGCCCAATAGGCGAATCCGACCTTCTCTTCCGGAGTGGATTGCGCTTGGGGCAAATCAGATTCCATTTTCTTTTCGCGAGCCAAGAGTGTTTATTCTATCCACCGGCGCCGGTGAAACGCAAATGCGAGAAGGAGCTGTTGCGGGCTACTCCTGCACGGCTGAGGTCTGCTCCTTGCGCGCCGGAATCGCGGCGGCCGTGGCGCGGCGGGGCTTGGCATAGTGTTCAAAAATGCGCCAGCCCAGCAGCAAAGCGAAAACACCGGCGTATTCGAGGGGAAGGTGGATATCCGATTTCACGAGCCACCAGAAATGAATCACGCCCAGCACCGCGGTGAAGTAGATCGCGCGGTGCAACGTAGCCCAGCGCCGCCCGCCCATCCGGCGAATCCATCCGGCGGTTGAGGTGACGGCAAGGGGAATCATCAGCACGAAGCCGGTGAATCCAACGGTAATGTAGCGCCGCTTGGCGATATCCGCCCAGATGCCGTGGAGATCGAAAATCTGGTCGAACGTGAGGTAAACGGAGAAGTGGCAGCAGCCGTAGAAGAAAGCAAAAAGCCCGAGCATGCGGCGAAAGCGAATCAGCTGCGGCTGCTTGACCAGCTTGCGCAGCGGCGTGATGCACAGCGTGATGGCCACGAAGCGCAGCGTCCAGTCGCCGGTGGCGTGCTCGAGGAACTGGGTCGGATTCGAGCTCAAATTCCCCGTGAAGCCCTCCCAGATCAGGATGCCGAGCGGAACAAGGCAGAGCAGGAACACGAATACCTTGGTCCATTTACTGGTCAAAATGGAATTCATGATTTCTCTTTCTTCAGTAATATTTCTTTAGATCCATGCCGCTGTAAAGGCTCGCCACCTGGTCGCTGTAGCCGTTGAACATTTGCGTGGGCGTATTCTTGAAAAATCCCGGCAGGCGAACTTCCTTGGCCTGGCTCCAGCGCGGATGATCCACCTTTGGATTCACGTTGGAGTAGAAGCCGTATTCGTGCGCGTTGGTGATGTTCCAGGTCGTCGGCGGCTGATCCTTGACGAACTTAATCTTCACCAGCGACTTGATGCTCTTGAATCCGTATTTCCACGGGATCACCATGCGGACCGGCGCCCCGTCCTGATTCGGCAGTGTCTCGCCGTACATCCCGACGCAAAGAAGCGCCAGGGGATGCGTGGCCTCGTCGATTCGGAGGCCTTCAACGTAGGGAAGATCGATTCCGGCTCGACCCCACAGCGGCATCTGCTTCTTATCGAAATAGCTCTGAAACGCAACGAACTTCGCGTTGGAATTGGGTTCCGCCGCCTTGATTATGGTGCTGAACGAATAGCCGATCCACGGCACCACGATGGACCAAGCTTCGACGCAGCGGTGGCGGTAGATCCGCTCTTCGAGCGGCGCGAGCTTCAGAATTTCGTCCATCGTGTACTTGCGCGGCTTGGCGCACTCGCCCTCGATCGAAATTTCCCAAGGCGAAGTCACGAATTTCGTCGCGTTCTTCGCCGGATCGCCCTTGTCGGTGCCAAACTCGTAGTAATTGTTGTACGGGGTCACGACTTGCGGAGCCGTGACCTTCTCGGTGGTGCTGAAGGGGCTGGAGGCAAGCGGGGAAAGCTTCGCGGCGGCGTAGGCTCGCGTCGAGGGGCTGACCATGTCGGCAAGGCCCTTGCCAGCCAGGGCCAACCCCCCCGCTATCCCCAGGCCTTGAAGGAATTTGCGGCGGTTCAGGTACGCCTCGCGAGGGGTTACGTCCGAATACTTCAGGTCAGGGGATCGCTTGACCAGCATTGCATGCCTCCCGGCACCGGTTGTGCCGCTCTCATTTTTCTATACATCTACTATACGCCGAAACCCCGCGATTGGATGAGGGAGGGTCATAGAAAGGGAGCGCAATGTGCGGAATGGCTCACGTTTCGCGGCCGCATTCGGTTATCGAGCCGGCGCCGGGAAAGGGTACAAACGAAGAGAAGTGATGCGCGCAATTCGAGAAAAGTCCTTATCCATGCCGAAGAGGGTCGCGCGATTCTCAATCGCAATCGCTGCGATCAGCGTATCGACCGTCTTGAGGCTGATGCCCTGCGACGCAGCCAGCCTCGAAATTGCGGCGGCCTCCCGGTAAGTCGTGAAGCCGCTTGGCTCGAGTAATTGCCACTGCGACAGGAAACGCTCGATCAGCTGGACGTCTCGTTTGATGCCCTGCAGGATTTCCGCCACGACGACGCCTGCAAGCGCGAAGGGCTCGGACTCGTCGATCATCCGTCGCAACTCAAAACCGGCGCGGCCTGGGGTGGGCCGGAAGAAGTCAATCCATACGGATGTGTCTACCAGGATCACCGCCGATTGCCGCGCGTTCGATTGAGGTTGCCTCGCCAAATGCCGCTGCCGAAGTAAGCCAGTATTCCCTTGCGGGCTTCCGAGCGCACCAGCAGCTTCAGGGCTTTGTCCACGATCTCACGCTTGGTCTTCAGACGCGTGAGCTTCCTCGCCTTCCGGATCAAGTCGTCGTCCAGTACGATGTTCGTTCGGCCCATGTTTACAGCATACACCATTTTTTAGCAATTGTGTGTATGATCCGCAGGTGGTTTTCTCCGTCAACACGGTTTCCCCGTCGCAAATCCCGATTACGCCAACCGCTGTAGCCCGCCTCTTTAGAGGCGGGGGCGTCTTTGGGGGGGCGCACAAGGATCCCCGGGTCTAAAGAGCCGGGCTACAACAACTTGCGATGCCCACCGGGGGAAGCCAACCCAGCCGGACGAGTTTATTCAGAAAGGTCTGAGTTTATTCAGAAAGGTCTTTGGTTAGCGATTGGCGCAATCGCTCCTGTAAGTCCGGCGCGAGTTTCCCCCCGGCGGCGGTGAGGTAAAAGACGTCGATGGCGGTTTGGCCTTCCGTGTCAATGAGAGCGATATCGATGTTGCATTCCTGCTGAGCGAAAACGGAGCTGATCCGGTACAAGAGCCTAGGCCGATCCTGCGTGATGATTTCGATCAGCGTGCTGTGCGCGGAGCATTCATTGTCAAACTGAATCCGGGGAGGCGCGTCGCTCTTCGCGGGCTGATCCTTTTCCATTTCGAGGCGCTCGCGAAGCATGCGCTTCAGGTCGCGCTTCCCCGTCAGGACGTCGTGCACCGCGGCCTTGAAGCGCTCCCACGCCGGAAGATTCATTTCCAGCGTGCGGTAGCGGTCGGTGAAGGAAAACGTGTCGACGACGGTGCCGCTTGCATTTGAAAACGCGCCGGCCTTTCCGATATTCATGCCGCAGGCAGCCAAAGCCCCGGCGACGGTCGAGAATAGGCGCGGGCGATCCTTGGTCACCACCGTCAGTTCGTACCAGTGGCGCGAGCGCTTCAGCGCAAGCTGCACGGGATCCTGACCGAGGCGGCCCGCCATTTCGAAGTGCCGCAGAATCTCGTCGACGGGATGGGTGCGAAGGTAGCGCCGCGGCAGGCCGTCGAGAAACGTTTGCAGTTTCTGACCGGCAGCGGCGGCGAGCGAGCGCAAGTGGTTCAGGACCTCGTCGTTCGCGTCCCCATGAACGCGCTCGTCGACGCTGCGATTGAAATAGTTGGCCGTGCCGATGTAAAGCTGCCAAAGGTCCTCCGCTTTCCACGGAGTGAGCGCTTCGGGGTTGACGGCTTTGATGTCCGCGTACGTAAAAAGGCACAGCATTTTCAGCAGCTCCGGGCTGCCAATGCTCTCCGCGAATTGCGAGACGGTACGCGGATCGAAAATGTCCCGGCGGAGCCCCGCCCCCAAGTCCTGATGGTGCGCGATCAGGAAGAGAACGGTTTCCCGGTCGGCCTTGGGAAGTTCGAGTCGCGCGATGCACTTCGCGGCGATCCCCAGGCTGGCGGCGATGGAATCGAGGGGCGCGACGCCTTTGCCGGTGTCGTGCAGCAGGATTGCCAGAAGAAGCAGTTCGGGCTGGTCGAGCTCGCCCAGAATGCCGGCGTAGCGCTCGTCCCACTTGAATTTCGATTGCCGCAAAGCATTCAGGTTTTCGACGGCGCGGAGCGTCTGTTCATCCACCGTGAAACGATGCGAAACGTCGCGCAGGGCGAGCGCATCGATTCCGGCAAACTCCGGCAGAAATAGAGTCAGGAGATGCAACGAGTGCATCGAACGCAGGGCATCGGCCGCGTGCGGCTCCGGCAGGAGATCCTCGAGAAAGCGCCCGAAGTCGGGTCCGCTCGGAGGGCTCGCCGCCAATCGCGGTGCGGCGTTCTCGAGTTGGCGCTCAGCGGCCGGGCTCAGCTTGAAGCCTCTCTTCGCGATCAACCGGAAGGCGCGGAAAATCAGGGCTGGATCGGGCAGAGCCTCCGGCTTCTGGAAGAAAATCAATCCGTCCACGACGGAAAAATCCTCGTCGGAAAATCCGGTGCGCCAAGTTTCGAGTTGCCGGTAAAAGAGCGACTGCGCGGCGGGCATCTCCTCGAGCAACTGCCCGGAAATCCTCTCGACGGCGCGCGCGTGGGTAAAGTAAACGCGCATCCAGTCCGTAGTCGCCTGTGGACGGGCGTGTTGAACCCCAATTCCCTGCGCCCCGGCGTCGTCCTGGGCATCCCAGGTGAGAAGATTGAAATCCCGGCTGTTGCGGAAATGCAGAAAGCACCGCACAGAGGAGAAGAAGGCCAGCGCCGCCACCATCGCCGGTTGCGCTTCGGAAGAGAACAGACTGCCCGGGTTGGGCCAGGCGCCGCCCTTTTCCATGACGGAGAGCGCGGCGAGCCAGCGTGCGGTCACGAAATCTTGAAGGCCGCCCGGACCTTCCTTGACGTTCGGTTCGAGATGGAAGACGGTGTCGGCGAATTTGCGATGGCTCGCGCGAGTCAACTCGGCGAGTCGCTCGACCAAGGCCTGGGCCTCGCCCATCATCGCTGCGGGGATGATCCTGTTCCGAAGCTCCGAGGACAGTCCTTCATCGCCGCAGAGAAACCGAAAATCCAGCAGGGAAAGAATCGCGTCAGCTCGATCGGAATCAAACTGGACGAATTCCGGGACTGCGCCCGACGCTACTGAGCACTTCAGACCAATCTCGCTCATCGCTTGCGAGAGCTGCTGGGCGCCACCGCCGAATTTTCCGGCCCCCTCTCGCGCTTTCGCCAATACCAGCAGCTCGATCTCCGCATAGGGGAACGGAGTCTGCCGGCCTAGATCTCCCGTAGCGGCGACCAGGACCTCGCTCGAACCGCCGCCTGATCCGGCGGCGATCTGCGTCCACAGCCGCCGCACGATGGTGTCCAAAAGCGCCGACCTCTGCCGCAAATAGCCCGAGCCGTCCCTCCCCGCGGAAAATTCACGTTGCAGACGCGCGGATTCGTTTGCGTATTGCTCCCGCAATTCGCTGCTGAGTGGAGACTGTGTGGGCATGCCGCCGCTTGAGCCTTCCGCGTTGAGAAATGCGCCCGTTAGAATCGCACGGCGCCGCGGGAAAAACCAGTAGTTCGCCTCGCGCGGAGTGATCGGATCCTATCGACCGCGAGTCGTGGCATAAAGAAACTTCAGATTCGGCCGCCTCATGGAAAAACAACAGCCAGATTCAATAATCAGAAAGTCGTCCACTTCCTTGAAAACATGCGGTTTATTCTGTCAGCGCGGCCCGCGTCCGGCCGCGTTCCAGAATCGGAACTGCTGGTTGGATTTCTGATGGCTGGGATAGATTCTTTCTTCCGCCAAAAGCACAGCGATGTTGGTAGAGTTGCATCATGGCATCAGTCCCGTCTCAGAAGCCCCTCGATGGGCTATTTGCGGATTATCAGGTCGGTCCGTTCTTCGACGAGATGTTCTCGGCGCCAGGAGTGCCGCGGCCACACTACGCCAAGATCTTTGAGAAGCTCGGCGCGATGATGCCCGCGCAATTTGAGGAGCGCCGCCAGCACGCCGATCTTTCATTCCTGCTTCAGGGAATCACGTTCACGGTGTACAGCGACGGGCGCGGCACCGAGCGGCTCTTTCCGTTCGACCTGATCCCTCGAATCATTCCGAATTCGGAGTGGAGGAGGATCGAGGCCGGGCTGGCGCAGCGAGTGGTCGCCCTAAATCTCTTCCTGCAGGACGTCTACGGCAAGCAGCGCATTTTCGCCGACCACCAGATTCCCCGCTCGCTCGTCTATTCGTGCAAGCATTTCCTGCGCGAAGTGATCGGCATCGAAGTGCCGCGCGGGATTCACACGCATATCTGCGGCATCGACCTGGTGCGCGATTCCAAAACCGGCGAATACTGCGTCCTCGAAGACAACGTGCGCACTCCGAGCGGAATTTCCTACGTGCTCGAGAACCGCCTGGTCATGATGCGCACCTTCCCGGATGCGTTCCCCGAATACGAGGTGCTGCCGGTCAACCACTACCCGGCCGAGCTCGCGCGGATCTTGCGCAGCCTTTCGCCGCGGGGAGGAAATGACGCGCAAATCGCCCTGCTGACGCCCGGAATTTACAACAGCGCGTATTTCGAACACAGCTTCCTCGCGCAGCAGATGGGAATCGAGCTGGTCGAAGGCCGCGACCTGATTGTTGACGGCGGGATCGTTTACATGAAAACGATTCACGGCCTGAATCGCGTGGATGTGATTTATCGCCGCGTGGATGACGAATTTCTCGACCCCCTCACTTTTCGCCCGGATTCGGTGCTGGGCGTTCCCGGACTGATGGGCGCGTACCGCGCGGGGAATGTGGCGCTGGCAAACGCCGTGGGGAACGGAATCGCCGACGACAAAGCCGTCTACGCGTACGTGCCCACGTTCATTCGCTACTATCTCGGCGAGGATCCGGTTCTCCGCAGCGTGGAGACGTACCTGTGCTCGAAAAGGGAAGACCTCGCGTTCGTCCTCGATCACCTGCCGGAACTCGTCGTAAAGGCGGTGGGCGAATCCGGCGGGTACGGAATGCTGATGGGCCCGTCCGCGGATCGCGCGAGGATCGAAGATTTCAGGGAACGCATCAAAGCGGACCCGCGGAACTACATCGCCCAGCCGGTGCTTCCGCTCTCGCGCGTGCCGTCGTATGACGCAACAACCGCATCGATCGCCGGGCGCCACGTCGATCTACGACCGTACTGCCTGTATGACGGCGAGAAAGTAACGATCGTGCCGGGAGGACTGACGCGCGTGGCGCTGCAGCAAGGCTCGCTCGTGGTGAATTCATCGCAGGGCGGGGGGAGCAAGGACACCTGGGTTCTGTTCGGAGAGGACTGAAATGCTGTCGCGCATCGCGGAGTCGCTGTTCTGGCTGGCTCGGTATATCGAGCGCGCGGAGTACACCGCGCGCATTCTCGACGTGAACTTCCACACGGTGCTCGAGCAGTCCAAGGACAAATACCGCCTGCACTGGGATCCGCTGATCGTGATGGCCGGCGAGGAAGAGCGTTTTCGCAGCTTGTACGGGGACGCCGACGCGCGCGCCGTCTTCGAGTTTCTCGCGTTCCGGCAAGATAATCCCAGCTCGATCGTTCAGTGCATCACCAAGGCCCGCGAAAACGCGCGGACCATCCGCGACTTCATTTCGCGCGAAATGTGGGAGGACATCAACAGCTTGTACTTCACCGTGAATCGTTTCCAGCCGGACGAGGAAATGGCGGCCGGCCCGCACCGATTTTGCGACGCCATTCGCTTTGGCAGCCACCGGTTTCACGGCGTGACGGACGCGACGCTGCCCCACGACGAGGGCTGGGAATTTCTGCGCATCGGCTGGTTCATCGAACGCGCGGAAATGACGGCCCGGCTCGTTGACGTGCAATATCACGTGCTGTATGACGCCCCGGCCGAAATCGGCGGCGGGGACAACCATCAATGGATGGCCGTGCTGAAATCCGTGGGCGCCTACGAGGCCTATCACCGGAAATACCACGCCTCGATCGAGCCGGAAAAAGTCGCGGAGATGCTGATCCTGCATCCGCTGCATCCCCGCTCGATCCGCTTCAGCATGGCGGAAGTGCAGTTCGGCCTACGCGCCATCAGCGGCACGGGACCGGGCTCCTACGCGAATGAAGCCGAGCGGCTGACGGGGAAGGTTCTGGAAAGGCTGCGCTACGACCGGATCACGGAGATTTTTCAGCTCGGCCTGCACTCCTATTTGAACGAGATGCTCCAAATGTGCGGGGCCATCGGCGAAGACATTGCCCGAAATTACTTCTACTACGCGGTGGTCGCATGAACCGATATCACCTGGTGCACGCCACGGAATTCCGATACGACGGCCCGGTTTCGGAAAGCTACAACGAGGTTCGGCTGCGTCCGATTCACGACGAAACGCAAAGCTGCCTTTCGTTTCGCCTGATCACCAACCCCGCCTCGCGCGGCACTTCCTACCGCGATTCCTTTGGAAACTGGGTGCATCAATTCAACATTCTGCCCGAGCACCACTTTCTGAAAATTGAGGCGGAGTCCGTCGTTCTCGCTCATGAAGCCCCGCTCGTGCCCGGGGGCGGCACGAAGCTATCCGAGCTCGACGATCATCGTGAGAAGCTGGTCGAAGAATTTCTCGAATTCATCGGTCCGACCGGGTACGTTCCGCACGTGCCGCAGCTCGACGATCTGATCGCCGCGGCGAGCGCCGGTTGCGACGGCACCGTATCGGGATTCGTGAAAGACGCTTCCACGCTGATTCACGAAAAATTCAAATACGTGAAGGGCGCGACGCACGTGAATTCGTGCATCACGGATTCGCTCGAGTCCGGCGCGGGGGTCTGTCAAGATTTCGCGCACCTGCTGCTGGGAGTCGTTCGCAAGCGCGGCCTGCCGGCGCGCTACGTCTCGGGTTATCTGGTGCCCGAAAGCGCGGCTTCTCCGGACGCGAAATTGCAAGAAGTGATCGGAGGATCGGCCTCGCATGCCTGGGCGGAAGTCTATCTTCCTGGTTCAGGATGGGTTGGACTCGATCCTACGCTGGGAATGCCCCTCGGCTTGCAGCACGTGCGGGTGGCGTACGGCCGTGACTATGGAGATGTGACCCCGGTTCGCGGCGTGTATAAGGGTCACGCGGGTCAGCGGCTTTCCGTGGACGTGAGCGTGCGGCCCGCGATCGACAACGACGGCCGCGAGCAGCTCAGCGAAAACAAGATCGCCGCGCCGGAGCCCCCTCCGATTGTCGAGAGGGTGCAACAACCGGGGCACCAGCAGCAGCAACAGCAGCAATAAGTTACAGCCCGGCTCGACGGCGGATCACCCGCGCATCGAGCCGCGATTCATATCTACTTTTTCCTGGCCTTCGCTCGAGAACGTTTTTTTGCGCGCTTGCCGGATCCGTTACTGCTCGAGCGGACCTGCGCCATGATGCGCTTCAATTCCCGCTCAAGGGAAGCTTCGATTTCATCGGATTGGCGTTCGCCGCGAGCCACGCGGCTGACGTAGGACGGGTCCACCTTCAGTTGCCGAGCAACGCGACCGTAAAGACCCCGGATCAACGACGCCAGATTCGTGGGAGCAGGTCTTAGAACACTCTTTGAACGGGGCATGAGGCTCCTTGAATTTGGATTATCAAAGAATCAGGCCGAATTACCACCCGGTTGCAACAGGTTTGACGCAAATACTATCGCACCGACTATGGGTATGCAACTATTGCATGCAATTCACGCGCTTCCGTCTCCGACTGCGGGCTGAGAGTTGGTTTGCCGCAATGAAATTGCGGCGATCAAATCAAGGAATCAAGAGCAATTTCCCGGTGGTTTTTCTCCCCTCCAAGTCCTGGTGCGCCTGTCGGGCATCCTTCAGCGGATACAGATGCTCGATCCGCAGCTTCAGTTTGCCCGACGCGATCATATTCAACACGTCGCCGGCGCGCTGCTGCAATTCCTCGTGGCTCGCCATGTGATGTACCAGCGTGGGGCGCGTGATAAATAACGAGCCTTTTTGCCCCAGCTTGTTCAAATCAAATGGCGGAACCGAGCCGCTCGAAGCTCCGAAGAGCGCGAGGTAGCCGCGAGGGCGCAGAACGTTCAAGTCCTGATCGAAAGTGGTCTTCCCCACTCCGTCATAGACCACGTGAACGCCTTTTCCGTCGGTGAGGCGCTTGGTTTCCACTTCAAAATCCTGCTTCGTGTACAAAATGATGTCATCCGCGCCGGCTTCGCGCGCCAGCTTGGCCTTTTCCTCCGTGCTCACGGTCGCGATGACGCGCGCCCCGAGCGCTTTGGCCATTTGCACGAGCAGCAATCCGACGCCGCCCGCCGCGGCATGGATCAGCGCGATGTCGCCGGGCTTCAACGGATACGTGCTGTGCGTCAGGTAGTGTGCCGTCAAGCCTTGTAGCAACGCAGCGGCCGCCTGGTGGTCGGTAATTCCCGCCGGTACGCGGACAAGCCGGTCCGAGGGAATCGCCTCGTACTCGGCATAGGCGCCGGTGATCCCGGTGTAAGCGACGCGCTCCCCCGGCTTGAAATCCTTGACGCCACTCCCAACCTCGCTGACGACTCCGGAAGCCTCCTGCCCCACAATGAAAGGCGGCGTGATGGGATAACGGCCCTCACGAAAATAGACGTCAATGAAGTTCACGCCCGAAGCAGCAATCTTCACAATTACTTCATTCGGCTTCGGCTTCGGGTCGGGAACGTCCGTGTACGTGAGGACGTCCACACCTCCCGTCTTGGGGACAAGAATCGCTTTCATCCAGGCTCCTCGAGCAGCTGTACTAGGTCCAGTCCAATAGCGGACAAAGAGCCGGTATGATAATCCAACCAGCCTGTGGAAAATTTGTGGAACTTTCTATTTTTGAGTGGATTTCGAAGCTCTTTGTGTGCGCTTCGAGCGAGAGTATTCGTAGAGAACGGGCGGTATCGCCGCAACGAGAGTGGCGATTGGTGTGTCGCTAGGCCAATAATACTGCCACGGCAGGTGAATCAACGCGCCGAAGCCCGCGTAAAATCCGAACAACCCAAGAAGCGCGTCAAGCCACACTCGAGGTCTGCGCGTTTTCAGAACCATGGAAGCAAAAAGGCCCGCGAGCGATCCGGCCGCGGTCCCAATCACGACGAACTCGGCGAGTGAAATGAAAACGACTTCGAGAGAGACGGGAAACATCTAAGTTGTCCTTCCTTTGCGTTTCAGTGCAACGAAATCGTCCAAGCAACAAGTCCAAGGTTCGCGGCTGCCAAGAACGCAAAAAGACAGGTCAACAGCGCGTGGCCTACGACAAACATTCGGCCTCGAGGCCAGTCCTTATATTCGTAGTAAAAGAAGTCGACAGCGATGCGCAGCGTCCAGTAGATACCGATGAAAAGGGCTAAGCCCACTGCCGCGCGATCGCCGCGTAGCAGTTCGTCATGCAGGGTGAGTGTCAGTGTTCCAAAGGCAATGATCGTCAGCACCGCGAATCCACCGTGGACCCACATCAACTTGCGATTGAATGGCGTCAGCTTGCCCAGATCCTCTTTCCAGCCCAGTCGCGCGGGCACTTGAAAACTCGCGATCAAAACGCAGAAGTGGCCGATGCCCGAAAACCACAGGGCGAGACTGAAAATTTCTTCGGCGTTGCGCAGTTGAGGCCATACGGAAAGTATATGAGTCATGTGCACTCCCTTCGGCGCTAGATTCGGCCCAATGCCGCGAGAAATGGCAGAATCACTCGATGCACAAACAAAGGATGAAACAGCAGGTACGCCGGCGCACCCGCGCACACGAGCGCGAAAAGCCGGCCTCGAATTCCGGATTTGAGGCCACATCTCACGCCCAGAAGCGATCGCTCGATCAAAACCCCCAAACCCTGAATGAGGAAATAAAGCGTCGGCAATCCGTAGCCACCTCGCGCCGGGAGCGAAATGACGAGATCGTGGATCACTCCCGAGGCGAAGAACGAGAGCAAGACTGCGGCTGGGGCGCCTAGCCGGGACCGCGCCGGAGTGAAGACAAGGCGGTGCGTCAGTTGACGGAAGCCGAGATTCCACCGACGCCCCCAGAAATCGCTGAGCGAGGTCGCGGAAAGCGGTGATTGCATGATCGGCGGAGCGTCAATGCCGGCGGACCGCCACAACAGCGACAAGACGTGAAACGCGCCAAAGTGGAGGGTCAGAATGATTCCAACCATTCCCTCCCAGCCCACGAGCATGCCGGCTGCCGCGTTCGCGTGACGAACGGCTCCCCCCAGCAGCGCCACGCCGCACGCAGTTTTTGCAAGGGCCCAAATCCACTCTTTTTTCTCGATGGGTCCCGTTCGGCTTTTCGGGTTCAAGAAAGCGGCAGCGTCCATTCCGGGCCAAGCAAAGAGGAACCCAAGATTCCGTCCAATCGATGCGCCTGTAATGGCCCTTTGATCCCACCATGCTTGCCATTTGCAGCCGAAAAAAATCGCGATTGAAAACACCCACATGAAGGCCCACGGAGCGAGACGCGCGCGATATGCGATCGCGACAGCGGGCAAGGCGAGCAACGGAATCCACTCAAGCAACAGAGCTCCTATGGCATCCGTCTCCCAAACCAAACAGGATGCTTCTCGGGCGGAAGGCTTCATTTCAGACCCCCTCCGCTTCCGTCGCCCCGCGTCTCGATAGCGTCCATCCGATGAGACCGCAGACGATAAACACGAGGCCGTTGGCCATGCCGTGGGACTTCGCGATCTCATCCAAATGCACGAACGGCTGCAGAGGAAATTCACAGACCCACAACAGCTGGACTAGAGTCCGCATGGATTCCTCCCTTGAGCGAAATGCCTGAGACGCTCTGCGTGAATCATCGGAAATGCCTCTTGAGTTCTGACGAGTATTGCTGGCCGAGAGAGCGCGCGTTTTGATCGAGCCACTCGCTAAACCGGGTCCAACCCGTCGGAGGCTGGCTCGAAATGAGAAGATTTGCCATGAGGCCGTCGATCTCTTCTCTCGTCAGGATCACATCTCCCACCGCCGCTCCGATGACGCGCAGCATTTGGAGGGCGATGAGCGGCTTGAAATGGACCAATCGAGGGGCTTTGCCTACGGCGTGGGCGATCTGCCGTACCAGGTCCTCGAAGGCAAATGTTTCGGGCCCCACGGCATCGAGAATTCGGTTCGTTTCGCTGCTCGCCTCAGTGAGCGCTAGGTCCGCGACGTCTTCCACAAAGATGGGTTGCAACTCATATCGCCCGGACCCCGGAATTGCGAATACAGGAGCGTGCCGGACGAACCAGGCAATGTTGTTGATAAGGATATCTTCCGGGCCGAAGATTACCGTGGGCCGAAGGATGGCGTAGGATAGCCCCGATTCCACGATTGCTTTCTCGACGTGCGCCTTACCGGAGTAATACGGTAAATGCGAATCGAGACAGGGATTCGCGATGCTGAGGTGAACGATTTTCCCCACGCCAGCAGCGCGCGCGGCTTGGATCAACGCCCGCGAATTGCTGACTGCTTCCTCAAACGTCGCGTGGCCGTGATTGAATCGCACCCAATACGTGTTGTAGAGGACTCGCGCTCCGCGTAACGCGGATTCCAGACCTGCTGGATCCCGGAAATCGAGTGGAGCGACTTCAACGCGATCGTCGAACTCGTGCCGCTGGTCAGGCTGCCCGGTAATTGTTCGTACTTTCCGGCCGGCATTCAGGAGACGCCTCGTAATGTATTTCCCGGTGTATCCAAACGCCCCGGTCACCACATCGAATTCGCATCGATCACTCATGTTTTGCCGCCTGTGTTGCGTCGCGCATGGGCAGGGCGCAGCGGCCCGAAACACACGTTCGATGATTGGCAAACCAGCGGTAGGCCCCGTCAAGAAGGCGCATGGCGCCGGGCAGACGAGAAGCGGCGTAGAGCGGCCAGGCCCACCAGATTTGGCGGGAGAGATAGACGATTGCCGCTGCGCCTCCGAAGATTTCGCCCTCGGCGGTTGCCACCCGCATTTCCCGGAGCATATCTCCGGGCGGCAAGTTCAGCAGCTCCTGCACACGCGGGTCCTGCAGGGCCGCGAGGCCGAAGCCGCGCGATTCGAGGGTGCAGCGCAAGCGGCGGGCGAGCGAAGAGCAGATGCGGCAGTCGCGATCGAAGAAAACCCAGCCGCGGGCGGCGCGACTTCCTTTTGAATCAGTCATTTCTGAACTGAGAGAAATCATGAGCCACCAAAAAAGAGGCGGTCGCCCGCCTCTTCCCTTCTAACCGCGCAGCAGCTTGCGGAGGCCGCCGCGGAGCTTGACCATGCCCTTCAGCGCGCTCGGCGAGAGGCTGCGGAACTCCTCAAAGAGCGCGCTCAGCAGAACGATGAATTCCAGGAGCTCTTCCATCTGCTCGCGCGCGTAGGCTTCCGTCGAGCTGGATTTTTTGGCTTCCGCCACGCATTCGCGCACGACCCCGATCGTAGGGTCAAATTCGCGGCGCTTGCGCTCTTCCAGGATCACTCGGAACATTTCCCAGAGGTCCTTCATGGACTCAAAATGCTGCCGCCGATCCCCAAAGACGGATACGCCGCGGACGATGCGCCATCCTTGCAGCTCGCGCAGGCTGGTGCTGACGTTCGAGCGCGCCACAGCCAGCGTGTGGGCGATTTCCTCGGCGGAAAGCGGCCGGTCGGAAAGAAAAAGCAGAGCGTGGACCTGGGCCACGGTGCGGTTGATGCCCCAGCGGGTGCCCATTTCGCCCCAATGGAGGATGAATTTCTGGGCGGCGGGGGAGAGCGATTTGGAATTGTCTATCATTTCTGTCTGTACAGAAATTACAGCATTGAGGGGATTTTGTCAAGGGGTTCTTGAGGGCCGCTGGCGGGCGCTTTTTGGAAATGTGACTGGTGATCGGTGACTGCTGACTGGTGAAAACCGCGGGCGCTCGTTCGGGACTCGGTGCGGCACATGAAGCAAACACCAGAGCGCTCAAACGGGTGGCGCGAGTTACTTAGCGGCGCTGCGGCGGTCGCGGATCTCCTTCAGGTGATCGCGCAGGGCGCCGATAATCTCTTCGCGGCGGCCGTTGACGATGTTCCTGCGAAGCTCTTCGAGGGCGATGTGGACGACGTCATGATGGTGGAGTTCCTCGGGCGCGACCTCGTTGCTGAGCTCGAGCCAGAGGCCGTGCAGGAGATCGATTTCCTTGGACGTGAGCCGCGGGGCGTGCGGGCCCAGATAAAAAATGTGCTCCTGGCCGCCCGGGGTGTGAATCTCCAGCGTCAGTTGCGGCTTTGGCTCGGGCAGCGCTTCCCAGGCCAGGCCCGCGATGCGCGCTTCGTCGGCCACCACGCGCCACGAGGACATGCCCAGGGCGATCGTGGTGGACTGTAAGCTTTGCGCGGCGAGCAGGATGCCGTCCCATTTTTGCGTGGCGGGCGCGACGGCCAGATGGATCGACTTCCCTTTTTTCTCCGCGAGCGCCAGGGCATGCGTAAAGAGGTGTTGCTCGTTGACGCTGAATAGCTCAGCGGCGCTGAGCTCGTGCTCGCCGGAACTGGCGCGGCCAAGAAGCCGGAGGTGCAGCACAACCACATCTTTCTCGCGGGGATGAACGCGGTTCAGCACCGCTGAGAGATTGTCGAGCGTGTTGTGGTTGCGAATCATCACCAGGACATTGCCTGGACGGACGCCGAGCCCGCCCGGCGTGAGCGCTTCCCCCGGCTCGACGTTGAACATGTCGAGGTCCTTGTGAGCGGACCCGTGTTTCTTGGTAACGTGCTCGGAAATCGTAAACACAGCAAAAAATACGATCGTGAAGGCCACACCGGAAAGCGTCGCCACCTGTTTGGTGAACAAATTGATCAAGCACAGCGCAAACAGGGTCAATGTAATGAGGGCAAGCCCGATCGGAATTTCCACGCCGCCGATCGTCAGATTGAACGGTACGCGAAACTCGCGCTGGCCCGGCTGCTTGTACCGCAGCACCAGTACGGCCAGCCCCTTCATCGCGAAGCTCCACATCACGCCAAACGCGTACGCTTCGCCGAGAACGAAAATGTTTCCGCCGCTCAGGAAAATCGTGAGGAGCTGCAGCCCCACCACCATATTCAAAATCCGGTAGGACGTTCCGAATCGGGGGTGCGGGCGCCGGAACCAATCCGGCAGAATGCCGTCCTCGGAAACGCGATTCATCACGCCGTTCGAGCCGACGATGGCCGTGTTGACGGCGCCGGCCAACATCAACGTCCCGACCACGACAACAAAGGCGCGGAAGGCCAGTCGCAACTGGATCGGTCCGACCAGGTACATCGCCAGGCCGCCGATCGGGTTATCGAAGAAATTCTGTCGCACCGAATCCGGGATAATCATCACGGCGAAAAACGCCACGCCCGCCGTGAAGATCAAGCTGTACAGGAAAATGACGAAGCCGGCCTTTTCCAGATTCTTCAGTTTGGGATGCTCGACTTCGCGGTACACCTGCGCCATGGTCTCTTCGCCGCTCATGGCCAGCACCGAATGCCCAAGGCCGATGAGGATGCCGATCAGTCCAACGGTATACGGCAGACTCGTATGGTGCAGCCAGCCGAGCGCATCGTCGGAATAGACGATCGTCGAGAGCCGCGGCAGGGGCGGCAAGTGGGCGCCATTCAGGTACAGCGTGTAAGCGCACCACGCGATCATGATCACGACCATCACCGTCGTGACGTACATGATGCGCAGAGCCTTTTCGCTCGATTCGTGAATCCCCTTGATGTTCTCCCACCAGAAATAAACCGTGACGAGGGCGGCAAACGTCGCGGCGGTGAAGTTCACCGGAAGCACCAGCGTACTGTGCATGTAATGCAACAGTTCGTTCAACAATCCGACCAAGTACAATCCCGCCGAGACGCCGCTGATCGGCCCCGTCAGGATGTAATCGAACATCAGCGCCGAGACCGAAATCTTCGCCAGCGTGCTGCCCATCGCCTCCTTCACCACGCGGTAGACGCCGCCGCGCACGAACATACTGCAGCTCTCGATGTACACGGACCGCACCGCGTACGCCAGGCACATGATGGCGAGAATGAACCACGGGCCGGTTTTTCCGATGAAGTGTTCCGCGATCGCGCCGGCGTAAAACGCCGACGATCCCATGTCGTTCAGGACGATAGCCGCCGCGCGCCAAAACGATACGAAGGCGAGCATCGCGGTCGTGGCGATAAGAACCCTGGGCAGCGCGTTTTTCGGAGCCGAAGCGGACGGATGAGGAATATGGTTGGTCGGCATATCTGGTTGAATTGAAAACCTCTACAACGCTCGAGGCGCCGCGGGTGCTCTCTCCTTCATTCGTGTGAACGATTGGCTCGGGCGTCGAGACGGACGAAGCGCACGGCGCGAAAACGTGAACAGCTACAACTGTCCAGCCGTCGCCGCGCATCCACTCGAAAACTGCCGGCCCACTCGGAAACCTTCAGCATTTTTAGGCATTAAAAAATACATCGAAATTCGTAAGGAAATCATAAAGAGACCCATCATTTTTTCCGATGCGAACCCTCACGCTGGGCATTCGACCGCGCAGGTCCATGGACACAGTGGAATAGCCGTCGGTCAAATCACGCTGGAGCGCAAAGCTGCTTCAAGGGCACAAACTGGACACCCGTATTGAGTTGGGAACACGCGAGAGACTCTCTCTTTTACAGGGCCTCTGGAAGCGGCTAAATAGACTGTGGCTGAGGAATCGTTTGGTCGCATTTGCTTCTCACCACCCGGCCTTGTTTTCAGCGCAGTTCAGGGACTGCGCGGCCCGGAAGCGATGCGCCAAACCCGTCGGAACGCACCTCATCATTCTATTGGCAGGGGGAACCTGCGCATCGTGATCGCCATGAATACCATTTACCTGCTCGTCGTCAGCATTGCTCTCGTCTATGCCGCGCTCCGTTTCCGGCGTTCGGCGAAGGATCCGGAACCAACGGATGCCTTTCCGGGCTTTCGCCCGTGCATCGGATTCACCGCGCTCGACGGCATGCAGGCGATCTCGCTCCTGCTTGAGAATGAGTCCACGGCAGACGTATGGGCGGAGGAAATCGAAATCTCACTGGTCGATCTCACCGCCAATAACCAGACCGCCGAAGCGTCCTGCCGTGAGATCTTGAAGATTCGGCAAATGGTGAGCGCAGACGACGTGCTGCCGATTAGTTTGGCGGGAGTAATCTACAAGGCGGCCGGCGGACCTCAGCGCGAATATTCCTGCACGTTGTCCTCGGTTTTGCGATTCCGCGTTGATGACACCTGGTTCGAACGAAGCCTCGAAAACCATCGGATCCGAATGCTCGGGCTCACCGTTTCCGATGTTCGACGCGAGCGCAAACCTGCCCCCCAGTTTCCACCTCACCCGGAACCGCAAAGCGTTGCCGTCGTCGCGGCGAAATTCAAATAACTTCAGGACGTGGGAACTTTGCCGGGCTGGCCGACGAGCGTCGCAGGATCGGCGCCTTTCTTCGGCCGAAATTTCTGCGTTCGTCCGCCAAACGTTTCCGCCGCGTACAGATTGCCGGCGGAATCGACCGCAAACTGGTGAACGCCCCAGAACTGGCCAGGAAATGATCCGTAAGTTCCCCACGCGTACAGCAATTTCCCGTTCAAATCGTATTTCAGAAATTTATTGTTGACGCCGTCGGACACCCACAAGTACTGATCCTCGGACATCATGATGTCGTACGGCGAGCGGATATTGTCCCACTCGTCGATGTACTTTCCATTTTCGTCAAAAATCTGGATGCGGCTGTTGGACCGGTCGGCGACGTACAAACGGCGCTTCGCGTCGATGGCGATGGAATGCGGCAGGTTGAATTCGCCGTGCCCGGAGCCCTTGGTGCCCCAGGTCATCAGATATTTTCCGTTCTTGTCGAATTTCACGACGCGCGTATTCACGTAGCCGTCGGTGATGAAAAACGTGCCGTCGGGCAGCCAGGCGATGTCCGTGGGCCGCGCGAAATGCTTGTCGTCCGAACCGCGAACGCCGTGCTCGCCCCAAGTCATGACGAGTTGCTTGCCGTCATGCGTGAATTCAAAGATCTGATCCACTTCGTCATCCACGATCCAAACATGCTTTTCGGGATCGTACGGGCTGATCCGCACCTTGTGCGGACCGCGCCCGCCGGCGAATAGATGGTCCCACTGCGTCCAGTCCTCGATCAGCGAGCCATCCGCATCGACGATCAGGATGCAGTGCTCAAGGCGCGGCTTGCCCTGCGTCGCGGGCGTGCCGAACGCTCCATATCCGCCGGTGTAACCCTCGGGCGCCTTCTCCGGAACGGGCAGTTCCCCGCGCTGCAGCAGAATGATGCGATTGGGATTCTCCGCAAAGACGCCGCCCTGCGAACCCCAGGTCCAACCCGGATGCCCGAGCGGCTTCGGCCAACCGGTCACGACTTCGTACGGGCCGGTTTCATTTTCGCCGCCCTTTTCCTGCGCCTGCGCCGAAGCCCGCCAGGCAATCGGCGCCAGCGCAATCGCCAATAAGAATGCACCCACTGCCGGGATCACTCGCCTCTCCAATTTCATTTCGTCCTCCTGAAGCGCCTATGCAGCTGAACCTCGCCGCGGAGATTGTCCTGCTCGTATACCGTCACGCTTTTACATGGGCGAGTGATTCATGTCCACACAAAAATTGGGAAGCGGGCACGAGGGCGAATGCGCAAGCAAAATTCGCGGGCAGCCGTGAACAGTTGCTAAGAGGCTTTTACAATGCGGATCCGTTGCATCTCCACGCGCAAACAAGAATTCAGGAAATCACGAAAGGCGGGGTATTGCTCCGGAGAAATGCGGCTCTGGGTGAAGCTGATGGTGAGAGAGGCCACTAGATTATTACCGTCCAGCGAATAAGCAACGTCAAACCCTCCGAAGTCCGATTTGAGTTGAGTTGGATTCGGAAGGTTGGCGACGCGCATATTGGCGGGCAACTCGATCCGGTACGTTCCCCGAATCTGCCACGGCGTGCCTACTTCCAGGGGAAGCTTGCGAGGGCGCGGGCCAAGTTCGGGCTCGGAAATGCCCGAGAGGAAGAGCGGTTGAAAGAGCCAGGAGTCACCGGAGGAAGCCGATGAGAAATCTCCCTGAAATGAAAATGTCTCGCGGATTTGTTGCCCGCTGTCCTCAACGCCCGATATGGAGGCACGCTGAAATCTTGCCCCATTGACGTAGTTCGCGACCCGGCTCTCAAAGACTTTCAAAATGTCGGCCTGCGAACGCTCCCGGTAGAAATAGCGCATCTCCGTGTTTCTGGCTCCCAGATACCTCACTTCAACGTCCGCCGATCCCCTGCCATCAGGTTCCAAACGCACCTGAGCGCTGTACCGAGTGCCATTTCCTTCAACGGGCGCCTCCGGAATTTTCCGAAGATCGCCTCGTTCTGGATAGGCGATCAGGGCAAATACGCCCTGATCCATTTCGGGCAGATTGCCGAGAGGATCCGCTTCCGAAGTGGGATCGATCCAGAGAATTTTCGCTTTCGAATCGTAGGCTGGAAACTTCTCGACGGCCGGTCTGAGGCTCTCACCGACCGGCAGCGCGACGATCATGTGATCGAACGTTGTAAGCGTCGGTACCGTGGGATCCGCCTCCACGTCTCCCCGGGTGCCTACGAGCGCCGGATAAGCGCGAATCCCAATCTTGTTGAGCATGGTGATCAGTAGATTCGCCTTATCCTTGCAATCGCCGTACTTGTATTTGAAAACGTCAGCGGCCTGATGGGGCTGGTAGCCTCCCTTGCCGATCTCAATCGCAACGTAGCGAATGTTCCTCGAGACGTAGCTGTAGAGTGCGTTCAGCTTGGCCAAGTTATCGGTCTTGTCCGCTGACAAGGAATCGACTTGCGCGGACAGCTCACCAGACGGTTTTTCCCCGTCATCAAACAAAACGTGATAATCGTGCCCCGCTTCCTCCCAGGACTGCATCGCCGCCGGCCCCTTCGCGTCGTAGTTCACAGCAACCATTGCGGCGAGGGACGAAACCGGCGGAGCATCGTCTTCATCCGGAATCGCCGGACGATTTTCAGAGTGAAAGTCCGCGCCCGTAGCCGACTGGTTTACAACCTGAACGCGATCGGGGTGATTCACAAACCAACGGACCGAGCCGGACGGCGCAGAAACGTGCAATTCGCTTGACCGGTAGGGGATCTTCCCCTCCATTGGAAAAGTTTCTCCATTCACGAGAATCCGGCCCTGGGTAATGATTTCATAACCGATCAGGGAACCGTCCTCCGCTCCCGGGACCATGACTTTCTTGACGCGGTCATCGGAATACAGCACGTAGCCGGGGTATGCGGCCTCGTTGACGAGGTCCCTTTTCCCCGATTGAGTGACGTGCCCGGAAGTTGAAATTGCCCAGGTCTGGATCGACGTGACCTTTGACTCGTTGTTTTCGAAGCCCACTGCCTGAAGGTATGGCTCCGCGGAACGCCGGTTTAACACCCGCATGGCCACGCGTTCGACTTGGTTGAATCTGCCCGAGGCGTCCACAGCAAAATCGGTCCGAGATGAAAGCACGACGGCGGAACTGCCGTCTCCGAGATGACCTGTGTCCACGCGCCCCGCGGCGTTCAGCCACTCCGGGACGGAGTCGGCGCGAGCGATCCGTTCGCCGGTCTGGCAGTACAGCGCCACCAGGGCCAGCAGCAGTACAGACGCGGCCCCGAGCTTACTGCCCGCGAAGGACGATGACTTCCTGATCCTGCTTTGCAATGTCATCAAAGAATTTTTTCGCATCGAGATACTCAGCTCTGGTATTGAGCAGCAATTTCTTCAGATAGTAGGTTCTGGTACACGTGACGGTCGCACTGTTCTGCAAGCAGGTATGAGAAAAACTGCCGATGTCATTATCGGCTTTTACGTCCTTGGGGAGTTGCTCCACTTTGATTTCAGGCGCGAGCTGCCAGGAAGTCACACTGACCCGCTTCTCCGCGGAATCGAAGCGCACAGCCGAGTGCCGCACAGTGGTCTTGAACACGGGTCGCTCGTAGGCGTCTCCGACCCATGGGTTGAGCAACATTTCGCCGGGGCTGGTCTCGTTGGTAAGTTTTTCTTTGAGATGCGCCTTCAAAACGAACGGCTGAGACGTATCTCGAAAATCGGGATGCGAGACTTTCGACACATCCGCAGAATTTCCGCCCGCGAAGTAGTCGACAAGTTCCTGCTCTAGTTTTTCAGGGGAGTCGTCCATCAGGTCGGAGCGATAGTCGATGGCTTCGGCGCCCTTTACTTCGAGCTCCTGATCGCCTTCCGCGGTCCAGTCTTTGGCAACCTGCATGGAAAGCTTTGTCGTGGATACGTTGTCGTCCGCTACGCCGGCGGGAATCGAGGCATCTTGTATTTTGGTTCCTTTGACCGCGAGGCCCTGCACTCCGCGGTCATACCAAGGCAATTCGCCAAATGGCGCCGCGGCGTCCGCCGGATCGGCGAAAACGGTCACGCCTTTGAAATTCATGCGCGTGATGATCCTTGAAAATTGATCGAAGTTGGGAAATGCCTTCACCAGCGTGTTCCAATTCTGCGTGGCGACCAGAACCATGTCCGCTTCGATTTTCTCCTCCCGAAGCATCAGCACAAACAAGGCGTTGATTTCGTCGGGGTCGCCATGCTTCGCGCTGATGATTTGATCGGCCGGGCGATCCAGCACGATGCCGGCTAAGTTCGTCGACCGCACATTTTGCTGCAGATACGCATAGATCGCCGCGGCTTTTTTTTGAGGATCAGAAATCTTTTCCGCGATTTCCTTGGCTTTGCTTCGGGCGTCCTTCTCCCCATTCTCCATTTTGGCCATCTGATCCTTGATTACGTTTCCTACATCGTCCCATTTCGTAATCAGAGGATAAACGTCCCCACCGAACCCTAATTGACTCGGAGTAAAAAGCACCATCACCGCCTGATCGCGAAATGGGGGAGCAAATGGTTCTTCTGGAATCGGACGGATATTCTGGACCGTGAACTCGAACTGCTCCCCTTTCACGGTATTCCCTCGAGCGACCGAAATCTTGTTCTGAGTCGTTTCGAGCGGAAACTGGGACATGGCCAGTCGCGGGCCGATCGTGACCCGGAGCGTCGACTGAAGCGTTCCCACTTTGCGTGAGTCGAAAATCCACGGGGGAGGAAAGAACCCATCGACATATTCTTCAATCTGATACTCGATGATGGTGCCCGGCACAACCGAGGGCAGGGTAAAGCTGGTTCCCAACAACGCAAAGTGCTTCCCTTCCTGGTAGATCGTTTCTTTGAAGACCTTGGTGGAATCGAGCGGGATGATTTCGCCGGATGGAAGAATAGTTCGGCCATCCACCCTGGAGACGCGGAAGAATTTTTCGTGGCCATATGTAATATCGGCCGCATCACGCCCCGCGTCGTTGAAGACTTTGATGCGAACATAGGTTTGAATCCGGGTGGTCCAGAAGAGGCTCGATTGTTCGATCACGTCCATCTGGCCGCGCTTGAAGAGCACCACGGCGCCCGCGCCGGGATCGAGCGGGCTGGCCTTCATGGTCTTTTCGGCGTCGGTGACCGGGTCCCAGTCAAGGGCGGCCGCGGCTCGCGGAGCGTGAAAGGAGAATGCGACAAGGAGGACGAACAAAGACAGAGCATTCCGGCGATTCATGGACATCCTCCGCGCGAACCGAAGTTCGGAACCCAGGCCGAGGGACTCGTGCTGATCCTCGGAGGGCGTTCCTAGACGCCCACCACCACGGGCGCTCGCTTTGGTAGCGGAAGAGTTAATCTACCCGTTTGAATGCTGTCAAGTTAAATATATTCGATGATTTATCGACCAGACAAAGAATGGAATGCCCGTACCTCAAATGCTTGTAATCGGGGCGCGGCGCTCCAGCAGCAAGGGATACGACAATTAGGAAAGGGCCGGCCATATTGCGCCGGCCCTTCTTCTTGCCCTGAACTTCCAGCCTAGTGCGTGCTGAAATTAGTGGTCGATCTGCGTCGTCAGCGCATTGGAGTTGCCCGGGCTCACGAGAGCTCCATGCGTTGTGTCACGCATCCAACCGAAAATCGAGCCTCCACCGGTCCCCGTATTCGTAACGGTGATCCGGCCGTTGGCATCGACTGCGTAAGTCGCGGTGATCCCCATGTTCAACTGTAAGCAGTTGTTGTTACAGAATGTCCCGCCGTTGCTCTTGTCGGAACTGCCGCTCAGGGTATTCGTGGCGCCTGGAGTTGCGGTGAGCGACCCGACCCCGACCTTGGCGTTCGTAGTTGATGGGAACATGTTGGCTTGGCTGAACAATCCCGATACCGCCGAGGCTAACCACCCGCCTCCCGGTGCCGTCTGAGGCTCCATCACTCCGGACATGACACTGGTGCCTGGCGAGGCCTGTGTTCCCTCGAGGAGGAAGCCCGCATTCGTGCCGTACATCGCGACCGAGAACACCTGACCCGAGCTGATCGTCAGGGATCCCATGCCGTTCGCGGAGGCTGTGAATGATCCGCCGGTGATCGCTGTGGTCCCAGTGTTGATGACTGAACCGTTGGAGATCTTGTCCATCAGCGTGGTGACGTTCGCGCCGGTTCCAACCCCGTTAAACCGCCCGGCGGCTATCACCGTGTAAGCGTTGTTGACCACGTCTCCGCCGGTCATCGAGAAGACAGCGTTCCCGTTCAGCGAGCTTGCGCTGAACGTGCCCGACTGCCCGATGGCTTCTCCGTTGAACAGCGGACCGTTCACAGTGCTGTCTATGGATTGGAGGAAAACGTGGGTCGCGTCAATCATGTAGTAGGCAAAATCGACGGCGAACGCGCCGATCGCGGAACTCGTTGCGGAAATCGAGAGCGTGCCCCGTCCAAAGGAGTCTGGCGCGGTATAGGTGGCAGTGGTTGGGCTTACCGAGTCCACGTTCTGTTCGGCTGCAGGGGTTCCGTGAGCCTGCGCAACGTCGAACACAAAGCCCGTCAGGCTACCCGCACCACCGGAAGTGAATCGGCCGACGGCCGCGAGCCGCTGATAGCCGCCATCACCGCTGCCCGTGCACGAGCTACTTTGACAGTTGTCGTTGTTGAATCCATTCAGGCCAACGGCGAATGAGCCTGTCAAACTGCTCAAGCTGAACGGCCCGGTGATTGTGCGCTTCATGAACACACCGGAACCGCGACTGCCGGTCCCGGTCGGGCTCGGGTTCACGTCGCTGAAGACGATGAACCGGCCGATGGTGCCGTCGCCCCGCACAGCAAACGCCTTCGTGATGGGAGTGCCGGAAGACAGGTTCCAGACCATGTAGCCCCGATTGTCGGAGCCGAGGTTGTAGCAACTTCCCGTGCTGGAAATAGTCGCCTTTTGCGGCGCGACAGGAGTTCCGTAGGCCCCGCCGGAATAGTTCAATACCGTGCCGAAATCAAGTTCTCCGCCGGTAATCCCACCGGTGCCGTTCACAGTGAAAACGCCAGCCCCTTGTGACGGGCCGTCCGCGTCTTGGAAGCCATTGAACAGCATGACGTAAGTACTGTTGTTGCTGAGGAGGCCTTCGTTCCCCAGTGCCGTCAAAGGACACTGGAGCGAGGTGACCGTCACTGCGAGGGTTTGCGTGGCATTTGGACTGACACCATTGCTTGCAGTCACTAACGGCGAGTAATTTCCAGCCGTTCCCGCCCCCGGCGTTCCGGTCAGTACGCCACTCCCGTTCCCGTTGTCGGTGAACGACAGCCCGGTGGGCAGCGCTCCCGTTACGACGATGGACGGAGTTGGCGCTCCCGTGGCAAGAATATCGTACGTTTGCAGTGTGCCAACGAAGAAGTCGGCCGTGTTCGACGTCGTGATGGACGGCGCGGTGCCCCCACTGACGGTTAGCGTGGCCGTGGTGCCTCCCCCGCCAGCGCCGCTCGGCGAAGAGGTAATGCCAGTGGGCGTCGTGTTGACAGTCTCGGGGGTCGCGTCGGTTACGTTGACTCCAAAGGTGCACGTTGAACCAGCCGCCAGTGACGCGCCGGACAAGCTCAATGAGTTCGTGCCATTTGTCGCCGTAATCGTTCCTGAGCAGCCGTTGTTATAAGCGATCGTTGTCCCCGATACCTGAGTTATCAGCAGACTAGATCCAGCAAAGGAATCGGTAAAGCCGATGGAGTTTAGCGTGACCGAGCCGCCATTGTTGTTGTAGATGTTGAAGTTCAGCGTCGTCGGCTGACCAACCAGTATAGAACCGGGGCTGGTGAAATACGCGTTTACGACGGGCGCCCCAACCCCTGCAAACACCGTGAGCGTTGCGCTGCTGCTCGTTGTGCCGGTGGTGTTTCCGGTATCAATAACGTTCGTGGCCGTGTTGGTGTTCGTCTCAACCGCAGTGTCGGTAACGTAGACTGCGAAGTTGCACGATGCACCGGCCGCGAGCGACCCTCCGGAGTAGTTCAATACCGTGGAGGTCGTTTCCACGACCGACCCGGAACAGGAGTTAAATTGGATGGTCCCCGTCATCGAAAGACCGCCCGTCATATTATCCGTAAAGGCGATCCCGCTCATCGCGGTCGAGCTGCTGGGGTTCGTGATATTGAAGACCAGAGTGGTACTCCCGTTGACCGGAATACTGGAGGAAGCGAAATACGGAGCGACCGCGGGCAACGGAGTGCCCGGCGTCGAGTAGGTGGTCGTCTCTTGTGAGCTATTCCCGTTACTATCCTGAACTCCGACAAACCACTGGTAGTTCGTGGCAGTCGGCAGGGATGTAATGGGACTGCCGTTGCTGTTGGCGCTGCCATCCGCGTTGAACAATACGCTCGTCGTACCGCTCGGGATGCCGTTGCTGTTATGGCCGCCGTAATCATTCCAATTGACATTCGTCCCGCTGCCGACCGTATACAGGCCCACGTAATACGTATAGGGCGACGGAGTCGACGCCGGAGTGACCCACGTGAGCAGCGGAATGGTCGGAGACCCGGGCGAGGTGGTCTGCATGGCCATGTTTTGCGCAAACGAATTGAGCACCGCGGTTACCTGGCTCGGGATGGTCTGCGTCGATCCGTCGGAGAACGTGTATTGAAGTTGGTAGGTATCTCCCGCTGTCGGGACCGCGCCGTTCGGGAAATTCGGATCCTGCAAACTGTTGTTCGTGTCAATCGGCATATCCCACGGCACAGGAATGTTCGGGCCCGAGACAAGGGCCAAGGCCACGGGACGCTTGCTTCCCCACGACAATCCCAAACTGAGACCGTAGGAATCGTTGGTCCCGTTGAATTGCTGGTGACTCGTGGAGATGTCCATCGTCGAAACAGCACTCGTCAAAGTAACGTTGTTGGTGGTATTGCCGCTCACCGTGAGCGGTGGCGGGCCGCCCTGATTATTGTTGACGTTCGTAATGTCGCTCGGCTCGATCAAGCCGTTGTTGTTCATGTCGATGATGGCAAAGGCCACGTAGGTGCCCGCTGGGACGTTCGTGACGCTGTAGGCCTGCGGACTGGTCAGCGAAGCCGCCGGGATCACTTGCCCATAGATCTTGCCAGCGTTCTGATCGAACAAGCCTACGTAAAGCGGGCCTGTAGCCTTGGGAACACCCGCGGGCAGCGAGAACGTGACATGGCCGGAAACGGTGAACGTTCCGGTCCCCGCCGCGGTGGTCGCCGATGCGGTGGAAGAAGCCGTGCCTTCCGTGGCGCCAACCAGCGTCGATATTTTGAAGTAATACGTCGTTCCGGTGGTGAGACCGGACTTGATGTAATTGTTGTCGTGCGCACCGTGGGCCGGGAAGGTTACGGACGTGTTACTCGTGAAGCTGGGATTCGTGTCGTAGTAGACCTTGTAGGACGTCGCGATCTCCCGGCCGTTGTTGTCCATTAAACCGCTGCTGTTATTGTTGTTATACATCAGCAGCACGAACGTGCTTCCCGCAGCGGCGGTCAGCCCGGACGGTGTCACCGGAGCTGGCGGCGTCGGGTCGGTGAGAGCGATATTCGGAACCGCGACGCTGGCAGCATTGACCGTTATCGGTGTGGAAGTGCCGCCGTTCGGATTCGATGCATTCGGCGATCCATTGTTCAATGTATCGATTTCCGCCACCACGTTATAGGTCCCGCTCGCGTTTCCTCCGCTTCCACCGCCGACCGGCTGGAGCCCTCGCACGGTATACGAACCCGTGTACGCGCCAGGAGTCCCCGTAAGGGTGATGCTCGTTCCCGCGGCGGCGCCATTGCAATTGCCCTGGCAGCTTCCCGTCGCGTAAACGCGGATATAGAGGAGACCGGTCTTCGTGCCGGAATAGCTCACCGTCCCGGTGATGGCTGAGGTTGTTATCGTCGACGTAGCCGTAAAGTTCTGCACGGTGTCTGAATTCAGGCCGATCGCGAATGGAGTTGAAGGGCTATAGGTGTAGCCTGCGGGGGCAGTCAAGCTGTAATTCCCCGCGGTCAGACCCGTAAAGCTGTATGACCCATTCGAAGGGGTGGTCGCGTTCGTGGTCGTGGTAGCAGGGCTGGGACCGGTCAGGGTCAATGTCAAATCCCCAAGCGGTTGTCCGCCGACGGTCACGGTGCCCGAAAGTGTGCAGTTCGTCGTGCAACTTGGGACCGCGACATTCAGCGTAAAAGATTGGGTCGCGTTCGCGCCGATTCCGTTGCTCGCCGTGAAGGACAGCGGGTCGGAACCAGCTGTGATTGCGGTCGTCCAGGAAAGTGTTCCCGTACCGTTGTGGTTGTCAACGAACGAAACCCCGGTGGGCAGCGTGTCAGTCTGGGTCAGCGTCGGAACCGGGAAGCCCGTCGTGGTTACCGTGAACGAGCCGGCCACCCCTGCCGTGGCATTCGCACTATTGGCGCTGGTGATCACCGGTGCGGCGTCCACCGTTAGGGTGAAGGATTGACTCGCGTTCGAACCGATGCCGTTACTTGCCGTGAAGGATAGACCGTAAGAACCGCCAGCCACCGCGGCCGTCCAGGAAAGCGTTCCCGTACCGTTGTGGTTGTCAACAAACGAAACCCCGGTGGGCAGCGACAATGTTTCGCTGAGCGCCGGAGTCGGGAAGCCCGTCGTGGTCACGTTGAACGAGCCCGCCGTGCCTGCGGTAAAGGTCGTGCTGCCGGCGCTGGTGATCGCCGGGGCGGAGTTCGCTGTCAGCGTGAAGGATTGAATCGCGTTCGAACCGATGCCGTTGCTTGCCGTGAACGACAAACCGTAGGAACCGCCAGCCACTGCAGCCGTCCAGGAAAGCGTACCCGTACCATTGCCGTTGTCGTGGAACGAAACCCCGGTAGGCAGCCCTAATGTCTCGCTCAACGCAGGAATCGGGAAGCCCGTTGTGTTCACGGTGAACGACCCTGCCGTCCCTACCGTGAAGCCCGCGCTATTCGCGCTGGTGATGGTCGGCGCCGAATCCACGGTGATCGTAACCGTGGACGTGGTCTTGGTTCCGGCACCGTTGGTCACCGTCAGAGTGTAAGTCGTAGTGACTGTCGGGGACACGGACACGCCCGTCCCGCTCGTCACGGTGCCAACGCTATTGTTGACGCTTCCGGTGCCGTTGCTGAACACGGGAGTCAGCGTGGTTGAACTTCCGGAAACGATCGTCGTCGAAGTGGCGGTAAAGCTGGTGATGATTGGAGCAGGATCGACCGTTACCGTCACGTTCGATGTCACGCTGACGGGAGTGGTCGCGGCATTCGTTACGGTCAGGGTGTAGGTCGTCGTGGTTGCCGGCGAAACCGACACACCTGTCCCACTCGTCACCGCGCCCACGCCGTTGTTGACGCTGCCCGTTCCGCCGCTGAATACACCCGTGAGGGTTGTCGAACCTCCAACCGTGATCGGCGAGGCAGACGCAGTGAAGCTGGTTATCGCCGGTGCGGCGACAACATTGAACGTAAACGGCTGCGTGGCGTTGGGAGTTTGGCCGTTGTTGGCCGTTATCGTGATCGGCGAGCTGCCTACCGTCGCAGTCGACCCCGAGATCGTCGCGGTACCGTTGCCGTTGTCCGTGAAATTCACCCCAGCCGGCAGCGATCCCGTCTTGGTCAACGCCGGTGTCGGACTTCCAGTCGTCGTGACCGTGAACGTGCCGCTTGTTCCCGCGGTAAAGGTCACGCTATTGGCGCTGGTGATGGCGGGGGCCTGGACCAGGACCGTGTTTAGCGTGAAGGTCTGTACCGCGTTGGGGGTTACTCCATTGCTGGCCGTAATTGTGATGGGATAGCTTGCGGGCGATCCACTGGGTATTCCGCTGATCGTAGCCGTGCCGTCGCCATTATCGTGGAACGTCACGGTGCCTGGAAGCGTTCCGACCGCGCCCAGAGAGGGTGTCGGGTTGCCCGTCGTTCTGACGGTGAAGCTACCGTTCGAGCCGATGGTGAATGTGGCGTTGCTGGCGGTGGTGATGGCCGGCGGCACGTTCACAGTTACCGTCGTCATCGCCGTGACGGTGGCTGGCGTCGTCGCAGAATTTGAAACCGTCAGCGTGTACGTAGTTGTTGCAGCCGGGGTGATGTTTACGGGTGTTCCGCTGGTCACGGAGCCGACGCCGTTGTTGACGCTTCCTGTCCCGTTGCTAAACACTGCCGTCAAGGTCGTCGAACTTCCGGAAACGATCGTCGCTGCCCCGGGCGTAAAGCTGGTAATCACAGGCGCCGGGACCACGGTCACGGTGGCTTGCTTGGTGACACTCGCGCCCGCCGCGTTGGTGACCGTAAGGGTGTAGGTGGTGGTTGAAGCCGGAGACACGCTTACGGCCACGCCGCTCGTCACCGCACCCACGGCGTTGTCGACACTGCCCGTGCCGTTGCTGAACACCGCGGTCAAGGTTGTCGAAGTGCCGGCGGTGATCGTCGCTGCGGCGGCGGTAAAGCTGGTTATCGCAGGGGCGGCCACAACTGTCACCGTGACTTGCTTTGTGACCGACGTATTGGCGGCGTTGGTAACCGTCAGCGTGTAGGTCGTCGTAGCTGCGGGAGAAACGGTCACAGGCGTGGCGCTCGTTACGGCGCCAACCCCGTTGTCTACGCTGCCCGTCCCATTGCTGAATACGGCAGTCAACGTGGTGGAGGTGCCCGCGGTGATTGTCGCGGCTGCAGAAACGAAACTGGTGATGGCCGGCGCAGGAACCACCGTCACGGTGGCCTGCTTGGTTACGGAAGCCCCGGCGGTATTCGTTACCGTGAGGGTGTAAGTTGTGGTCGCCGATGGAGACACGGTCACTGCTGTGCCGCTGGTCACGGCGCCGACTCCGTTGTCCACGCTGCCTGTCCCGTTGCTGAATACGCCCGTCAATGTGGTCGAACTTCCGGCGGTGATGGTCGCGGCCGCCGGCGTAAAGCTGGTGATCGCAGGCGCTGCAACGACAGTTACCGTGGCTTGTTTGGTGACCAATGTTCCAGCCGCATTCGTCACCGTGAGCGTGTAGGTCGTTGTGGTCGCAGGTGAAACGGTTACCGCGGTTCCGCTGGTGACGGCGCCCACGCCATTGCTGACGGAGCCCGTTCCGTTGCTGAATACGCCGGTCAATGTGGTCGAACCGCCGGCGGTGATCGTTGTGGCAGTCGCAGTAAAGCTGGTAATGGTCGGAGCAGGAACGACCGTCAGAGCCGCCGTGGGCGACGAGCTATTGAAACTTGCCTGGATGTTTCCCGTCGCAGTGGTCGTCACAGTCACCGTAGTGACATTAAATTGGGCGGTGCTCGCCCCGGCAGCCACGGTCACTGTCGCCTGGGGCGTGGCCGCGGCGTTGGTGCTGGAGAGGGTCACTACGTCTCCGCCGGTCGCCGCCGGTCCCGACAAGGTCACTGTGCCGGTCGTGCTCGTACCTCCGGTCACCGTCGATTGAGCCAAAGTAACCATGCTTACGACCGGCGGATTCACGGTCAGCGCCGCAGTCTTGGCCACACCGTAGGTGGCGGTAATCGTCGCCGGAGTCGAGGCGCTGACTGCGTTTGTGGTGACCTGGAAGGTGCCTGACGTTTGGCCGGCCGCAACCGTCGCCGTCGCAGGGACTACAGCCGCCCCGTTGTTGCTGGACAATGTCACAGTGGCAGCAGCCGCGGCCGCGCCAGTCAGTGTGACGGTTCCGGTCGACGAGGTCCCGCCCGTCACGGTGGTCGGATTCAGTACCACCGAGGCGAGCGCAGGATTGATCAGAACGCTGAGGCTGGCAGTGGCCGTGTGGGGAGTAGGAGTTGCCGAATCCGTCACGGTCACGGTGAAATTAAATGTCCCAAAGGCCGTAGGAGTGCCGGAAAGCGCTCCGCTGGGACTCAACGTCAGTCCGGTGGGGAGCGCACCTGAAGTGATTGCCCAGGTGTAGGGAGCCGTCCCATTCGCCGCCGTCAAGGTCGTCTGCGGATACACGGCATTGATAATTGCCGTCGCGAGTTGTCCGGACGTCGTCGTAACGGAAAACTGCGCGACTCCTCGGTTTGTCGTACAGCCAGCCACGAAAAGGACGCCGATCAGAATCGAAATCTCGAGGAATCTCGCAGACACACCACCACGGCGGAAGCGAAAGTCGCTAAGCATCACGGCTATCCTTTTCGGGCGGACGGGGCGTCAGTGGCAGAGGAAATTAGCGGAGCTGAACCCAGGCCCGTGGACTAGAATTGTTTGACCCTAATGACCCCAATGATCAGCATCAGTTGTACGGTGTCCTACATCGATCGCAAAGTGGCTCTTTGAACAATCCCGCATCGCGTGTGTCCTACTAAGCAGAGTACGAAAGTACTAGCGAGGAATCAGGCTCGGGGGGCCGCTCGCGGCGTTCTGCGCGGCTTGCAGGTCTTGAAGGAGTGCGGCAAAGAAATCCATAACGCGCGCCTCGGCCCAGAAGCGCTCGTCTCCCGCATGGCGCGAGACGAAGGCGCAGTGGCCTCCGCGTTCGGGAGCGAGCACGCGGATATGGGGATTTTTCGCCACCGCAGGATCGGAAAAAGTGGTGAACGGGACGAAAGGATCGTCCTGCGCCGTTACGATCAGCGTAGGAACACGAATTTCGCTTGCGACTCGCAGGGCGCTGGATCGCTCGTAGTAGTCGGCGGCGTCGTGAAAACCGCAATATTTCGCCGTGATCACGTCGTCAAATTCGCGGACGGATCGCACATGCGCGAGCGGCGCCAAATCAAATTTGCCGGGAAAAAGGAGGGATTTGCGGCGCATCCGGCTCTTCAGATTGCGAACGAAATGGCTCTCGTAAAGAAAGTTTCCGGGGAGGGCCAGCGCGTCGGCGCAGCGAGCCAGGTCAATGCACGCGCAGACGCCTGCGACGCCGCGCAGTTGCGGCGGCGCCGCATCCGCCAGCTCGCCGGCCATTTTCAGCACCAGGTTTCCACCCATCGAGTATCCGGCAAAGAAAATTTCAGGAAGCGCGTCGCGCTCGATGAGTTCGGCGAGGACGGCGCGGTAGTCGTCGGAGAGCCCAGAGTTGTAAAGCGTGGGTGTGAGGGACTCGGTGCCGCCACAATTCCGCTGATTCAGGCGCACAGCGTTCCATCCGGCGGTGAATGCGCGTTCGGCAAGGCCCAGCATGTACCCGGAATCGCTCGAGCCCTCGAGGCCGTGCACGAGAACGAGAGTCGGGCTTTCCTTCGGCACGGCCTGCCAGTGGCATTCGCCGCGGATCCGTGTGCCGGGCTCGGTTTCGAATTCCCTGGAGACGCCTCGGGGCAGGCGCGGAAATTGCCGCGGCAGAAATGCGCAAACGAGCGTCTGGGCGTGCGGATTGCGCAGCAGTGGGTGCGGTTCGAACGTATCCATTCGAACTCTCATCTTACGACAGAAGCCCGTCAGGCGCTGGCGCGAGGCGCGCTTGCTTTCGCTTAGCGCGGCGCATAGAATAAAAATTCATCCATGAAGCTCAGGTTTCGCGCATACTCCCGCATCGTCCGCCCAGCGGCCTGCCGCTGGGCTGTGTTGTTTTAGGGCTGCTCTTTTATCCGCCAAGGAGAAGCGATGGAAGGACCGATTACTGACGGTTTGACGTTTGACGACGTGCTGCTGGTGCCGGGAAAATCCTCGGTCCTGCCCACCGAAGTAGACACTACGACGCAACTGACGCGCAAAATTTCTTTGAATATTCCGCTGGTCTCGGCCGCAATGGACACGGTTACGGAATCGCGCCTGGCGATCGCCATGGCGCGGCAGGGAGGGCTTGGGTTCGTGCACCGCAGCATGGCCGTCGAGCGCCAGGCCGAGGAAGTGGACCGCGTGAAGCGCTCGGAAAGCGGGATGATCGTCGATCCGGTGACGATTTCGCCGGAGCTGTCCGTGCGCGACGCGATGGACATCATGACGAAGTACCGCGTGTCAGGATTGCCCGTGACGCGCGGCCCTCGCCTTGTGGGCATCCTGACGAATCGCGACCTGCGCTTTGAAAAAAATCTCGACCAGCCCGTCAGCGCGGTGATGACGAAAGACAATCTGGTCACCGTTTCGGTGGGCACGACGCTCGAAGAGGCGGAGCGCATCCTGCAAAAGCACCGCATCGAGAAGCTGCTGGTGGTGGACTCCGAGTTCCACCTCAAGGGACTGATCACCGTCAAGGACATCCAGAAAAAACTGGAATTTCCGAACGCTGCCAAGGACACGCAGGGGCGCCTGCTCGTCGGCGCGGCGATCGGCGCGACCGGCGATTTCCTGGAGCGCGCGGTGGACCTGGCGCGAGCGAAGGCGGACGTCCTGGCGATCGACACGGCGCACGGGCACTCCGCGCGCGTGATGGAGGCGATTCGCGCGGTGAAGCACCGCCTGCCGGAGATGCAGCTCGTCGCCGGAAACGTCGGCACCTACGAAGGAGCGCGCGACTTGATCGCGCTGGGCGTGGACGGGATCAAGGTGGGGATCGGGCCCGGCTCGATTTGCACAACGCGTGTGGTGACGGGCGCCGGCGTGCCGCAGATTACGGCGATCCTCGAATCCGCGCGCGCGGCCAAGGGAAGCGGCGCCCCGCTGATCGCCGACGGCGGAATCAAGTATTCGGGTGACATCAGCAAGGCGATCGCCGCGGGCGCGGCGGTCACGATGCTTGGAGGATTGTTCGCTGGAACAGAGGAATCGCCCGGCGAGACGATCCTATATCAAGGGCGCACGTTCAAGTCGTATCGCGGCATGGGCTCGCTGGGCGCGATGCAGGCGGGGTCGGCGGCGGCCGACCGATACGCGCAGGAAGGCGCTGCGCGTGGGAAATCGGTGCCCGAAGGAGTCGAGGGCCGCGTGCCCTACAAGGGCTCGCTCAGCGCGCTGGTCGATCAGCTTGTGGGCGGACTGAAGAGCGGAATGGGGTACTGCGGCGTGGCCACGCTCGCGGAATTGCAGGAAAAGGCGCGCTTCGTGCGCATCACGGTGGCGGGCCTGCGCGAGAGCCATGTGCACGACGTGATCATCACGCGGGAAGCGCCGAACTATCAGGTGGAGTGATCGGGTGTAATTCGTGAATTGTGATTCGTAATTCGTGAAGAAGCCTCAATCCGGCATTCTGAGTTTCACGAACCACGACTTACGAATCACGATTCACTGCTTTTCTACGCTCCCGCCTTCTCTTCCTTCTTTTCTTCCTCGGCGGCTTCGGGAGCTGCTGACTTTTCCTTCTTTTCTTTCTTCTTCAGCTTGGAGCCCAGGAGCTCAAGGATGGCGAGCTGGGCGCCGTCGCCGATGCGGAATCCCGCGCGAATGATGCGAGTGTAGCCGCCGGCGCGATCGGAGAAGCGCGGAGCGATGTCCGCGAAAAGCTTCTTCGTGGCACCCGGCGTCATGAGGTAGGAGGCGGCCTGGCGGCGCGACTGCAGCGTGTCGCGCTTGCCGAGCGTGATCATGTTCTCGACGAGCGGCTTCGCGGCCTTCGCCCGCGTGACCGTCGTCGTGATGCGCTCCTTCTCGATGACGTTGGTCACGAGGTTGCGCAGCGTGGCGCGGCGGTGGGCAGGCTGCCGCCCGAGCTTCGATCCATAGTTGCGGTGTCGCATGCTTGGTTGACCGGGGCGCTTACAGGCCCGCGGTTTCCTCCGGCGTTAAGGGAGCGGTTTGGCTGGGGAGCGGCGGCCAGATGATGCGGCCGTGCTCGTCAAATTTCATGCCCAGGCTTAGGCCCATCTTGTTCAAAATTTCCTTGATCTCGTTGAGCGACTTTCGGCCGAAGTTTTTCGTCTTCAGCATTTCGTTCTCGCTCTTCTGCACGAGCTCGCGGATGGTCTGGATGTTGGCATTCTTCAGGCAATTGTAGGAGCGCACGGAGAGCTCGAGCTCCTCGACCGAGCGGTCCAGGTGCTCGACGCGCGGATCATTGTAGGACTCGACCGACTCCTCGACGACTTCGGGCTGCTCCTCGAAGTTGATGAAGATGCTCATGTGGTCCTTGATGAGTTTCGAGGCCAGGCCGATGGCGTCCTGCGGCGTGATGGCGCCGTTGGTCCAGACTTCCAGCGAAAGCTTTTCGTAATCGGTCATCTGGCCGAGACGCGCCGCTTCCACCGAGTAGTTCACCTTGCGCACGGGCGAGTGGACCGAATCCACCGGAATGTAGCCAATGGGCAGGTCTTCGTCGAAATTGCGGTCGGCGGACACGTATCCGCGGCCGTTCTTGACGCGCATTTCGAGCTGCAGCTTGCCGCCTTCGTTCACGGTGGCGATGTAGACGGTCTTGTCGAGCACGGCGAAATCGGAATCTTCCTCGATCATCGCACTCGTCACGATGCCGGGATTTTCGACGTTGACGAAAATCGTCTTCGACTGGTCATTATTGAGCTTGAGCGGCACCTGTTTCAGGTTCAGGATGATGTCGGTCGCGTCCTCGACAACGCCCGGGATGGATGAGAATTCGTGCAGCACACCCTCGATCTTCACCGCGGTGATGGCCGCGCCTTCAATCGAGCTGAGCAGGGCGCGGCGCAGCGAATTGCCCACCGTGGTGCCCCATCCGCGCTCGAACGGCTGCGCGGAAAATTTTCCGAACTTGTCCGTCAACGACTCGAGTTCGGTTGCCAGCCGCTTCGGTTTCTGAAAGCCTTTCCACATCGGTTACTTCCTTCCTCCCCGCGGGCGCGGGGCCCCCAGAAATTCCAATTTCAAATTTGAGATTTCAAATTTGAAATTCAAAACTCAACCCAAACTCAACCTTGCAATCGTCGCATCTCTTCCAATTCCAAACTTCAAAGCGCCCTTACTTCGAGTACAGCTCGACGATGAGCTGCTCGGTGATCGGCGGCGTCTGCACGTTTTCGCGCTTCGGCAGAGCGACCACGCGGGCCTTGCAGGCGTCGCGCTCGATCTCGAGCCAGGGCACGGCGTTCTGGCTTTGCGCCACGTTGCGCGCCTCGAGCACCATCGTGTTCTGGTGCATCTTGTCCTTCAGGGCGATTTCCTCGCCGACGCTGACGAGATAAGAGGGAATGTTCACCTTCTTCCCGTTGATCAGGACGTGCCCGTGCAGCACGATCTGCCGGGCCTGCGCGCGCGAGCTGGCAAAACCCGCGCGGCACACCGCATTGTCCAGGCGCCGCTCGAGCATCACGATCAGGTTCTCGCCCGTCGGTCCCTGGGCGCGCTCGGATTTTTCCACGTAGTTGCGGAACTGCCGCTCGAGCAGGCCGTAGGTGCGCTTCACTTTCTGCTTCTCGCGCAGTTGCAGGCCGTATCCGGCGAGCTTCTTTACGCGACGCGACTGCCCGTGCTGCCCCGGAACGAAGTTGCGCTTTTCAATGGCGCACTTCTCGGTAAAGCAACGCAGGCCTTTCAGGTACAGCTTCATGGTTTCCCTGCGGCAGAGCCGGCAAACTGCTTCTCGATGACGTGCCAAATGCGTTTCTCCTTATCGCTTGCTTCCAATCTCGAACTTAAGAACTTCCAAAACTCGATTGCGCCCGCTCAGACGCGACGGCGCTTCGGCGGACGGCAGCCGTTGTGCGGGATCGGTGTCACGTCCTTGATGTGCACGATGTGCAGTCCGGCCGACGCCAGAGCGCGCACCGCGGATTCGCGGCCGGAGCCTGGGCCCTTCACGCGCACTTCGATCGACTTCATGCCGAACTGGTCGCGCGCCACGCCCGCGGCATTCACCGACGCTTGCTGGGCGGCGTAGGGCGTGCCCTTGCGCGAGCCCTTGAAGCCAATCGACCCGGCCGAAGACCACGAAACCGTGCGCCCATCCGGGCCGCAGATCGTGATGATCGTGTTGTTGAACGTGGCCTGGATGTGCGCCACGCCGTGCGGGACGATGCGCTTCTCCCGCTTCTTCTTGAATTCCTTCTTCTTCTTTGTCGATTTCGCCGGCGCCTGTACGGCGGCGTCCTGCTGCGGTTCTTTTGCCAAGTCAGTATCCTCGCTTGAAACTTGCTCGCTCTACGAACCCTTCTTCAGATCGCTACTTGCGCGCGGCGACTTTCTTCTTGGCCGCAACGGCGCCCTTGCGCGGTCCCTTGCGCGTGCGGGCGTTCGTGTGCGTGCGCTGGCCACGCACCGGCAGGTTGCGCCGGTGGCGCAGGCCGCGGTAGCACTGAATTTCGATCAGCCGGCGAATGTTCATCTGGATCTCCTTGCGGAGATCGCCTTCGACGCGGCCCTCGGATTCAATGGCCTGGCGCAGCTGATTGACTTCTTCCTCGGTCAGGTCCTTGACCTTCTTGGTTTCGTCCACGTTCGCCTTGGCGCAAAGCGCCCGCGCCCGCGGCTGCCCGATGCCGTAGATCGAAGTGAGGCCGACCCAGATACGCTTTTGCAGCGGAAGATCTACTCCAGCAATACGTGCCATGCGTGCTCCTTATACCGTTTCGGTCTAGCCCTGGCGCTGCTTGTGCTTCGGGTTGACGCAAATCACGCGCACCACGCCGCGCCGGTGAATCACCTTGCACTTGTCGCAAATCTTTTTTACCGAAGCCCGCACTTTCATTCCCCGCTCCTTGCCCAGAATCCTGTCTCAACCGTTGTAGCTACTTGTATCGGTACACGATGCGCCCGCGCGTCAGATCGTACGGCGAAAGCTCGACCGCGACCTTGTCTCCCGCCAAAATACGGATAAAATTTTTGCGCATCTTTCCCGAAATGTGCGCCAGCACCTGATGCTTGTTCTCCAGCTCGACCCGGAACATCGCGTTCGGCAGCGGCTCAATCACCGTGGCCATCACTTCGATGGCGTCTTCCTTGGGGTTGGACGCGTCGGCCTTGCGCTTGTCCGCTTCGGGTCGCTTTTCCATTGGCCCTCTCGCGCCCCTCACCAGGATGGCCCCTGCATTTCGCGGGGGCGCGTCAAGACCCACGGCCCGTTCGAGGTGACCGCGACGGTGTGCTCGAAATGAGCCGACTTCGTGCCGTCCGCCGTTACCGTCGTCCAATCATCGTCGAGGACCCTCACGTCCGGCCCGCCGATATTCACCATGGGTTCAATCGCCAGCACCATTCCCTCCTGCAATCGCGGTCCGCGGCCCGGTTCGCCGTAATTCAGCACATTCGGCTCTTCGTGAATGTGCGTTCCGATACCGTGGCCGCACAGGTCGCGCACCACCGAGTAGCCGTTCTTGCGCTCGACCCAATCCTGCACCGTGGCCGAAATGTCGGACAAGCGGTTGCCCACGCGAACTTTCTCGATGGCTAGATCCAGCGACTCGCGCGTCACCTGCAGGAGCTTCTTCAGTTCCGGGCTGATTTCCCCCACCGGAACCGTCACGGCCGCATCGGCGTAATAGCCTTCGCACTCGACACCGAAATCGAGCGAAATAATGTCGCCTTCCTTCAGCACCCGCGCCTTCGACGGGATTCCGTGGACCACCTCGGCATTGACCGAGGTGCACAGCGTCGCGGGGTATCCCCGGTAGTTCTTGAACGCCGGGCGAAGCTTCCGCTCGACGGTCTTGCGCTCCGCGTACTCGTCGAGGTCCTTTGTGCTTACTCCCGGCTTGGCCATGCCGCGCAGCTCGTTCAGCACTTCCCAGATCACCATGCCGGCGCGATGCATTTTTTCCAGCTCGGGCTGCGATTTACACACAATCATTTCGCCGCTTTCGCCCTATCCAGAATCTTTTCAATGCTTTCGGTGACCGCGTCCGCTACGGCCATGCCGTCCACCGGGCTCAAAAGTTTCCGCACGGTGTAATACTCGACGAGAGGCTTGGTCTGCCGCTCGTACGCGGCCAAGCGCTCGCCGATCACCCCCTCGGAATCATCCGGACGGTGGATCAGTTCGCTGCCGTCGACGTCGCAAATGCCTTCGATCTTTGGCGGGCGCTCGTATACGTTATAGATGTGCCCGGCCCCCTTGCAGATTCTTCGGCCCGTCAGCCGGCGCATCAGCAGCGCCGGGTTCACCACCATGTGCAGCACGATCGTGCAGCCCAGCTTGTTGGCCTTGCAGATCCGTTCCAGGTCGTCGGCCTGCCGCAGGGTACGCGGAAAACCGTCAAACACGAACCCGCGCGCGCAATCCGGCTGGTTGATCCGGTCCTCGACCATGCCCAGAACGATTTCGTCCGGCACGAGCTCGCCGCGCTCCATCAGCGGCTTGGCTTTCCGGCCAAGCTCGGTTCCGCGCTGGATGTTGTCGCGGAACATGTCCCCCGTCGAAAGGTGCGGCAAGCGATACCGCCGCGCGATGCGCTGGGCTTGCGTGCCCTTGCCAGCCCCCGGAGGGCCCAGCAGGATCACCGCACGCCCCAACCCCTCAAGAACGCCCGGCGGGCGAGGATCAGCCGTAACGGCGGCCACGCAGCTTCCCCTTTTTCACAAAGCCTTCGTAGTTGCGCATCACCAGCTGGGCCTCGATCTGCTGCACGGTGTCCATCGCCACGCCGACAACGATCAGAAGCGAAGTGCCGCCGAAATAGAAATTGACCTTCAAGCCTTCGAGAACGAAGCGCCACATATGATTGTCAAACCACGTTCCGACCAGGGGCAGATGCTGCAAGTGCACGCCGGCCATCAGCCACTCGGGCAGGAGGCACACCGCCGCCAGATAAACGCCGCCGACGAATGTGAGCCGCCGCAGAACGCGATCGATGTGCTCGGACGTATTGCGCCCCGGGCGAATCCCGGGAATGAACCCGCCGTACTTCCGCATGTTGTCCGCGAGTTCGGTGGGATTGAAAACGATGCCCACATAGAAAAACGCGAACAGAATGATCAGCACAATGTAAATCAAAATGTACAGCGGCTCGCCCCAGGCCAGCGTGTTGGCCAGGACGTCCACGACCTTGAACCTCCGGCCGAGAAACAAATTGATCGTGCCGGGAAACGTCAGCAGCGAGCTGGCAAAAATCGGCGGAATCACGCCGCCCGAATTGACCCGCAGCGGCAGATACGTCATCTGCCCGCCCATCATGCGCCGACCCATCACGCGCTTGGCGTACTGGACCGGAATACGCCGCTGGCCGCCCTCCACGAAGACGATGACGCCCACAACGGCAACCATCAGCCCAATCAGGAAAATCAGGGCCAGGCCGGTGAACGGCCCCCACTGGTTGGTGCGTGCCTTATCGAACAGATCGCTGACCGCGCGCGGCAGCCCGACCACGATGCCCGCGAAAATAATCAGCGACATGCCGTTGCCGACGCCGCGCTCGGTGATCTGTTCGCCGAGCCACATGATGAAGGCCGAGCCGGTCGTCAGCGTCAGAATCGTCATCAGCACGAAGGCGATGCCGGGATTGTAGACGAGCGGCTGACTGTTCGGCCCGCCGGTCTTTTCGAGCGTGACGGCGATCGAGAGCGACTGCACGATGCTCAGCAGGATCGTCAGATAGCGCGTGTACTGCGTGATCTTGCGCCGTCCGAGCTCGCCTTCTTTTTGTAGGCGCTCGAGGTACGGCCAGACCACCTGCATCAGTTGCAGGATGATCGACGCGGTGATGTAGGGCATGATGCCCAGCGCGAAAATCGTCAGCCGGCGGAAGTTGCCGCCGCTGAAGAGGTCGATCACGCCCAGCACCGAGCCCTGGTTCTGCTGGAAGAATTGCGCCAAAACGTCCGTATTGATTCCCGGCGTGGGCAGGAACGCGCCCAGACGATAGACCGCGAGCAGCCCCAGGGTGAACATGAGGCGCTTGCGCAGGTCCGGAATCCGGAACATGTTGGCGAACGCTTCAAAAAACTGGTTCATGACAAAATCTCAGCCTTGCCGCCGGCCGCGGTGATCTTCTCCTGCGCCGACTTGCTGAACTTGTGCGCCCGCACGGTGAGCGAATTCTTCAGCTCGCCGTCGCCCAGGACCTTGATATCGGCGCGCACCTGGCGGATCAGGCCGGCGCCGATCAAGAGCTCCGGCGTAACGGTGGTGCCAGCGGGAAAAATGTTGAGCCCTTCCACATTCACGACGGCGAATTCGCTGCGCGTCGGATTGTGGAAGCCCCGCTTCGGAATCCGGCGGCGAAGCGGCATCTGGCCGCCCTCAAAACCCGCGCGCCGCGAATAGCCCCGGCGCGACTTCTGTCCCTTGTTGCCCGCGCCCGAGGTTTTTCCCAGCTTCGAGCCGATGCCGCGCCCGACGCGCACCTTGCGATGCCGCGAGCCGCGCGGCGGCTTCAAATTCGATAGGTTCACTGCCATGCTGTCCTCATTCCGTTTTCTTTCAACGATTCGTTTGCCCCGCCCGAGGCGCAAGAGATTCAGCGGGAGGCGTCTTCGGCTGGATCGTCAGTATAACCCGATAACCCGCCCGCTACTCTTCCACCGTCACCAGGTGCCGGACCTTGAGAATCATCCCGCGGATCGCGGGCGTGTCCGGCCGCTCGACCACCTGGTTCATCTTGCGGAATCCCAGGCCGCGAATCGTCTGCCGCATGCCCCGCGGGCAGGCGATGAAGCTTCGCACCCACTTGATTTTCAGCATTCCTAAACTCTTCTTGGCCATGATCTCTTCCTAAAGCGCGAGCGCGTTCCGGCGCGCTCAGCGCGCCGAGAGTTCCTCCACCGTCTTCGAGCGAATTTCCGCGACCTTGGCTACGTCCTTGAGCCGCAGGAGCGCATCGAACGTGGCCTTGATGACGTTGTGCGGATTCGATGTGCCGATGGATTTCGTCAGCACGTTCGAGATTCCCGCAACCTCCATGACGGCGCGCACCGGACCGCCGGCGATGATTCCTGTCCCATCCGGCGCGGGCTTCAGCATCACCTGGCCCGATCCGTAGAGGCCCAGAACCTGATGCGGAATCGTCGTGCCTTTCAGGTTCAAGTGAATCAGATTTTTCTTCGCTTGCTCGATGGCCTTGCGGATGGCCATGGGCACTTCGCGCGCCTTGCCCATGCCGAAGCCGGCGTTGCCCTGCTGATCGCCCACCACGACGAGCGCCGAAAAACTCAGGTTCTTGCCTCCCTTGACGACCTTGGTCACGCGCTGGATGGCCACGACCTGGTCCTTCAAACTGTTGGCGTTGACCTCGATGTTGCGCCGGACCGCGAGCGTTTCCCTGAGAATGTGTTTGGACATAACCTTAGAATTTCAACCCCGCTTCCCGGGCCGCGGCGGCCAGGGCTTCCACGCGGCCGTGGTACATATACCCGCCGCGGTCGAACACGACCTTCTCGATGCCCAACGCGCGTGCGCGCTCGGCGATCTTCTTTCCGATCAGCTTTGCCGCCGCCACGTTGTTACCTCCCTTGGTTTCCTTGCGCGTTTCCTTGTCAATCGAGCTGGCCGAAACGAGCGTGCGCCCGCCGCGGTCCTCGATGATCTGCGCGTAGATGTGCCCGTTCGAGCGGTACACCGAAAGCCGCGGGCGGTCGGGCGTGCCGGAGACGCGCGTGCGCACGCGCAGGTGAATCCGGCGGCGATGCGCGTCGCGAGAAAGTTTTCGGACTGGTTCGGTGGCCACGCTGTTCTCCTTCTTTCGTTGCGTTCCCTAAGCGCCCGTCTTCGTGGCGGCGCCCGCTTTTCCGGCCTTCTTCTTCAGGCGTTCGCCGGTGATGCGAATTCCCTTTTGCTTGTACGGATCAGGCGGGCGCAATCCGCGAATGTTCGCGCAAACCTGGCCGACCTTGCCGCGATCCGCGCCCGACACCGTCAGGTGCGTTTGCTTCTCGACGGTGACCTGAATGCCCTCGGGAATGGCGAACTCGATCGGATGCGAATAGCCCAGCGCGAAGCTGACGACTTTGCCCTTGAGCTCGGCGCGGTAGCCGACGCCGACGATGTCCATTTCCTTCTTGAATCCCGCGGTGACGCCGGTGACGGCGTTGGCCACGAGGGCGCGCGCGAGGCCGTGCAGCGCCGCCTGGTCGTCGTTCTGGCGAATCGCGTGCAATTCGCCGCCTTTTTGCTCGAGCGTGATTCCGTGCGGGAGCCTTACGACCAGCTTCCCTTTCGGGCCCTGCACGTCCACGGAATCCGGCGCGAGTTGCACCTTCACGCCCGCGGGCACCGCAATCGGTTTTCTTCCAATTCGCGACATGACTCGATGGCTCTCCTGCCTACGTTCTTCGCAATCTCTCCGCGATTCCTACCAAACTTCTCCTACCAAACCTCGCACAAAACTTCGCCGCCGACATGCGCCTTGCGCGCCGCGCGTCCGGTCATCACGCCCTTGGGCGTCGTCAGAATGCTGATGCCCATGCCGCCCACGACGGGACGAATTCCGGACGAGCCGAGGTAGCGCCGGCTGCCCGGCTTCGAGATGCGCCGCAGGTCCGTGATCACGCTGCGCTTGTCCGGCGTGTATTTGAGGAACAGGCGCAGCGTCTTGCGAGTCTTGTTTTCCTCGATCAGTTTGTAGGTCGAGATGTAGCCCTCTTCCTTCAGGATGCGGGCCACCTCCACCTTCAGCTTCGAGGTGGGGATATCGACGCGCGCGTGGCGAGCCTTGGCCCCGTTGCGAATCCGCGTCAGCAAATCGGAAATAGGATCGGTCTGCATATTCTTCTTTACGCTCTCCGTTGAGCCGGCCGCGCGACGCGGGCGGCATGCGCATCTACCAGCTGGCCTTCACCACTCCGGGAATCTCCCCTTTCAGGGCGTGCCCCCGGAAACAGATGCGGCACATTTGAAACTTGCGCAGATAGCCGCGCGGGCGGCCGCACAGTCGGCAGCGGTTGCGCACGCGAATCTTGAACTTCGGTTTCCTGCGCATCTTGGCAAATTGTGAACTTCGCGCCATCGTTTCTCCTTCGATCTTCCCGGCGGGCTCCCGTAGAGCCCGCACCCGCTAATTCTGTGTCCGCAGCGGGACGCCCAAGAGCTTCAGCAACTCGCGGCCTTCCTCGTCGTTCTTGGCCGTCGTCGTCAGCGTGATGTTCAATCCCTTGATCTTATCGACGCGCGTGTAATCGATTTCCGGAAACACCAGCTGATCGCGCAAACCCATCGTGTAATTCCCGCGGCCGTCGAACGCGTTCGGCGGCAGGCCCCGGAAATCGCGCACGCGCGGCAGCACCACGTTGCACAGCCGGTCTAGAAATTCGTACATGCGGTCTCCCCGCAGCGTGACGCAGCAGCCGATGGGCATGCCCCGGCGAATCTTGAAATTCGCGATCGATTTCTTCGCCCGCGTCACGATGGGCTTCTGCCCGGCAATCTGGCCCAGCTCGATCACGGCTACGTCCAGCAGCTTCACGTTTTGGCTGGCTTCGCCCAGGCCGATGTTGACGGTCACTTTCGCGACCTTCGGCACGGCCATGGGATTCTTCCACCCAAAGCGCTTCATCAGCGAGGGCACCACTTCTTTGCGGTAGCGTTCCTGCAATCGGCTCATCATTGTTCGTTCTCTTCGTTCGTTCTCTTTGTTCGTTCTCTTTCGTTCCTTACTTCTCGAGCGTGTTGCCGCAGCGGCGGCAAACGCGTTCCTTGGTTCCGTCGGGGAGTATCTTGTGGCCGATGCGCGCGCCCTTGTTGCACGCCGGGCACAGCAGCTGCACGTTCGAGATCGGCAGCGGCCCTTCCTTGTCAACGATGCCGCCCTTCACGTTCTGCGACGGGTTCGGCCGTGTGTGCCGCTTGATGATCCCAGCGTGCTCGACGGTGATCGTGCGCTTCGTGGGATTCACGGACAGCACGCGCCCCGTTTTGCCGCGGTCGCGCCCCGTAATCACCTTCACCTGGTCGCCGCGCTTGATTCCCGCCGAAGTGGGCTCGGTGCGGACCGTGCTTTCCCTCAAAATCGGCATTACCAAACCTCCGGCGCGAGCGACACAATCTTCGCGAAATTCTTTTCGCGCAGCTCGCGCGCCACCGGCCCGAAAACGCGCGTTCCGACCGGTTCGTTCGCGTCGTTGATCAGCACGGCCGCGTTGTCGTCAAAGCGAATGTAGGTTCCGTCCTTGCGGCGATGCTCCTTGCGCGTGCGCACCACCACGGCTTTCACGACCTTGCCCTTCTTGATCGGGCTGTCGGGCGCCGCTTCCTTGACCGCCGCGGTAATCACGTCGCCGAGGCCGGCGCGGCTGCCCGCGTCGCCGCCGAGCGGCAGGATACAAGTGAGCTGGCGCGCACCGGAATTGTCGGCCACCGTGAGCCAGCTTCGCATCTGAATCATGACATTTGTCCTTTTTCTCTATCTCGCTCGCGCTAGACCGCGCGCGTGCTCTTCGTGACGACTTCCGCGAGCCGCCAGCGCTTCAGTTTCGAGAGCGGTCGCGTTTCGACGATCCGCACCGTGTCGCCCGCCTTCGCCCGGCGCTCTTCGTCGTGCGCGTAAAACTTCTTCGACACGCGGATCACGCGCCGGTAGAGCTTGTGCTGCACCAGGCGCGTCACCTTCACGATAATCGTTTTCTCCATCTTCGCGCTGGTCACGACGCCGGTAACTTCCTGGCGCTCGTGCCGCGCTGGCGCTGCCACGGTTTCGTTAGGCATTGGCTTTCCTCAATTCCCGTTCGCGCAGGAGCGTTTTCACGCGGGCCAGGTCCTTGCGCGCCGTGCGCAGCTTGGTGACGGCTTCGGCCTGCCCGGTCGAGAGCTGAAACCGCAAGCGAAAGACCTGCTCGGCGAGTTCGTTCTCGCGCTGGTTCAGCTCGGCCGTGTCCTGATCGCGCAGCTTTTCCGTTTTCTTCGGCATCAGAGCGACCCCGCCCGGCTGACGAACCGTGTGCGGATCGGCAGCTTGTGCGCCGCGAGCTGCATGGCTTCTTGCGCCGTCGCGAGATCGACGCCGGCCATTTCAAACATCACCCGCCCGGGCTTCACGACCGCGACCCAGCGTTCCGGCGCGCCCTTGCCCTTGCCCATGCGGGTTTCCGCCGGCTTCTTCGTGAACGGCTTGTCCGGAAAAATGCGGATCCAGAGTTTGCCGCCGCGCTTGATGAACCGCGTGATCGCGACGCGCGAAGCTTCAATTTGGCGGTCGGTAATCCAGGCCGGCTCGAGCGCTTTCAGGCCATATTCGCCAAACGAAAGATCGCTGCCACGCCAGGCCTTTCCCGCGCGCCGCCCGCGCTGCTGTTTCCTGTACTTGACTTTCTTCGGCATCAACATCGTCGTCTTCCCTCAATCGCTCTAAATCAGTTCTTACTCGGCTCGCCGTTAGACGGTGGCCGCCTGCGCCTCGGGCTTCTTTATTCCACGCTGCGGAATGTTTTCGCCCTGATAGATCCAGCACTTCACGCCGATCACGCCGTAGGTCGTGTGCGCTTCGGCCGTTCCGTAATCGATGTCGCCGCGCAGGGTCTGCAGCGGCAAGCGGCCCTGGAGATACCATTCCTTGCGGGCGATTTCCGCGCCGTTCAGCCGGCCCGCCACGCGAATCTTGATGCCCTTGCAGCCGAAGCGCAGCGCGGAATCAACCGCCTTGCGCATGGCTCGGCGGAAGGCGACCCGCTTTTCGAGCTGCAGCGCAATCGATTCGGCCACGAGTTGCGCGTCGAGTTCCGGCCGGTGCACTTCCTGGATGTCGATGTGCACTTCGCGCTTGGTGCGCTTTTGCACTTCGCTCTTGAGCTTGTCGATTTCCGCGCCCTTGCGGCCGATGATGATTCCCGGGCGCGCGGTAAAGAGCCGCACAACCAGCTTGTTCGCGGCGCGCTCGATGTCGATCGAACTGATGCCCGCGGATTTCAGGCGCTCTTTCAACTGCGCGCGTAGGTTCACATCCTCGTGCAAGAGGTCGGCGTAATCGCGGTCGGCGTACCAGCGCGACTTCCAGGGCTTGTTGTAGCCGAGGCGAAACCCGTACGGATGCGTCTTTTGTCCCAAAGTCTTCCTCCGCTACTTCTTCTTCGGCGCGCGCGCCGGTTTTTTCTTTCCCGAAAGCGCCTGTCGCGCCTTCTTGACCGCCCCGGCCACGCCCTTTTGCGATTCGGCTTCGGCTGCAGCCGCCGCCACGCGCTCCCGCGCAGCCACATGATGCTCGGCGACTCCTACGACAATGTGCGCCGTGCGCCGCTGGTAGCGGAACGCGCGGCCCATGGGCGCCGGACGCAATCTCTTCCAGCGCGAGCCCTCGTTCACGTAGCAGTTCGACACGTACAGATGGTCGACGTCAAGCGACGCGCCCGCGTCTTCCGCTTTGCGCTCCGCGTTGGCGATCGCGCTGCGCAGAACCTTTTCCACGTCGCGCGAGGCGCGCTTCATCGTAAATTGCAAAATGTGCAGCGCATCTTCCGCGCGCCGCCCGCGAATGAGGTCGACGACCAGGCGAACCTTCTGCGGCGACATGCGCACGTGCCGCGCCATCGCGACCGCTTCAATTGCCGGAGCCTGCTGAAGTTCGGTGGCCATGGGTTATGCCTTCGGCGCCGCGGGCGCGCCGCCTCCCGAGGGAGCCGCTCCGCCGCCGGGCGCTCCCGGACCGCCGGCGACCGCCGCCGCGCGCTCGAGCGCCGCCTTCACCGCGTGGCCCTTGAAGGTTCGCGTGGGGGCGAATTCCCCGAGCTTGTGGCCGATCATCTGTTCCGTGACGTATACCGGAATGAATTTTCGGCCGTTGTGGACGGCGATGGTGTGGCCGATCATGTCCGGAAGAATCGTCGACCGGCGCGACCACGTCTTGATCACTTTCTTTTCGTTGCGCGCGTTCATCCCTTCCACCTTTTCGCGAAGGTGGTCGTCGATAAACGGGCCTTTCTTGAGCGAACGTGCCATCGTTTCTCCCTGCGCTCTCTACTCTTCGCCGTTCTACTCTTCGACGCGGTGCAGCTTGACCCACTGCGCGCGCCGCAGTTTCCGGAAGCCCCGCACGGGCCCCGGAACGCGGTGCGACACCGGGCAGAACGGGCAGACAAACCGCGTGCCCTGCATGTTGGGTGTTTTTTCCACGGCTACGGCCCAGCCCGGCTTGCACAGGCGGTACATCACCTGCACCGGAACCACCGGAGCGAACCGGCCCGCCGGTTTCACGGGCCGCGCCACCGGACGAGCCGCTCGCGCGGGCTTTCGCGTCCGCGAGACCCTCCGCACTGCCGGTCGTGTTCGTTTCGTTCGTGATGCGCTCATCATGGTTGTCTCAACTTCCCCTCAAATACCCGCCGCGCCAGGCTGAGTATTTTTACGGCCGAACAAACTTTTTCAATTCTTCCGAGCTTCGCTTCCAAGCTGCTCTTCCAAATCTCTTTGCGCCCGGGTTACGGCTTGCGGCGCTGCACGATCTGGCGATCCGAGCGGCGGTTACGCCGCGTCTTCGCGCCCAGCGTCGAAAATCCCCAGGGCGTTTGCGGGTGGTTGCCCTTCACGCGGCCCTCACCGCCGCCGTGCGGGTGATCGACCGGGTTCATCGCCACGCCGCGCACCGTCGGGCGACGCCCGTGCCAGCGCGTGCGGCCCGCCTTGCCGTAGGTTACGTTTTCGTGGTCGAGGTTGCCGACCTGGCCGATGGTGGCCATGCAATCGAGCGGAAATTTTCTGACTTCGCCCGAGGGCAGCTTCACGAGCGCGATGTCGCCTTCCTTGCTCAAGAGCTGCGCCGAGCCGCCCGCCGCGCGCACGAGTTGCGCGCCCTTGCCGGGCTGCAGCTCGAGGTTGTGCAGCTGCGTTCCGGGAGGGATGGCCCGGATGGCCATCGCGTTTCCCGGCAAAATGTCCGCGCCCTCGCCCGTCTGGACCGTCATCCCGACTTCGAGGCCGATGGGATGCAGGATGTAGCGCTTCTCGCCATCAGAGTAGTGCAGCAGCGCGAGCCGCGCCGAGCGGTTCGGATCGTATTCGATGGCCGCGACGCGCGCGGGAACGCCTTTCTTTTCCCGGCGAAAATCGATCGCGCGGTACTGCTTCTTGTGCCCGCCGCCGCGATGCCAGATCGTGATTTCGCCGTGCGCGTTGCGCCCGCCCGAGCGCTTTTTCGGCTCGACGAGCGCCTTCTCCGGCGTTTCCTTGGTGATCTCGCTCTTATCGAGCATGGTCAGGAAACGCCGCGATGCGGTGTACGGATTGAACGTTTTCAGCGCCATACGGAACTCTCTTCCTCAGACTTCAAATCCCGCGGGCCCCAGCTGGCGGGCCATCGAATCACCCGCCGCCAAAACCCCGGGCCAACACTGGCCGCCTGACAACCTACAAATTGTCCGCGTACTCGATCATCTTCTCGCCCGCGGCGAGCTTGACGTACGCTTTCTTCCAGTCGCGGCGATGGCCTTCCGCGCGGCCGCGCCGGCGAAACTTGCCGTGAAACATCGCCGTGCGCACGCCCGCGACCTTCACCTTGAAAATCTTCTGCACGGCTTCCTTGATCTCGGTCTTGGTCGCGCCGGTCGCGACTTCAAAGACCACGGTGTGCTGGGTCTCTTTCACGCCCATGCCTTTTTCCGTGATGATCGGCCGCCGAATTACGTGAAATACGTTCGTGCTCATTGCCTCGCCTTTTGCCCTGACGTTTTACTTCTTGCCCTTGGCCTTCGGTGCCGGCTTCTTCGCCGCCGCTTTTTTGGCCGGAGCCTTCTTGGTCTTGGCCGCGGGCTTCGCCGCCTTGGGAGCTTCAGCCGCCGGTGCGGGTTCGATCGTCACCACATCCGCAGCCGGGGCCGCGCTGCGCGGGCCGAGCGTTTCGCCGAGCCGCACCGCCGCATCCTTTGAGAGAAACAGCCGATCGTGCCGCAAGAGATCGTACGGCTGCAGGGCGTGCGGCGCGACGAGCTTCACGCCTTCGAGATTGCGGCTCGCGAGTTCGAGGTTGCGGTTCGCCTGCACCTCGACGAGCAGCATGGTCTTCGTCGCGCTGTCCAAGCGGTCGAGCGTCGCGCGAAAGGGTTTCGTCTTGTGCGATTCGAGCTGCCAGGCGTCCACCACGGTCAATTTTTCATCCGCGAGCTTGGCCGACAGCGCCGACCGCAGCGCGCCCAGAATCATCTTGCGCGGCAGGTTATAGGCGTAGCTTCTCGGCACCGGGCCGTGCACCGTTCCGCCCTTGCGCCAGATCGAGCTGCGAATCGAGCCGACACGCGCCCGGCCCGTACCCTTCTGCTTCCAAAGCTTTTTTCCCGAGCCCGAGACTTCGCCGCGGCCCTTGGTCTTGTGCGTGCCCGCGCGCTGCGACGCCTGATACCACCGCACCGTTTCGTGCAGGAGGTTCGGATTCACCTTGGCGCGAAACACGGCGTCGGGAAGATCGATCTGCCCGACGTTCTTGCCTTCGAGATTCTTGATATCCACTATCGCCATCGTCGTCGCGTCCTTAAGAGTCTCTTGCCGCCCGCCGCTACTTGGCCTTTTTCGCCTTGCGCATCGCCTTGCGAATCAAAATATACGTTCCCACGGGACCGGGCACCGAACCGAACACCAGCAGCAGATTTTCGTCCGTGTCTACTTTCACGACGCGCAAGTTTTTCGCGGTCACGCGCTGGTGCCCCATATGCCCCGGAAAATGCTGCCCCGGCCAGACGCGCGACGGAAACGAACTGCCGCCGATACCGCCCGGCGCGCGGTGGTGCATCGATCCGTGCGTTTCGTCGCCCCCGCGGTAGTGCCAGCGTTTCACGCCGCCGGCGAATCCCTTGCCCTTGCTGATGCCGGTCACGTCCACGAACTCGCCCGGCGCGAAGCGGTCGACGAGAACGCGGTCGCCCACTTTCGTTTCATCGCCCGAGCTTTCGAGGCGCACTTCGCCGAGGCGCCGCATGGACGCGACTTCGGCCTTCTTGAAGTGTCCCGCCATGGGCTTCGTGACGCGCTGCGGCTTGATGAATTCGACGAGCCCGAGCTGCGCCGCGTCGTAGCCGTCCTTTTCCTTGGTGCGCCGCTGCACGACAACGCACGGCCCCGCCTGCAGCACCGTGCAGCCGACCGCCGAGCCGTCGTCGCCAAAAACCTGGGCCATGCCCAGCTTGATCCCGAGAATTCCGTTGACCGCCATCGAAGTTTTCCGTTCCTTTGTCTTCTCTTCTTACTTCCCGGCGTGTTCCCGCCCGAACGCCTTGATCTCGACGTCCACCCCGGGCGGTAAATCGAGCTTCATGAGCGCGTCCACCGTGTCCGGCGTCGGCTCGAGAATGTCGATGAGCCGCTTGTGAGTGCGCATCTCGAACTGCTCGCGCGATTTTTTGTCCACGTGCGGCGAGCGCAGCACGGTCCAGCGGTTGATGGTCGTGGGCAGCGGAATCGGGCCCGCGACGTTTGCGCCGGTGCGTTTGGCAGTCTCGACGATTTCGCGCGTCGATTGATCGAGAATGCGGTGATCGTACGCTTTCAAGCGAATGCGAATTTTTTCTCCGGCTGGCATAGGTTACTCGAGTATCTCCGTGACCGCGCCTGCGCCTACTGTGTGCCCGCCTTCGCGGATCGCGAACCGCAAGCCCTTCTCCAAAGCCACCGGCGTGATCAGGCTGATTTCCGCGCTCACGTTGTCGCCCGGCATCACCATTTCCACTCCGTTCGGCAGCTTTACGTCCCCCGTCACGTCCGTCGTCCGGAAATAAAACTGCGGCCGGTAGCCCGTGAAGAACGGCGTGTGCCGCCCGCCCTCTTCCTTCGTCAGTACGTACGCTTCCGCCTTGAACTTCGTGTGCGGCGTGATCGACGCCGGCTTGCACAGCACCTGCCCGCGTTCCACTTCTTCCTTTTCCGTCCCGCGCAGCAAGAGGCCCACGTTGTCGCCCGCCATCCCTTCGTCCAAGAGCTTGCGGAACATCTCGATCCCCGTCACCACACGCTTCATCGTCGGCCGGAAACCCACAATGTCCACTTCCTCGCCCACCTTCACCTTGCCGCGCTCCACGCGCCCCGTCACCACCGTCCCGCGTCCCGAAATCGAAAAAATATCCTCGATCGGCATTGCGAACGGCTTGTCCACGTCGCGCACCGGCTGCGGTATGTTCTTGTCCACCGCGTCCATCAAAGCGTCGATCTGCTTTTCCCACTTCTCCTCGCCGTTCAAGGCGCCCAGCGCCGACCCGCGCACAACCGGGATCGCGTCCCCCGGAAACTGATACATCTTCAAAAGTTCACGAACTTCCAGTTCGACGAGGTCCAGCAGTTCCGGGTCTTCCACCGCGTCGCACTTGTTCATGAACACCACGATCGACGGCACGCCCACCTGCCGCGCCAGCAAGATGTGCTCCCGCGTCTGCGGCATCGGCCCGTCCGTCGCCGCCACCACCAGAATCGCTCCGTCCATCTGCGCCGCGCCCGTGATCATGTTCTTCACGTAGTCCGCGTGCCCCGGGCAATCGATGTGCGCGTAGTGCCGGTTCGCCGTCTCGTACTCCACGTGAGACACCGCGATCGTGATCCCGCGCTCCCGCTCCTCCGGCGCGTTGTCGATCGAATCAAACGCCCGGAACGCCACCTTCGGATTGTGCTTCGACAGCACCTTGGTGATCGCCGCCGTCAGCGTCGTCTTGCCGTGATCGATGTGCCCGATCGTCCCGATATTCAGGTGCGGCTTGGTTCGCTCGAATTTTTCCTTCGCCATCGCTCTGTCTGCTCCTCAGTTTGCGCGTTCGCTCGTGAGTTCGTAGAAATTGAACTGAAATTCGCCCGAAATTCCCCTGTAATTCGCTTGTCCCGCCCCTAGCGAGTCGACCTACCTGTCGATTTCGCGATCACGTCCTCGGCAACCGACGCCGGCGCTTCCGCATAATGCGAGAAATGCATGCTGAAACTGGCGCGCCCCTGCGTGCGGCTGCGCACGTCGGTGGCATACCCGAACATCTCGGCAAGGGGAACCTCGACGCGAATGACGTTCGCGCCGCCTCGACTCTCGGTTCCCTGAATCTGGCAGCGGCGCGAGTTCAAGTCCCCGAATACCTGCGCCATGTAGTCTTCCGGCGTAACCACTTCCACCTTCATGATCGGCTCGAGCAGCACCGGATGAGCCTTGGCGCAGGCTGCCTTGAACGCCATCGAGCCCGCAATCTTGAACGCCATTTCCGAGCTGTCTACATCATGATAGCTGCCGTCGATCAAGAGGACGGCGATATCCACCATTTCGTAGCCCGCGAGAATGCCGTTCTCCATGGCTTCCCGGATGCCAGCGTCAATCGGGGCAATGAATTCCTTGGGAATCGATCCACCCACGATCTTGTCAATGAATAGCATGCGGTGGTCTTTGTCAAAGCGCCATTTGCCGCCCGAGCCGCCCACTTCCTTGGCCAGGGCGTCCAATTCATCGGTCGACATCTCGTGCATGTTTTCGTGCGCCGAGGAAGGCAGCGGAAGGACCTCGATTTCGCAGTGGCCGTATTGGCCACGGCCGCCGGTCTGCTTGATGTATTTGCCTTCGGCCTCCGCCTTCTTGCGAATCGTTTCACGATAGGCGACTTGCGGGCGCCCGACGGTGGCCTGCACGCCAAACTCGCGCATCATGCGGTCAACAATAATCTCCAGGTGCAATTCGCCCATGCCGGAAATAATGGTCTGGCCCGTATCCTCATCGCTGTGCACGCGGAAGGTCGGATCTTCCTGCGCCAGCCTCTGCATGGCGTTGCCCAGCTTGTCCTGGTCGGCCTTGGTCTTGGGCTCGATGGCTACGGAAATCACCGGAGCCGGAAATTCAATATTCTCGAGAACGACGGCTTTGCCTTCATCGCACAGCGTGTCGCCGGTCGTCACGCTCTTCAGGCCCACGCACGCGGCGATATCGCCTGCGTAAATCGCGTCGATTTCCTCGCGCTTGTTGGCGTGCATGCGGAGGAGCCGCCCGACGCGTTCGCGCGTCGATTTCGTGGAGTTGTAGACGTAGCTGCCGGCCTTCAGGACGCCGGAATAAACGCGAATGTAGGTCACGTGCCCGACGAACGGATCGGACATAATTTTGAACGCCAGCGCCGAAAACGGCTCGTCGTCGCTGGCCCGCCGCAGCTCCACTTCGTCGTTCGCGGTTGTGCCCTCGACGGGCGGAACATCGAGCGGTGAAGGCAGGTAGTCCACCACCGCATCCAGCAGCGGCTGAATTCCCTTGTTCTTGAATGCCGAGCCCGCCAGGACGGGAACGAGTTTCAGCGCAATCGTCGAGCGGCGAATGGAAGCGCGAAGTTCCTCCGCCGAAATCTTTTCGCCGTTCAGGAATTTTTCCACCAGGGAATCGTCGTGCTCGGCGATGTATTCGACCGATTTTTCCCGGCACTCTTTGTAATAGGCCTCGTCCAATGCGGAAAACTTGAGCGCGGCGGCAATGTCCGGACGGGTAGCGATAAACGCCGCATCCCACAGCTTGGCGACATCGAAGACTTCAAATTTGGCGCCCAGGGTCTCCTCGAGCCAAATGATCGCTTTTTCTTCCAGGAAATCGATGACGCCGATGAAGAGATCTTCCTTGCCAATCGGGCACTGCAGGGCCACGGGGTGAGCGGCCAAACGCTGGCGCATCGTTTTGATGGCGTGCTCGAAATCCGCGCCGGTGCTATCCATCTTGTTGATGAACGCGAGCCGGGGTACGTGATATTTGTCCGCCTGGCGCCAAACCGTTTCCGATTGCGGCTGCACGCCGCGCGCCGCGTCAAAAATCGCCACCGCGCCGTCCAAGACGCGGAGGGACCGTTCCACTTCCACGGTAAAATCCACGTGGCCCGGCGTGTCAATGATATTGATAAGAAAATCCTTGCCGTTGCGCTTCCAGGAAGCGGTCGTGGCAGCGGAAGTAATCGTGATGCCGCGCTCCCGCTCCTGCTCCATCCAGTCCATCGTGGCGGTGCCTTCGTCGACGGAGCCGATCTTGTACGTCACGCCCGTATAAAACAGGATGCGCTCGGTCGAAGTCGTCTTCCCGGCGTCGATATGCGCCATGATGCCGATGTTGCGTGTTTCCGCGAGTTGTGCCTTGCGTGCCATTTCTCAGTTACCGCAGCTTTCTCCCCTGAGCTTGCCGAACCACCCGGTTCTCCCTAATGTCCTGCTGCAAAATTACCAGCGATAATGCGCAAACGCCTTGTTGGCCTCGGCCATGCGGTGCACGTCGTCTTTCTTTTTCATCGCGCCGCCGCGAGCGTTGGCTGCATCCATCAACTCCTCAGCCAATTTGTCCGTCATGGTCTTGCCTGAACGCGTGCGCGCGTAGAGCAGCAGCCAGCGAATCGCCAGCGACTGCCGCCGGAACGGATTCACTTCGACCGGAACCTGATAGTTTGCTCCGCCGACACGCCGCGTCTTGACTTCAAGCACTGGCTTGACGTTATCGATCGCCTTCTTGAACGTCGCCAGCGCATCGCCATTCGTCTTCTGGCCGATCTGCTCCATGGCGCCGTAGAAAATCCGCTGCGCCGTCGCGCGCTTGCCGTCCCACATCATCGAGTTGATGAACTTCTGCACGAGGTCCGAGCCGTAGACCGAATCGGTGGTCACCTCGCGCCGTGGCACGAATCCTTTTCGCGGCATTCGTTTCTTCTCCTGGCTCTTTCCGGCGGGCTCTCGCCAAGCCCGCACCCTATCGATCTCGGCTACTTCTGCGCGGCCTTGGGCCGCTTGGCGCCGTATTTCGAGCGCCCCTGCTTGCGGTTCTCGACGCCCGCGGCGTCGAGCGTCCCGCGAATAATGTGATAGCGCACGCCGGGCAGGTCCTTCACGCGGCCGCCGCGCACGAGCACGATCGAGTGCTCCTGCAGGTTGTGGCCGATCCCGGGGATGTACGTCGTGACTTCGATGGCGTTCGTCAGGCGGGCGCGAGCGACTTTGCGCAGCGCGGAGTTCGGTTTCTTCGGCGTCTGCGTGTAAACACGGATGCAAACGCCGCGCTTTTCCGGACACCCTTGCAGCGCAGGCGACTTCGTCTTGGTCCGGATCTGATCCCGCCCGGATCGTACCAGTTGTGCAAACGTCGGCACGGCTCTCCCTCAAACGAGCTAGATTCACTTCACTTTCCACGGGCGGAATTCCGCACCGCGGCGTGTCGTGGAGTTCACTTAAAGAAAGGGTACAGCTGCGACTCCGGAGCACCCGACAACAAACTCCGCACTACTCCCAGTGAGCAAATCGAACTTTCTGGTCGAAGCGGAGAGGGTTACTCGGCTTTGCGGGGCTGGCGCCCCATTCCGGCCGCTCTTCTTATCCCGTTCCGTCGTGCTTTGTTCCGGGACTCGAAGACCTTCCCTTTCACTACAGGGCAAAACAATCCCTGACGAAGCCGCAAGTATAAGGAAAACGAATACGTCTGTCAAATAGTTCCATATGGGGTGTGGAAAAGATATCAGGGCGGCAGCCAAACCCTAACTTACGCCACCCAAGGGATTTCGCTTGATATGTATATATTCGTAGTATATACTTTGGTAGAAAAGGAGGCGCCCATGAAAAAAGCCCGCGTTTTTCAGTCTGGCAACAGCCAGGCGGTGCGCCTGCCCAAGGAATTCCGTTTCGACGTGAACGAAGTCGAGATTTTCCGTCGCGGCGATGAAGTCGTGCTCCGAAAACCAAAGCGGAACTTGCGCCGGGCGCTGGCCATCCTGCGGGCTTTGCCCGACGATTTCATGGCGGACGGACGCCAGGACGCGCCGCCGCAGGAGCGCGAACCTCTATGAGGCGCCGCTACATGCTGGACACGGACATTTGCATCTACCTCGCAAAAAACCGGTATCCTCAGGTGACCGCTCGTTTCGAGCGCCTGAAACTCGAGCAACCGGTCATGTCGGCAATCACATACGGAGAACTGCAGTACGGCGCAAATAAAAGCACCGAGCGATCGCGGGCGCTCTCCCAACTGGCGGAACTGATTCAGTATATTCCGGTGGAAAGCATTTCTTCGTCAGCCGCTCAAGCTTATGGAGAGATTCGAGCGACGCTCGAAAAGCAAGGACAAGTGATTGGAAACAACGATATTTGGATCGCTGCCCATGCAATGGCCCTGGACGTCACCCTGGCGACAAACAACGATCGTGAGTTTCTTCGCGTCATCGGCCTTTCCGTCGAAAACTGGACGAAATAGCTCGCTCCGTGTCTTACTTTACTTCGAGGATTTCTTTTTCCTTTACGGCGCTGAGGTCTTCGATCTTCTTGGTTTCGGAGTGAGTGAGCTTTTCGAGTTCGTCAAGTGTGCGCTTTTGCTCGTCCTGGCTGATTTTCTTCTCTTTTTCCAGTTTATCGACGGCTTCCTTGATGTCGCGCCGAATATTGCGCACGGCGGTGCGGTGATTCTCGAGGACTTTGTGCAGGTGCTTGACGATGTCCTTGCGGCGATCCTCCGTCAACGGAGGAATCGGTACCCGGACAATTTTTCCATCGTTCGTCGGATTGAGTCCGAGATCGGACGTGCGAATCGCCTTGTCGATCAGCGGCACGGCGCCCGGATCCCAGGGCGAGATGACGATCGACATCGGCTCGGGCACCGAGAGCGAGCCGAGCTGGTTCACCGGCATTTGCGTGCCGTGATAGTCGACACGGATGTGATCGAGCAGCGTGACGCTCGCACGGCCCGTGCGCACGCCAGCCAGCTCCTTGCGAAAATCCTCGACGGCCTTTTCCATTCGCAACCTTGCCTGCGCCATCGCTTCCTTGCTGTTGGAGATCGTGCTCATCGCTTCCCGCCCCCGTCTATTCCGTCGTCACGGTGGAACCCACTTTTTCACCCATCACCGCGCGGCGGATATTTCCCGGCTTGTTCATATTGAAGATGATGATCGGCATTCGGTTGTCCATGCACAACGAAATCGCGGTCGAATCCATGACCGCGAGGCCCTTCTGAATCACGTCCAGATAGGTGATCCGCTCGAACATGGTGGCGGTGGGCACCTTTTCGGGATCGGCGTCGTAGATTCCATCGACACGCGTCGCTTTCAGGATGACGTGCGCCTTGATTTCCATAGCACGCAGCGCCGCCGCCGTGTCCGTCGAAAAATAGGGATTCCCCGTGCCGGCCGCGAAAATCACAACGCGGCCCTTTTCGAGGTGCCGCATCGCTCGCCGCCGAATGAAAGGCTCGGCCACTTGCGCCATGTCAATCGCGCTTAGGAGGCGCGTCGTCACGCCTTGCTTTTCGAGCGCGTCCTGCAAGGCCAGGCCGTTGATTACGGTGGCCAGCATGCCCATGTAGTCGCCCGTGGCGCGGTCAATGGCGAGCGATTTCTGGCGGGCGCCGCGAAAAATGTTTCCGCCGCCTACGATGATCGCCATCTGGATGCCCAGATTGGCAACTTCCTTGACTTCGCGAGCGATGGCGTGAACCGTTTCCGCGTCAATGCCGGAACCTTGCGAGCCCTGAAAGGACTCGCCGGAAAGCTTCAGAACGATGCGGGAATAAAGGGGTTGGATATTGCTTTTTTTGATGGGCGTTCGGTGGTCGGGGCTCATGCTCTCGGCGGGCATTCTAGCAGAGGTTCCTCCGCGCCGCACAGCCCGGATTTTTATCCCGGGCTTCTCGAGAATTTCCTCTTGGTCTCTGCGCCGCAATCAAGACCAAGGGCTTAACACAGAGGACGCGGAGAATGCCTGCCGGAACCGTGGATTACGCCTATGGAGCGGCGACGACGGCGGGCGGCTCTTCCGCGGGCGCGCTCGCGCTCTCGCCTACTTTGAAACGCACGTAGCGCCGGATGGAGATGTTTTCTCCCAGCTTGTGGATCATCTGGCTTACGAGTTCGCCCACGGTCACCGACTCGTCCTTGATGAAGTGCTGCTCGTAGAGGCAGTTTTCCTCGTAAAACTTTTCCATCTTGCCGTTGACGATTTTCTCAGCTACCGCTTCGGGCTTGCCGGTCGCGCGGGCTTGCGCTTTGTAGATCTCGCGCTCGCGGTCCAGAATTTCCTGCGTCACGTCCTCGCGGCGCACAAATCGAGTATCCAGAGCGGCGATGTGCATGGCCACGTCATGGCACAGGCGCTGGAAATCCTCGGTGCGCGCCACGAAATCGGATTCGCAATTGATCTCGACCAGCACGCCGATCTTGCCGCCCGCATGAATGTAGTGCCCCACCAGTCCTTCGCTCGCCTGGCGCGCCGCTTTCTTCTGCGCGGCGGCCTGGCCCTTTTTCCGAAGGACGTCGATCGCGCCTTCCATGTTGCCCTTGGATTCCACCAGGGCCGAGCGGCAATCGCCGAATCCCGCGCCGGTTCGCTCGCGGAGTTCCTTCACCAGCTGGGCGGAAATGTTGACCGGTTCGTTTGGATTTGTCATGGCTCTACGGCATTCCTTTACGGATAAATTCTATGAGTTATGAACACAGCCGTCCGCTCGATTCCTCGGCGGGAATCAGGTTTCGCTGCTACTCGGCTGCGCCTTTTACGGAGTTATTCGGTTCAGGCTCGGGTTCGGATTCCGGAACGGTTTCGGCGAAAGGTTCCGCGGTCGGCTCGACGAAATCGCCTTCCTGCTTCTCGTATGATTCGTACTTGCTCGTATCTTGGTACTCGACGACGTCTTCCGCTCCCGCAGCGGCATCCGTGGCGGCCTTTTCCTGCGCGATCTGCGATCGCTCGTACGCGTGCCGGCCTTCGATCACCGCGTCTGAAATTTTGGAAGTGAACAATTTGATGGCGCGCAGCGCGTCGTCATTGCCTGGAACGACCCAGTCAACCTGATCGGGGTCGCAATTCGTATCCACGATCGACACGACCGGAACGCCCATGCGCCGCGCCTCGCGGACCGCGATCGCTTCCGCGTTGGAATCGATCACGAACATCGCGTCTGGCAGCGCCGACATGTTTTCAACGCCCGAGAGGTTCTGCTTCAGGTGCTTCATCTCGCGGTCCAGGCGCGCCGCTTCTTTTTTCGAGAGCTGCGCCATGCGGCCGTCTTCCGTCATGGCCTTGAGCGTCTTCAGGCGCTTGATCGATTTCTGCAGCGTGGCCCAATTCGTCAGCGTGCCGCCCAGCCAGCGATGATTCACGTAGAACATGCCGCAGCGGTTGGCTTCCTCGGCGATCGCCTCCTGCGCCTGGCGCTTCGTTCCGAGAAACAAAATCGTTTTGCCGTTGCTGCTCTGCTCGCTCACAAATCGCGCGGCTTCGCGAAACAGCTTCAATGTCTTTTGCAGATCGATGATGTGGATTCCATTGCGTTCACCGAAGATATACTCCTTCATCTTCGGGTTCCAACGGCGGGTCTGGTGGCCAAAATGAACTCCAGCCTCCAGTAATTCTTTCATCGTTATTTCAACTGCCAAAGTCCCTCCTCGAAGGATAGATGTTTGCATGCGCCAAGCGGTTTCGGTCTAACCCGCTCCCGCGCCGAACACCTTATTGCCGGCTCCCTTGCCGGCCGTGAATTTGTCCCGGGAGCCGGGACATTGCCTCGAACAACTTCAAGCCGCCTGCGCGCCGCCGGATTTGCATCCGCCGCGCGCAGACACCCAAAATCGTTTAGCGCTTGCTGAACTGGAAGCGCTTGCGGGCGCCCTTCTGCCCGTACTTCTTGCGTTCCTTCATGCGCGAATCGCGCGTCAGAAAACCGTTCTTGCGCAAGCCCGCGCGCAGTTCCGGGTTGAAGATGGCCAGCGCGCGCGAAAGTCCCATGCGCACCGCGCCGGATTGCCCGCCCACGCCGCCGCCATTCACCGTGGCCACAACGTCCACGGATCCCGACGTTTCCGTGAATTTCATCGGCTCAACCGCGCGGTTGCGCCAGGTCACATTGCGAAAATATTCTTCCGGATCGCGGCCGTTGATGGAAACCTTGCCCGTCCCGAACGTCAGGAAGACGCGCGCAACTGATTCCTTGCGCCGGCCGGTTCCGTAGAATTGCTGTTTTGCGCCTTCCGAAGGCTGTGCGCTCGAACTCAACGTTCCTCCTCAGACACTCAGAGACAAAATCCGAATCTCGATTTAGCACCGCGCGGCACAACAGGTTCCACCCCGGTTGCGCCATTATAATCCCGATTGGGAGTTCGCGGAAAACTAAACGGCGGCCGCTTGCGGCTTTTGACCAGCGTGGCGCTGCAAGCCTTTTTCGTCCAGGTAAATCCGCAGCTTTTTCGCGCGCAAAGCCCGCAGCTTGTTTTTCGGGAGCATGCCGAGCACGGCTTCGCGCAGCATCCAGTCGGCGCGATTCACCCGCAGCCGCTTGGCCGGAACTTCCTTCAGCCCGCCCGGATAGCCGGTGTGATGGCGATAAACCTTTTGCTCCAGCTTGTTTCCGGTCAGGCGAATCTTGTCAGCATTGATCACCACGACGTGATCGCCGCAATCGAGATACGGCGTGTAATTCGCCTTGTCCTTGCCGATCAGGATGCGCGCAATGCGCGTCGCCACCCGGCCCAAAACCTGTCCGGCGGCGTCCACAACAAACCACCCGCCGCCCTGTTCGATCTCTTCCGCTTCCCGCCCCCGGGGAACATACGTACGCATACTCAGTCACACCTCTCCGTGAATAGACAAACGTTGAGAATAGCGGGTGGGCGCTGTTTTGTCAATCAATGGCCTGAGGTGGAATAGGAAAGGATCATCGTATCCCCCTGGCCTGAGGGTCGGTTGCGCGAGTCTACCTCGCGGCTCGGATGGCAGGAGAACTTCGGGAGGAACGCGGCGGAACCTAGCCCGCTGAGGTGATTTGATTTAATTGACCAATACGGAGACGGAATGATCCTCTTCGATGGCCATGACCATTACCTTGTGGATGTCGATTTCCTCTGGCCCGTCGTGAATGCGAAACGCCACCGAAGCATCCGACTCTCCGACGATCATCCCGCGCAACGGAACACACAAGCTGCCCGCTGCTATCTGTAGGATGACCGGCTGTCCAATCCACGGAGCAAAAACACTGCGCATGGAATCCCCCCGCATGATCACCTGATGCACTTTGAGTGCCAGTCGCAAGCGAGCTGAGGCAATTCCCGGCGCAAATTGATATGTCCTTTAAGATTAGAAAACTAGGGTGCTTTTGATTTCAACTTGCCGATCCAAAGAAACGCAAGTCGTGTTCACGATCGGGCACGAGTGTCACGAAATGTCAGGAATGGATGGCGAAATTTGTCAGGAATGCCCGCATAGCACGTCATCAGGAATTACCGTGCGAACGCGCATAGATCGAGGATCTAAGCGTCCAGCGCCGATAGATGCCCCATCGTTTGACGGAAATTTGGAGTAACGGGAACTCGGAACGGCAACTAGCGAAATTCGGCAACAGGCCCAACGGGGCCCCGCGCAGGGAGCCTGTGGTTTGGAGATGGACCCGCTGCGGATTCCCAAGCCACGCTCGCAGGCGCCGGTAATTGTGAGATTTTGCCCAAGCCGGCTCGCCATCCGAGCTCGGTCCGATTGGGAACCTTGAACTTGGCCAAGAGAGCGGACACATGGAACTTTACAGTCCTTACAGAAATCTTGAGCTTGGAAGAGATTTCTTTGTTACTGAGGCTCTGAACCACTCCGTTCAGAACTGCTGCCTCCTGCGTACCCAGTCTCACCCTAGCTCCGATCGAACGACCTGCGGTTAGTAGCTGTTGAGCACGTTCGGTTACTACCCGAGACAAGGAGGATTGCGGAAGGACCAAAACTTCGAAGTCTTCGAGCCGCCTATTCAGCATCAAGCAGTGCATCACAAGCATTCCTGCAACGTGTTCAGCGGGCATGCTGCCGTCGCGGTCCGCGGGGACACGAGATCGCACTACCTGCGTCGGGATCTCGCATACTACGAAATACTGGGCAGCAAAACGCATCCGCTTATTGTGTGATTTGGGGGATTCGAGTCGTCCTTGGTGTCGCGGCTGGGAGGCGTCGCCGATCCGGGCGGATCGATTCGCGATTCTTTGCATCAACCACCTCCGACGACAGCTAAAGTAGCAGCATCAGGGCAGACGTCATTGGCGCAAATCAAAGATGAAGTTTTTCTGTGTGATTTTCTGTGCGCTCCTTTCGGGCCGGCGGCAACGAAGGCGCTCACGACACCTTCTCCGGAGCGGTCTTTCTATTCGTCGGAGACGCGATGACCAAAAGGCGCAGCGGCAACCGGGCAAAACGGCATCGACGTGCGAGCGATCGGCTGGAAACGAGCGGAGGCGCCATTCGCCGCGCGGTGCGACGCGTCTGGGCGCGGCACCGCGGGCGGCCTGCCGGTCCGGCAGGCGGGCGCTGAAAGCGTGGAGCTACTTCAGGGTTTGGGTGCTCCGACGTGCGTCGGGATCGACGCAGGGGTAGCCGTAGCTGTCCGCGTATACGCCGGTTTGTCGAGGTCGGGCTGAGTGGCGGCGTTTTTGTCGATCTCGATCGAGCCCTTGAAGTACGCGCCGTCCTCAATCATGATGCGCGCCGTGGTCAAATCCCCGACCACTGAGCCATCCTTCTTGATTTCGATGCGGTCGCGAGCCCGCAGATTCCCCTTCACGCTGCCGTAGACGACGACTTCGCGCGCTACCACGTCGGCAGTCAGCTTGGCGCTGGCGCCCACGGTGAGTTTGCGGTCTTCGAGCTGTACCAACCCTTCGACCGTGCCGTCGATGTGCAGATCTTCGTTTCCGGAAATTTCGCCTTTAATGTGCAAGCTGGCGCCCAGCCGTGCCGTGGTTCCGGACGGCGTGGAGCTCAGCGGGCGCATGGCATCAGTGCTCATGGCTATTCCCTCCGTTTTTGCCGAACCCGGCTGCGCTACCGGTGCTGGTGGTTCCGGACCTTTCGCGGTCGTCGGTTGCGGCGTATCTGGCTTTTTATTCCCCCACATTGCAGTACTGCCTCCTCGGTCAGAAACACTTGGAAAAACAGCGCTTGCAAGACCGGGGTGCGAAACAATTTAGCTCCCCGGTCAAAATCGGAACAAGGGAATTACGGGCACGGTGTTCCTAACTAACACGGGCCGGGAGCCCTGCTGGGAGGAGAGCACACTACAGGAATGTCTTACACGGCGCAACGAAAAACTTGGTTTCAATTTGGGACGGCACGGCGACGGCTCTGCGGACTGCCGTAGCCTGCCTCTTTAGAGGCGGGGAACGTTTTGTGCTTTGAAAAGACGAACCCCCGCGTCTAAAGACGCGGGCTACAGCGAATGCTCGCTAAAGATCTCAAGACGGGTGCGCAAAATTTCAATATTTGCGCAGGACGCCGACGACGCGGCCCTGGATTTTTACGTCGGCTGCCGGGACGATGATCGGCTCCATTTCCGAATTGGCGGGTTGCAGGCGAATCTTTCCGCCCGCCTCGCGATAGAAACGCTTGAGCGTGGCTTCGTCATTTCCCACGAGGGCGACGACGGTTTCGCCCGCGTTGGCGACTTGCGTGGGCTCGATCACCACGTAGTCACCGTTCATGATGTGGTCCTCGATCATGGAATTGCCCTTCACCTGCAGCACGAACGATTTCTCCGAGCGCGCGAACTCGGCGAGCGAAAGCGTCTCGCGCTCTTCCACGGCTTCCAGGGGACGGCCCGCGGCGATGCGGCCCATCAGCGGCAGCTCCACCGTGTGGCGATCGAGCACCTGCTCGCGCACCGGCTTCGGCAGCTGCGTGACTTCGATCGAGCGGCTCTGGTTGTAGCCGCGGCGGATGAATCCCTTGCGCTCGAGCGTCGTGACGTGCTTGTGCACGGTTGCGAGCGAAGTGAGTTTTAGCGAGCGCGCGATCTCCTCAAAGCTCGGCGCGTAGCCGTGCTTGTTGTGAAACGCGACCAGAAAATCGAGCACTTCCTTTTGCCGCTTCGTCAGTGTCATAGGCGCCTCCGCCGGGGGACATCTTAGGCGAAGTAAAAGCGAAAAACAAGAGGATATTTGGAACCACGGATGCACACTGATTAACACGCATCAATACGGATTCAGAGCGTGACCTGGAGTGGCGGTCCAGCCGCTGGTTGCGGGTACGTCGTCTTGGTGGCGCTCGCGTAGAGGCTCGCGCCGGGGCGAAGCGAGGGATTTGCTTTTTCGCACGCCCTAAGAGAAAAGCAGATTCCTCGGGCAAACCCGCCCTCGGAATGACACGCTTGGCTTTTGTGCAACGGTTAGGAGCCGCTGGTGGTTTCAGGGGCGAACCCGATTCGTTCCAGCGCCCATTCCGCGTGTTCGGCAAGGATTGAATCGCCGGTCGCGGCGAGTTCCGAAAGCCGAGCTGCGATTTTCGCGTAGCCCGGCTGGTCCGGCTGCAACCCGGAATTGCCAATCGCCACGCAGGCATTGCGCACGAGGCCGCGCCACTTTGTCCGCTTCACGGGACTACACCGAAAGACTTCGCGAAATTCCTCTTCATTCATCGAGAGGAGCCAGGAAAGCTCCGGTGAAAACAGGGAATGTCCGTTGGGCTGGCGCGGCTGAAAATTCGCAAGCGGCGTGGCGGGCGCACGGCGGTTCCACGGGCAAACATCCTGGCAAATATCGCAGCCGAAGACATGCCGCCCGATACGTTCGCGGAACTCCAGCGGAATGGCGCTGCGCAGCTCGATCGTCAAATACGAAATGCAGCGGCGCGCATCGAGCACGTAGGGCTCGACGATCGCTTCCGTTGGGCAGGCGTCAATGCACAAGCGGCAGTTTCCGCACAAATCCGGCGCCGGAGTCAGCGCGGCATCGACTGCTTCCGCGAGGTCAAGCGTCGTCAGGATCACGCCGAGGAACAGCCACGAGCCGAGCTCTTCGTTGATCAGACAGGTATTCTTCGCGAGCCAACCAAGCCCCGCGTATTTCGCCGCGACCCGCTCGACGATCGGCCCGGTGTCCACATACGGGCGCGCTTCAAAGGGCTCGTGAAATTCCGTGCGTAGATTCGCGATCAGCGCTTCGAGTTTTTCCCCAAGCACGTCGTGGTAATCGTCGCCCCAGGCGTAGCGCGAAATCCACCCGCGCGGCCCCGCAGCCGATTCTTCCGGGCGCGTCGCGTCCGTCGAGACCGGGAATGCGGTGTTGTAATTGAGCGCGCAGACGATCACGCTACGCGCCTCGGGCATCGCCTGCGCGGGGGAGCGTCGCCGCTCGTCGCGGAGATACTTCATCTCGCCCGCGTGTCCGCGATCGAGCCATTCCTCGAGGCGGACAAGCTCGGGGAATTCGGCCGCGGGCGCGATGCCACAGAGATCAAAACCGGCGGTGCGTGCCAGTTCGACTGTGCGCGCCGCTCGCTCGGACCGCGTCATGAATCGATATTGCCGCAGAAGCGTGCGGAATGCGAGGATGCGTGTGCCCAGCGGGCTCATTCATTCATCGACGCCACAGAGCGCAGGCGGCTCGCCACGCAGCCAGGAAATGAAAAATGGAAAGGGATTGAAGGAATGAAGACGCACAAGCTGGGCAACTCCGGGCTGGAAATCTCGCCGCTCGTTTTTGGCGGAAACATTTTCGGCTGGACGGTCGACCAGGCCGCCTCATTCAAGCTGCTCGACGTCTTCTTCGCGGCGGGCTTCAATGCGGTTGACACCGCGGATGTTTATTCCAAGTGGGTTCCCGGCCACCAGGGCGGCGAGTCCGAAATGATCATCGGCGAATGGATGAAGCAGCGCGGCAATCGCGCGAAGGTCATCGTCATGACCAAGGCCGGCATGGACATGGGCGACGGAAAAAAGGGATTGTCGAAAGCCCATATCCTGCGCTCCACGGAAGATTCGCTGCGGAGATTACAAACGGACTACATCGATTTGTATCAGTCGCACATCGACGATCTGGAGACGCCGTTCGAGGAAACTTTGGGAGCGTACGCGGAGCTAATGAAGCAGGGCAAAGTGAGAGCCATCGGCGCGTCCAATCACAAAGGAGACAGGCTCGCCGCGGCGCTCGAAGTCAGCCGGAAGACGGGGCTCCCGGCCTATCAGTCGCTGCAGCCAAACTACAGCCTCATCGAACGCGCGGATTACGAGACCAACCTCGAACCGGTCTGCGTGAAAGAGAGCCTCGGCGTCATCAACTACTTCCCGCTGGCGGGCGGCTTCCTCACCGGGAAATATCGATCGGGGAGCGATGCCGCGGGAAAAGCGCGCGCGCGGAATGTGACAAAGTACCTCAACGAGCGCGGCTTCAAAATTCTCGACGCGCTGGACAAAGTCGCCGCGAAACATCGCGCGAGGCCAGCCAAAGTCGCGCTGGCATGGGTAATGGCGCAGCCGAGCATCACCGCACCCATCGTGAGCGCCACGAATCTCGATCAACTCAATGATTTGATTTCTTCGGTAGAGTTGAAACTCGACCGCGACTCCATCGACCTACTGAACCAAGCCAGCGCATAGGCATTTCAGCAGCCCATACTTTCGCAGACGCGCACGCAACAAGAGAATCGAGCTGGCGAATCTTTGTAGGACACGGTTTCAACCGTGCCGTAGCGTGCTGGAAATGAACCGGCTTTAGCCACTGGCGGTGTGTGGCTCTCACCGTTCGACGGCGCAGCCGCGACCTGCACCGGCGCGTGCGCTGCCGTTTCCGCTCCGCGCTATGGCTCAGAGCGCCCTCGACTGCTACAATAACCGGCAGTGAGCGATTGGCGACAAATCCAGGCCCGCATACGTAAAGCCAGAACCAGCGCGGATCCCCTCGGACAATTATCCGCATTGTATGAGCGAACGCACGACGCCATGGTTGCGTTCGAACTCGCGCAGATTCAGGAAAAGGCCGGCGAGACCGCCGAGGCCGTGCGATGGTTCACGACCGCGTGCGAGCGTTTCCGCCGCCCGCAATGGAAGCAAAAGGCGGAGGAAGCCCTCACTCGCCTGGGCGCGCCGATTCCCGCAGCAACTGCGGGCGCGCCGGTAGTGGCCGTCAGCGAATCGACTGCGGAGCCTGTGAACACGCGCGCGCCCATCATCGCGGAATTCTCCGACGAACAGCCAAACGAAGAAATTGAGGAAGTGATGACCGAAGGACAACAGGAAACCGTTTTTGAACAGCCGCCCGCTCCATCGGCGGCGCCCGCCGCCCAGCCGGCAGATGGCGGTCCGGATCACCGTCGCAGGCGTCGCGGCCGCCGCGGAGGCCGTGGACGCCACAAAGGCGCGCGCGCTGCCGCTCCGACCTTGGCTCCGGCGCCAGTAGCTGCGCCGCCTCCGCCGCCATCGATGTTCGATCGCTTTGCCGAACCGGGCGGCGGTCCATCCGCGCGCGCTGCGGCGTCTCCGGAAGTCGCGGAACCGCGAATGCGGGAATCGGAACCCGCGCCGTCGCGCTCGCATGACGCTTCCGCGGCGAGCCACCCTGCGGCCTCGCGCGTCCGCTCGGGAGATCCCGCGCTGTCGTCGCGCATGGCGCAACTCGAATCGCAGCTTCGCCGCCTGCTCGCTTGCGGCATTCGCTCGCTCGAACAGGCTGACGAAGCCCCGGCCGGTCCCGGCGTCTTCCTGATCACCGACTCGGACCAGACCACGTATTACTACGCCGAGGCTTGCCAAACGCTGCGCGTCGGCATCGGAAACATGCTGCGCAGCGGTCGCGGCAGCCGCGAAGGCGCCAACGTAAAGGAAAAGCTTGCCGAGCACCTCGGCATCAACGAAGCCCGCGTCGGAAAATATCTGAAAGACCACTGCGGCGTCCGCTGGCTCCAGCTCGACGAAGGCGCGCCGCTCCTCGCGCACTTCGCCGTGGCGGTCCTGCGTCCAATCTCCAACGAATAAGTTTCTTCCTCATTTTCGCCGCACTGCCAGCCGCCAAAATGTTTGCGCGCTGGGCATTCTGCCGTGGAGTCGGAGGGCCGGACTTCAGTCCGGCCGTAACACCCCGGCATAAATCGGCTTCAGCCGCTGAAGCTGGTTCTTCCGCATCCTCGCCGGAGCTGCGCCCTCAGTGCTAGATCGCCTTTGCTTTTGCTTTTCCCCGCAGCGATTGTCTAAACTCGCTGACGCCTTATCATCTGGAAAACGCGAGAGGAAAAAGTGCGCACGCAAATCGGCATCGTCGGCGCAGGTCCGGCCGGACTCGTCCTCGCTCATCTGCTCCACCTGCAAGGAATCGAATCCATCGTCCTCGAAACGCGTAGCCGGAAGTACATCGAGGAGCGCGTGCGCGCAGGCCTGCTCGAGCAGGGCACGGTTGATCTGCTGATCGAGACAGGAGTCGGCGAACGCCTGATGCGCGAGTGCCTCACGCATCACGGCATCGAGCTGCGATTCAACCGCCGGGGCCACCGCATCGACTTCAACGATCTGACCGGAGGCAAGACCGTAACGATTTACGCGCAGCAGGAAGTGATTAAGGATCTAGTCGCCGCGCGCCTCGCAGCCGGCCTGCCGCTTTTGTTCGACGTCGAGGACCTGACCGTCCACGATTTTGATGGAAGCGCGAGCCCATCCATCCGCTTTCGTTCGCAGGGAAAAGAAGAGGTCATCCATTGCGATTATATCGCCGGCTGCGACGGCTTTCACGGCATCTGCCGCCCCAGCCTCCCCGCCGGCGTGATCGCGGAATTCGACCGCCTCTACCCATTCGCCTGGCTCGGCATTCTGGCGGAAGCGCCGCCGTCTTCCGACGAACTCGTGTACTGCTATCACGACCGCGGCTTCGCGCTGCTGACCATGCGCACGCGCCAGATCAGCCGCCTCTACCTCCAGGTGCCGCACGATGAAGACATCAAGGCCTGGTCCGACGACCGCATCTGGAGCGAGCTGCGCCAAAGAACCGCCGCGGACGGCGGCTGGAAACTGAGCGAGGGCCGCATCTTTCAGAAAAATATCGCGTCCATGCGAAGCTACGTCGTCGAGCCGATGCAGTACGGAAAAATGTTTCTGGCGGGCGACGCCGCGCACATCGTTCCGCCCACGGGCGCAAAAGGCATGAACCTGGCCATCGCCGACGTGCGCATCCTCTCGCAAGCGCTCGGGGAATTTTACAAAGCGGGAAGCACAACGACGCTCAGCCGCTACTCAGAAATTTGCCTGCGCCGCGTCTGGAAAGCCCAGCGCTTCTCCTGGTGGATGACGTCCATGCTCCACCGCTTCGACACCGACAACGCCTTCGACCGCCGCCGCCAAATCGCCGAACTGGATTATGTCACCAGCTCCCGCGCCGCCCGTACCACACTGGCCGAGAATTATGTAGGTCTGCCGTGGGACAGTTCGATATGAATATTTCGATCCTCCGCGTGCAAGCAGATTCCGGCAGCGTCGTCGCCCAATCACTTCTGGGAGCATGCTATCTGGATGGCATAGATGTCGAAATTAACTATGGGGAAGCCCTACGATATTTGACCACCGCGGCCGATCAAGGCGCATCGCGCGCAAGATACAACCTTGCCCGCATTTACATGGAGGGACACGGGGTTCCTAGGGACGTTGGAAGAGCAATCGAGTTATACGAGTCTGCGGCAGAGGCTGGAGAATTTCTTGCCCGAGTAGCTCTTGGGCGTATCTATTCGAGTGGGAAGGACATTGCTGCCAGCCCCCAAAAAGCGCTGCGATGGTACTCGGCCGCTGTTGCGCTCCAAGATAATGTGGAGGACTGTGACGAACTCAAAGAAGCGATAGCTTACATAGACGAGACGTCGAAGAAATAGCCCACGTGCAGGAAGTTCACTGTCTTTTTTGTCGCGCTTCAATTTCAGCTCAACTTAACGGGCGACCGCCGTCAACCGGCAGAATCGAACCGGTGGTAAAAGTGAAGTGCTTGATCGCGCCAACGATGGCGGAAGCAACTTCCTCCGGTGCGGCGAGCCGCTTCAGCGGTGTCCGCGTCACTTGCTCGTCGAGCCAGCGTTTGTCCATCGAGCGCACGAACTCATTGTTGACGAGACCCGGCGACACCGACACAACGCGAATCCGCGGCGCGAGCGCCCGCGCGAGCGATTTGGTCATGTTGTCGACGGCCGCTTTCGACGCGCAGTAAATCACGTTGCTGCCCATCGCGGTCATTCCCGCGATCGACGAAATGTTGATCACCACGGCGCCGCCCGACTGCTTGCTCTTTTCCAGCAACGGCCGCAGCGCGCGCACCGTCGCAAACGGGCCGCGCACGTTGGTCGCAAGAATGTTTTCGATCAGCGCGTCATCCAGCCCGTCCAAATCGCTGTGGGCCACAAAGCGCGTCACACCAGCGCAATTCACAAGCACATCGCAAACGCCGTAGCGCCGGTCGATCTCCGCAGCCAAGTCCGCAAGCGCGGCGCTGTCCGTCACGGGCGCCGGCAACGCCACATGTCCATCGCCGTGCAGGCTCGCGGCCAGCGATTTCGCCTTCTCCGCCGAGCGGTTGTACCCCACCACCACCCGCATGCCTTCGCGCGCCAGCGCCTGGCAGATGGTAGTGCCCATGCTCCCCGCACCTCCAGTCACAAGGGCAACGCCGCGCCCATCGCCAGCACGTCCCACATGGGCTGGACCGCCTGCCGCTTTGTTGGCCCGCGGATTCTTTGCTCGAACCGAAGCACCTCTGGTCGGTTTCGGAGGGCCGGGCTTCAGCCCGGCCGTATCCGCCTGGAATTGAACCGGCTTTAGCCGCTGAAGCGATCCTTCGGGAGTTCTCTTTCTAGAGGTCGCCATCGCCTAGGCCACCGCTTTCACGCCGTAGCGGCGCACGCGCAAATCGGCCTGCTCCTTGTGCGCGGCAAAGCCTTCCAGCGCGCACAGTCGCGAGCAATACCCGCCGACGAGCGCGGCGGCCTCATCGGTCAGCACCCGCTGATACGTGCAGGTCTTGATGAATTTGCCGACCCACAGCCCGCCGGTATAGCGCGCCGCGCGCATCGTCGGCAGCGTGTGATTCGTGCCGATCACCTTGTCACCGTAAGCGACATTGGTGCGATGCCCCAGAAACAACGCGCCGAAATTCGTCATGCGCCCGAGAAAATAGTCCGGGTCGCGCGTGAGCACCTGAACGTGCTCGGAGGCGATCCGATCGGCCTCCTGCACCATTTCGTCCAGCGTGTCACAGACAATAATTTCGCCGCAGTTCTGCCACGCCTGTCGCGCGATTTCCGCAGTTGGCAGCCATGAAAGGAGCTTTTCGATTTGCGCGGGAACTTCGGCCGCGAGCTTCGCCGAATTTGTGACCAGAATCGCGGGGCTGCTCGGCCCGTGCTCCGCCTGCCCGATCAAATCGACCGCGGCCATTTCCGCGTCGCAGCTATCGTCCGCGAGAATCAGCGTTTCGGTGGGGCCAGCCAGCAAGTCGATGCCGACGCGCCCAAAAAGCTGGCGTTTGGCCTCCGCAACAAACGCGTTACCGGGCCCGACGAGCATGTCACGGGAGCAATCGTTTCCGTGCCGAGCGCCATTGCTGCGACGGCTTGCACCCCGCCGAAAGCATAAATTTCGTCCGCTCCGCCAAAGTGCATCGCTGCCACCGTGGCTGCGTGCGGCTTCCCCCCGGTAGGAGGCGCGCTCGCGATGATGCGCTTCACCCCCGCGGCCTTGGCCGTCACCACACTCATGTGCGCCGACGCCACCATGGGATATCGTCCGCCCGGGACATAACATCCGACGCTGTTGACTGGAATGTTTTTGTGGCCGAGCACAACCCCAGGAATCGTCTCGACTTCGATGTCCCGAAGCGCGGCCCGCTGTTTCAGCGCGAAATTGCGGATCTGTTCCTGAGCGAAACGAATATCGTCGATCACCTGCGGCGGGAGGACGCGGATGCATTCGGCAATTTCATCAGCCGACAGCCGGAATGAAGCCGGCGACCACTTGTCGAATTTTTCCGAGTATTCGCGGACGGCGGCCTCGCCGCGCGCCCCAATATCGGCGAGGATGGCCTCGACCGTTTTGCGAACGTGCGCGCTGCTCTCAGCCTTCGCCTCGGCGGTCTGGCCGGTCTTGATGTGGCGAATCATGAAGCACTCCCAAAGTGTAGTCCGCCAAGTATACGACGAACTTTCAGGATCACGCTCGGCGAGCCCCAGGGAGGGAGAGTTCGCGCACGTCACCCGCATCGTGGCTGGAGCTGCAGTCAACTCCAGTCGGCAGGTGCTCGACGTCCCGGCGCAAGGCCGGGAGTATCTTTTCAGGGGGAGCGCCGCACCGGCCGGGGAGTGGCCAGGAGGTCAGCGGCGCGAGCCGAAGATCACATCGGCTCGGCGAGCGCCTTTGCGGCCGGCACGCCGGGGGTATGGCTGGAAGGTGTTGCAATCAAGGCCGATTCGTTGGCGGCTGCCGTCGTTTCAAACGGCGCCAGGGGGTAGATGAAGACGGGCGTCAGGCCCTCTTCAACATAGCCAAGGCGGTTTGCGGCGGCCTCGGACAGGTCCAGGATCCGGTGCAGGCGCAGGTTCGGCCCGCGGTCCGTGACGGTTACCACGACGGATTCTCCGTTCTTCACGTTCACCACCCGGATCTTCGTTCCGAGCGGGAAATACCAGCTCGCGGCCGTAAGCTTGCGGCGGTCAAATCGCTGGCCGTTCGCCATTTTCCGCCCTTGATGTTGTGCTCCATACCAGGATGCCGTTCCTATGTATTTAGTCTTGAACTGCTTCTGCTTAGCGTGCGCCGTTGGCTGTTGCGTCACCGCTGCCATCGGGTTGGTCCAAAGCAGGCTGGCTACGACCAGAAATCCGATAATCCGTAGCTGGGTCTGCATGTGAGAGTCTCCTTTCCCACCGTACATCCACGTCTTCCCCGGTTTTTTCTCTACTTTCGGGCTCCTTTCCTCTTCCCGGAGGCCGCTCCGAGAGCCTCTGTTCAGATCGCAAGCTAGAGTCCAGGCCAAGTCAGCGCCGCTCCGGAATCGGTCTTTCTCGTTGCAGAAGAACGGCTTACCTTCTCATCGCTGCCAACCAGGTCAACCGCTTCCGATCCGCACGTCTCGCACTGACCGTGTTTGCCGAGCATCACTTCCGTTTCACATCCCATACACCACCAATGCTTCATCAGAACTAGCCTCCTAGACTCTTCAATTTGGTGTATACGAAGAGTCTGAACGAGGGTGGCGGTCTTGGCGATAGGCAGATGGGGCCAATCGTTGGGTACACGAGTACTGGGATAAATTCTACACATTCGGAGGGCTCGGGCATGCCCTCCGATCCAGCTATTTTAATGTAACACTTCTATATTCAACAATTTAATGGATTAGAAGCTCTCGCGCAGACCATGCGCTAATCATTCCAAGGTGCCCGGCTCGGCCTAGCCTGCCCCCGCCTTAGTCCCCCAACTGTGTCTGCCACGCCACAATCAAGACGCTCCCTGCAACCTGAGCCTGTGTGGAGCTCAACTGGGCCAGCGTCATCCCCGCAGATCGGAGGCAAAGGCACCCTCACCGGGCTGAATATTCCTTCCAATTTGGAAGGGGCTTGCTTCGTCTGCAGAGCGGTCGAAAGCAAGCCCGCGAAAGCAAGGAAGGAACTCTGAGATGGACGGTCGCTTCCGAACTAAATGCGCCGCTAAAACAGTGATTTTGATTCAGTCCGTTAACTGCACCAAATCCCCGTTCAGGGCCAAAATAGGCCCTTTTGGTACAACGCACTGGACGATATCAGCAGGTAACGTGCAAAATACATGCTGGGGAAGGTTCATCTAGACCCGGCAAGAAGGGCTTGTTAGGCTATTCGGGCATCAGGGGCCGATCGATGAGATCTGATGGCTCCCGCTTTGGGATTCCAGCATCTAAAACTGAAGAATTGCGACTGGGGAGGATTGTAAACAAATGGCTCAAACTCTAGGCACACGCGCTTGGAAAGCAATGGACTACGTCCTTTGCAAGACCGCCGGTGTGGCCTTCGACACGATCCAGATTTTCAACAAGTACAATCCCAATCCGAATTTCACGCCGAAATGGTCGGACAAGCCGCTTCTGAAGTCGTGGGAGAAATCCAAGCCCACACTCGGCTGGCCGCGGCAGACCGACTCGCTCTGCCCGGGTTGCGTGAAGGACGCCCGCGACGCAATCTTCGAGGGCAAGAAGGACTGGCGCGACCTGATGCACGAAAAGGTCGGCGAGATCAAGGCGCAGATTATCGAGCGCGACGGCCAGATCTGGATGGTGAAGGAGTGCCCCATCCACGGCCGTTACGAAGACATGATGGCCGTCGACGCAAAATTCCTGAACTGGATCGAGCAGAACTTTCCCGGCCGCGACATCCCGGCTCACAACGACGAGGATCTCCACAAGCACGGCTCCAGCACCGTGCGCTACGGGCGCGGCTCCGTGCTCACCGTGGACCTCACCAACCGGTGCAACATGATGTGTGATCCCTGCTTCATGGACGCGAATCAGGTGGGGTACGTACACGAGCTGTCTTGGGAAGAAATTCAGGAGATCCTGGACAACGCGCTGAGGATCAAGCCGCGCCGGCAGATGTCCGTGCAGTTCTCCGGCGGCGAGCCGACCATGCACCCGCGATTCTTCGACGCCATCCGCCACGCGCGCAAAATCGGCTACAACAGCGTGCAGGCGGCCACCAACGGCATCGAATTCGCCAAGAGCAAGGATTACTGCAAGCAAGCGTTCGAAGCCGGCCTTCGCTACGTGTATCTCCAGTTTGACGGCATCGGCAATGACGCCAACAGCCACCGGCAAGTGGGCAACCTCTTTGACGTGAAACTGCGCGCCATCGAGAACATTCACGAGGCTGGAATCGAAATCATTCTGGTCACGACCATCGTCAACAATCTGAACAACGATCAGGTCGGCGCCATCGTGAAATTCGCGATGGAAAATCCAGGCAAGATTTCGTTTGTGGCGTTCCAACCCGTGTCGTTCACGGGCCGCGACGAAGAGATCACTCCCGAGCGCCGCATGAAGCAGCGCTATACACTTTCTCACCTCGCCAAGGACGTCAGCGCGCAGGTGGGCAAGATCGAACCGACTCGAGACTGGTTCCCCATTTCGCTGATCAGCACGTTCTCCGCGTTCGCCGATCTATCCCATGGACCGGACGCGACGTGGGGTTCCGTGAGCTGCGGCTGCCACCCGAATTGCGGCGTTGGCACCGGCGTCCTGATCAACAAAGACACAAAAGAATGGGCTCCCGTGCCGAAGTTTCTCAATGTTCCGCAACTCGTCGAGGACATCAAGAAAGTCACGGACGCCGCGCGCGGCAAGACCTTCTCAAACCTTACCTTCGCGCTGGCCATGCTAAAGAACTACAACCCGTACGGAGCGCCCTCGACGTTCCGCCTGATCGACTTGCTCAGGAAAATGGACAAGTCCTGGGGACTCACGCCAAACCAGCGCCAGAAGTACGGCACCGCGGGACCGGAGCGCACGTACGAAGACGCCATGAAGCGCCGCAAGACGGACCAGTGGAATTTCCTGATGATTGCCGGCATGTGGTTCCAGGACCTCTTCAACTACGATTTCCGCCGCACCGAAATGTGCATCATCCCCTACGCGACACAGCAGGGCGAAATTTCCTTCTGCGCGTACAACACGGGAATCGGCTGGCGCAAAATCATCGAGAATATGTATAAGAACGCGACCGTCGCCCAGTGGTACAAGGAGCACGGCAAGCACGAAATCTACGCCAAGGGCAAGAACGTCAGCCTGAATGAATACGACCACTCGCTCGTGATCGATGCCGAGGACGCCGCGCGCGTCCGCGCCGTCGACCATGAAGTGCCCAACACGGCCGCCGAGGAAAATCGCGCGCGCCGCCGCGCCGAGTTCCTGAAGGAAGAGGCCCGGGTTCGCAAGATGTACGAAGAACTCGTGCTGAAGAAGGCCCCGCAGGAAGTCGTGCAAATCGGCTCGGTCATGGACATCAAGAAGGCGACGCCGTCGGTCGCTCCCGTGCAGATCAGCAACGCCAACGGGAACGGCGCGGCCAAGCCCCAAGTCGCGGAGCAAGTCGCCGGCGATTAAGACTAGGCACGCTCCCAACCTAATGGTTCACAATCGGCTCCGGTTCTCCGGAGCCGATTCATTTAGGAAAGGCCGATGGTCCTAGGGATAGTGGTATTCATACTGGGCTTCATGAGCCCTTCGGCAGTCTGCCTCTATTACGCGTTGAGGGCGTGGAGCAAACTAGGAACGAATTCCACAACGATTGGCTGGCAGGCTCGGTTGCTGATGGTTGGAGTTGTGCTTGCGTCCGTCTGCCAGTTGCTGGTTACAGCGTTTTTACTCACAGGTTTTCGTTCGGACGGGCAATCCTTCGCGACGCCCGTTTCGTTGCCGTGGGCGATTGCGAATTGGATAAGCCTCGTCAGCTGGGTTCTGGCTCTCGTTACAGTTGCATTCGGAAAGGGAGGCATGCGGCGTCCACTCCTAATTTGGAGTCTCGTCATCCCCGTAGCGTCTTGGATCATCGTTATGATGGGATGGAACTATTGAAGCGATGGGGTTTACAATCTCAACATGCCGATCTACGAATACATTTGCGACGATTGCCAGACGCGTTACGAGCGAATCGTGATGTCCGCGAGCCAGGAAATTGATTGTCCGGAGTGCGCGAGTAAGCGCCATACGCTGCAACTCTCGGTGTTTAGCGCGGGAAAATCCGCGAACGGCAGTTCCTCTTCGAGCGCCGCGTCCGATTCCGGCGGTTGCTGCTGCATGCCTAATTCGTGCGGCTGCAACTAGGTCCGGTACAAACTTGACAGGCTCTGAACAAAGTACCCTTTGTCATTCCGAGCGGAGCGAGGAATCTCTCTTGTTTGAGCGCGAGAACAGAGAGATTCCTCGCTCCGCTCGGAATGACAAAAACTTGAGTTTTTAGACAAGCCGTTCGGTCGACGAGGAATTCGTTCGACGACCCAGCCTGATCGCTCTGCTGGATCTTTTGATCTATGCTACTTTAGCGCCGGGAGGAATCAGCCTTTGGATGCGCGCGAGGCCATCTCGGAGCTAGTCGTCGCGAATCGCGTCATTGCGCACTTGAAACTGGTCGACTCCTTCGGTCACATCACGATCCGTAACCCGGAAAATCCGCAGCGATATTTCATGTCCCGCTCGCGCGCGCCCAGCCTCGTCACGAAAGAAGATATTCTCGAATTCAGTCTGGACAGCTCGCCCGTCGATTTGCGCGGGTTCAGCCCGTACAAGGAGCGGTTCATTCACGGGGCGCTTTACCGCGCGCGCCCGGATGTCTTTTCCGTCTGCCACAATCACGCGCACGAGCTTCTGCCGCTGGCCGTCACGAAGACGGCCATGCGTCCCGCGCTTCACTCCGCATCGGTGATCGGCCACGAAGTCCCGGTCTGGGATATTCGCGACAAATTCGGCGACACCGATCTGCTGGTCACTTCAAACGAAATGGGTGATTCCCTTGCGCGCGCCGTGGGCAAAGGCAAGGCGGCGCTGATGCGCGGCCACGGCAGCGTGATCGCGGGGAGATCGTTGCGCGATGCGGTGTTTACGACGTTTTATCTGCGCCTGAACGCAGAGGTCCTCATCAAGGCGCTGTCCATGGGCAAGGAAGTCACCTACCTTTCGCCCGGCGAAGTGGACCTGTCGGGCGAACTCCACTCCCAGCCGCTCAGCCAGGGCCGCGCCTGGGAGGAATGGTGTTTGCAGGCAGGAGTGGGTAAACTGCCGGTATAGTTCGCGGCTGCCGTTGAAGGAATCGCCCCTCGGAGGACCTATGCCATCGCTGAATCGTTGGTGGATCGCGGTAGCCGGCGTTCTCCTGCAGATGGCTCTTGGCTCGGCGTACGCTTGGAGCGTCTTCCGCATTCCGCTCTCGAAAGCTTTTGGCTGGAGCATCACGGAAATCACCTGGACATTCCTGATCAGCTGGTTTTTCTTGGGCTGTTTTGCCTTCGTCGGCGGGCTTTGGATGAAGCGCTCCCACCCTCGAGTCGTAGCCATGACGGGGGGCTTTCTTTGGGGCGGCGGCGTGTTTCTGGCCAGCTTTTCTGCGCACAAACTGTGGTGGCTGTACCTGAGCTATGGGGTAATGGGCGGCATTGGCCTTGGCATGGGATACGTGGTTCCCATCGCGGTTCTGGTGAAGTGGTTCCCAGACCGCCGCGGATTCATCACCGGCCTGGCAGTGGCGGGATTTGGCAGCGGCGCGTTATTTTCGGCGCCCGCCGCGAGATGGCTCATGGACCACGTCGGCCTCATGCCCACGTTTGCGTATCTCGGAGTTGCCTACGGGGTCGTAGCCATCGCGGCGGGTTCGTTCATGCGCAATCCGTCGGAAGGCTGGAAACCCGAGGGTTGGACGCCGACGGCTACGCAATTATCGCAACGCACCGATCGCGACTACAGCGTCGGCCAGGCGATCGGCACGTGGCAATGGTGGGCGCTGTGCCTACTAATGTCGGTGAATACGATGTCCGGGCTCTCCATCATTTCGCAGGCCGGGCCAATTTTTGAGGAAATGGGCAAGGCCAGCGCGGCCGTGGCAGCGTCGCTCGTCGGCTTTACGGCCATTTTTAACGGGGTCGGCCGCATCTTCTGGGCCTGGGTTTCCGATCTGACGTCGCGAAGAATCGCGTTTTTCCTGATGTACCTGGTCGAAGTGGTTCTCTTCTGGACCTACCACTCGATCGATTCCCTGCCACTTTTGGCCGTCGCCACGTTTGTTGTCGCCATGTGCTACGGAGGCGCGTACGGCATCACGCCCGCGTTTGCGGCTGACTATTTCGGGCCGCGCGATGTAGGCTCGATTTTTGGCCTTATGATGGTGCCGTGGGCATTCGCCGCCGCGGTTGGGCCGTATGCATTCGCTTATTTGCGCCAGTCAAACGGAAACTACACCCAGGCTCTTTACATGATTGCGGGAACAATGACGGTTGCGCTGATCCTGCCCATTCTGATCCGGCCGCCGCGCAGCCGGGAAAAAGTGGCAAGCGCGGAACCGGCCAGCCCATTTGCCGCGGAGGCGATTCCCGGCGATTCCGCGGAAAGCTAAGCGGCGCGGGCTAGTAGTCTTCCTCGTCCTCAACAGGCTTCTTCCGAGTCACCTTCACGGTCACTTCGATGTCCCGCGATTTTAACTCGCGAAAAATGGCCTGCCGGTTTTCGATCGGAAGGGATGCCGGATCGAAAACACCGGACGAATCGCGCGGGAAATGCTTGATGAACAGCAAAGCCATCTGCGCCGTCGCGTACGAGATCGGCGACAGTGCGAGGCCGCGCTGCCGGATCTGGTAGAGCGAAGGAAACATGGCGTCGTAGCGCACTTCAACGGGGTTGTCTTGCTTCGTCCCGCGGACGACGACGGCGGCCGCAAACCGCGCGTTTTGCAGCTTGCCCGAACGAATCATGCGCGCCACCTGCCGGGGATTCGGCGTCTTGGGAAAGCGTGCCGCGATCAGCCCGCGCGACTTGGATAATTTCCCCTGCCGGTACCACCGCTGCAGCCGGTCAATCTCGTTTCCGCCGATCTTCGCGTCCATTTCCTTCAGTTTGAAAGAGTAGGGGATCGTGCCGACTTCGTCCTGGGCCGCAAGGACTACCCTCACCAGCCCAATCGGGGCTGGAAAGCGGAATTTTTCCGGTTCGCCAAAACGCTTGCCAAACCGGAACTTGCCCTGACGCACGATGCGAGGAAGCGAGATCGCTTCATCGTAGGAAACCTCCGGCGACCACTGCGAAACCGGGTCGTCGCTCTCGATGCTCTCGTAGAGCCGGATATACACGGATTCCACCGAATCGAGCAGCCCGGCGGCGCGGGCTACGAGCAGGTTCGTCAATCCCGGGGCGGCGCCGGCCGTGATGACGGCGACACGTTTTTTTCCCTGGAATCGGCGGTCGTAACGCAACTCTTCAGCCTTGAACGGATTGCGGGTGAGGTGCGCGCTCAGGTCCATGTAATGCGCGCGGATTCGGAGAGCGGCCCGCATCACAATTTCGTTGAAAACGGATGCGCTGGCGTTGACGATCAGCTGCGAGCCCCGCGCCGCGCGTACAATGCCCCGCAAATTTCGGGCGTTCACTTGAACGACTGGGATCGCGCTCTTCTTCCCCAAAAACCGCCGCGCGCGGTTCAGATCGCGGTCACCGCAGGTGAGTTGGTGGCCCTGCCTGGTCAGCAGGTTGGCGAGATAAGCGCCGGTCGCCCCAGTACCCAGAACGAAGATGCGCATTGGGGCAAAACTCTACCATATCCGTTTGGGGATGTGGTCCCGCGCCGGGCGGTCCGGCCCAGCACTGTGCGCAAATCATTAAATACCAAATCGTTGATCATCTTTGCTGGAAATGCGACTCACAATGCACGACAATAGGGGTCGCTTGGAACCGCGCGCCGCGCGCTTGCATCCAAAGTTAGTAACGAAGAGAGATGCGCCGCCCCCGGCGCCGGCAGGCGCAATAAAATGGACCCAGAAGATCAGGATCAGGAACCAAAACTATTCAGCCTCCCCGAGGCGGAGCGCGCCCGGCGTCACGTGGAACCCCTGCTCATCGACGCGATGGAAGGCCGTCGCAAGATGGCCGACCTCGAAGAGAGTATGAGCGCCATCTCAAATCGCATCCAGATGATGGGCGGCGTCACGATTGATTATGACGTGGCGGCGCGAATGCGCGCCGATCTGAACGGCGTGATCTCCAAGATCAAGGATACTTTGGATCAGATTCAGGCCACCGGCTGCATCGTCAAGGATCTGGACTCGGGCCTCGTCGATTTCCCGTCTGTGATCCAAAATGAAGAAGTCTACCTGTGCTGGCGCCTCGGCGAAGATCGCATCCGTTATTACCACCGCCAAAATGAAGGTTTTGCGGGACGCAAGCTAATCGATCCGGATGATGCGGGTCCTCAGCATCCAATCCAGTAGTGGCGCGGCTTTAGCCTGAACTTCGCGAAGGGCAGCCTGTGGGATTTGCCTCAATCCGGGAAGGAATCGCTTTGAACGAAAAATCCGCAGGCCGCCTCGCGCGCGCCGCAAGCCCTTATCTCCGCTCCGCCGTGCACCAGGAAGTGGACTGGTACGAATGGGGCGAAGAAGCGTTCGCCCGCGCGCGCGCCGAGGACAAGCCCATTCTCCTCGACATCGGCGCCGTCTGGTGCCACTGGTGCCACGTGATCGACCGCGAGAGTTATGAAAATCCCCAGCTTGCCGCAATCATCAACCAGCTTTTCATTCCCGTGAAAGTGGACCGCGACGAGCGTCCCGACGTGGACGCGCGCTATCAGGCCGCGATCAGCGTGCTCTCCGGGCAGGGCGGCTGGCCGCTCACTGGATTCCTGCTGCCCGATGGCCGCCCGTTTTTCGGCGGCACTTATTTCCCGCCGGAAGATGCGATGGGCCGGCCCGGATTTCGCCGGATTCTGGAAGCCGTTGCCGCGGGATTTCGCAACCGCCGCGCGGACGTGGAAGAGGCCGCGGCGCACCTGGCCGAAGCGGTGGCCAAGTCGGAAACATTTGCGGGCGGGCGCGGCGTTTTCAATTCGCGCGTGGCGGAGGACCAGGCGGGGTCCATCGCCGGCCTCTTTGATTCGCGCAACGGCGGCTTTGGCCGCGCGCCGAAATTTCCGCATCCTTCCGCGCTCGATTTGCTCCTCGAGTGCCACCAATCGAGCGGGAACCCGCGCTGGCTGACGATCGCGGCGTTCACGCTGGAGAAGATGGGCTCGGGCGGCGTGTACGATCAGCTCGCTGGTGGATTTCATCGGTATTCGGTGGATGAGCGCTGGTGCGTCCCGCACTTCGAGAAAATGTCGTACGACAATTCGGAGTTGCTGAAGAATTTTCTGCACGGGTATCAGGTCACGCGTGACCCGTTTTTCCGAGAAATCGCGGAAGGCATCATCAATTGGACGAATGCGGTCCTTTCCGATCAGGCACGCGGCGGTTTCTATGCGAGTCAGGATGCCGATCAAACGCTCGATGATGACGGTGACTATTTCACCTGGACGCAGGAAGAAGTTCGCGCCGTGCTTGCCCCGGACGAGGCGCGCGCGACTGAGTTGCGCTACGACGTCGAGCCGCACGGCGAGATGCATCACAATCCCGCGAAGAATGTTTTGTGGATCGCGCGGTCCGTCTCCGAAGTCGCGAAAACCATGGAGGCGGATGTGACGGCGGTTGGCGCGATGCTGGCGCGAGCTAAAGAGAAACTGCTGGCTGCGCGCGTGGCGCGCGCCACGCCCTTTGTGGACACGACCCATTACGTCGCGTGGAACGCGATGTACGTCTCAGCTTATCTCGATGCCGCCGCTGTGCTCGGCGGGGAAAAGGGCGCCGCGCGCCGAGCCTTTGCGCTCAAGACGCTCGACCGCATGCTCAGCGGTGCCTGGACCGATACCCGGGGCTTCGCGCACCGTGTCGGAGGCGCGCGCCTGGACGGCTCGCTGGACGATCAGGTGTTTGCGGGAATCGCGCTGCTTGAGGCCTACGAAGCGACGCTCGATCCGAAATATTTTGGTGCGGCACAGCGCGCCGCCGATTTCGCGATCGCCGAATATTTTGACAATGAGGGCGGAGGCTTCTTCGATCGTGCGTCGGGCGCCCCGCCGATGGGCGGCGGGCTCGAAGTGCGCCGCAAGCCGCTGCAGGATTCGCCCACGCCCGGAGCGAATTCCACCGCGGCCATTCTGCTCGACCGCCTCTACGGCTACACCGGCGACGCACGCTACAGCAAGTGCGCCGAAGCAACGCTTGAAGCCTTTGCCGCTATCGCGCCGCAGTTTGGAATTCATGCCTCGAGCTACGGGCTGGCTGCTCTGTTGCACGCCCGCGGCGCATTTGAGGTCGTCATCACCGGCGCGAGCGACGATCCACAAGCCGCCGCGCTCGAAAGCGCCGCAAATTCGGTCTACCGCTTCGGCAAAGCCGTACTTCGCGTGACGCCCGAGCGGCTCGCTTCGCCGGCCGCGCTCGCTCCCGCGTTGGCCGAAACGCTGCCGCATCTGCGCGCGGACGTCGCGCAAGCGCTCGTCTGCGTCGGCACAACCTGCCGCCCGCCAGTCACCGATCCCGCCGCGCTCGTCGCGCTGCTCACCGAAGCGCCCGCGAAAGCCTCCGCTGACTGATTTTTTGGTAGCACACCCTTCAAGAAGTGCGCAAAAAACGAACTTTTGTCATTCCGAGGCCCGCCGGAGGCGGGCCGAGGAATCTCTCTTGGATTTCGATCGAAGAGAGATTCCTCGCTTCGCTCGGAATGACAAAATTTTCTTTTTTTGCCGGCTCACGCGGCGCGTTAGCCTTTCGCTGCCGAGTTGCCGTTCGGAAACAATTTCGCTACGCCGACAACCAGCGCGGCGCCCAGATAGCCGAAGGCGAAGTGCCACGGCAACATCGAGCCCGCACGCCAGGGCAGCACGAATGTCCCCTGCGCCGTGGGCGAGTGGATCACTCCAAAGAGGCAAGCCGCCGCGCCGATCGCCAGGTACCCCGCGCTGCGCCCGAAGCGTCGATCGATCAACTCGGCGGTGGCCGCTCCCCAGATCAGCGCCGAAATGATGAAGCCGTTGCCGAGCAGGATCACCGTTCGGATTGTCTCACCCACGTCGCCCGTCAACTGCGCGGCGTGTGCGCCGACGGCGCCGAGCGCCGCAGTCACTTCGAGCGCGATCAAAAACGCCAGCGAAGGCAAGAGCGAAACCGCCACCGCCGGACCGTGCTTCGCGGGCGTCGCGAGAAATGCCTGCGAAATCACCTCCAGCCCGATGTAGACGAGGATCGGCGCAATCGCCGCCGCCGGAATCCACGCAACGAAGAACGGCAGGTAGCCGAGAATGCCGCCGAGTCCGATAAACAACCCGGTCAAGATCGTGTAGCCCGCGCCCGATCCCATTGCTTTATAGGCAGGATGGCCGATGTACGGCGTGCTCTCAACAACGCCGCCGGACAGCCCAGCCAATAAAGTGCAGAAGCCTTCGGTCATCAGGATGGCGCGCGTGTCATACACATCGCCCGCTGCCGCCGCGCTTTCCGTGTTGTCGATGCCTCCCACGACGGTCGCCAAAGAGAAGGGCAAAATAATAGGCAGATAAGTCCACGCGAGCGAAAGTCCGCCAACAAACGCCAGAGTCGGCCACGGAAAAGCTAGATGAAATGCCGTGGGCCCTGCGGCCGGAGGAGCTGCGAGGGGGCTCATGACATGAACCGCGCGCAAGACATGGAAGGCAACGATGCCAACGATTGCAGACGCGAGCGCCCCGGGGATTTTGCCGGGAATCTTCACGCCGCCGACCAACGAGACCAGGATGACGCCGAACGCGAGCAAGCCCGGAATCGGGTCGGCGTACATCTTGAGGAGCGGCAAAAGCGCGATCAGCGCGAGGCCGGCTCCGCCGATCGAGCCGAGGAGCGCAGCTCGCGGCAGCGCCCGCCGCACGGCATTCCCGGAAAACGAAAGCACGATCTTGAACACACCCACGAGCACCGTCACCGCCATGCCCATCTTCCAGGCGAGATAGGCGTCGTGCGTCGCCAGATACGCCGGCCCCAGGGCGCCGAACGACATCCCGAAAATGCTGGGCGCATTCAGGCCAAGCGGCATGGCCGTAACGTCGTCGCGGCCTTCGGCCTTCGCCAGGCGGCCCGCCATCCACGCGTAGAAGAGATCGCCCGCGAGAACTCCGATGGCCGTACCGGGAACCATGCGATACAGCACGATCGACGCCGGAAAACCAAACGCGCCGGTGAGAATGCTGGCGAGGATCACGAGGTTCGCGACATTGTCGAACATCAGCGCGAAAAAGCCGTTCAGGTCGCCCGCGCGGAACCAGCGATAGCCGGTGGTCATTGCGAATCTCCTCATTTGCGCGCGCGAATGGCCGGCGCGGCAGCGCACTTGATACTACAGGTTGCGATCCTCGGCGAAGCTAATCTTGATAGCGATCTCTCTCGCCGTTCTCTGCGCCCTCTGTGTCCTCTGTGGTGAGTGGTTTTCTGTCGCACGACTAAGACTTCAACGCTGAGGGCACAGAGAAAACCGAGAACGCGGCGACCGGACATGCATGCGATAATCCGGGCCATGACCCGGTCAAGAAAGGGTTCCGCAAGTAAACCGTCGCGACGCGCCCCGCGAAGAAATAGATCGAGCGCGCGTTTCGATAAGCTGGCGGCCGGCCTCGCGGAGGCAGGACGGAGTTTCTACCAGCGAGGCTGGGTGCTCGGCACCAGCGGAAATTTCAGCGCCGTCGTGAGCACCAAGCCGCTGCGCCTCGCGATCACCTCAACGGGTCTCGACAAAGGCGCGCTCGACCCAAAGCAATTCCTCGAAATCGACGACCGGGCGCGCGTGGTTCGCGGTGAAGGAAAACCCTCCGCGGAGACGGGCCTGCACCTCGCCATCGCACGCACCCGCCGCGCCGGCGCCGTGCTGCACACGCATTCCCTGTGGAGCACGGTGCTCTCCGACGCGCACGCTGCCGCCGGCGCCGTCACGATCGAGGGATTCGAGATGCTCAAGGGCCTCGACGGCGTGCACACCCACCAGCACCGCGAAATCCTGCCCATTTTCGAGAACAGCCAGGACATCGCCGACCTCGCCGCGCAGGTCCAGGCGCGGCTGGAGAGCGACGCCGCCATCCACGGCTTCCTTCTCCGCCGGCACGGGCTTTACACCTGGGGGCGCGACCTGGCCGAAGCCAAACGCCACGTCGAGATTCTGGAGTTTTTATTGGAAGCGCTCGGGCGGTCAAAGAGCGGAGTATAATAGCCAACGTCCACTTTGATTCCCGCAAGGAGTGAACCGCGATGGCCCTTGTGACAATTCCGGACGAGAAGCGCACGCTGACCGAAGCAGTCGAAGTCACCGGCTACCTTGCCAACCTGGGCATCGACTATGAGCGCTGGCAACCGAAGGCGCCCGTCGCGCCCAGTGCGACCGCCGAGGAAATTCTCGCGGCCTACGCGCCGCAGATTGATGAGCTCAAGGCGCGCGGCGGATACGTCACGGCCGACGTGATCGACGTGAATCCGGGCACGCCCGGCCTCGACGCGATGCTCGCGAAATTCAACATCGAGCACTGGCACGACGAGGACGAGATTCGCTTCATCATTTCCGGCCGCGGCGTGTTTCACGTTCACCCCAAGCTCGGTCCCGTGATCGCCATCGAAGTCGAGGCGGGCGACCTCATCCGCGTGCCCCTCGGAACGCATCACTGGTTCGATCTGTGCTCCGACCGGCGCATCCGCGCGATCCGTCTCTTCCAGGATCCCGCCGGCTGGACGCCGCATTACACCGGAAGCGGCGTTGATCGCGGCTACGAGCCACTCTGCTTCGGGCCCGCATACATTTCGGCGCCGCCGGCCGTGAGCTAGCGTTGGCCGCGGCTTCCCCCGGCGGCGACTCGATTCGCGCCATCCTGCTGGACATCGAGGGCACGACCACTCCCATCGATTTTGTTTTCAAGACGCTGTTCCCCTACGCCCGCACGCGGCTTAACCAATTCCTGATGGAACACGGCAACCAAGCCAACGTACGCGAAGACATCGAAGCGCTGCGGGACCAGCACGCGTCGGATACCGCTAAGAATCTCCATCCGCCGCGGTGGATCGATGGTTCTCCCCTTCTTGAGCTTGGCTCGGCAGCGGCTTACGCCGTGTGGCTGATCGACTGCGGCAGCAAGTGTTCCGCCCTGAAATCGCTGCAAGGAAAAATCTGGCAGGAGGGTTATCGCAAGGGAGAACTGCGCGGCGAAGTGTATCCCGATGTTCCAACCGCTCTCGTTCGCTGGAGACGCGAAGAAAAGGTCATCGCCATTTTTTCCTCGGGGAGCGTGCTGGCACAGAAACTGCTATTCAGCAGCGCGGCGGCAGGGGACTTGACGAGGTACCTTCATGCCTATTTCGACACGACGACGGGAGCCAAGAATGCGCCTCAGAGCTACGCTCAGATTGCGAGAACCCTCAACGTTGAGCCGGCGGCCGTGCTCTTTGTTTCGGATGTCGAGAAGGAGCTGGAGGCGGCAAAGGCCGCAGGGGTGTTGACCGCGTTGTGCGTCCGCGGCAAATCTACCGGACAACCGGCCGGCACGCACCGCGTCATCCATTCTCTCGAGGAAATATTTGGAGCAGACTAAGCGGGGAGGCCGCTGCGATTTCCCCGCCTGAGCTCGAAGCTAACGCGATGTATAAACCAGTGCGTACCGCAACTGCACTTCCGCGCCGCCCGGGACTTTCTGCAGCCAGAACTCGAATGCGCCTGCTTTCGTCGAAATGGTCGTCGTGAGCAGGGGCTTGTTGATCAGGAACGCGCCAGGCAGCTTCACGCCGGCATAGCCAGCTCCGATTTTCCAATGCCTCTGCAATGCGTACTCGAACTTGGCCCTTTCAAGGACCTGGTGGAATCGGGCGGAATGGTTGACCGGGAGGTACAAGAAATAGACGGTCTCATTCGTAAATTTCGGTGTGAAGCGCACCCGCAGCATCGACCACGGCTGTAGATATTTCGCGCCCCCGGCGGCTGATCCCGCGGTGCCGAGGTAGAGCAATTCCTGATCGAACGAGGTGTACCTGTTCTCGATGAGCGAGCGCCCGCCGCCGACGTAGTATTCATGGTAGTTGCCGTGGCCGAAATTGATGTAGCCAATATCCGGAAGAATCCAGCGGTTGCGGATTTGCAAAAACTCCAGATAGTGGATGGCGGCGGTGTACGGACCTAGAAGGCTTTCGCCCGTGCTTTCGCCTGTGCGTGCAAAGAACAGCGTCGTAGTCGGCTCCCGCTCGGGCTTTTGGCCGGCAGGTGGCGGGTCCTGCGCAAAGCTCGTCAACGCGCAGGCGAACGCGACCGGCAACCCAAATCTCGCAAGACGCAATTTCCCGAGCAAAGGTCCACACCCCTGAGCTGCATTTGCTTCAGTGGTTCAATCCGTGTGCTTCCGAACTCGGTCGGCAGTGCCTGAACCGGCCGGAGTCGCATTTATCCGAACAATAAGGAAGAAATCTGCGTATAAACTAATCTGCTTTGACATCTATTTCAATACAATGGACGCAAGACGTTGCGCGCCAGGAGATTTTTTGTGACGGAGTCGTTTGACCTTGTGGTGATCGGCTCGGGCCCAGCCGGAGAAAAGGGTGCGGCGCAGGCGGCGTATTTCGGAAAGCGTGTCGCCGTCGTCGAGAGCAGCCCGAATCTGGGCGGCGCGGGCGTCAATACCGGCACGGTGCCGAGCAAGACTTTGCGCGAATCGGCGCTCTACTTTTCGGGGCTGGGCCAGCGCGGGCTTTACGGCATCGATTATTCCCTGCGGGAAGGCCTGACGGTGCAAGGCTTTATGCACCGCAAGGACGCCGTCGTTTCCGCCGAGCGGCTGAAAATCGCCTCGAACCTTGCCGCGCACGAAATCGAGCTGGTTCACGGCACGGCTCAATTTGAGAACGCGCACACCGTGCGAGCGATCGACCCTCGCGGCGCACCGCGCCTCCTGCGCGGAGAAGTGATCCTGATCGCGACCGGTTCCAAACCGCATCGCCCCCCGGAAATTCCCTTCGACGACAAATCGATCTTCGATTCCGATTCCATCCTCGCGATGGATCGCATCCCGAAGAGCATGATCGTCGTGGGCGGCGGCGTGATTGGCTGCGAATACGCGTCGATCTTCACCGCGCTGGGCGTCGAAGTGACTCTCGTCGACGGCCGCGAGCGATTGTTGCCTTTTCTCGATGGCGAAATTTCGGAGTTGCTGCGCGCACGGCTGGCAGGCCTGGGGCTGCGGTTTTGTTTTCAGGAGCGGTTGAAAGCGACCGAACGCGTCGCGTCCGGCGTGCGCATGACGCTTGCGTCGGGCAAAGTCGTCGAGGCAGAAACCGCGCTCTTTGCCGCAGGGCGGCGCGGAGCGGTCGACGGCCTCGGCCTCGAACGCGCCGGCCTGGGGATCAATCCGCGGGGCAACATCGACGTGAACGACCACTACCAGACCCACGTCCAGCATATTTACGCCGCCGGGGACGTGATTGGATTTCCTGCGCTCGCCTCGACGTCCATGGAGCAAGGACGCGTCGCGATGTGCCACGCGTTCGGCTTTCCCTACAAGCAACGGCTCGCCTCGCAACTCCCGATGGGCATCTACACCATTCCGGAAATTTCTGCGGTGGGTGAGACGGCGGAATCCTGCGAGATCAAAAAGATCGGCTACGCCGTGGGCCGCGCGAAATATGCGAACAACGCACGCGGGCAAATCATCGGCGACTCGACGGGATTGCTGAAATTGATTTTTCGGACGGACAACAAGCAACTGCTCGGCGTGCAGATTTTTGGCGAGAACGCGACGGAGCTGATTCACCTTGGCATGGCGGTGCTCGAATCCGGTGGCGCGATCGATACGTTCATCGATCTTGTTTTCAATTTCCCGACCCTCTCCGAACTTTACAAGTACGCCGCCTACGACGGCCTCGGCAACCTCGCCGGCCGCAAATTGCGCGAGGGCTAAGTAGCACAGCCACTCTTTACCCTGAGCCGTTGGAAGGGTTGGCTGTGTGGGGTTTGCAATTTCGTGTGAAGCAGCGGCGTGTCCGCAGGCTACAAAGCCGCACGGCCGAGAGTGGCTGTGCTACCTAACGCGAAGCAAGGCGCGCGCTCGATCGTAGAAAGATGTTGCGGACGATACGGCACTGCCCGGCGCCAGCGGTGGGCCCGGAGGCGTATCCGTAACGGTGTAAAGCTTCCCGTCGCGCAGGTAGAGCTTTTCTGCTTCGGCGCGATTGAACGGCCGCGCCCCGCGGCGCGCAAACACAGCCAGCTGGTTCCCGCTCTCGTCGACGGCGCGATCGCGGTCGATGCCGCGCGAAACCGCCAGTGCCGGTCCAGCCGTGCGATAGGTCGCGATCAATTTCGGCGTGGGGCGCGGGCTGAATCCATATGACTCGGACGAGTCCGCCGGCGAGATCACCTGTAGGATGCGCAGCCCGTTCCGCCCATCCGCCACATAAGCAAAGATGCTGGCGTCGACCGCGCCGATTTTCACGTCGTTCACATCATTCAATTGCCCGCCTGCGGTAAACATCTGGTCGAGGCGCGGCTGCTCCGGTTGCGTGACGTTGACCAGCGCGATCCCATTTTTCCCCGCCGAGACATACACATACGTTCGCGACACGGCGACATTGCGCCCGCCGTCGAGTTTCACAAACGCACCGGGCACGATGCGCGGATGCGCGAGATCGGTCGCATCGAGCACCTTTAGTCCCTGGCGATCCGCAACAAACGCATAGCGGAACTGCACCGCGACGCCCTGCGGCTCAATCAAATCCGGCGCGCCGATTTCCGTCGTCACGCGCGGCGCGAGCGGATTGTCCAGATCGACGACGACGAGGCCGCGATCGCACAAAATGTAGGCGTATGTTCCCGCAATCGTAATCCGGCGCGCGCCGTTCAGGATTCCACCGGGATTAAACGTCGCCGCGCGGCCGATGAAATTGTTTTCGGGATTTCCGTCGAGCAGCGTGCCAACGCCGGGATTCTCGCCCTTCAAGTCGGGATTGCCGATGACGATCAAGCCTTCGTATTTGTCCGCGACATAAAGAAATCCGTACATCAAATGGATTTTCTGCTCTTCGTTCGCGGGATCGTGAGTGCGCAAGGGATCAACCGCCAGCGTCGTGGGTGTCGCAACGGCAGTGGCGTACTTGGTCTTCACGTAGAGGCGCTGGCCGAGCGGCGAAACCGGCGCAGTCACCATGCGCTCGGAGAATCCCTTATTGTCGATGTTCGCGATATCGAAAACGCGGAAGCCGTCCGCACCCATCGCCGCGTACGCGTATTCCCCGCGCACCTGAATATCGAGAACATTCCCGCCGTGACCATACGCGGTCGTCAGCTCGCTCTTTCGTTCCTGGTGTTTCCGGAAATCGTCAGGATACGCGACGCGCTGCAAATCGCTGCCGATGACGGCCTCGGGCTCGTCGTGCTCGGCAGTCACGACCGCATCAAATCCCTTGCTTCCGGTCGCAACGTAAACGTAGCGCCCCATGAAGTTGAGAAAATTCGTGCCCTGCAGAAGGAGCATGGACATCCACGCGTTGTTGTCGCGTGCCGCTGAGACGTGGCAGTCGGTGCAGGTCTTCGTCTCGCGGGCGCGCACCGTGTGCGGCACGAACGTCGAAAATGCCTGCCCGCTGAATCCTTCGGCGGACACGGTCTGCTGCGTGTTGTACAGCCACTCGCGATTCGCATTCTGCGAACTGACGAGAATCGCGCAGGAGGATCGCGCTGGCGCGATGCGATGGCCGGTGACCGTACCGTCCACGGCCAGCATGTAGCCGTCATCGCGCAGCACTTGAAAATTGTAGGCCGTCCAGTTGCGCGTCGTGAGCCCTTCGTTGTGCAGCATCGGGCGCTTCTGGTCCGCGGTCATCGAGAGGTGGCACCCGAAACAGTTCGGCGTCCAGGAAGTGTGGCAGGCGTAGCAGGTCATGCGGCTGTTGGCGTGCGCGAGTTGCAATTCGTCCCCCGGAACGTCGCCCCACGTGATGCCGTCCGTGCGTAGCGTTTTTGCCAGGCGCGATTTCTCGTTGTAGTGGGCGTTCCCCGGCGTGATCGAATCGAGCGTCTGCACCACTTCCCACTCGAGGTGCGGGTCCATCATCGAGCGCTGGATCAGCTTTCCGTCGCGCCACTCGAATTGCCGCGCGCCCCACGGCGTGCGCAGCGCATCGAGATGCGTTCCACCGCCGGCCGCCGCCGGGCCGGACGTGACGAGCGCGGCTCGCTGCTCGATCGTGCCGTGGCAATCGACGCAATCCATTTCAATCGCGGCGCGCGCCTCGGCATAAAGTTTTCCCGTGCCGTGGGCGTCCCGTTCGAGGTGGCAGTCCACGCACTGCATTCCTTTTTGCAAATGAATGTCGGCGAGGTGCACGGCTTTTTCAAATTTCTGCGGGTCATCGGGAGCGACGGCTGCGCCTTTTTCATCGAGCAGATGGCCCTCGCGGTCGCGCGCGAACACCGCGCGAAAGAGCCAGCCGTGGCTGTGAAAATCGGCGAGCTGCGTTTCCTTCAGCTTGGCGTTGAATTGCGCGCTGCCCGTTTCGACAAGAAACTTCACGTCGGACCACAGGCCCCGCGGCGCCGCGCCTTCGGGATTGCGCTCGGACACCTCGAATTTTTCTTGCTCGGTGGGATTCCGCTGCTCTTTCGGGTACATGGCCGCGCCATCGGATTCGTTGTCCCACCACGTGTAGCCGAAATACGTGGTCAGCATGTTCGTGCCGGGATGAACGTGGCAGACCATGCATTGGCTCGACGGGATCGAGCGCGTGAATTCGTGACGAATTGGATGGCCGGATTCCTCGCGCGGAATCGTCGGATCGTTCGTCGCGCTGAAGCCGCGATTGCCGAACAGCGCGTACTGGGCGGAGTGTGAGGGCGCTCGATCGTTCGCGTAGACCACGTGGCACGCGGAGCATCCGCTCGCGCGATAGTCGCCGGGCTGGTCGTTCGTGCCGGGCAAGGAGAGCAGAGGGTCGAGGAGGCGCGTCTTCTGCAATCCGAGAAAAACGGGATCGGTGCGAAGCTGCGTGCCAAACCCGCGCGTGCTGAGCTTATCGTCGGGTTTCCCTGCATCGTCCGCGCGCACCGGCTCGCCGACTTCGCCCTTCGGGCCGCCGCCACGCTCGAATACGCGCAGGACGTTCCCCGGCTGAGAGATTTCCCAGCGTTCGAGCGGCGCGATCTCGGGCAGAACTCCCTTTTCGCGGGTCTCCTCGGTGGAAGGCGGGGGAATCGTTCGCACGGTTTGCGGCGCGCCATCGCGCGAGTAGCTTTCGCCGAATCGCGTGTCCTTGTGAGGATAGGCGCCGTTGTTGTACAGCGCGGCGCCCCAGAGCATGCCGCCCGTCGTCATCATGCTGGTGGAAACGTTGCGCACTTCCGACGGATGGCAGCCGGTCCTGCCGCAGGTTTCCGGCGCGACGCGCAGGTCGCCGGGGTTGACGAAGCGGACGTATTCCGGGCTTTCTCTGAGCCATTCCGTGTAGATGCGCTCCAGATTCGCCGATCGGTCGGCGAGCTTCCGATCGCGAGGCTGCGGGTGCGCCTGCTGCTTCACTTGCTCGTATTCGGGCGATGTGGAGGCGATGCCCGCCGCGACCCGCGCTTCCGCATTTCCTCCGTGGCAGTCGGTGCAACCGAGGCGCACCGTGCCGGTCGAGTGCATGGTCGCCTGATCAGTCTGCGTGTGGCACAAAATGCATCCGGCGCTCTTGCGATCCGCATCCTCTTGCGTCTGGCTCATCAGATTCGGGCCGGTTCCTCCGTTGGCGGCGCGGAGCGAGGGCGCGAGCATGCGCAAAGCGAGGACCGCGAAGAGCAAGCTTGCGGCAAGCGGCGCCCACCGAAGCGCGTGTGCGAAACGCATGCGCAGATTGCGGGTTGTGTTAGAGCGGTTCATTCACTTCTAGCGGTCAAAATGTTTGATTTTTAGAAATGCTCTCGTTCTGGAGAGCGCTGGCCATCTGTAATCTCGCGCTCTGTAAAGGCCTGGATGTAGCACAGCGATTCCTCGCTGTGCGGTTTTGCAGGCCCCACCCACGCGATCTCCTTTGCAACAATTGCAAACCCCCACACCGCCAGCCCTTCGCAGCGCTCAGGGTAAAGAGTCGCTGTGCCACTAGAACTGAAAATGCACATTCGCAAATACCGAAAACTGCGTCGCGCCGGTGAAAATGTCACGAAAGCCCTGCCCCGGAGAAAGCGCCGCCGCGCCTCCCACAATGGAAATATTTTCGGACAGCGGCGGGCGGTAACGGAAACCAACGCTGTAGTCGACGCCAATCGTATTGTGAATGGGCGATTCAAAAAGCAGCAGCGCGATCGGCGCGGTGTTCTCAAATCGCAAGTAATTCACACTCAGAAAGCTCTGCAGCTTCGGCGTCAAATCGAAATCCGCGCCCGCGTTGACTACAAAAATTCCCGGATTCACGAAATTCGCCTGGCCTTCCGTTTTGCTGGTGCGCATGCTGGGCAGCAGGCTGCCGCCCGGCGTAAGCGCGATCCCGGTTCCGGGCAGGCGCAGCTCTTCATGATCCCAGAAACTGAAAATCCCCCCGGCAAACGTGGGATCGTCAACGATCGTGTCAAATCCGGTCGCTCGGCCGCCGCGCGGATTGCCGTCGCCGGAGGCATAAAATGCGGACAGTTTGTAACGCATCCAGTCGCGATCCACGGAAACCTCCGCGGCGGCCATCTGCGCGTTGATCGTGACGGAGCGGCCGGCAATCGGATTGAGGCTGTCGGTTCCGAGCGCCTGATAAAACGCGTGATTCACGTTGAGCCGGCCGAAGTGCCCGTTACCGGTCCAGCCGAGATACGCCGCGCGAATTTCGTGCGGCTGGAAAACCCCGACCGGAGCGGGCCGCACGAGAAATCCGTTCGTGTCGTACCGCACGCTCGGATCGTCCTTGTTGTAATGAATGCTGAATTCGGTCGTATAGCCCGGCTTCACGAAATCCTGCATGTAAAAATTCGCGACGATCACCTGCTGGTGCCGCGGCTCGAAACTGTTCAGGCCGCTATTCGTGTCTTTTTCAAGCAGGTTGAAATAGGCGGCGTTGTATTCCCAGCGGTCAGAGTGAAGGTTTCCGAAAAAGCGTACGCCCGGCTGCTCGTCGACAAAAATAAATCCGCGAAAATCGCTGGAAAAACTCTGGATTCCCGCGCGCACCGAAAGGAAATCGTAGTTGGGACTCAAATCGCGAATCTTATATTCGGCGAAGGCTTGCTGCAGTCCGGCGTGCGAGTCGAGTCGGGTCGTTCCCTTGCGCACATCGACGTTCACGATTCCGACTTCGCGCACGTCGAGATAATTCACGTTTACGGCGGGAGTCACCTCGATGCGCCAGTCGACGGGCCGGAAAGAAGCGTCTCCGTGAAATAGATCGAACGAGAAGCGGAACGTCTGGTCGAGCGCGAACTGTTCCCCTCGCCCAAAAAAACCGCTGCTTCCAGGCCGCGCCGAGCTGACATTGCTTGTCTGCGGGACGCGCCGCTCATCAACGGTGGTATCCGACGTCGCCGTGATGTTCAGGAAAGTCTGCTGGCCGAAAATCGGCGAGTCGCCTTTCAGCCGGTTGCGATTGAACGGGTCCCCCCAGTGGCTCGCGCGCACGTACGGATATTCGCCGCCGCGCCCGTAGCGATTCCAGTCGGGCATCGCAACGTTCCAGCGATCCGGCGCGGCGACGAATACTTGCTCGGACGGCGGCAGAACTTCGGGCACGACGATCCCCTGCCCCGGCTCCGCGTCCGGCCTGCGGCGCAATTCGCGATACGGCCCAGCGGTTGAGGTGGTCGTGGCGGGGAGAGCGGTGCCTAATTCCGGCATACGCGGCAAGCGCGAGCCAGCCACGCCGGTGACGGGCCCGAGCGAAAGAGTCAGCTCGAGCGTGACGGCGTCGCCCGCGTCAAGCCGCAGGTCGTCGCGCGTCAGATTTTCATATCCGTCAGCTTGCACGAGCAGCAGATACGTGCCCGGCGCAAGATCGGTCCAGCGAAAGACTCCGTCAGCATCCGTGGAAAGTGTCCGTGTGAATCCAGTCGCCCGATTCGTCAGAGCCATAACGGCGCCGATGATGCCCCGCGACGAGGAATCACCCACGAATCCCTGGAGCGCCGCTGTTTTTCGCACCTCTTGGCGCGGGAGCCTCTGTTCCTCTCGCGCTGGAAACGCATCTTGCGGAACGCGCGCCGGAACGTCGGCAAAGTGCCGCACCAGAATTCGGACCGAAGCGAGCGAATAAGTTGGACGAGCTGAGTCCGAAAAATGTCGACTCGTGCGGCGCACCGAAGATCGCGTCTTGGCGCGCTTCGCCGAAACACTAACGCGATGGCGAGGCCCGGAATGTCTGCGCGCGACTCGAGCGTTCGTGGTCTTCGCGGTAGACGCGGAAATCAAAGCCGGACGAACAGCCAGCAGCAACAAACCCAGGCACATCCATGGGCTCAGCGCGGATGCGCGACGCATCCAGTCTGAAAAAATGTCCTGCGAGCGAGAGGGTTTCACCGTATCGCGGACTAGCTAACAACAATCCCCGAGCCGCAACAACAAGTTTGGGCCGGGCATGCGCCAAGTTGGAAACACTCGCTTTTCGCCCACCAATCCGTGCAGAATCGTACTTTCTATTTTGGCGGGCCTCGACACTCGCATTCCATGACTCTGGAGACGCTCCATGCCTGACAAGCCGGCCAAGCCCGTCCTGGCTCTCGACGTGTACGGAACGCTGATCGATCCCTTCAGCATGGAAAACCATCTACGCGCCGCGTTCGGAGAAAAGGCGCGCGAGGCGTCCGAACTCTGGCGCGCCAAGCAGCTCGAATATTCCTTTCGCCGCGCACTGATGAAGAAGTACGTCCCGTTTGACGTGTGCACGGCGCAGGCGCTGCGCTTCGTCGCCGCGCACTTCGGAGTTTCGCTTCCCGCCGAGGCGCAGGAACGGCTGCAGGCGAGGTACAAGCATTTACCCGCGTATCCGGACGTCGCGGCTGCGCTCGAAGAGCTCGCGGTGAAAGGCTTCGAGATCGTCGCGTTCTCGAACGGAACCGCCCGCGCGGTTCGCGGGGCGCTCGATCAAGCGGGAATCCTGCCTCGCTTCAGCAAAATCGTCAGTGTTGACGCCGTTCGGTCCTTCAAGCCGGATCCCGTCGTGTACGAACATCTCCTGGCGGAAGTGCAAGCCTCCCGCGAAGGGCTCTGGGTCATTTCGAGCAACCCGTTCGACGTAATCGGAGCCAAAGCCTGCGGCTTGCGTACCGTCTGGGTGCAACGCGATTCCAAGCGCGTATTCGATCCCTGGGAATTTGACCCCGACGTAATCGTCCACGGCATGAAGGAATTGAAGGATCTTCTGACGTCAAGGTAGCATCACGACCGCAGTCTTTCATAGTCTGCGCGTCATCGAGGACAGCTTTGTAGGGCACAGCTTTCAGCCGTGCCGTAAGTCGGTCCCAACTAGAACGGCTTTAAGCCGCTGGCCGTCTCGAAGCGACGTGCCGAACTGGCTCCGAACGACCGGTGCCCGTTGTTTGCAACTCCCGCACATGATGCCATCCTGCCTTGAGCGGTGCTTTGCTCTGTGTGTTACTAAAGCAGAGACCTCTCATGGGCCTTGGCAATCGCAAAATCACGCGATCACAATTTCTAACCGCAATTGCTTTTGGATCTCCCATTGTGCTGGCCGCGGCGATTGCAGGCTGCGGAGGCGTAGTAGGACCTCTGGCTTCCACGAGTCCTCCCGCCGTCGTGCAAAGCCTGACTGCGTCCGACATCACCGCCCTCGTGCAGGCCGCGGCACAGGCCGCCGATCCCAATACCATGGTGATCGCACTGGTGGATCGCTCGGGAAACATCGTGGGCGTTTATAGAAAGCCGTCCGCGCCGGCACTTGCGACGGGAAATTTCAGCGTGCAAGTCGATACGAACGAACTGGCGGTATCCCTTGCGCGCACGGCGGCGTTCTTCAGCAACGATCAGGCGCCGCTTTCCTCGCGCACCGTTCGCTTCCTCAGCGGAATTCATTTTCCTCCAGGAATCGCCGACACGCCCAATGCGCCGCTCTACGGCATCGAAAACACGAACCGCGGCTGCGCGCTCTCGACAAATTTCATCGCGGGACAATCGGTGCCGCCCGCGCGCTCGATCAGCGGCGCGACGACGTCTCTAGGCGTCGCCACCGGCAAAGTGAACGTTGATGACAGCGACTCGAGCGCGGTCAATCCGGGCGGCGTGCCGCTCTTTCGCAACGGCAGCGTCGTGGGAGGGATCGGGGTCGCGGGAGTCGCTCCGGCCGTCGCCGAATACGTGGCCTACGCGGCAGCAACTTCAAATGGATTTGGTCCCGCGCCGGCCGCTCCGGGCGTTGTGTTCATCGGCGGTGTCGCTCTTCCGTTCGTGAACCAGACAACCCCACCCGCCGGAGTCAGCGCGGGAACTTTCACCGGATCCTTCGTCGTCGGCCCAATCGCAAGTCCGGGGACGCCGCCCGAGGGCATGCTTGTCGCGCCCGCCGCGGGGCCGCTCGGAGGGCTGGCGGCATCCGACGTCACTGCGATCATCAACAATTCGATTGCGACGGCCAACGCGACACGCGCGGTGATTCGACTGCCAATCGGTTCTTCCGCGCGTATGGCTATCGCCGTCGCCGACCTGGACGGCACAATCATCGGGCTGTACCGCATGGTGGACTCCACGGTGTTCAGCATCGATGTCGCCGCCACCAAGGCGCGCAACATGGTGTACTTCAGCGGCCCTGCTCGCACGGCTACCGACTTGACCGGCGTGCCGATGGGCACAGCGGTAACGAATCGCACCATCGGCTACGGCGCGCAGCCGTTTTTCCCGCCGGGGATCAGCGGCGCGAGCGCCGGACCGTTTTTCAGTCTTTATCTCCGGGACGTCATGAATCCCTGCACTGAGGGTTTTCAGGCGGCCGGGCCGAACCAGAGCGGCGTCGTATTCTTCCCGGGCTCCGTGCCGCTGTATCGCAATGGGGTCTTGGTGGGAGGGCTGGGCGTCAGCGGCGACGGCGTCGACCAAGATGATGTGGTAGCCGCAGGTGGATCGTTGGGCTTCGAAGCCCCCGCGGCAATTCGCGCGGATCAAATCGTGCTACAAGCCGTGCGCCTGCCTTATTTGAAATTTCCGTCGAATCCTGCGAACTAGCAGAACAGCCACTCTTTGCCCCGAGCCCTGCGAGGGCTGGCTGTTTGGTTTTGTAGACCGCGTCACAGGGTGCAGACGGAATTGCGGTTGCAAAACCCACACAGCCCGCCGCGGCGGGCTGTGCTACCTTGCACCCAATTCCACCAAAGAAAAACTCCCATGAGCCGGTTTCCGCTGCGAGGGGTCGTGGTACGTGTGGCACTCGAAGCAGCGCGATTCCGCCGCTTCGGCGCCGGAGTGATGGCAGGTACGGCAGGTCGCGATCGCAGGAAGAAGCACATCCGAACTTTGCTGACTGGTCAGCGCAGCGGCATGGCAACTCGCGCAATCCACGAGCCCGTGCTGCGAGTGATCGAAGTTCGCGTGAGGCATATAGCGCGCCGTGATGTTGGAGGCTGCGATCTTCGGCAACGCGTCGCCCCCGCTCGCCAGCACCGTGTGGCATTGCTTGCAGGTCTTGCGCCACAGGAGCTGTTCGTCTTCCGCGGCCCGCTCGCCCACCCACTGCGGCGGCGTAAGGAGACGATAATCCGCCGGGATCGGTTTCTCCGGCAGATCGCGCGTCGGATCGCGCGGCACACGCAATTCCGCCGGATGCGCCGCGATGTACGCTTGCAGCTTCGCTACGACGAACGCGTGAACGACTTCCGGCTTGTCGTGCGGCGCCGCATCCGCGATCCGTTTGTCAAATTGCAGCGAATGGCAGCCCGAGCATGTCTGCGCATACGTTGCCGGCGCCATGTAGGCGCGTGAACCAACAGAAGCCGCGCCGCTCGACAAATTTTCGCTCGTACTCAATCCCTTGGTTGCCGCTCCTGCCTGGGTTTTTGCGTACCCATACGGCCACGCGCTGGCCGCGTCCGCAGCCGACCGGTGGCAGTCCGAGCAAACCATCTGCACGCGGCTGCCGTTTGGTCCGAGAAGGTTCGGCTGCAGATGCCGGTAGTGATTGAGCTGGATCGTTCCCGGGTCCGAACGTCCGGCGCGCAACGCGGCGAATTCGGGATGATTCGAGTCGAAGTTGGTGATGTCACGCGCAATCGCGAGGCTGCTCGCGCGGGACGCAAGGTTCGCATGGCACTGCGTGCAGTTCGCGTCGCTCGTGGCCGCGAGGCGAATCGCGCCGCGATGATCGGCATGGCAGGACGCGCACGACGGCGTGTACGTTTGGGTCGCGTGATGTTCGGGCCCGTCGTGGCACGTGAGACACCGCTTGTCCGCAACCGTCTCCTCAAAGAATCCCAGGTTCGATGCGTGACAGGCGGCACATTGTTTTGTGAGCACCGCATGCGCCGACGAGAGCGGGCCCGCGGAATACACGCGGGAATCGCGGCGGATGCCGTACCACCCGATCCATAAAAGCGCTAGAACCGGCGCAGCGACGGAAAGCAGCAAGGTCCATCGGCGAAACGGGCTCGGCCTCTTCAAATAGTCGAGGTCGATCCGCTGCGCGAGCTTTTTGGTTGTGCGTGTGCGTGGCACGAGTGGCTCGTCCTAGTAACGCAGCGCCATTACAGCGTGGACGGCGCCGAGCAAGATCAACGCGAGCGAGATCGGAATGTGCAGCAGCAGCCATCCGTGCAGCCACCTGTGCAGCTGGCTTTGCAGCGTGAGCTGGCGTTCCTCCTCGCAAATGCCTTCGAGATCCTCGATGGTTGTGTGCAGAGAGGGCGGAAGCAGCGTTCGCAATTGCGCGAACGCGACGCGGGCTTTCGCGGCGTCGCCAAACCGGCCGCCGTTTGCGCCTGGTTTCTCGAGGTACGGTTTCAGATCCTGTTCGTAAAACGTTTGCAATGGCGCGGCCTCCGCCGTCACCGCGACAGAGACCTCAAGCGTTGGGTCTGCACCCGTCGAATCCGCCGATTTCTTTTCTCCTCCGGTCGCCTGTCGTATCAAGTCCTCCGCTTCCTCCAAAAGCTGCGCGCGGACGTGGTCGATTTCGTCGTAGATCGTTTCCATGGGCACGTCACGCGTAATCACGCGCGGCATGTAGTGCTGCAATGCGGCGCCGAACACACCGCTTACAACCACGATGATCAGCAGCGCCATGAGCCACGCCGTCAAACCGTGCCCGAACCGGAAACCAGAGTGAAACAGGATGACAGGCAGGCTGACGAGCCCAAGCCACAAATGCCCACGCATCCAGGTCTGCGCGCGCCCGATCCGATACACCGGAACTCGTTTTCGCGCGCCGAGCGCCGCGGCAAAAATCATGAAGGCAAAGCCGACGCTGCCGAACCATAAGCCCATGGCCGTGCCGCCCATCGATGCCCCTGCCGCGGGAACACGAAAGCGAACGTACAAAAGCAGCGACGCGCACAAGATGACCGCAGACGCGATGAGCCAGCCTCGATGCGTACGATCAATGCGCACGAGTGCGGCCCTCCTCCGCGGTGCTCACGAGCGCGGCCTCCCGGCCCGCGAGGCGCGTTGCCCGAGGCTCTCGGCAAAGAAATCTCGCGGCTCGACGCGGTGCGCTGCATCGTGCGGGCAGGCGTACACGCAACTGGGCTCGGCGAGCTCGGTGCACAAATCGCACGTCGTCGCTTTCTTTTGCACGACGGCCCTCTTGTGGCCGGGATGCTCATGATCGTCCGTCTGCGCTTCAAACGAATGCATGTTGATATTTCCGTACGGGCAGTTCTTCGAGCAGAGCCCGCAGCCAATGCACCAGTCTTCGATGATCACCTCGAGCGAATTGCGCCGCCGGATCGCTCCGACGGGGCACCCCACCATGCACAGCGGATCGCGGCACTGCCGGCAGGACGTTGCCACGAGAAAATTTTCAAATCGCAGGCCCTCGCGGACGAGTCGCGTCACGCCGTCATGCGAATCGGCGCACGCGGTTACGCACGCGTCGCAGCGCGTGCATTTTTCGAGGTCGAGCACGAGCAGGCTTTGCGCCTCCATCAGCCCCTGCGCCAGAAAGCTTTCGAGCGGAACGCTGCTCACCATACGCAACCGCGCCTGATTCGCATCCTGGCGCTCCCGCGCGGCTCGCTCGAGGCCCGAGCGCACCTCCGGATAACGATCCACCATGTCAAGGAAGTCTTCCGCGGAAATGCGAACCACTTCGACGTGGTCCAGCGCCGAGCACGCGGCCGTGCGGCTCCCTCCGCCGAGCAGGCCGATTTCGCCGAAGTAGTCCCCGCGTGAAAGATAGGCCAGCACAAGTTCGCCGCCAGGATAGTTTTCGGAAACCTTCACGAAGCCGAGGCGCACGAGATAAAAACTGTCGGCCGCATCTCCCTGCTTGCAGATCGCCTGCCCGGGAGCAAAACGCAGAAGCTCGACGCGGTCGCGGAGATGGTCGACAAAGTCCTGCTGCAAGCCGCGAAAAATCGGAACGTCGCGCAAATGTGAATCGAGGGCGCGGCGACGATACGTTTCATCAAGCTGCGCGCGAAAAGCCTTGCTCTTTTGCAGGACGTCAAGCACGTTGCGCAGCATCTCCAGCATCGTGCAATCGGTTTCCGCGCGTACGGTGGCTGACCGTGGGTAGTAGTTCATGCAAGTCATTTCGCCGAAAAGTTCGCCCGCGCCGAGCTCGGCGACCGGATGGTCGTACGCCAAATCGACGGGTGCATCGATCGGAATCGATCGCCGGTCGACCTCTTCTTCGCGGCTGTCTTCCTGGCGCGCGGCCAGCCGGCTGGCGAGTTTGCTCGTAAGACGCGCAAGGAACCCCGCCGGTCGGCCCTGGGCCTTGACATGAGCGATAGGAGCGGCAAGCGCAACGCTCGCCTTGCCTTCCAGAACATAAAACGCGGTCGAGCCGAATTCGCCTTCGCGGCACACGATCTCGCCACGCCGGAAATGGCGCCACACCGTCGCGTTCGCATTTTTCTTCAGAAATTGCGGGGAGATATCCTTGAATACGGGGAGCCGAAGAAGATCCTCGGCGGCCACGGGCGTTCCGTCCGGCTGCCGCTCGATATTTTTCAGCTCTTCAAATAGCAAATGGGTGCTCCTCGGGGAAGATCGACTCCACGCTTGCCCGGCAGTTCATTCCAAAATTCATATAGCAGACCAAGGCTTGCGAGTCCATCCTGACCGCGTCAGCATTTTCCATGCCGTATTCAATGTACAGATCAGATTTGCTGGACTCGGAGTCTCTAAGCCACTCTCGACTTCCGCGCAGCTTCTTCAAGGAGTTCGTGTATCAGCGTCTGGTAGGGCTTGTCACGCTTCGCGGCCAGTCGGCGCAGGCGGGACAGAAGCTTGGGGGAGATACGAATCGCGATCAACTGCTTTGCGCTTCCGGACTTCGGCCGTCCGACGCGCCGCGCGCGTCGAAGCTCGGTGTCCGTCGATTCCGGCAAATCCGAAAAATCGATCGGCTTACCCTGAATAGGCTTCGCGCTCTTTCGGGCTTGCCCGACGCGCAGTGATGATTCGATAAGTTTCTTGGCCATTCTTAAGTCTCCGATAGGAATAAACCAGGATCACAATTCGACCTCGGCTCGAGAGTCCCAATCGCTTGAATCGCACTTCGTGATTCGAGTGCTCGAAGTCTTCCCACTCCAGGGCGCGGGGGTCGGCAAAGACCGTGGCGGCCTCTTCGAAAGAGACTCCGTGCTTCTGCAAATTCCTGGTGGCTTTGCGGGCGTCCCAGGTAAACACAATTTATGTATATACAATAATTCAGAAAAGAGGTCAATCGAGGATTCATACTGATGTCGCGAAGGAGTGTCGCTCACCTTGGAAAGCGGCGTCGCGGCTTTCGTTGACTTCGCTTCCCGCGGGAAGTATAAAAAATTCTGTTGCCGGGCGGCTCGATCGCCCGCGCGCGTGAGGTTTCGTTCCATCCGAGCCAGCGAATGAAAATCCGGCCTGAGGCCAAGCGTTGGACGCTGCGATGCGCCGTGGTTTGGCTGGGCGCGATTTTTTGCACGTCGGTGAGCCTTGCCGGCGGCCCTGATTCCGCCGCCAATCCCCCCGCGGAAACGAGCAAGTACACCGGTCCAGGCTCGTGCAGTTCCACCAGTTGCCACGGCAGCGTGAAGCCTCGCGCCGACAGCCGCATCTTTCAAAACGAATACAGCATCTGGGCGGTGAAGGACAAACACGCCAAGGCCTACGACGCGCTCACCGGCGCGGTCGGCGAGCGCATGGGGCGGATCCTCGGCCTCGGAAAATCCGAGCAAGCAGCGAAGTGCCTCTCCTGCCACGCGCTCGACGTGCCCGCGGACGCGCGTGCCAAGACCTTCGAGCTCAGCGAAGGGGTCAGTTGCGAAAGCTGCCACGGGCCGTCGTCCGCGTGGCTCGGGCCGCACACGACACGCAATTGGACGCACGAACAATCCGTCGCCGCCGGAATGTACGACACGCGGAACCTCGCGCGGCGCACGGAGAAATGCCTGTCTTGTCACCTAGGCACGCAGGAAAAATTTGTCGACCATGAAATGATCGCCGCCGGCCATCCCGACCTCTACTTCGAGCTCGATTCCTTTTCCGCCGTCATGCCCCGCCACTGGAAAACGCCGCGCGAGAGCGCGCCGGGCGTCGCCGCCGAAAACGACGCCTGGGCTGGCGTGCGCGAGTGGGGCACGGGGCAAGCCGTGCAGCTCCGCGCGGCAATGGAGCGCCTCGCCTGGCGCGCCAAGGGCAAGAATTGGCCGGAATATTCCGAGCTGGATTGTTTCGCCTGCCATCATTCGCTGACCGCTCCCGAACAGAGCTGGCGGCAGGAGCGCGGCTACGCGGGCCGCCGCCCGGGCGATCCACCCTGGAACGGCTCGCGCTACGCCGTCTTCCGCGAACTCGCGCATCAAGTAGACCGCGACGCAGCTACGCGCCTCGACGACCAAATCGCGCAGTTGGCGAAATCCCTGAGTCAATCGAACCCGGATCGCGACGCGGTTGCGGCGGCATCGGCCGGCGCAGCCACGCTCGCGAATCAAATCGCGGTTCGGATCGAAGCGCAGCCCTACGACGCAGCGCTCACGCTGAAACTCCTGCAAAAAATTTCAAGCGATGCAGACGAGATTTCCAACGAAGGAGAACGCGCCGCCGAGCAATCCGCCATGGCCCTCGATTCCCTCTTTATTGCGTACTCACGCTCGGAGAAACCAGCGAACGCGGCGGACGTTCGCGCCGCAATTAACGGGCTATTCCAGCAGCTCGAAAATCCCTCGAATTACAATCCAGTCGATTTTTCGCGCCAGATGCGCAAGGTGGGTTCACTTCTGAGGTAAGAACGCAGCGTGTGCCTAGCGCCCGGCGGCGTGGTCGAGCATGTGGCGCGATTGCAGGACGCGCATGATGGAATCACGCGTAACGACTCCAACGACGTTCCCTCCCGCGATCACGGGCAACTGTTGCAGCCCGATCGTGCGCATGCGGTCGAGGAGAGTCAGCGCGGGCTCTTCGGGCGCGGCCCACAAAAGTTTGTCCTTCGGAAGCATCACAGCCTGCACGGAAGTGACATCCCAATCGTGCTGCGGAACCGAGTTCAGCGCCTCCGCCGTAACCAAACCCACGAGCTGGTCGCCCGCCACCACGAGATGCGCGCGGCGGCCCGTTCGCACCATCTCCCGCGCGTAGTCTTCAAGAGAAATTTCGCGCCCGACGGTATGAACTTCGGGCGACATGATGTCCGCCACGCGCAGCCCTTCCAGCGCGCCTCGCGCCTCGACCTGCGCCTGCGTCTGCCTGGCCGCCGACAAAATAAACCAGCCGATGAACGCCAGCCAGATTCCGCCCGCGGCGCTGCCCAGCGGCTGGTAACTCGCCAGAGCCGTCACCGCTCCAAGAGCGATCATGCCATAAGCGAAAATCTGCCCGGTGAGCGCGGCGACCCTGGTGGCACGTGCGAAATCCTTATTGAACGTCCAGACGACCGCTCGGAAGATGTGCCCGCCGTCCAGCGGGAACCCAGGAATCAGGTTAAAAAGCCCCAGGCTGATATTGATCCACGCGAGCGAACCGGCCAGCGTCGACAAGACTTCGTTCGTGCCCGCGTGCCGGCCGATGAGCCAGAAACCACCCCCGAGCAACAGGCTCGAAAGCGGCCCGGCCACGGCGATGTTGAACTCCTCAACGGCGCGCGCGGGCTCGCGCGCGATGCGGGAAACGCCGCCAAAAACGAACAAAGTGATCGAAACGACTGGGATCTTGTAGTGCTTGGCGACGACGCTGTGGGAGACCTCGTGAAACACCAGCGAAGCGCAGAACAGCAGGCTGGTCATCACGCAGAGTCCTACCAGGCGCTCGATGGGAAGGTTGAGCTGCAGCGCGTCGTACTCCGAGTAAAACCACGCCGCGACCAGGAAGAAAATGATCAGCCAGCTGGTATGGAGGTAGATCGGTATCCCGTAAATCTTCCCGATTTGGATACCGTCCTTGCGCATTGGAGCCGTTGCTCCTCATCTTAAGTATAGCCCATCCGCGAAATTAACGAATCTCTAGCGCAAGCCCGTGGCGCTGGCGTCTCGCTTGCCCCGAGGCAAGAGGGGCAAGCGAGACGCCAGCGCCACGAATAGTACACAGCGTGTTTTCCTGGCCACAGCCTGGCGTATCGCCAATCAGGTGTAAATCTTTCATTTTCAGCGATCTGTCGTTTGGCAGTTGCCCTGCCATCTGCATTCGCGAAGAAAGCGAGGCGCTGCAATGGATACCTTCATGAGCGAGGCAATTGTGCTGGAAGCGGCGCTGATCTCGGTCCTGCTGGCTCTTTGGATCACGTGGCTCTTGATGCGCGGCCTGTTTCTGCTGATGCCGGCGACGAACCACGCCGCCGCACCACGGTCGCCAACCGCCAGCAAGCGAATCAGCGGCGGGACGCGGCTTAGCTACGGGTGTCGCGAGACGTTCGCGTCCGAATTGAAGTTTGCTTCGACGAGCGGGAGCCGAGACTCGGAGCAAACAGGAATGAAAGGAGCGCGTCATGTTCGCAATGAGGTGGTTACTGATGGCCGTGGGTGTCGCGATGTTCGGCACAGCGGCGGGTGTTGTGGCCTACGACGTTTATCTGGCGATGCAGTTCCAGAGACTGATGGGGTCGGGACAACCCGGGGCGGCCGAGAAGTCGGGACTAAGCCGCCCCGTCCGATGGACGCTCGCCGCGAAGATTTTCGGCTGGGGATGGGCGCCGCTGCTGGTGGCCCTGAGCTTCGCCGTGGTGCCCGAAGGATCGGGCGGAGTGCGAGTCAGCCAGATTTCGGGCGTGATTCCCGGGACGCTCTATCCCGGCGTGCACCTGGTCCTGCCGTTCGTCGAGCGCGTGGCCCTCTATGATCTCCGCGATCACGTTTTCGGAACCGAAGCAACAACGGATGCTGCGGCGAAAAACGAAGTACTGACCGTGCAAACGCGCGAAGGGTTGACGATCGGACTGGCCGTGGCCGTGCGCTACCGTCTCGATCCGCAGAAGCTCGCTTACATTCACTCCAACCTCGCGCAGCCAGTGGATTCGGAGATCGTCGCGCCCGTGGTCTCGACCGCATTTCGCGACCTCGCGCCGAATTACGTGGTGCGCGAAGTCTATTCCACGAGGCGCGACGAATTTCACACCAAGACCGCGAAAACCATCACGGACCGGCTCGGATCGGACGGAATCGTCGTGAAGGAAGTGCTCTTGCGCGACGTGAAGCTGCCGGCGGAATACGCCAAGGGGCTCGAGGGAATGCTTTTGAAAGAGCAGGAGAGCGAGCGAATGGAATTTGAAACGCAGATTCAGGAAAAGCAGGTGAGGATCGCCGAGCTGCAGGCCGAGGCCGTGAAGGCGCAGCAGATCAAGCGCTCGGAGGCGGACGCCGCCACCCGCGTCATTGGGGCGAAAGCCGAAGCCGACGCCATGCAGTACACGCTGCCGCTGAAGCAGAAGCAGATTGAGCAATCGAAGCTCGAAGCCGAGGCGCGCAAGGAAGCCACCGTAGAGAACGCGGAAGCCGCCGCACAATCGAAAGTGATCGATAGCAAGGCCGAGGTCGAGCGGCGCAAGCTGCTCGCCGCGGCCGATGCGGAAGCCACCAAGTTGAACGCAGCCGCGAACGCCGAAACGATTCGCCTGACCGCCGCGGCCGACGCCGAGCGGCTACAAGGCGAAGCCGCAGTGCTCAAGCAAAATCCCATGCTGATCCAGAAAATCATCGCCGAGAGGCTCTCCGACAAGTTGCAAATCATCATGGTGCCGACCGACGGGAAAAATTTCTTTGCCTCAGACGTCTTGCGCTCCGCGTTCTCGGGCGCGACCGGGTCGAACAACGCGGATGACGCCGATCCGGACAACTCCGCGCCCGCCCGCAAGCAGGCGCAAGCGCTGAAAACGAAATGAGGCGGATGCGGGCTCTGCTCTCACACGGAACGCCCCGGCGAAGCCGGGGCGCGGAGCCCGCCAAGAGATTGAGCTACACCGGCCAAAACCCTTGCGGGCCGCTCGCCGGAAACCGGGACAGGGACCGCCGCCCCTGCGAAGGACCTTCCGGAACGAGCGCCGCCCGGCCGGTGGCCAATGCGCGAACCGCGTACCAGTAGGACAGGCTTATAGCCTGTCGGATTTGGGTCTTGCCGGACCGAAAGCGACAGGCTGGAAGCCTGTCCTACTGTACGCGCTCGCGACTTTAGCCTTGAGCTTGAGAGATTTCACAATTGACCGGGGCAAATGGAAAAAATCGAGCGATTCAGATGCCCGATGCGCATTACGCAAACCCCCGGCGCAGGCGGGCGGCGCGCCACAACCGCTGTGCTATGATTTTCTTGCGCCTTGGCGATTTCGGAACGTCCTACGTCGAAATTCGTAGAGCAGGCGCGGCAATTTGATCATGGCCTCCAAGCCTTCCACACTTCTCTTCCGCGCCATCTTGTTTTTCTTAGCCTCGTTCGGAATTTCAGGCGTTGCGCGAACGGCCGCTCTGGATGATTCCGCGATGAAACTCGCGGACGAGATCGGTGCCAAAATGCCGCCGGGGGCGCAAGCGTCCTGCGAATTTGCGAACCTCTCTTCCCTTCCGGCCGAAGACGCGGCGCGAATCGAACAATCGTTCCGGGAGGCGCTGCGATCCTGGTGCATCCCTCAGTCGGCTCAGAATGCAGCCGGCGTCGAACTGAGCGTTACGCTTTCCGAAAACTGGAAAGAGCTGGTCTGGACGGCGCAGATCCGAACAAGTGGCGCCACCATTGTTTTGCTGGAGACCTCGCCTCGAACTGCAAAGAGCCAGGGCGCTCCGGGCGCAATGCCATTGACTCTGCGCGCGGAAAAAATCTGGGAGGGGCCGCGGCGTATTCTGGATTTTGTCACGCTTCAGCCGCAGTCGCCGGTGGCGCCGCCTGAATTTTGGCTGCTCACCGACGATGGAGTCGTGCTTCGCCAAGTAGGCGGCACGATCATTTCGCAGCTTCAGCTTCCGCGCTCGGTCCCGCTTAGCCGGGATCCGGTGGGCGATCTGACGAAGGATGTCCGGGACGTGAAGGCAAGCTTCTCCGGAAAGGTCTGCGCCATCTCTTCGGAAAGCTTCAGCGTGACGGAATGTCACGCCGTCGTGATCGGGTCGCGAAATTCTACAGATGCTGTCGGGCCACCTACCGCTGACTCAATCGTCCGGCAGCGCGGAAATCAGTCAGCCTTCGTTGAGGGCGCGTGCCCATTCGTGCGTCCGGTCCTAGGATCCGGGCGAGGGGACTACACGGAAAAAGACTTTGTCCAGCTTTTCGACCCTGACGGATTCCGCGCGGATGCAGCTGGCATTCCCGTCAGCGCACCTATTTTTTTTGCCGGTCCGGTGCTGGATATTTCCGGGGTGGAAGACCTGGGAATCGTTGTTCATAATCTCGAGTCGGAAAATTATGAGGCGTACCGCATCTTCATTTCCTGCTCCCGATAGCTGGCGCGGCCGTTTCGCGTTCTTGGCGCTGGCCGCGGCATCGCTATGGCTGTGCATCAGGGCGGACGCGTCCGTGCGGCCGCGATTCGGGGGGACCCTGCGCGTTCAGATGAGCGAACGCGTCGAAAATCTCGATCCGCGCCAGCGGCCGTCGGCCCCCGCACAAACTGCGGCCCTCGAACGGTTAGACACTCTCGTTTTCGACCGCCTGATTCGGCTCGACGCACGCGGAACGCTTCAACCCGGGCTCGCCGTTTCTTGGCAGTATGACGCCCAAGGGAAACGCTGGCTGTTTCGCCTGCGCGACGGCGTGAAATTCAGCGACGGCACGCCGCTCACGCCGCCCGTCGCCGCGATGGCCCTGCAACAATTGCTCGGCGTCTCCTTCGACGTCAGCGCGAATTCGGATTCGGTCGTTATCGGTGCGGACCAGCCCCTGGTGGGACTTCCCATGCAACTCGCAACGGGGCGCTACTTTATTTTCCGCGCTGGGGATGACGGCTCACTCGTGGGCACGGGACCCTTTCGATACACGCTCATAGAATCTATGGGGGCAGCGACCCACATGGAATTTGATGCGAACGAAACCTGCTGGGCAGGACGCCCGTACGTGGACAAGCTCGCTCTCAGCATTGGAATAAACGGCGATCAGCAAGCCGATGCGATTGCCTTCGGCCAGGCAGACATAGTCGAGCTTCCGCCCTCCCAGGTGCGTCGCGCCGCGCAGCGAGGCATTCGCACGGTTTCGAGCGACCCTGAGGAACTTTTTGCGCTCGTGCTGGACGCGGCTCGCCCGGCAGTTCAGGATCCCCACGTGCGGCAGGCAATTTCGCTCGCGATCGACCGAACATCGATCGCGAATGTAATCCTGCAAGGCCAGGGAGCGGTCGCCGTCGGATTGCTCCCGAACTGGATTTCAGGTTACGCGCACTTGTTCCCCGTGTCGTTCGACTTGCCGCAGGCCAAGGATTTACTCTCAGCATCGGGGCGCCAACTTTCGCGTTCCTCACCGCTCGTGCTGGTCTATGATTCCAGTGACACTGAAGCCCGTGCTGTTGCGGATCGTGTGTCGGTCAATTTGCGGGAAGCAGGGATCGTAGTGCAGGCGTCCGGGCAGCCCGTCGATGGAAAAGCGAAGCCTCCGGCCGCCGATGTGCGCCTCGTGCGCGAACGAACGCATGCGCCCGTCGCCGCGCCGGCGCTTTTCGGGCTGCTCCAGCCGCTTGGTGAACCCGCCGCAAATATGAAAACTCTCGACGACGTCTATGATGCGGAACGCGCGCCCTTGGAGGCGTATCGGGTGATTCCCCTCGTCCACGTTTCCGAAAGCTACGGCCTCAGCCCTCAAGTGCGCGACTGGATCGCGCCACGCTGGGGCGGCTGGGATCTGGCGGACGTTTGGCTCGGACCGCCCGCGAGCGCCGGGAGCAGCGCGTTGGGGAGCAACGCCCCATGAGCTTTCGCACCAAGCTCCTGGCCTTTTTCGTGACGACGATCGTCGCCGCGGTATCGCTGGTGGCGTGGGGAGTATCCGCGTATACGCGCCGCGCGTTTGAAGAGTTCGACCGCCAGCGTTCGGACGCGCTCGTCGCCCAGTTTCGCCGCGAGTACGCGCAGCGCGGCGACGAAATCGCGCATCGCGTGCAAAGCCTCGCCGACGCCGAAGCCACCCTGCGCATGGCCATGGACTTGAATCGCCCGCAGGCGGACGCGTCGCAGTACTACAACGACGCGCGGGGCATCGCCCAGGCGCAGCAACTCGACTTCGTCGACTTTGTGAACGATGATGGCACGCTGATTTCCTCTTCCGAGTGGCCCGCCCGCTTCGGCTACAAGAACGACTGGGTGACCGCGGAACCCGACTGGAACTCCAAGGGCGCGTTCCTGCGCCGCGTGGATACTCCCGACGCAGTGGACTTGGGTTTGCTCGCGGTGCGCACGGTTCGCGTGGGCGAGCGGCGGCTCTTTCTGATCGGCGGACAACGCCTCGATCAAAATTTTCTCGCCACACTCGTTCTTCCCGAGGGCATGCGCGCGCTGCTGTATCGAAATCTCGAACAGGGCTTTGTGCCCTCCGAGCTGACCGATCCGCGCGGCCCGGTCAGCCAGCCCGAGCTGTTCTCCGCGATGATTGCGGACGTGCAGAAAAACCGGCGTGAGCTTCAGGAAACGGTCGCCTCCGGCGCCGGGCCGGGTGCGAATTCGGAAGCGTTCAACGCGATTCCGCTCTCAGGCCGTGAGGGAGATTTGCTCGGCGTTCTGTTTGTTGGCAGCTCGCGGCAAAATCTGATTCAGATGCTCGACTTCATCCGCGCGCTCGCGCTGCTCGTGGGCGGCGGCGTGATTCTGCTCGGCCTCATTCTCGGCTGGTGGATTTCGGCGCGCGTCACTCGCCCGATCGAGCTGCTGGCGGCGGGCGCGCGCGAGGTGGCCGCCGGCCATTGGGAGGCCCGTGTCGCGCTTCGTTCCCGCGACGAAATCGGCCAGCTCGCGGACGCGTTCAACGAAATGACACGCCAGCTCGCCGAGCAGCGCGAGCGCCTGGTGCAAACCGAACGCGTCGCGGCGTGGCGCGAGCTGGCGAAGCGCCTGGCGCACGAGCTGAAGAACCCGCTGTTCCCTTTGCAGCTCACCGTCGAAAATCTGCAGCGCGCCCGCGAACAAACTTCCGAGCAGTTCGACGAAATCTTTTTCGAGTCCACGGCCACGCTGCGTGCCGAGCTCGAAAATTTGAAAGCCATCGTCAGCCGCTTCAGCGATTTCGCCAAGATGCCACCCCCGGAATTCGAGTCCGTGGATCTGAACGAACTCGTTCGCGGCGCCGTGAAACTATTCGAGCCGCAGCTCGCCCCGGTCGGCCGCCCGCCCATCACTACCGAGCTGTATCTCGACGAGAACGCTCCACGCCCCCAGGCGGACCGCACGCTCCTTCGCCGCGCCCTCGAGAACCTGATCCTCAATTCCCTGGATGCCATGCCGGCCGGCGGCACGCTCACCGTCCGTACGGCGCAGCGGAATGGAGCGGTGCGCCTCGAAGTCACCGATACCGGCGAAGGTTTGACGCCCGAGGAGTGCGCGCGCCTCTTCACGCCGTATTACACCACCAAGCGGCACGGCACCGGCCTCGGCCTTGCGATCGTGCAATCCGTCGTCAGTGATCATGCCGGCAGAATCGAAGTCGAGTCCGCGCCGGGAGCGGGCGCGACGTTTCGCATCGAGCTGCCGCTCGTGCACAAGAACTCGCACGGGGAAATCAATCCCGCCGAGGAACGTCCGGCCGACCCGCCGATGTTTTCCGCGGCATGAGGCGGTGACTCCACCATGAACTCGCCCAAGCCGCGCCTCCTGCTCATCGACGACGACCCCAACACGCTCGCTTCGCTTTCGCGCGCGTTTCGACTCGCGGGCTTCGAGGCCTCGGTGTGCGACAGCGCCACGCGGGCTTTCGAGCTGATCCGCGCCGAGCGGTATGATCTGATTTTTTCGGACGTGGTCATGCCTGGCAAAGACGGTATTTCGCTGCTCGAAGACCTGAAAGCGGCGGGAATCACGACGCCCGTGGTCATGATTTCCGGGCAGGCGAACGTTGAGACCGCCGTGCGCGCGACCCGGCTGGGCGCCGTCGATTTCCTCGAAAAGCCGCTCTCGACCGAGAAACTTCTCGTCACCATCGAAAATGTTCTGCGGCTGCGCCACCTCGAGGATGAAAACCGCGACTTGCGCCGCCGCCTGGGCAAGCACGAGATTACCTGGTCCGGCCCGGCCATGGAGCGCTTGATGGCGCAGGTGGAGCGCGTCGCCGCGAGCGAAACGCGCGTTGCCATTCAAGGCGAGACGGGCACGGGCAAGGAACTCATCGCCCGCGCGATCCATCAAAAGAGCGCGCGGCACGCCGGGCCATTTATCACATTGAATTGCGCCGCAGTTCCAGCAGAGCTGATCGAATCCGAGCTCTTCGGCCACGAAAAAGGCTCCTTCACCGGAGCGGCGACGCGCCACGTCGGAAAATTCGAGCAGGCCGCCGGCGGCACGTTGTTCCTCGACGAAATCGGCGACATGCCGCTCGTGATGCAGTCGAAGCTGCTGCGCGTGCTCGAAGAGGGCGAGATCGAGCGCGTCGGCGGCGACAAACCGATCCCCGTTGACGCGCGCGTGATTGTGGCCACCCACCGCAACCTAGAGGACATGGTCAAGCAAGGATCGTTCCGTGCGGACCTGTTTCACCGCGTTTTTGTTTTCCCGATTGTGCTTCCGCCGCTGCGCGACCGCGCCGAGGAAATTCCCGCGCTCGTGGAATATTTCGCAGCGCAAGTCGCCGCACAAAACGGCTGGCGCGCCAAGAGTTTTTCTCCCGAAGCGCTTGATGCCTTGCAGCGCTACGCCTGGCCCGGCAACGTGCGCGAGCTGCGCAATGTCGTCGAGCGCGTCCTGCTGATCTCCGCCTCACAGACAGTCACCGCCGAAGAAGCCCGTCTCGCGCTGCCAGCCTCGCGCAACGGCGACGCGACATCGTCAACGGGAACCGGCCCTCTCTCGCAGCGCCTCGAATCCTTCGAACGCGAAGTCCTGCTCGCCGAACTGCGCCGCCACAATCACCACATGACCAACACGGCCCGCGCCCTCGGCCTCGAGCGAAGCCACCTCTACAAGAAGTGCCAGCAACTCGGCATCGACCTCCGCGCCGAACGCAAGCAAGACTAGCCAATTGTGCTCCCTCGAAATCTTCCCTAGCCCCCTTGCTCAATTGCTTGTTGCTCGATGATCGCATTCTCGACTGTGGCTAGGCCTCGAATGGAGAGCGATTTCTCATGCCATTCAAATCTCGTGGCGTATCCTTTTCTACCTGGTATGAAGCGCCCTAAACCCAGCACATCTAGACGTCGAAAAGCACGAATTATCGCCGACCGCGACAGTGTTGCACCGCTTCGCTCCAACAAGGCTTCCAGTCTGTCAATGTGCGTTTCATTCTGGTTTCGCTCGCGGCTTGCAAAGTGATCGACGATGAGACGCACCGAACCGTCCTCTTTATACGCTGCACGTAGCCCCTGGAGATCAATGCCGTGACCTGTTTGTGTTACTCGCTCGTCGGATAAATCTTCTTCCTTATCTTCCGAGCCAGCATCGACGACCTCCATCTCCGGGAAGGGCTCGTGTCCAGCTGATTGGGTGCTAGCGGCAGTGGCGTCTTCTCTTGCTGGCAGAATCGATAGAGCGCTATCCACTGCTAGGGGCTGGGGCGGCGGGGGTGTGTCCGCATCAACGCGAACCCTTTGACCGCGGACAAAATCGGCGAGATCACTCCTCATTTCCTTATCGCGGTTTTCGATCGCTTCGTTAATTTCATCAACATTGGCGACATCGGGATCAAGTAAGGCCTGCGGAATCGCGAGCGCCGCACACCACGCGTCAATGCGAATCTTGTTCTCGCGCACTTCGTGGATCTGCGAGAGAAACGACTTAAGCGTCTTGTCACTCTTAGAAATGTTAAAGTTTTTCTCTAGGAGCGAGCAGTTTCCTAGCCTATTGGCCAGGGAAAGTGCTTCCTCCTGTTCTGGGACTTCTTTGGGCAAACCTGACTGAAGCTTCTTTTCCCACAGAGCGAAGGAAACGACATGATCGACTTCTGCGTTTGCCTTGCTTTTCCCAACTCTGAGCTGGACTTGGGATTTCTCCCATCGGTCAGTGTCGAGCCTGTGCCACACCCATAGAAAATTTCGATACAGCCCAACACGCTCGCGACTGGAAGCAATAACGGTACTTAGATTGCTTGTTGCGTCGGCGGTGAGATTCTCAACGAATTTCTTGAAGCATTCGTCCCATTTGCCATGCACTTGCGAGGCGCTATTCGAGTTTGCAACCGTCTTCAAGAGTTCGGTCAAATCCTTCGCGTACATCTCCACCTTTGTAGTCGATGATTCTGACCAGACACCCGCCCATTGCGAACACATGATCCAGCGATCAACGTAGGTGGCAACCGAAGAGCTGCATCTCTTCTCAAAGTCGTCTCGGTCAAGCTCCGTGAGAGCGTGGTCGGCTTTCCACAGCTCTGCGACATAAAGCCACGCCCAGAGCACTGCCAGCGCGTAAAGAGATGAGAAGTGGCCGCGTGGACCGTAGTCCAGACTTCTTTGAGCAAGTGCGTTGGCTCCCGATATGAACGAACTCTGAACGGTGTTCCACCTACGCGAGAGTGCTGAGGCCATGGGACGTATGACATCACCCTTGAGCAGGTCGCTGTTTGCCAGCAACCGACCCTCGTTGCTGGACACGGACCAAACAAACGATGCTGCCCTAACCAGTTCGTCTAACTCAAGATCGAGCCGCAGATCAAGAAGATGTTTTTGTAGCTCAGCGAAGCATTCTCCGGCCGACTTCCCGTCAGTGGTTTGTGTTTCCCAGCCTACTTTCAACCAAGCAAACGTAATCTCCTCGCGTGTAAGCGTTCTTCCAGCCGTGTTGAGCCGAGTGAAAATGTTTACGATAGCGTCGTTATAAGAGTCAGGCGTCCAAGTCTGTGGGTCGTACGGCTGAAGTTCCAGAAATGTAACATCGGCTAGCTTCACGTCCCGTAGGGTTGTCATTAGTTCCCCCATCGGCTGAAGGAGTTTGTCGATAGCTTCGGCTGCAACACCGTGTTGTTCTAGAAGCGGCCGCAATATTTGCCTGAACTGCGCTTCCTTAAGAGCGGGATTTGGCTGCGCCTCTTTCCATAGTCGGCTCAGCCGAATCAGGCGGTTTTGGCTCTCAGGAGCGTAGGCTTTCAACAAGGGGTTCTCATAGTTATCGGGCTTGGGAAAATTTGACTGCCCGCCTTGAGGATCGGTAATAGCCCAAGTCAGGACCGTGCGAAAGTCAATCGCTAGCAAACTGTTCGCATGCCTGTCGTATTGAGTCAAGAAAGCTTGAAGATCGAAACAGAGACTTGCCTTCGACCAATGTTTGTACTTCGCCTGACGGCCCCTAGGTCTGCGCTCCTTGATTTCTTCGGTCCACTCTCGATCTTCGAGCGCAAATCCCCAGTCATCGCTTCCGAGAGCCAGCAACAGACTCTGAATTCTCTGTTGCCCATCCAACACCATGTGATATTCAGCCGGCGGATTCATCTGGGGCACTTGAGCTCCGTTCGAGTCGCCAGTGCGGTTGACTACCGTCCAGAACGGACGAAACGGAATGCCTTGCAACTCTTGATGAGTGACCTTCCAGAGGAGCAGCGTCCCGAACGGCCATCCACGAACAAGTGAATCGATCAGCAGTGTGACCTGATTAGGCGTCCACACGTACGGGCGCTGCAAGTCGGGAATCAACATTGTTGCGCCCTGCGCCGCACTGGCTTTGTCTAGTAGCTCATGTAACCGTTGTGAGTCTTGCCTGTACACATTCCCCATAAGTGGCAACCCCTTGCCCCATTTCTTAGGGCACCTAGAGATCGTTTGGAGGCGGACACCAGCACCGAAACTGCGTTCGGGTTCGGTGGAAGTATATCACTGAGAATAAGGGCACTAGTTGACAACCGCGGGAATTCGTTCCTATTTCTCACAGCTTGGCTCGTACTCCGATATTCCTAAGGCTTTGCGGTCTTCACCTACACAATCGAAACAGACACCAATGACTTCGTACGCAAGACAGAAAACCGTGAGTTTAGGTCCGAAGGCTCGAGAAGGTTGTGCACCTTCCGACGTGGGCGATCAACTCGACCGCGAAGACGAAATCGAGGAGATACTGGCGGAAATCAAGACCCGCCACGGCGCGGCGAGCCAAAGCACGACAGCTACGGAAACACCGATTCAACCACGGGATCGGCGGGGCGAGTGCTCCAGAGGCTGGCCGAGCCTTCGCGGAGGGCTTCGACGAGGCGCGCGGCCGCTTCATTGTGGAGCGCGGGATCGGTGAGCTGCGCCATGACTTTCTTGAAGCCGCCGCCCAGTTCAAGTGCGGAAATCATGGCGTGGAGCGCGTAGCGGTCGCGCGAATCGACGATGCTCTGCAGGATCTCCGTGGTTTCGTGCTCGAACTTGGAGAGCGCCGCGGCGGCCCGGATTCGAACGAGGCGGTTCGAATCGCAGATCGCTTCCAGAAGCAGCGGGATCGTGCGCGGGTGTGGAATCCCGTTGAGAGCGGACACGGCGCGCAGCCGCACGAACCAGACGCCATCCCCGATCAGAATGGCGAGCGCAGGAATCGCGACGGGAAGGTGCGCGGCTGCGAGGGCTTTCGCGGCGCTCGCGCGAACCTCCGGGTTCGGATCCTCCGCCAGGAGAATCATTTCATCGGCCATCGCAGGCGTAGCCAGCTCGCTCGCGACCCGCGCAATCAGCTCGCGCGATTCTCCGAGGCTGCGCCGGAGAAACGGCAGCAACGCCGTGGGCCGTTCTGCGTAGCAGCGCATCAGCGCATTGGTGAGCGGGTCGGACGGCACCTTCAGTCCGCCGACCATATGCGTTTCGAGGATCGGCTCCGCCGCCTCGGCAAGGCCGGTGCGGCCGAGGGCCTGCACGGCGGCGAGCCGCGTATCGAGTTGCCAGTCATCGAGCAATTCGGCGAGCGGCGGGATGGCCTCCGGCACCTGCATCGCGCCCAGCGCCAGCATGGCGCGGCGGCGGCCCCAGCCGTGGCCGTTGTAGACCCGGTCGATGCAGCGGTCGAGCAAGCCGCTTTTCCGCAGAAAATCCTGCAGGCCGGCGCGATCCTTGTCCGTCACGGCGCCGATTTCCTGGATCACGATCGATTGCAGGATTTCGCATTGCAGAGAATTGCTGCACCACTCCTCCGGAGGAATTTCTCCGCGAACCATTTCGCGCCAGCGCTCGTGAATCTTGAAGGAGAGCGCGTCAAATTGTTTTGTGCGGAGATGCCGCCAGGCGCGCCGCGCGGCGAGAGAGGCAAGCAGCAGAACGATGGCTGCGGCCAGCGCCGCCAGGACGAGCGCGAGCAGAAATACGTCGTTGAGCTGCCGCGAAAAATTCATCAATAAGGAATCCATGCCGCACTCCGCCGCAGAACCCACTGTTCCGGGCCCGTTCGGAGCAAGAGCTACACCAATTGGAGCAGAGCGGAAGATTTTGACGTCCTTGGCTAAGTCAAGCCTGGTCTGTCAAATGGAGGCGAATCGGACTGCGGAAAGGATGGAACCGCCGCGAGGAATGTTCCAAAACAGAATGAGTTTGTCGGAAAATTCCCGTATCAGGAATGTGGCTAAAGACAATCACTTCGACACGGTGAGGGTTTTCTCGTTCGCCGGATTCGCGTCAGAGGCGCCGGCCTTCGGCGCGTTGGTCACGCGCGATCCGAATCCAATCGCCATCGCGGTGTCTTTCGGATAGATAACGTCGTGCCCGCGGGAAAGGAAATTGTTGTAGACGGACATGCTGGCCCCATAGGCGCCCAAGCCGGAAGCAAGAGGGCGGGACCGAACCAGCGCGCCCATTGCGAAGCCGATCACCTTGAAACCGGACGCGCCATTCGCCGCGCGTCCCCCGATCTCGAGCGGAGCTTGGCCCGCACTGCCGGGATCACTGTCCGGCAGGAAAGAAACCGCCGCGAGCCCCAGGGCAATTCCCGTCCTCAGGTATCTCGTATTCGAGGAAGTCGCCTGCGCGCCGCCTTCGGAGTCGAGGCTCAGGTTTTGATCACCTTTCACTTCCACCCCCTCGAGGCTGGCTTCGACGTGTTGCTCGGCCGATTGAGGAGGAATGATTTCATGAAACACGATTCGCAACTGACCGTTGCGATGCAGCTTGCGCGCCGGCTGTACCTGCAAGACGGAGCCTTTGAGCACAGTCCCCTCCGGGAGGACCAGCTGGCTGCCCGTGAGCAGCGGCTCGGTCATCAGGGCCTCAACCGTATCCCCCTTTTCCGAACTCGCCGAATCGAGGGGCGTCTTCAAGAGCGCATGGATGATGCTGCCGTCGGCGGGCGCCGTGCCCACCATGCGAATCGTTTCCGGGGACAATTGCTCGGTTCCAAAATCCAAGGGATCCAAGAGCTCGGCGTTGAAGCGGGTTCCCGCGTCAAAATATTGGGGGTGGAACGGCAACTCGGCGACGACAATTCTTTTTACGCGGTGCAGTTTCCCCGGAGCGGCAATCTGTTGCTTCGCGGCATTCCATTCCTGGCTGATTTCCTGCTTCTTCTCGCTGACCTTGGTCGACGCCATCTCGTGCACGGCGTTCTTTTTCTTTATTTTGTCTTCGTTCTTGACGTCGGCGGCAATCGCGAATTGCAGCACTCCCTGCGATCCGGGAGAAACTTCGGTGCGAACGGGGATGCTCCGCCCGTCGGGGAGTCTCAATTGGTCAAAAGTGATTTCAACGTCGCGCGTCGGAGAAAAATTTGCGTCGAGCCCAGCCATGATCCGCCTGGAAACGGACACGCCGGCAAGGCGCGTCACGCTGCCGCTGACTTCGCTGCCCGCGGGGACAACGAGCTTGTCATACGCGTAGACCGGCTCGGCGATCTTTGCCCGAATCGGCTGCCCCGCCTTTCGGATCCGCACTTCCTTGTCCAGCACCACGCGCAACGGTGTGCCCGCCGGCACATCCAGCGCGATCTTCACGGGCGGGCCCGCCTCGCGGGTGGTCGCAGTCACGGTTTCAGGCTGGGTCGACTGCGCGGAGATCATTCCGGCAGGCAAGAGAATCAATGCAAACGCGGATAGGATGGCTCGCACCGGATCCCTCCTTTCGCCCGGTCTCCGAAACCGGCCGACAGGAATTGCCGTTACATACATTCTCGCACAAAACGTTTCCGGGGCCGGCGCAAGGAAACGGTGTTCCTAGGGATGCAACACACTCATACGGTGTTGCACGCTGTTTCGGCTCATCGCGGATGCCGCGTAGCACCGGCAGGGCCGGGGGACCGCAGATCGCAGAATAGCGCCGCGCAGTACCTGGGTCAATCGCCAGGAGGGGGCGCAACTGCCGCCGTCGCAGCGGGCTTGGGCGTGGATTTCAGCGCAAAATAATTGCGCGCGAACGCGGCATAGCTCGTGCCGGCGTCCACCACGACGGCTTGCACCGTGTAGCGCCCCGCGCCAAGCGACGCCAGCGGCAAGCTCAGGCGAAACGAAGCAGTGCGCGTTTTTTCTTCGTATTCGGTCGGCGAGACCATCGGCGTGTCCGAGAGGCGCAAGCCGTTGCGGAAGAAGACAAGGCCCGCGCGAAGCGAATTCGCGTCGGCGCTTTGTGGCGCGTAGGCCTGAAAGAAGACGTACAAAGTCTGATCTCCAGTGAAGACGCGAGTCACACTCGGAATGATGCGCTCCCCGCCGAGATCGAGCGGCGACGATTTCATCTTGGCGTCTTGCGCGTAGGCCTGCGTCTTGATCTGCGCCGTGTTCTGCACGGCTTCCACCTGGCTCGAAAGTAGCAGCGTACTCAACTGCAAGCGATCGAATCGCGGCGGCGCAAGCGACAGATTCTCCTCGAACGTCCCGATCTTGCCCGATTCATTCTCCCGCGCCAGGAATTTCAGTTTGTATTCGCCCGGAGCCAGAATGATGCCGCCTTGGTACACGAGGGAATGCTGCTGGATGTCTTGAAAGTGTTCCTTGTCGATCTTCACGGTGATCGTGTCACGCAGCGCGCCCACGACGCGGTTCGATTTCGCATCGTGCACTTCCGCGGCAAAATCAAACGCGGTCTCGCGGCTGCCGCGCTTTTGCGCCCATTGCAGCGCGCTCGGAGCGAGTTTCGCGGAGATCGGCACGAACACTTGCGCGGGACTCAGGCGGAACTGCGCGGTCTCAACGGCCAGCGGCAGCTCAACCTCGGGAGTGTCCGACTTGAACGCTTCCTCGAGCTGTCGCTCGCGATCTTCCGTCGTGAACACGCCGAAATTCTTTGGGGCGTAATAGCCTTCCCGCGCCCGAAGTCGCGCGCCCGAGGGAAGCGGTTCAACTTTCACGTGGACGCGCCGCCACGCGCCGTCGCTGGCCTGATTCGTGCTGTAGTACCCCACGAGGTAGTATCCCGAAGTGTCGTTCTGCACGCTTTGAAAGACCTTGCCGAAATCTCCCGTGTCAAAGAACGATCGCCCGCCGGTGTCTCCGGCGAGCGTCGCTAGCGTTTCGCGCGAGTCCTGGCGCGACTGGCTCTGCGAAATGACGGTCGCCCCGGTGAACATCGCGTTGCCACCCGACGCGCCCGCGCTGGCGTCGCCGCCCGGAGTGGCAGTTACGAGGCCTCGCGAATCGACGGTGTAGATCGAGACGTTCGAGCGATTCGCCGAATTCGTCGCGGCAATCAGCTCGGAGCGATTCTCCTCGCCCGTTTGCGTGATGCCGCTCGTGAATTGAATGATCGACTTCTTGCCGGGAATGGCTTCCAGGATTTCGCACAGCGCCTCCACGGCGGCGAGCTTGCGGTCGGTATTGAAAATGTTGAATTCGGTGTCGTCCGCGGTGAACGCCGCGCCGGTATCCTCGCTGACCACGGCTTCGCCGTCCGCGGCCGTGGCCGCCTCAGCCAGGCCCGCGAGCGCCGCTTCGTGGCCGGGAACGATGGCATCGACGGCCTTGTGCAACAGCGCGCGGTCGTTCGTGAAGTTCGCGACCACTCTGAGCGTGTTGCCGAACACGACCACCGCGACCAGGTCGGCTGCCGTCATTTGTTCGTTGAGATATCTTTGCGCGGCGCGCGTCGAGCGCAGCAGATCATCCTGCTCGAGCGAGGTGAGGTCAAAGAACAGCACGATCATGCGGTGATCGCGCACGACGGCCTTGATTTCCTGCGGCGAAGTGACCGTGCCGAGCGGCACCGTAACGGGCGTCTCGTCCCCTTTTCCGGCGGTTTCAACCTGCTCGATATCGTTGTACTCAAACGTGGAAATTCTTTGCGCCTTGCCGTCTTCGGTGACGCTGAATTGCGATTGCTTCAGTCCCTTGACCGGCTTTCCGTCGCGATCCGTCACTTGCACGTCGACTTCGACCAGGCTCACCGTCGATCGAATCGTGGCCTTCGAACGCACCGGCGCCTTCGGCGGAGCCGGCGGCCCCTGGCGCGGATCCACCGGAACAGTCTGCGGCTGCGCTTGAGGTTGCGCCTGGCCCTGCGGCGCGGGCGCTGGCACATTCTGCGCGCCGAGCGGCGCGGTCAGCAGCGACGCCGCGGCAAGGCAGGCCAGGACGCGCCGCGAGATGTCTGTCTGCGCACGCATCAGAAGTTAAACCTCGTGGTGAATTGCATGGTGCGCATCCCGCCCACGCTCGTAATTTGCCCAAACGTCGTGGAGCCGAGGACCGTCGAAAGCCCGCCGAAATTCGGATGATTGAGAAGATTTGAAGCATTCCAGGAAAAATCCAGTCGCCGCAAGCCATCCCGTCCGAAATAAACCGTTTTGGTCAATCCGGAATTGAGGTTGAACGAGCCGGGGCCAAAGATCGAGTTGCGCGCCGCGTCGCCGTAGCACGCCGTCGGAACGGCGAAGGCTGCGGTATTGAACCATTCCTGGATGGTTGGATTGGCGAGCGCCGCGCCGCCGATTTGGTCGGCGCGCTCCGAGTTTACGCCCGGAACGTTCTGGCAAGCTTGGTTTTTCGAGAACACACGCACCGTGTACGGAGTACCGGAATCCGCCGTGATGGAGCCGTTCGCGCGCCAGTCGCCGAACGCGGTCTTCTGCCATCCCTTGTTCGCGAATCGGTGATGATCGCCGATCGGAAGCTGATAGCTGAACATACCCATGAATTGATGGGTCTGGTTGAACGAGGAAAGCCCGTAGTCGCCCAGCGGATTTGCGTTGTTTTGAATCACGGTCTGCGCGCCGCCGCCGATCGTGCTGGCGTCGTCGAGCGATTTCGAGAACGTGTAGCGCGCCATGAACATCAGTCCGTGGCTCATGCGCTTTTGCAGGCGCACCTGGAGCGCGTTCATGTTGGAAAATGCGCCGGAGGTATCGTACGTGAACGCCGCCCCGGACTGCGTTCCCGTGGCTGGAAACGTGTAGCCGAAAAGCTGGTCCAGGTGGACTCCGCGGGTGCCCGTATACATCACTTCGAGAAACGTTCGAGGAGCGAGATCGTACTCGAAGCCGAAATTCCAGATCATTGCGTAAGGAACTTTGTAGTTGGGATCGACGGCTACCGTGTTCCGGACCGTCGAAGCCGAGGCCTGTGCCAGATTTGTCTGCAACGTCAACGGAGGGGTCGCGACCGTCTGCGAGGAAACCGTGTCGGCGATGGCGAAGGGCGGTTGATTGGCCATCTCGGCCGCGAGCGTATTCAGATACGCTTCAACGTAAAACATGCTGAACCCGCCGCGCACCGTCATTTGGTGGTTTCCGGAGAACCATTTCCCAGGCGGTTGCCAGGCGATGCCCAGGCGCGGGGCCCAGTTGTTGTAATGTCCGTTGAAGAGTGAAGCGGTGGAAGCCGCGGCACAATTCAAACCGTTCTGGTTGACCGCCACCGGCGTCACGCACGTCGGATTTGAAAATCCACCGCTCACATCGAGATTGGCGATGTGGCCGTTGATCTCCGTCGGCGGCGTGAACGCTTCATAGCGCACGCCGTAGGTAAGCGTGAATTTCGGGACGATGTGCCAGTCGTCCGTGGCGTAACCGATAAAGCCCCAATCGCGGAAATACGTGGCGGTACTGCTGCCGGGTATGCCGCCATACTGGACCTTGGCGTTCGCCGCGTAGCCAAGCAGGAAATCCGCAAAGTCGTTCCCGGTCCGTGAAGCTTCATCGGGCGTGCCCGTTGAGGTCAGCAGGCTCGTCGAACCGCCGGTGAAGGAAAACTGCCCGTTCGGCACGGGGTCGGTGTCGCGGTTGATGTCCATCTTCCGGATTTCGCCGCCGATCGTGAGCGTGTGCTTTTCCTTGATCCAGCGCAGGCTGTCAACGTAGCGGTAGGTCTGGCTCCGGGCCAGTGAGAAATTCGGATCGCTCAATCCCGTGAAATTCGTAAAAGCGATTGAGGGCAGGCCGTACTCGTAGGACGCGGACGAAATTCCCGTGATTCCAAGCTGCGAGGCGATATCCGCAACGTTCGTGAATTCGTTCGTGCCCAGGGTTCGGTTACGGGAAAAATAAAATTGAGAGGAATGAACGAGAGACGACTTGGCCCAAGTCTGGGTGAGGCCGATCATTGCGCTCTGCCCGCGATTGTAGGAATTGCCCTCGATTCCCGGAAAATTACTGAGCGAATGGGAAGTCGAGTCGCTCAGGTTGTAGTTCACCTGCAAACTGATCTTCTCCGAGATTTGATGCGTCACGTTGACGTTGAGCCGGTTGCTCACGCCGGGGACGTTCGTTTGCAAGTGATAGTTCAGCCGCTCGCCGGGCAGGTTTTCCGCCGGAATGTAACTCAACAGGCTCAGCGCCACGGGATTGAACGGCCCAGTCAGCGTGTTCCCCGCGTACTGCTCATGGTTTGCCGGATTGAAGATCATTCCCTCCCGCGCTTGAAGCGTAGCGCCGTTCGTGTCCGTCACTATGAGCGGCGCGTTACCCGTCGGGTCACTGGTGGTGAGACTTGCCGGAGTGGTGTACAGCAACGCTGCCGTCGGAAACGTTACGCTGGAGCCTTGCGACGTCGGCCTCTCCAAAAGCGTCGGCACAGTGGAAAATTCATCCACCGGGCTGCGCGACCACGTGCCCCCAAAATTGACGAAGAAAAATGTCTTGTCCGTGCCGTTGTAAACGTGAGGAATCTTGACCGGGCCGCCGATATTCATTCCCGCGGATTCCGTCCAACTGGAAATTTTCGGCGGATTGGCTTCGGAGAGCGAATAGGGCCGTGCGTTCAGTGCGGAATTTCCGTACGTATCGTACACGCTGAAGTGCACGCGATTTGCGCGCAGGCGATTCAGCCGCTGCACGCCCCACAGCGCGTCCACGCCGGGCGGTGGACCCTCCGGACCGCGGCCACGACCACGCCCGCCACCGCCGGCTCCCATGAAGACAACTGGCCCTCCACCGGCGCCACCGGGCCCGCCTCCAGGTCCGCCAGTGGCAGCCATTCCCGGGCCGCCCGGCGGGCCCTGCCCGGGAATTCCAGCGCCGCCCGGTCCAAATCCCCCAGGACCTCCCGGACCTATGTCGCCGAACTGAACGAATCCGCCCTCGGCCGGCATCTGCCCCATCGCCACAGTGCCGATCATTTGCACCGCATCGGCCGAAGCGGCTTGGCCGAGTTGCCCACCTGATCCAGCGGCGGCCTGCTCCTCCGCCCCGCTCTCGTCAGGATTTTGCGCCTGCCCGTTCAGTCCAAGTTGCTGAAATACCCGCCGTCCGCCTCCCGGTGCGCCCGGCGGGCCGCCACGACCACCGCCCGATGCACCACCGCCCTGCCCACCGTTTCGGCGGCCTTGCCCTGCAACGGCTTGGCCCGGCACCACGCTCGCGGATTGATTCGGCTGCGCGGATCCAGTGGATATGGAAGGCGGCGCACCGCCAGCGGTCTTTGCATTTTCGTTCGAAGGCGCGGACGGATTCGCGGGAGCGGATTTCGCTGCCGTCTCGGTTGAGGGAGGCGCCATGGTGGCCGCCAAGCTGCCTACGTCCAACTTCAGATCGACCGAGGGCGTGGCCCCCGAACCCAGATCGACTTCCTGCGTCGCGGGCGTGAAGCCCAGCTCGGAAATTTCCGCATGGTAGTGGCCCGCCGGGAGCGCGGGGAATTTGAATTTTCCGTCCTCACCCGTCCAAGTCACCCAGGCCTTGCCTGAAGAGGTTTCGGTGATGCGCACCGTGGCTCCCGGAATGCCCACGCCGCTCGCCGTGTGTACTACGCCTAGGAGTTGGGAATCCGCGACCGCGCTCGCGTCCGGGTTGTCCTGAGTATCCTGGGCGGCGAGGCTCAAGCATGGCCCGGCGAGCCACACGAGCGTCGCCGCCAGCAGCGCTGAGAATTTTCTACCCCGCAACTTTCACGCCCCCTAAAGCCCCAAGGAGATTCCCCTTTGCCGCTCCCGCAGTTCCAATATTCGCCGCGCGACCAGCGCTACGCGTACTTTGAGCTTACGCCATGCCGTGCCCATTTAGACGGGAGCTTTCCATAAAGGGTTACCCCGAGGCTGGAAAGCCGCGCCAAGCCGTGCCAATATAACCACTTGGGAAAAAATTGAGCGTCTTGCCGATGATCGTCGCCTCAGGTGGCGCCGCGGCGGTTGCGGGAACCGCTGCATGGGGGGCGGTAGCACCGTCCTCGCAATTATTTGGGCCGACGGTGCGGCGCACGGCCTCCGCGCGGCAAATTGCGCTCACGTTTGACGATGGGCCCAACCCCGCGGCCACACCTCAGCTTCTCGACCTATTCGATCGACATTCCCTTTGCGCCACATTTTTTGTAATCGGAAAATTTGTTCGCGCCTGCCCCGATTTGGTGAGGGAGATTTCGGCGCGCGGCCACGCGATCGGCAACCACACGGAGACTCACGCAAGTTTGTTTTTCCAATCCCGTGCGGGAATTCGCGACGAACTCGCGCGCTGCCAGGAAGCGATCGCCGCGGCGATTCGCGGTGAGCCGCCGCGCTGGATGCGTCCACCCTACGGGTACAGAAATCCTTTGCTTGAGGGAGAAGCTCGCCGCGCGGGGCTGCAGGTGGCCATGTGGTCCAAAATCTGCCGCGACTGGAAATCGCAACCGCCGGAGCGGCTGATCGAAAGGCTCGCGAGTGTCGTGCGGACCGAGCGCCCCAGCGGCGATATCGTCCTACTTCACGACGGCGATCATCGCTCCCTCGGCGCGGACCGCCAGCATGTTGTCCGCGCTCTCGAACACTGGCTCCCGCGCTGGCGCGATGCCGGCATGGAATTTGTTACAATGAATTCGCCGGTTTCCATCCAGGGCGCCGCGCGTAGCGCGAGGAATTAACCGACCACGGGAATCGTATTCGCCGCAGCGCGCGCGGCTCAAGTACCCGGTCCGGAGAAGGGAGGGACATCATGGACGAGCGCCAGTTTTACATCGAAAAGCAGGAGACCAAAACCATTCCGCTCACTTGTCCCGCCTGCCGAAAAGAAGACAACTATCCGATTCGCTGGGTGGTCCGCACGAAAAAAAACGAGCTGCCGCGCGGCGCGGGCGAAGAAGACAAGAAGCGCTTCACCGCCGCCCAGTCTTACATGGTTCGCGTGGATGAGTTGGTCGCGTGCAGAAAATGCAGGAAGCGATTTGAGCTGACGGGACAGAGCGTCGTGCTGGTCAGTTCCAATGCCGCCGCGCCCAGTTCGGCGGATTTCGATCCTGAAAATTTCGGGAATCGCTAAAGCGCACTCTCACCCCACTTTGTCATTCTGAGCGAAGCGAAGAATCTCTCTCGCCTTTTGCCAAAATAGAAGAGAGATTCTTCGCTTCGCTCAGAATGACAAAATGAAGTATTTGTTTCGGCAGGCTGCGACGTCAGTTGCACTCAAATCTCCGGATACATCTCGAAAAACGCTTCCATCGATTGCCGCAGCGTTTCCTCGATCTGCTCCTTGCTCCCTTCGATCAGGTGCATCGTCACGCGCGCCTTCCGTCCGTCCTTCAGCGTGATGGCGGCTTCACCGACTTCGCCCAAGTCGTCCGCGGGGAATAATCGCATTCCATATACCAGCGCCAGCTTGGCCATTTCGTCTCCTCAAAAAAGGCCAGCTTAAGCTGGCGGGCGCATCCCGTCAAATGCCGGGGTCGCAAACGCGGAAGCAGCCCAAGCCCTACAGGCTGGGGAAAGAGTAGCTCACGCTGTCATCCCGAGCGCTCGCACCGACGCTCGCGCCGAGGCGAAGCGAGGGATCTGCTTTTTCGAGGCCCGAGAACAAAGCAGATTCCTCGGGTAAACCCCGACCTCGGAATGACACACGCAGTTTTTTACGCACAGCGCGAAGCGTTGGCGGCTCAAGCGTGTGGCGGGCCCCCGTCAGAGCTTGTCCAAACCCTCGTTCAGCTCGATGTAGGTTCCCCACGGATCGGTGATGAAGGCCAGCGAAATGCCCAGGTCCGGCCGCTTGGTGAAGGGCATGTCAAATTTCTGGCCGTTGGCTTCAGCCTTCTTGCAAAACGCTTCAAGATCCTTGATCTCGAATCCGATGTGATCGACGGTGCGTCCTTTGGTTGTGACGGTTGGCGTGTCCGACTTCGTGAACGTGAGGTTCACGCCGGGCAGATCGGCGGCGTCAAATTGCCCACGCTTGCCGGGCTTCGCGCCGAACATTTTCACGTACCACGATTGCATTTCCAGCACGTTCGACGAACCCGCGCTGTCCGCGATATAAAAATGCACGTGGTGAAACGCGATGGGCACGGTCTGCGTTTTGTCCTCGAGGATTTCGACGCGCGTCACATCGTCCGGGGCGTAGACAAATCCCTGACCCGGATTTTGCCCGACCTCCGTCTTCAGCCCCGCGGCCTTCCAGCGCGCCAGCGCCTCGGCAGTATTCGGCACATGAAACCCGATGTGACCGACCACCGATCCGACGGTGCCGCCCGTGTTGGTATCGGATTTCCGGACCAGGATCAGCACGCCCGGAAATTTGAACACGTCATTCGGCCCGAGCTTGCCGGGCACGCCGCCCATCGCGGCCCAAAACTTTTTGTAGGGTTCGGGGTCCTGCACCAGAAAATGCACGTGGCCCATCGACACTCCGGAATCGCCCGGAGCCGCGACCTGCGCCCACGAGGCGCGCGCGGGAATCATCATCGCGAGGCCAAGAATGAAGACTAATTTTTTCATTGGAGCACTCCTTCGTCTGAAATACTCGAACATAACGCTGCCCCTTTGCTGCGTGTGGGGCGTGGCTACTTTTTTGATTTCGTTCGAACTCGTGCCACCGACAGTAAGTTACCCATCGTCAAGAGTCAAGAACATGCCTCGTCCATCCCGGCGTATAATCCCGGCATCCCCCGGTTCGGAACGCGCATCGTAGGTCGCATCGGAGAAACCAATGAAGCTCAATTTCCCGGTACTCTTTCTCGCCGCCGGATTGTGGTCAAGCGGAACCGCACTCAAGGCGCAGATGCCCGCCGGCCCCGCGCAGGGCGTTCCGGAACAAGGCGGACCCGAGCAAGCAGCGCCCGCGCAACCGGCGCCGACCGCATCCGCACCGGATTCCACGGCCAAGACGAGCCCGAAAAATTACATCGTCCCTTCGGGCACACGCCTACCGTTGATCCTGCACAACGCCGTGACGACACGCAATGCCAAGCCGGGTGATCCGGTATACCTCGAAACGCTTTTTCCGGTCGTCATCGATAGCCGGATTCTGATTCCCGCGGGATCGTACGTGCAGGGCGACATCACAGAGGCCAAGCGCCCCGGCCACGGAAAAGGCGTGGGCGAAATCCGCGTGCGGCTGAACTCCATGATTCTGCCCAACGGCTATGTGGTCGACTTCAATGCCATTCCCACCAATGCGGGAACCGGCGGCAACGAGTCCGTCGATAGCGAAGGAAACATTCACGGTGACACGAACACGAGCGAGAAAGTCGGAACGGTCTTGAAATCGACGGGCATCGGCGCCGGCGTCGGCGGAATTGCCTCAGGAAGCGCGGGCGGTGCGGGCATCGGAGCGATCGCCGGCGCGGGAGTTGGACTCGCCATGGTGATGCTAACGCGCGGGCCGGAGCTGGAGCTGCCGCGCGGCTCCACGGTTGACGTTGTGCTGGACCGAGCGCTTTATCTCGACTCGAGCCGGATTAATTTCGCCGAGCCCGGCCACGCCTCTTCCCTGCCGGGTCCGCCTAGCCGAGAACCCACGCGCAGCCATTCGCCCATCTGACCTAATTTCTCCACTTGGAATGTTTTCTTGTGAGCGCCGCAAAAATCCATGTGGCGCAGGCTTGCAGCCTGTGGGGTTTGGTTGCAGCAGGAAGCGGTTGTGCTCCGACAAAACCCCACAGGCTGCAAGCCCGCGCCACTTTTCCTGCTCGGCCACCGTCTGCGTTATAGCGGCGAGGATGCGGGAGCGGATCGATCGGAACTAGAGTTCGCGAAACGCAGCGGGCTGAACTTTTCCCAGTCGACGCTCACGCGGCGATCGGCAATCCATTCACCCGCGAGCTTCGCGGTGATGGGAGCAAGAAGAACCCCGTTCCGGTAATGGCCCGTGGCGAAAACGAGCCCCTCTAGATCCGCAGGACCGAGGATCGGCAATTGATCCGGCGTCCCAGGCCGCAGCCCGCACCAGGTCTCGACAATTTCCGCATCTTCAAGCTTCGTCACAAGCTCGTTCGCGGCGGACAGAATCTTTTCGATGCCGCCCGCGGTGATCCGCTTTTCATATCCGGCGTTTTCGATTGTGCTGCCGACGACGATCGTCTGCGGAGTCTTCTCGCCACGCGGGACGAGGTAGCCTCGCTCGGAACGCAGCACGCGGCGGATCGGCGTTCCCGTATGGCGCAGCGCCGCCATTTGGCCGCGAACGGGCAGCGTCGGCGCGTACGACGACGCGCCCAAAATTTGTGACGACCAGCAGCCGGCGGCGAGCACGATCTGCGCCGCGTGAATCGTCTCGCCTCGCGAAGTCCTGCCCCCAACACATTTGTTGCCTTGCAGAATGAGCGACGTCACTTCAACGCCGGCGCGAAACTCAACGCCGACCGACTCCGCAGCGGCGAGCACCGCCGCCGCCAAGGCGCGCGGCTCGATCGAACACTCGTCGGGAAGAAACGCCGCGACGCGAGCCTCGCGCCCCAGCGCGGGCTCCAATTTAAGAGCTTCGTCTAGGGGCAGTGGTTCGCAAGCAAGCCCCAGCCCACGATGCAGCGCGACGAGTGTGCTCAGCTCGCGCTCCACATCGCCATGGCAAATGACTTCGATCGAGCCACCGCCGCGATAGCCGGTCGTCAATCCGGACGCATCTTCCACGGAGTCCACGAATTCCGAATACAGCGCCAGACTGGCCCGCGCCAGTGGCACAAGGGGAATCGCCGCCGGACAATCCGGCGCGGGGGACAGCATCCCCGCCGCCGCCCAGGACGCCTCGTGCATCGGCTCCTGCCGATCCAGCACGGCCACGCGCAGGCCCCGCCGCCCCAGATCGAAGGCAATCGACCCGCCGATGATTCCGCCGCCCACAATCACGGCATCGTGTGTTTTCACGCCGCTATCCTATCAGTTTGCAGGCTGAAGTTGAGAGAGCCCGGCCGTGGAGAGCGTGGCGTTCGGCGCAGCAGTAGGCTAGAACGACTTCACCAATTCCGCGGAAAGCACACGGGCCTTTTCGGCGAGGTTTTGCGCGCGGACCCAGTCGTCGACTCGAATCGCCTCGTGGGACTGGGTGAGGAAGCCTTTGATCTTTTCCGTCAAATCTTTTTGAGCGGGGTTGAGCTGTTTTCCGTTCGCCATCTGCAAATTCTGCTCGGCCGTGGTTATGCTTTTCGTGGTGTTCGTCTTCGTGGCTTCCAAATCTCGGGGCGAAAGCTGCGGAGACAGTTGGGGCGGCGCAGGTTTAGCAGGAGCAGATTCCGCCGTTTCGGCCGGCGCCGGGCGCTTCGGCGCAGGTGGCCGTACCGCAGGCGGCGCAGCAGGCACAGCCGGTGACGGTACTGACGGCGCGGGTACCTCCTCGGTGGTAGCGGCCGCGGGAGGCGGCGCTTCGGGTGCCGGCATGGGAGCGGTGTCCGCGGGCGGCGGCGCGCTCACTGAGGGCGGCGCCGCGCGAACAATGTGTTTGCTGGCACACCCCACCATACCGGTGGAGAGCGCCGCGAGCAGTGCGAGAAGCTGGGACTTCCGCATCAAATGCTCCTGGCGACGGCCGCGCTTGCATCGCGCGGGCGGGACAGCGGAGACTCGGTTTGATGAGCCAGCGGCAAATCGATTCGAAACGTCGTGCCGCGGCCAACCTCGGAATCGAATTCTATGGAACCGTTGTGTAGCTGTATAGTCCGAAACGCACTCGCAAGTCCAATCCCGCTTCCGCCCGGCCGTGTCGTAAAGAAAAGCTGAAAAATCCGCTGGCGATGTTCGGGCGCGATGCCGCGGCCGGTGTCCTGAATTTCGACTTCGCTCATTTCGCCCCGGCGCCGCAATGCGACGCACAATCGGCCACCCTCGGGCATCGCCTCGACCGCGTTGATCAATAGGTTCATCAGCGCCTGCTTGAGCAACGGCCGGTCCACCAGAACATCTGGGACGTCGCTCGCCAGGCGCAGGTCGAGTTTCACGTTCGCCTTTTCGAACTGCGGCCGCTCGACGGCCACGACCTCTTCCAGGATTTCCTTGAGGCTGGACTCTTCCTGGTGCATTTCGGGTGGACGCGTGAAGTCCAGGAACCGTTTCACGACGCTGTCCAGCCGGTCGATCTCGCTATCCAAGACGCGCACGGCTTGCAGCGGCAGGCCGTCCGTTTCCTCCGGCAGGCTGGCCTTCAAATTTTCGAGCCAGATGCGCATCGAGTTGAGCGGGTTCTTTACTTCGTGAGCCACGCCGGCGGTGATTCGTCCGAGATTGGCGAGACGCTCGGAGACTTGCAATTGCGTGCCGATGCGCTCCCGCGATTCGAGGTCCTTGAATTTCACGAGCGTGCCCATCCGCGAGTCGCCCTCGCCGATCGCTTCGACGCTTACGCCGACGCGGCGCGCGGGGCCGTCCGCGACCGAGAGCGCCACTTCGGCGGAATCGACAGGCTCGAGCTCACCGTCGTGCAGCTTAATGGCTTCTCGAACCGGATGATCGGGAGGAAAAATATCCTCCGCGCGGCGTCCCAGCAATTGATCCGCGGACGCGGAGAGAAATCTTTCGACCGCGGGACTGACCATCACCGCGCGGCCATCGACGGAAAAGAGCAGCAGGCCATCGTCGAGCCCGCCGAGGACCTGGTCGATGTTTTCGCGCAAATTGCTGAAAATTTCGCGCACCCCTCGCAACTGCATCCCGATCTGGCTGATCTTCGTGCTGACTTGGCCGAATTCGTCCGCCCGCTCGAGCGGCTTCTGGTCGAATTCGCCCTTGGCAATGCGGTCGAGTTGCGCGGTGATTCGCTTCAGCGGGGCGAGCGAAATGCTGCTCACGATGGCAGCGAGCAGCACGGAAACGGCCACGGAAATGAGCGCCAGGGCCCCGGCGGAACGCAGCGCCGGAAAAATAGTCGCGCGCAGGAGGCCGGTTTGCACCGCAACCCGAACGGCGCCGAACGGAATCTGATGGCCCGGCGGTCCCAACTGAAACGGATATGTAACTTCGTACGCGATCGGCGGACCGTACAGCAGGCGATAGAGCACCTTCAGTTGATTGGTGAAACTCTTCGAGGAAATCTGATCGATGCCGGCACGAGCGGGAATCGCATTTCCGACGAGAAACTTGTCGCTGGAGACGAGCGCGACGCCTTTCACATCCGAGATCGTGATTTCGTAGATCAGCGGGGAGTAATCGAGCTGCGCGTCAATCGAGCGGGACAACTGCTCGCTTTCGTCAAACGCGCGCTGCGCGTAGGCACGCAAATCTTCCGGGTTGTCCGACGCCGGAGTTTCTCCCGCCCGGGCCGCGTCCGCCAGGGCGGTCTGCGCCTGGAAGAAAACCTGCCGGGACACCAGCTGCGCGCGATCCTCCGCCTGCCGGATGACCTGCCGGGAGAGATTCATCACATACAGCGTGGAATTCACACCGACCACGGCGAGCACCAGGAATGCCGTGACCAGCGTGATCTTCGTCTTTAGGCGGAGATGCATCCGTTGCCCGCCCCTCACCGCGACGGGGATTTTGCCGACTCGTATTCCTTCAACTTATTGTGCAGGGTCTTCAGGCTGATTCCCAAAAGCTCGGCGGCGCGCGTTTTGTTGTTCGTGGAAGCCAGCGTTTGCAAAATGAGCTCGCGCTCGGCCGCCTCGACCGTGGTTCCCAATGGAAAACGAAGCGAGGCCAGATCCGAAGCCGTGGCCGCCGGCGCGTGGCCGAAATCCGACGGCAGGCTTGCGCGGCCGATCAGGTCGCGCTCGCTCACGATCGCGGCGCGCTCCAGCACGTTGCGCAGCTCGCGCACATTGCCCGGCCATGAATAACTCGCGAAGAGATCGAGCACCTCTGGATTTACTCCCCGAACGTGGCGGCCGTGCTTGCTGTTGATGTCGCGCAAAATGTGCTCGACCAATAGCGGGATATCGTCCTTGTGATCGCGCAGGGGCGGCAGTTGCAGGTGAAACACGTTTAATCGGAAAAAGAGGTCCTGCCGCAATTCGCCCTTGGCGACCGCCTGTTCGGGCTCCTTGTTGGTCGCGGCGATCACGCGCACATCCACTGGCGTTTCCGTCTTGCTCCCGAGGCGCCGCACTTTGTGATCTTCGAGAACGCGCAGCAGTTTCGCTTGCGTCGGCGCGGGCATCTCGCCAATTTCATCGAGCAGCAACGTGCCGCCGTCGGCCAGTTCGAAGCAGCCCAGCCGCCGCTCCGCCGCGCCGGTGAAGGCCCCGCGCTCGTGGCCGAAAATCTCGCTTTCCATCAGCGATTCGGGGATGGCGGAACAATTGATGGCGATGAATGGCCGGTCGGCGCGCGGCGAGAGCCGGTGAATCGTGCGCGCCAAAATTTCCTTACCTGAACCGGTCTCGCCCGTGATTAGCACCGAGGCGGATGACGGCGCCACCTGCTCGACGAGGTGCATGACCTCTTGCATCGCGTTCGACTGGCCCACGAGATCGCCCAGCTTGCCGGATTCCCGCAACTGCCGCGTGAGCGCCGCGACCTGCTTGCGGTCCCGCACGCGGCCGAGCGCGCGATCCAAGAGAACGCGTAGCACCGAGCCCTTCAGCGGCTTTTCGATATACCAGAAAGCTCCCGCTTCGATCGCCGCGACGATGCGCTCTTCGCTTCCCTTGCCGGTGATGACGATTGCCGGCACTTGCTGCAACTCTTCGCCCAACCGCGCGAGGAGATCGAGGCCGTTCATTCCGGGCAACTCCACGTCAGCGATCAACACCGCCGGCGCGAACTCGGAGAATTTCGCGAGCGCATCCTCGGCGCTGCCAACACCCAGAACTTCGTAGCCCCAACGGCGCAGCAGGGCTTCGTAGCCGACACGAGCGTTTTCCTCGTCCTCGACAATCAGGACGCGGTCAGGCGCGGGCTTCGCTGTTTCGAATCGGGTGGCTTCAGCCATTGCATTTGCGCACAGTCCAGCGGATCGGGACTGACGCCTCTCCTCGAATCTACCAGTCCCTTCCGTTCCTGCCAAGCTGAGATGCGGTTCGCCTAAGTTTTAAGCTCTAAATGCCTTAGACACGGCTCGCGTCAACTCGCAAGCATTCAACACGTCCCGAGGCAATCTCTCGCGGGCCAATTCAGTTTCAATCGGATTCTTTGAAACTCCTAATCAAACCGACAAATCGCCTGGGAAAACCCGCTTGCCGGAATTTTCGCCAAGATATAATGGCAACCGTTCACGGTCCGAATGGATGCCGGCCTGGTGAACGGCTCGCGCTCCGATCTTGCGCCACAGGGACAGCAGGTTCTTCGGAATGGTACGGATGGTTACGACGGTTTTTCCAGGCCATTTTGCGTTTCATGGAGGCTCGCGGTTATGGTTCGACTGACTTGTCGCGGGATCGGATGCCTGTTGTTCATCGCTTTGTTTGTTCCTGCCGGCTTTTCGAGGGCTCTAGCTGAAAAAGTATCGAGCGAACCGAACCAGCCTGGCGAATCCGCGTCCGCAACCGGCGTTTCGATCTCCTCGAGCGACACCCCCGATGCGGCGAAATCTTCGGAATCGACCGTAAACGCCGCGCCGCCTGCCCCTGCGGAGGTTGCCGCGGACGGAAAGCAATTCGCGACCGACGATCTACCGCCTGCGCCCCGTTTTACGCCCATGCTGGCGACCACCGGCACGATCGGACTCTTTGCTCTGGAAACCGGAGACACACTTGCGAAAGGCGGGTTTGTTTTCTCCGGCTTTGGAAACAAATTCGGAAGGATGCCGGGAAGCGTGACGATCCTCGAGACAGGGCTGAATTTCAGCTATGGCGTGACCGACACGCTGAACATCTACGCCGGGTTCAATCCCTACGGCCACGTGCACGTGGGGTGCCCCGGCCAGCTGAGCCTGCGCTCAATTCCGCTATCGACGTGTGTACCCGGGAATTTGGGTACTCCGGTTCCTGGCTCCTTTTTCCCTTACGAAGCCGGCACCGCTCCGGGCTACGTCGCGGACTATCCCTTCGCCTCGGGCAATACCGGGGGGATCGGAAACATCACGCTGGGGGTCAAGTACGCGTTCCTTTCCGAGCGCAAGGGCGCGCGTGTCAGCTTCTCGGTTCGCAACGATTTGGTGGTATCGTCCCGGACGGACGTAACCAAGCTTCTGAACAACGGCACCCAGGGAAGCCCACTCAGCGACCTGGTCTCCCTCGCGGTGAGCAAGAAGTGGAGCAATCACTTCACGGCAACATTGAACTTCGGTTACATGTTTGTGCGCGCCCCGCGTGACAGTCAGGACGCCGTTTTGTTCGCGATGCCGGATCAACTCCGCGTGGGCGCGGGCATCGTCTCGTTTCCCGAAAGCCGCGTGCAGCTGATCTGGGAATATTCCGGCGTAGTCTTCGTCAGTGCGCCCGGAACCCCCGCCGACAATTCGTTCGGCGCACGCGAGCCCATCGAGGGAGTCTACGGGCTGCGAATCTATCCCTCGAAACATGTTGGAATCGATCTGGGCTACGTTCGCATGCTGAATTTGAGAGACCTGAACGACCGCAACGGTTTTGTCGTGAAGATCGGCGCGGGCTACTCGCCGGCGAAAGCCCCTCCCGTAAATCATCCGCCCACGATTTCCTGCACCGCGGACAAGAACACCGTGACGTCTGACCCGGGCGAAATCGTGACGGTCACCTGCAACGGCTCCGATCCCGACAATGATCCTCTGACCTATACGTGGTCTTCCACCGGCGGAAAAGTGGATGGCGTCGGGCCCGCGGTTCGCTGGCGGTCCCAGGGCGTGACGCCGGGGACCTACACCGTTACGGCGAAGGTGGAGGATGGCCGCGGTGGTTACGCCAGCGCCAGCGTCACCGTCCGCGTTGAACCGAGACCATAGGCGTCAGGCGTCCTGCGGAAACCCCCTTTCGGGGTGGTTAAGCCAGTGCAACTGTTCCATTTTGGAAACGACCCCATTCCCATTCTGCTTTCGTTGAAGACAGACGTAGTTAACTCCCACCACGGCGAAATTGGCTTGCAATAGTTCCCGATTCGGCAATAGAATCACCGCTTAATTCTTGGCCTAGTCATGATAAGTGACACAAATGGCCTGATTTGTGCCTTTCTCCTGATTTGGCACGCGCGTTGCTCCTATTTTGAGAAGAGGTCCCAGCCATGGAAATTGAAACCAAGGAACTTAAGTCCGATGCCCCTTCCGCGCATAGCGCCGCTTTAAGCCTGCTGGTGGTAGACGACGAGGACGCTACGCGCAATCTGTGCCGTGACGTGGGCGCCGACGCCGGTTTGGAAGTTCACGGCGCGGCGACCACCGAAGAAGCGTTGCGCTTTCTCGATCAATATCCCGTGGATATCGTCGTAACCGACTTGCAGGTCCCGCAAATCGGCGGGCTCGAACTGTTGAAGCACATTCGCGCGAACAACCCGGAGATCTCCGTGATCGTCCTGACGCAGTACGGGACGATCGAGACTGCCATCGAAGCCACGCGGCTAGGCGCCACGGACTACGTGACCAAGCCGTTTCACGTCGAGGAGCTGCGCACCAAGCTCGATCGGCTGACTCACTCCATCGAGGTGGACCAGGAAAATCGCGTACTGCGGGAGGAGTTGCGCAGCCGGCCGGGCTTCGGCGGCATCATCGGGATGTCGCCGCGAATGCAGCGTGTGTACAAGCTGATCCAGAAAGTGGCGCAGCATTCCTATCCGGTTCTGATCCTCGGGGAGAGCGGGACCGGTAAAGAGCTGGTCGCGCGTTCGATTCACTTTTCCGGGCCGCGCAAGAACCGGCCGTTTGCTCCGGTGGATTGCTCTTCGCTCGTGCCCACCCTGATCGAGTCCGAGCTGTTCGGCTACGTCAAGGGCGCGTTCACCGGGGCGCAGCACACGAAACAAGGATTGTTCGAATCCGCCGGGGACGGTTCGCTGTTTCTCGACGAAATCGGCGATCTCCCCATCGACCTGCAGGCCAAGCTCCTGCGCGCCTTGCAGGAGCGGGAAATCAAGCCGGTGGGTTCGAACGAACGCATCGTCATTCGTGCCCGCGTGATCGCCGCGACGAACCGCGATCTCGAATCGGCCATTCGAACTGGATCGTTCCGCCAGGATTTGTATTTCCGCCTGAACGTGGTGCAGATCAAGCTGCCTCCCCTGCGCGAGCGCAAGGCGGACATTCCCCTCCTCGTCACCACGTTTCTTGAGAAATTTTCCGACCCCGCGCGCCCGATCCATACGATCTCGGAAGACGCCATGCGCCGGATCGTGGCCTACGACTGGCCGGGCAATATCCGCGAACTGGAGAACGCCATCGAGCGCGCCGTGGCGCTCGGCTCGGGGCCGATCCTGCACGTCGGCGATTTGCCGTCGAATCTCCAATACGCCGCGCCCGAAAAGCTGAACGACGCGGACGAACTGGTGCCGCTCGAAATCCTGGAGAAACGCGCCATCTTCCGCGCCCTGCAGGAGACTTCCGGGGACAAGCTCGCCGCCGCACGACTCCTGGGAATTGGAAAAACCACACTCTACCGAAAGCTCAAGCAATACGAATCGGGACGCCCGCAGGCGTAAGGCGGCCAAGGCAGCGCATGACTGGAACGGCCTAGGCATTCTGTGCCCGGACCTCGCTCTGCTGCCAACCCCGCATACTCACCGGTCCCGCTAGGCCACGCGCAAAATCCTCAGAAAATTCGAGCCAGGCGCTTTACCTATCCGGGAATTGCGCCGCCTGTCAGTATCGGGGTGGGAAGGCGGAGGCTCCGGGCGACATCCAGTGCAAGACTAACCCGTTGATGCAAATGGCGTTATCGTTGGGGTGATAGTGGTCACCGCCGTGCATGGCAGGATTTCCACAGGGGGCTGCCATGATTGAACGAGCCATCTTTACCCACTACCGTGCGATTCGGTCGGCCATCACCACGATTCTGACGCTGGGGATTGCGCTGCTCCTGGGTCAAATGATCCTTTGGGCGCGGCTCTAGAGGACGCAATGCCGGCGAGCGGATGGATGCGGAGATGGAGGGGCGGTCGCAACGAGCGGGGCCTCGCGGCTCCGCCGATTCTCGTCCCAGCCCGGGGGGAATCCTCCGGTGACCTGGTCCGGTCGGGAGCGCGCGCGCTGCTCGAGACAGCCGGTGCGGACCGAGCCGGCGTGTGGCTCGCCCCGGAGAGAGGCGGGCCCTTCGCCGCAGGCTGCGTCGCCGAGGCCGATCCGGGACCGATTCCCGAGGAGTGGAAGCGGCTCGACCTTTCAACGCCCGATTTACAGGCGGCGCTCGCAGGAGGCGGTTTGATCCGGCCTGAACCCGTGGAAGGGGACGCGGACCGCCGTATCGGTCCTCTGATTGGAATGCGCAGCGTGATTTGGATTGCCTTGCGCGCGCGCGGCCGCACGCTTGGCCTGGCGATGGCGGCGCACGCAAAGCCGCCGGGGCCGCTGGAACTGGGCGCACTGCACGCCCGAGGAGAAGAGATTGCGCTCGACGCCCTGCACGAACGAAACGGGCGCCGCATCGAGCGAACCGCGGAGGAGACGCGCGCCCACTCGAGCATTTCTCGCGCGATTTTGTGCGGCGTGTCAGTGGGCCACGTTCTCCGGCAAATCGCGCGCACGGCCAGGCAATACACGTACGCGGAGTTTGTGGCGATCGGAAGCGCGGACTCTCCCGCAGGGGGAGTCGAAGCCTGGGACGGACCGGGAGATGCGAGCGCCGTGCTCCACCACGAAATCACGCGACAGCTCTGGAGGAACGCGCTTCAGACCAGCCACGAATCGGAGATTTCGGGGCACGCGGCCGCGCGACTCTTCGCCGGCTCTCCGGGCGGCTCCCATGCGCTTCTGGACCGCATTGTGGCCCTGCCCATCGAAAGCCGGAGCGGCACGCGCGGCGTCTTGATGGCCGGGTTTTCGCAATTCGAAGATTCCCGCGAAAGCTTCGCCCGCCTCGAATCGTACGCCCTGCTCGCGGCGTCCGCACTCGATCGCGAAGCGGCGTGGCAGGATCGAAGCGCGTCCGCGGAAACCCATCGGCACATGGCGGAGGAAAAAGAGCAGTTGGAGACGGAAATCGCGGGCCTTCTGGAGTCCATTGATTCCGGCGCGTTGCTGGTGGACGCCGAGGGCCGCATTGCCAGGGCGAGCAACCGGCTGGGGACGATCTTCGGCATCGAAGCGCGCCGCCTGCTGGAATTCGGTTCCATTCAGGGTTTGATCGACGGGGTCGCCCAGCAGTGCCTGCGGCCGGCGGAGACCGCGGCCCGGTGGCGCGAGCACCTGCGGCAGGCCGCCGAGGCCAGCTGGGATGAATTCGAGATCGCCCGTCCCGCGCGAAAAATCGTGGAACGGTTTACCCGGCCACTCCACCTGGCGGACGGGGCGCCGCTGGGGTGGCTTCAAATTTTCCGCGACATCACGAGCGCGCGCCGGATCGAGTCCGAACTTTTGCAGACGGAAAAAATGGCCGCGCTCGGCCAGCTGGTTTCCGGAATCGCGCACGAGCTGAACAACCCCCTCACGAGCATCCAGGGTTACGCGCAACTGCTGCTCGGGCGGCGGTCCGGGCCGGATCGCGCGGCGGATGTCCTGCGCATTTCGCAGGAAGCCGAGCGCGCCGGGCGCATCGTGAAAAATCTGCTGCTCTTTTCGCGGGAGGCGAAGCCGGAGCGGCGCGCCGTGGGCTTGAACGAAGTGATCGAACGGACGCTGGCCCTGCGCGCCTACGAACTGAAGCTCGAAAACATTCGCGTGGATTTGGCGCTCGATCCCGCGCTGCCGCCGACGCTCGGAGACGCGGCGCAATTGCAACAGGCCGCGCTGAACCTGATCGTCAACGCGGAGCAGGCGATCGTGATGGCGCGCGAGGACGAAGCGCGCGGCGGGCGTATCCTGATCCGCACGGAGCGCCGCGCGGGCGACCGCGTCGCGCTGCGGGTGTCCGACGACGGGCCGGGGATCGCGCCGGAAATCGCGCCGCGAATTTTCGATCCTTTTTTCACGACGAAGCCGCCGGGCGTCGGCACCGGGCTAGGCCTCTCGATCGTGTATGGCATCGTGCGGGAGCATGGCGGGGAAATCAGTGTGGACAGCCTGCCGGGCCGTGGCGCGACGGTTTCGATCGAGCTGCCCGCGCTGGCTGCTTCCGGTTTTGATTTCGCGCGGGAAGAGCCGCCGCCCGAGCGTCGCGCCGCCGTTGTTCCGCTACTCCCGGCGGATCGCGCTGCAACGAAAGAGCGCATCCTGGTGGTCGAAGACGAGCCCACCGTCGCGGAATTGATTTCCGATGTGATGGCCGACCAGGGATATCGGGTGGAAACGCTGCTGGACAGCCGCGAAGCGCTCGGAAAACTCGAGGAACAAAACTACTCGCTCGTCATCTGCGATTTGAAAATGCCTTACCTGGACGGACCGGGGCTGTATCGCGCGCTGGTGCGCCGGGAGAATCCGATCCGGCACCGGCTGCTCTTCGTCACCGGGGACACGATGGCGCCGCGAACGATCGAATTTCTGAAATCGAGCGGATTGCCGTACCTCGCGAAGCCGTTCCTCGTGGAGGAGTTGAAAGAAGCCGTAAGCAACGCGCTTGCCGCAGTTCGCTCCGGCGAACGCCCGGCGATTGCACCGGACCGGCCGCGCGCGGCGGCCAGGGAATCATGAAGAAGAGGAAGCAATGGATTTGACCAGCCGGACTATTTTTATCATCAGCGGCGATCCCATCACCGCGCAGGGATGCATCGGGGAACTCGAAGCCTTCGGCGGCCGCTACCGCACGCCGGTGGCGGCTTCCGTCGACGAAGCTCGCCGGAAGATGGGCCGGAGCGCTCCGGCCGCCGTGTTTCTCGATGAATCGGCGATCGGCTTCGGTCTGGGGGATGACTCGCTCGAGTCTGCCGTGGCGGTGCTCTCCGAAACCGCTCCGGTCGTGGTGGCGGCGGCGCCCGAGAAGCAGGCGGGCATGGCGTTCCTGATTACCTCGGGCGCGGTGGACTTTGTTGGGCGGACGGGACGCTATCTGCCCATCGTAGCGGGGATGCTCGACCGCCGCGTGCGCATGGCCGAAAGGGTCACCGGCATGGTTCAGTTTTCAAGGGACGAATTGTCGGGCGACTTCGGAGAAATTCTTCGCCACGAAGTGAACAACCCACTGACCGGAATTCTCGGCAACACCGAGCTGCTTCTCGCGCGGCGCGACCGGCTGCCGCCCTCCGCGGTCGAGCGCCTGGAGACGATTGCGGAGCTCGCCGTGCGATTGCGCGAAACCGTTCGGCGTCTCTCCAACGCCTGGGATGAGCGGCACGAGCACGCCGGGCCAGCCTGAAGAAGGAGGCAGGAGGTAAGGAGGCAAGGAAAAACCCACCATCGCTTTGCGTCCTGTGTGACTCCCTGCCTCCTTGCCTCCTTCCTCCTCATGTTCTGAACAGCACGTCCTCTCGCTGAAACAATTTCACGGCAATCGCCAGTGCCAACGCCGCGTAGGCGCTGGAGGAGAAGAAAATGACCGCGATCAGGGTCCAGTGGTAGGAGCCGGCGATGATTTCCTTGCTGACGAGGCTGGTATTCAGCACGGGAACGAGGGCGAGAACCGGAGTGAGCTCCACACCAGGCAACAGAGCGGCCACCGCGGGCATAACCATGATGATCATTAACGGCGAAATGTAGCTCTGCGCCTCCTTGTAGCTCTTGGCGAACAGCGAAAGAGCCAGCAGGGCCGCGGAGAAGAACACCGCAACCGGAAGCACGACGAGAAAAATCGAAGCGATGGCTTTTCCCGTGATGGTGATCTGCAACGCCGCGTCCGCTTCCTTGCTCACGACTCCGAGCAGCAATTTCCTGCCGGCGCCGAAAGACGCGGACATGGAGACAATCGCGAGAATCGCGGTGGCGATCGACGCGGTCAGCACCATCAGGAATTTCCCGAGTACCAGGTGCGTGCGCGAGACCGGGCTGCAGAGAATCGTTTCGATCGTGCCGCGCTCTTTTTCACCCGCGGTAAGGTCCATGGCGGGATACATCGCCCCGGTCATGCACAGAAGAATCACAAAATACGGAACGAGCCCGCCGAGGATCGCGCCGCCCACTTTTTCCGGCGGGGCCACATTTTGTTCGACGATATCGAACGGCCGCGCCAGGCTCTCCGGCAACTGCCGCGCCTGAAGCTGCTCGCGAACGGAGCGATCGCGCAGCCGCTGAAAGAAGCGCTGCAGGCGCTGGGCGCCGAAGCCGGACTTCAGCTCGCCCTCGTACATGTAAATCTTCACTTCCGTCGGCTCGCCGGCCGCGAGCTTGGCGTCAAAACCCGCGGGAATTTCGACGGCGGCGCGGATTTGCTTGTTGGAGATTTCGTCGGCGTAATCGGATTTGGCGGGGATAATCTCGACGTCCTTGAGCCCGCCGAGCTCCGCCATCAGCTGCGGGGAGTCTTCGCCGCCCAGGACCATGACTTTCGGAGTCTCCCTCATCGCCTCGCCCAGCAAGGCCACGGAGACCACGCCAAAACCGATCATGAGCAGGGGCATGATCAGCAGCGGAACCGCGATCATCGAGATCAGCGTGCGCCGATCCCGGAGCGAATCGATTAGCTCCTTGCGGTAGACGATGCCGACGTTCCGTAGGCTCACGGCTCGATCACCTTCACGAATAATTCCTCGAGATCCTGAATGCCGTAGCGCGCGCGCAATTCGGAAAGGGTTCCCTCCGCCAGCAATGCGCCGCGGTGAATGATTCCGACGCGATCGCAGAGCTTTTCCACTTCGCTCATCACGTGCGTGGAAAAGACCACGGTCTTGCCGTTCTCGCGGCACTCGCGGATAAACGTGACAATCGTGCGGGCGGCCATGACGTCCAGGCCCACGGTGGGCTCGTCGAAGATCATCACCGGAGGATCGTGGACGAGCGTGCGCGCGATAGACACCTTCTGCCTGATTCCCGTGGAGAGCCGGTCGCAGCGCCGGTCGCGAAAACCGTTCATCTCGAGACGCGTAAAAATCTGGTCGATGCGAAGGCGTAAGGTCGGTTCGTCGAGGCCGTGCAGGCGCCCGAAATATTCCACCATTTCCTGGGCGGAAAGGCGGCCGTAGAGCGCGGTCGCGGCGGAGAGAAATCCGACGCGGGCGCGGACGCTCTGCGGGTCTTTGGCGACGTCAAATCCGGCGACGACCGCGGTGCCTTCCGTGGGAGCCAGAATCGTGGCCAGAATCCGCAGCGCGGTCGTTTTGCCGGCGCCGTTCGCGCCCAGCAGGCCGTAGACCTCGCCCGGCCGGCAGGAAAAACTCACGCCGTTGACGGCGCACACGTCGCCCCGCTTCTTGTCATGGAAGCGTTTCACCAGTTGACGCGCTTCGATCATTTCCTGTTATTTTGCCAGCGCGCCGCGAGAAACGCTGTGACTCGGCGCGGGAAATTGCCGGAGGAAGGAATAGCACATCAGATACAGGGAATCTATCCTTTGTGGCACGCGGGGCACTGCTTGGCGTCAAAATTCTCAGGCGTAACGCGGAACATGTTGTTACACTGGATGCACACGCGATGAAGAACCGGCTGACCCGGCGCCGGGGCGTCGTGTTTCGGAGCGTGGGCCTCGCGGGCCTGCGGCGGGGCTTGGGGCCGTGGTTGCACAGATTCAGTGGTCATAAGCAAAGCTTAGCATACCAAAGAAGGTCGTGGCACCCATCGGATGCGAGGGTAGTGTTGCGCTCGGGGGTGCGGCATCCTCAGCGGACGGAGCCGCATCCCATTCGACGCAGCCGGAGCCATCCAAAAAGCGTCCGCTTGTCGTCCGCCGCGTGAAACTTTGTTAAAATGCCGCGTTTTAGCACGCCAGTAAGGGCTGGTTAAGCGAGGATGGCATGGCATCGGCGCTAAGCCGAAAATTGTGGCTGATTGTGGGCGGGGCGGTGTTGCTGACCGTCGTATTTCTGTTTCTCGGCGGAAGACGATCCACGGCGCGCGTGGCGGTCGCGGACGTGCTGCGCGACAACCTCAACTCGGTTGTTTCCACGAACGGAAAAGTCGAGCCGGTGTCGCCGCTCACGTTCCGCGCGCGCTACCCGACATTCGTGATGCACGTCTCGGCGGCCGAGGGGCAGCAGGTGAAGAAGGGCCAGGAGCTTTTCACGCTCGATGACACGGAAATTCAGGCGGACCTGGCGCAGGCTCGCGCCGATTTGGCGGCGCAGCAAGATGCGTTGAAGGTGGCCCGGGCCGGAGGCGCGGCCAGCCAGGCCGCGCGAGCCGCCGCCGATCTACAAAAGGCGCAGGCGAGCCGTGATCAATTGAAGCGCGACAACGAAACGCTGACGAAACTTCTGGCCGAAAAGGCCGCGACGCTCGAGGAGCTGGACCAGAACCGCCTGCAGCTCATCCAGGCGGAAGCGGACGTGCGCTCGACGGAAAAAGTGAAACAGACGCTGGATCAGCAGGCGCAGCTGGACCAGAGCCGCGTCTCGTTGCTCGTGGACCACGCGCGCGAAACCGTTCGCGATCTCGAGGACAAGGCCAGATCCGCTCGCGGGGTTGCTACCGTCGACGGCACGCTCTATTCCCTGCCAATTCATCAGGGCGACTTCGTGAAAGCGGGCGATCTGCTGGCCGAGATGGCGGATCTGCACAAGGTGCGGATTCGGGCATTTATCGATGAGCCGGACCTGGGGCAGGTCGCCGTCGGCCAGAACGTCGAAACTCTGTGGGACGCGCACCCCGACCGCGTGTGGAACGGCCAAACCGAAGTGCTACCCAAGCAAGTGGTAACGCGGGGGACGCGCAACGTCGGCGAACTGCTCTGCTCGGTCACGAACGACCGGCTGGATTTGCTTCCGAACACAACCGTGGATGTACGGATTCAAGTGACGGAGCGCACGGGGACGCTGGTCGTGCCTCGCGGCGCGATTTTCATAGAGGGCGATAAGCGGTACGTGTATCGCGTGGTGAAGGATCGCATCTATCGCCAGATCATCAAGGTGGGCATCGCCAATCCGACCAAGATTGAAGTGCTTTCCGGGCTCCACGAGGGCGACGTCGTGGCGTTGCCCGGCGAAGTGACCCTGAAAGAAGACCTGCGCATTATTCCGGTGCGCCAGGAATGACGCGGCGAGGCTTGCTTGCGGCTACGGCGGCGCTGCTCTTCTGTGGATGGAGCACGTCGGCGGCGTATGCGGGGCAGGCTGCGCTCGCCGATGCGCAGCGGGACTATAACGCCGGACGCTATAACCGCGCCGTCGACGCTCTGAACGCGGCGGTCGCGAAATCCCCGGACGACGCCGCCCTGCAGTTTCTTTTGGGCCAGAGCTATTACCAGCTTCGAGAATACCCGCGCGCGATGGCGAGCCTCGAGCGCGCCGTGCAACTCAGCCCTAAGAACTCCCAATACCATGACTGGTTGGGCAGATCCTACGGCCGCAAGGCCGAGGAAAGCATTTTCCTGAGCGCGATGAGCTGGGCGCGAAAGACGCATCACGAGTTTGAAGTCGCGGTCGAGTTCGATCCGCACAACTTTGAGGCGCAGCGCGACCTGATCCGCTTTGAGATCAACGCTCCGGGCGTGGTCGGCGGCGGCGACGACAAGGCGCTGAAGCATATCGCCGACCTGGAGAAAATCGATCCCGTGCAAGGGCAGCTTGCACGAGGGGAACTCTTCGCGACGAAGAAGCGATTTCCCGAAGCTGACGCCGTCTTCGACAAGCTGCTGGAATCGGACTCCGACCGCGCGGGCGTTTATTTCGAGGTGAGCGACTACTATCGCGATCGCCCCAATCCGGACAAAATGAGCGCGGCCATCGAAAAGGCCGAGCGCATCGACCCGGAAGACCGCCGGCTGAAGTTTTACAAGGGCGCGCTCCTCGTGATGCAAAAGAAGAGTCCCAACGAAGCGGAAATGACGTTGAAATCGTATATCGCCACGGTTCCTGACAATTCCGATCTGCCGCCGCACGCCGCGGCTCGCGAATGGCTGGGCAAACTCTACGAATCCCTCGGTCGCTTTTCCGAGGCCACCGAGCAGTACCGGCTTTCGCTTTCGCTCGATCCGCACAACAAGGGAGTGGAAGAGGCGCTGAAGAGGGTGGAGAAAAGATAAGGAAATAGAGGAAGTTGAGGAAGTGAAGGAAGTTCAGGAAGGACTGCCCGGCGCCCGAGAGATTTGTTCCAACGGTTTGTTATAGTGACAGCAGATCGTCATGATGCTCCGCAACGAAACCTGGATGGTCGCGCTCGACGCGCTGTGGGCGAACAAAGTCCGCGCGTTTCTCACGACCCTGGGCGTGGTCATTGGCAGCGCATGTATCGTTCTAGTCGTGACGGTGGCGCTCAGCGGTCGCCGCTACATCATCCAACAAATTGAGGGCGTCGGATCGAACCTGGTCTACGCGCGGCTGGACATCGATCCCAACCGGCCGATCATGCTGCAGGACGAATTGTCGATCGCGGACATGAACGCGGCCGAGGCCGGAATTCCGGGGGTCGTCGCGGTGGCGGGGACGCGCGGGGATTCGGCCACGGTGGATGTGGGTTCGTACGAACGAAACGTGAGCCTGGTGGGCGTCACGGAACAGTTCCAGCAGATTCGCAATCTGCTGATTTTGCAGGGCCGCTTTCTGGACGGCGAGGATGTTGCCTCTCGAAGCCGCGTCTGCCTGATCACGAAGCAGCTCGCGACTTTCGCTTTTCCATTCATCGACCCGATCGGGAAAAGCCTGCGCGTCGGCGAACTGAGCTTCACCGTGATCGGCGTTTTTCGCGAGCGCGTGGAAACCTTCGGGCTTTCCGAGATTCAGGATTATTCGGTGCTGATTCCCTTTCCGCTGATGAAATACTATCTGGGAGATTCTTCTCTTGAAATGCTGTACGTGCAGGCGAACTCTCCCGAAAACGTGATTCCGGTGACGCATGAGCTCGACGCACTCTTGAGGAGCCGGCATCCGACGCGCGCCCGGTATTCGGTGCAGAATCTCAGCTCGATCCTCAATGCGGCGCGAAGCATCGCGCTGGCGCTTACGATCATTCTGCTGGTCATCGGCTTCATCGCGCTGCTGGTCAGCGGCATCGGGATCATGAATATCATGCTGGTGACGGTGCAGGAGCGGACGCGGGAGATCGGAATCCGAAAAGCGATCGGAGCGAGGCACCAGGAAATCCTCTATCAGTTTCTGCTGGAGGCGTTTCTGATCAGCGGATTTGGTTCGGTGCTGGGGATTCTGATCGCCGCGGTCATTCCGGTTCTGGCGCGCCCGTGGTTGCCGGCGAACGTCAGCGTGCCCGTGCCTTGGCAATCGGTGGTTCTGGCTTTTCTAGTGTCCTGTTCGGTGGGCGTGTTCTTCGGATATCTGCCGGCGGAGCGCGCGGCGCAACTTCAGCCCACGGAATCGTTGCGGTACGAGTAGCGCAGCCCGTCGCGGCGGGTTGCACGCTCTGAGGCTGCTCGAAAGCGGGTGCGACCATATGACTATGCGTCACTATTGGGGCGTTGAGCGAACTCGCGTTCGCGCGGGAATCCTTGCGGCGGGTCTGGCGATCACCCTCCTTGCGGGGGTTGTGCCCGGCCACGCACAGGACGCGGACCTTTCGCGCAAGCTCACGCTCAAGGAAGCCGTGAACCTGGCGGTGGCGAATAGCCGCGATCTCGCCCTCGCCCGCTTGCAATACGGCGTCACGCAGCGCCAGATCGGAGTGGCGCGGTCGGTTTTCCTGCCCAATCTCTATACGGGGACGGGCGTGGCCTACACCAGTGGCTTCCCTCTCCTCGAAGGCGGCGGCGCTCCGGCGATCTTCGCGCTTTCCTACAGCCAGCAGATTTTCAATCCGCCGGCGAAGGGGGAGCAGCGCGCGGCCGAGCAGCGAGCCGAGGAGCAGCGGCTTTCGATGGATGACGTGCGCGACGCGGTGATGTCTCGCGCCGCGCTCGACTACCTCGAACTGGCGAAGGTGCGGCACGCGCTCGAATTGATGCGCGGCGAGCGGATGAGCGCGGGACGCATTCTGGATACGACCCGCGAGCGAGCGGATACGGGGCGCGAGCTTCCCATTGAAGTGATTCGCGCGCAACTCACCACCGCGAAGATCGAGCAGCGCATTGCACAACTCGAGGATCGCGAAGACGCCTTGACGGGGGAGCTTCGGGACATGATGGGCCTGCCGTCGGATGAGCAGATCGATGTCTCCACCGAGGAGATTCCCGGCGCGGCGGAGGAAGCGTCGAAGGACGTGGTCTCCGACGCCCTGGCCAATAACGTGGAACTGAAGCAGGCGCAAACTGAATTGCGCGCGCGCGAATTCAAGCTCAAAGGCGAGCAGGGCGGGCGCTGGCCGTCGTTCTCCTTGATCGGCCAGTACAACGTCCTGAGCAAGATTAATAATTATACGAGTTACTTCGACAGATTCTCGCGCAACAACGTTGTCTTTGGCGTGCAAGTGCAGATTCCCATCTTTGCTTCGCGGACTTCTTCGGCCGTGGCTTTCGCGCGCGCGGACTATAACGCCGCCACGCTGGCGCTCCGAAACAAGCGCAGCGAGGTCACGCTGGACGTCCGGCGCAAGGCTCGCCAGGTACGCGAAGCCGATTTGGGCGGGGACGTGGCGCGTCTCGAATTGCAGCTGACGCAGGAGAATGTGCGCGTCTTGCAGGCTCAGTTTGACCAGGGCCGCGGCAGCTTGAAGGATCTGGAGGCCGCGCACATCGAGGAGAATGACAAGTGGCTGGCGTTCTTGGACGCCAACTACGCACGGCAGCAGGCGCAGCTTGATTTGCTTCGCGCGACAGGGCAGTTGGCGCAAGTACTGCAATAACAGCACGTTGGCACGAGCCACAGATGGGGCGATCGAGTGTGGCGCTGTTTGGATGGGACGCGCGACGGAGTTTTCTTTCGGGGCGGAATGGGTTTCAGGTAAGATAACTTGTTGAATCGGCTGGCCGGTCCCGCAAACCTCCGGGGTCCTGGGAAAAATAGTTCAGGGGAAGAAAAGCATGCCCGAAGTGATGAAGACGCTGTTTCTGAATCCGCCGAGCTATGAGGGCTTTGACGGCGGCGCCGGCGCCCGTTATCAGGCGCGCCGCGAGATCAAGTCGTTCTGGTATCCCACCTGGCTGGCGCAGCCCGCGGCTATGGTGCCCGGGAGCCGGTTGATCGATGCACCGCCGGACGGGCTGACCGTGGACCAGGTGGCGCCACTGGCGAAGGATTATGAATTGGCCGTGCTGCACACGAGCACGCCTTCGTTCACGAACGACGCGAAATTTGCCGCGCACCTCAAGGAAGTAAATCCAAACATCATGGTCGGAATGGTGGGGGCGCACGTCGGCGTGCTGCCTCTGCAATCGATGAATGCGGCGCCGGCCGTGGATTGGGTATCGCTCGGCGAATTCGATTATATTTGCGCGGAAATTGCTTCTCGCAAGCCGCTCGCCGAGGTTGGCGGCATCGCGTATCGCTCGAATGGCCGCGTTTCAATGACGCCGCCCCGCCCTACAATCGAAAACATGGACGACCTGCCCTACGTCGTCGACGTGTACAAGCGCGACCTGACCATCGAAAACTACTTCATCGGCTACCTGCAGCATCCTTACGTTTCGCTCTATACGGGACGGGGCTGCCGGTCCAAGTGTACGTTTTGCCTGTGGCCACAGACGCTCGGCGGGCACCGATATCGCGTGCGCAGCCCGGAGAACGTGGCCGGCGAAATGGCGCGAGCCAAGAAACTTTTCCCGCAGGTGCGCGAGTTCTTTTTTGACGACGACACGTTCACCGACGACCTGCCACGCGCCGAGGAAATCGCGCGGCGGCTCGGCAAGTTGGGCCTGAACTGGTCGTGCAACGCCAAGGCCAACGTGCCGCGCAAGACGCTCGAGATCCTGAAGGACAACGGCCTTCGGCTGCTTCTGGTGGGGTACGAGTCCGGGGACGATCAAATCCTGATCAATATTAAGAAAGGCGTTCGCCTCGATATCGCGCGCGAATTTTCGCGGAACGCGCGGGAGCTTGGAATCAAGATTCACGGGACATTCATTCTCGGTCTGCCGGGCGAGACGCCCGAGACGATCCAAAAGACGATTCGTTTCGCGTGCGACATCGAGCCCGAGACGATTCAAGTTTCGCTCGCCGCGCCCTATCCCGGTACGGAGCTCTACCGGCAGGCGCAAGAGCAGGGCTGGCTGCAGATTCAGACGGGCGAGCTCGTGGATACGCACGGCATCCAGACGGCGGCGATGAATTATCCGAAGCTCAGCTCGACGCTGATTTTCAATTCCGTGGAAGAGTTTTACCGGAGGTTTTATTTCCGTCCGCGGAAGATGTTCTCGCTCTTCGGCGGAATGCTTCGCGATCCCGAAGTGATGAAGCGCCGGGCGCGCGAAGGCGTCGAATTCTTCAAGTTCCTGCACGAGCGCAAAGCCACAGCCCGCGAGATGGCGCAGCAGTAGGACAGGCTTGCAGCCTGTCGGGTTTGCGCGTGATCTTGGCTGAATCGCACCAGGATCATCGCGGTGCTTGATCGCTGGTCTGGACTTTGCTGCAGAACCCCGCAGGCTAAAGCCCGCTCCACTTGACGATGACCGCTCCTAAAGCTCACCAGACCAAGACCTACGTCCTGCTATTCCTTCTCGTTGTCCTCGGCTCGGTCGGAAACACAATTTTGAGCAAGGGGATGAAGGACGCTGGCGACCTGGATATTTCCCGTCTGTCCGCGCTGGCGGCGGGCGCCGCGCGCGTCCTGACGAGCGGCACGATCTGGCTCGGCATCGCAATGATGCTGGCCTTCATGGTATGCCACATGCTCGTGCTCTCGTGGGCCGACTACAGTTTCGTCATGCCGTTTTCCGCGATTGCCTATGCGCTGGTGCCGCTGCTCGGCTATTTGTTTCTGCACGAGCAGGTCTCGGTGGCGCGCTGGGTCGGAATTGTGCTGATTGTTCTCGGCGTCGTCCTGATCAATCGCACCCCGCAACGCACTACGGCTCCCGGAGAGCCCCACTGAAATGCGCACGGCGGCCATCCTGATTTTCGTGGTGGTGACCGGCACGGGTGGAGAAATTTGCCTGACGCACGCCATGAAGCTGCTGGGCGAGGTCAATGACTTCCGGCCGCGCGCGATTGCTTCGTTTGTGCTGCGGGCGCTGCGCGTGGGCTGGCTT